>Ga0326728_10017347_pt1 | contig 14451 bp, 9 predicted proteins | sample MB3enrmetagenome_FD_207602 | JGI IMG/M metagenome (GOLD analysis project Ga0326728, IMG submission 207602) | Lab enriched peat soil microbial communities from McLean, Ithaca, NY, United States - MB31MN | ecosystem: Environmental > Terrestrial > Soil > Wetlands > Peat | place: USA: New York...
AGCATTGGCATCACCTTCGGCAATCCTTTGGTTCGCGACCATCGGCGGAGCCGTTATCGCGACGACAGGAAAGGGAAGCCACGCTGCCGCAGCGCTGTTTCTTCTCGGTTTCTTTGGTGCTGGACTTTTGTGGTCGCTTATCATTGCCATCGCGAGCGGCCAAGGGCGGCGTTTCGGCACAAAGTTTGTCAGGACTTTTAGTCTTGTTGCCGCGGTCGTTTTTGTAGTTCTAGCGGTAAAGGTATTTCTGAACGGCTTTGAAACTTTTGTGCGACGATGAGCAGGCCGGTCCCGAGGAGAAGTTGGCTTCGATGCGTTTGCCTTGACAAAGTATTTGCGTATAACTTAGTCATCGGAAACGGGTGCACGAAGTGCTATGAGCAGCATGGCTTTGAAAGTAGTGCATTACTTTTTTAAGAGTCTCATGACCACGATAGCAATTGTTGGAGATTATAACCCGAAGAATCCGTCTCACACCGCCACTGACGACGCTATCGGCCGTTCTTCCATAGCACTTGGGCTGTCGGCCGAACATTGTTGGGTTGCTACTGTAGAAGGCATCTTTAACCCGCGATGAGTGTTGAATCTTCAATGGTCAGCTACTACGCCAACCGGGCGCAGGAATATGAGCGAATTTATCACAAACCGGAACGGCAGGAAGACCTGCGGCGGCTACGGGATTTTATCGGGCGAGCATTTGCCGGGGCAGACGTTTTCGAGGTGGCCTGCGGCACAGGATATTGGACAGAAATTTTGGCACGTTCGGCTGCTTCAATTGTCGCCACGGACATCAATGAAGAGGTTTTGGCTGTTGCCCGTTCAAAACCTATCGATATGCGAAAGGTGGAGATCCGTAGAGAAGATGCCTATGCGCTGCCGGTTTTATCAGAGAAATTCAACGGTGGGTTTTCAGGTTTTTGGTGGTCACATATTCCGAAAGCCAGAATTCAAAGATTTCTGGAAGACTTCCACCGCGTCCTTTCTCCCGGTGCCAAAGTCGTATTCATTGATAATGCGTACGTCGAGGGCAGCAGCACGCCAATTTCGCGTACTGACACCGATGGCAACACTTACCAGATTCGGCGGTTAGACGATGGCAGCGCACATGAAGTACTCAAGAATTTTCCAACGGAGTCAGAATTGTGCGCCGCCGTTGACGGTTTGGCGACGAACATAGGAGTCGAATTTCTACGTTATTATTGGATTTTGAGTTATGAGATTTGACGCAATATTGCAGGTGCGAGCCAACCGCGCGTGGCCGTAGTTCGGCTTTGAATCGTTAATGACTTGTTTCCCCATGTTATGGTAGCATTCCGTGTCCAGCCGTGAGGGCTGTAACGCCATTTATGACGGGTTCGGATGGCAATTTTAGCGACGCCACTTTGCCACAATGTTCCTAACAGCGCACTGAAGCCACCGCCCCTTCAGTTTTAGATTGAGCCATGCAATTTGAAAGTCCAGATTGTAACGGAGAGCCAGGCTGCCCGCGGCCGTGGCCCAACTTTGGATCGTTAAGTCCATGAGCGAATTCCGCATTTCCACGAACGTCGAGGAGTTTGATATTCCCCTTATACATCGGTTTCTATCGGAGGACTCCTACTGGGCGAAGGGCATTACCATCAGCGCCGTCCGCAAGGCCATTGCTAATTCGCTGTGCTTTGGCGGTTTTCTAGGCACGTCACAAGTGGCCTTTGGTCGCGCCGTCACAGACTTTACAAGATTTGCCTACCTGCTCGATTTCTTTGTTCTCCAAGAGTATCGTGGCAAGGGTTACGGGACATCCATCATTCAGGCAGCGATATCGCGCTTGAAGGCGGAAGGTGTCCAGAGAGTCATGCTCGGCACAGTCGATGCGCACGGCTTATATGAGAAGTTCGGCTTCAGACGCATAGGCGATTCTCCGAAGCTGATGGCTTGTACGCTGGCGTCAGACGAGTGACAATGAAAGCCGGGTCCAACACCGCTCTGAAGCCAACGACCGTTGCTCCTTCAGATTTCGATTGAGCTTTGGATTATTAGACGACTTTGAACTCGCTCGTTAGAAACACGGCTAAAATACGGAATTGCAAAGCGGAAGACTTTGACGCGATTGTCCCACTTTTGCGTCAGCTTTATCCAGACAAGCCTTTCGATTTAGTTTCGCTTCAGAGGGCTTATGACCGATCGCTCGCGTCTGACGAGCAAGCGTTTCTTTGTGCAATTTGTGACCGGCATATTGTCGGTTTCGGTTCTGTTTATCTAAAGAGCAATTTGTTGTGGTGCGAGACACTGATTGGCTACGTGAATGACATGGTGGTGGATGAAGCATACCGGAGTCGGGGGATCGGCACACAAATTCTTGACCAGCTTATTTCATGGGCGGGGGAGCGGGGATGCCATCGTATCGAGTTGAACTCATCGTTTCACCGCGAAGCTTCTCACGCCTTTTACGAACGCCGGGGTTTTAAGCGGGGAGCTTATTTTTACTCGAAGTCATTGTGACGGACGCGAGCAACATGCACACCACGACGCCATACGAGGAGCGAGCCATAAAAGCTCTGAAGGAATTGGGTATCCCAACCTCGTACGTGACGCAGCGCCGCCGGCCTCTTCATTATGAATGCGAGGATTTGGTTTCCATCGGCATGGATATGTTCGGACGTGAACAGCGATTGGAACGGCGGGCGGCTTCCCAATGGCGCACCATGGTTGCCAGTGCCGCGCAAGACGGCGGCGTATTGGTGGCGATTTCCGGCTTTCGCAGCTTTGATTATCAGCGAAAGATTATTGAGCGAAAGCTCGCCGCGGGGTTGACGATTGAGCAGATTATTTCCGTGAGCGCACTGCCGGGATTCAGCGAACATCACACGGGACGCGCCATTGATATTGGAACACCAGGATGTCCGCCTGTCACCGAAGAGTTTGAACGGACTCCGGCATTTGATTGGCTGACGCGAACGGCGCGGGATTTTGGCTTTTGGATGACGTATCCGAGGGGCAATCAGTTCGGTGTGATATATGAACCCTGGCATTGGGCGTTTCGCGGAGAAACTGTTTCCCAATAGTGCAACCTCTTCAGTTTTGTGGCAGACTCGCTTCCCGGTTGTGGCGTTGAGTTTGGGTGATGGTTAATGAAAAATCCGGTTGCGAAAAATCCGCTTTGGATAAAGGCGTTGAAATCCTCCGCCGACCCGGAGCGCTCACGGTATTTGCTTGATTCGCTGGTCGCGGTGGGTGCGCGACCGGAACTGGAAAAGTTCTCCGCCGATTCCATGCGCGTCTTCGCCGCGTTGTCCGGTGGCTCGCAATTCCTCGGCGAATTATTGCTGGCGCATCCTGACTGGTTGCCGTTTCTGGACGCCGAGCTCCTTAAATTTCCCCGCCGCGCGCAGGGTTTTCAGCAGGAATTGGGCCGGCGGCTGGGCCCGGCTTTGAAGGCGCAGGATTACGTCGCCACCTTGACTGAACTGCGTCGGTTCAAACAGCGTGAAATATTTCGCATCGCCGCGCGCGACCTTGCTCGCTTGAGCAACATCGTGGAAATCACCCGCGAACTTTCCGATGTTGCCGATGTTTGCCTGGAGGCCGTTTTCCAAATTGTCCGGCTGCAATTGACGGCTCGGTTTGGTCGGCCGTTTCATCAGGATGCCGACGGCCACTGGCAGCCAACTGCCTTTTGCGTGCTTGGCCTCGGCAAGCTTGGCGGGCAGGAACTCAATTACAGTTCGGACGTGGACTTGATGTTTGTCTATGACGACGAAGGCGAGGTGTTCAGGGAACAACCCTCGGGAAAAGAGCCACCGCATGCCGTCATGTCGAGCCACCAGTTTTTTGGCAAACTGGCCGAGGCGTTCAGCGCCGAGGTTTCCCGGACAACGGAGGATGGATTTCTGTTTCGCGTTGATTTACGCCTGCGACCTGAAGGCGACGCCGGGCCGCTGGTCCGTTCCCTGGAAAGTTACGAGAATTATTACGCGCAATGGGGCCAGACTTGGGAGCGCATGATGCTCATCAAAGCGCGCCACGTTGCCGGAGACCGTGGCCTGGCGGCGGAATTCGTGGAAATGATTCAGCCGTTTCGATATCCCCATTCCATCAGCCAGCGCGTCCTGCACGAAGTTACAGCGGTTAAGGATCGCATCGAGAAGGAAGTTGTGAAAGCAGATGAATTGGCGAGTAACGTGAAACTCGGTCGCGGCGGCATCCGCGAAATCGAATTTGTCGTCCAATCGTTGCAGGTTTTGCACGCGGGCCGTTCGCCGTTCCTGCAAATTTCACAGACGCTCCCGTGCCTCGATAAACTCGCCCAATACCATCTGTTGGCCGATGACGAGGCGGCGCAGCTCGCCACCGCCTACCGTTTTCTACGCGATGTCGAGCATCGTCTGCAGATGGAAAATAATCTGCAAACTCACACGATTCCGACCGATCCGTGGGCCCGGTTACGTCTGGCCCGATTGATGGATTTCAAGTCATGGGAAAAATTTGAGGTGACGTTGCAAATTCACGCCGGCAACGTGCGGCGGATTTATGACCGATTGTTGAAAAGCGAATCGGCCAGGGCTGAAACCGGGCTGCCGCCGGAATTTGACGGCGCTGAATCAGAATGGGAGGCGTTGCTGGCGGCGCATTCCTTCCGCGAGCCGGCGGCTGCGTTTCAGGTGTTCAAGGAATTTACCGAAGGACCGGGCGACGTGCATGTTTCGCCGCGCTCGATTGAACTGGCGCGGGAGCTGATCCCGAAGTTTCTGGCATTATGCCCACGGAAGGGGTTCAAAGTTCAAAGTTCAAAGTTCAAGGTTTCTTCACAATCGGAAATCGGAAATCAGAGATTGGAAATCCTGTCCGATCCGGACCGCGTGCTGACGCGATTGGCCAGCTTTATCAGCGCGTATGCCGCGCGGGTACCGTTGCTGGAACTGTGGACCGGCAACCCGGCCTTGTTCGAGTTGATGTTGATGCTGTTCGACCGGTCGGAATTTTTGGCCGAGATGGCCATCCGCACGCCGGAATTGATTGACGACGTGGTGGAGGGCGACCGCCTGCGTCAACGCAAGACCGCAGAACAAATCCTGGAGGAATTGCGCTATGGCCAGGACGATGCTGACCAATTTCTCTGGGTGCGGCGTTATCACGAAGCGGAGTTGATGCGGCTCGGCCTGCGCGACATTCTGGGCCTTGCCGACTTCGAGCAAAACCTGGCGGAACTGTCCGCGCTCGCCGATGCCTGCCTGCAATATGCCCTCGAAGTCATCATGCGCAAAAACAAAATCAAAAAGCCGCCGCTGGTCATCATCGGCCTCGGCAAGCTGGGCGGCTGCGGAATTGATTACGGGTCCGACCTCGACCTTTTATTTGTAACGGACGCGAAGACAAAGGATTTGCCGAAATTGCAACGGCTGGCGGTGGAGATCATGGAATTGGTGTCGCGCCGGACGGAGCAAGGGATTGTCTTTCACACCGACGCGCGCCTGCGGCCTGATGGCGAAAAAGGCTTGCTCATTAACACGCTCGACGCTTATGCAGAATACTATCGCCACCGCGCGCAACTTTGGGAAATCCAGGCGCTCACGCGCACACGGCCTGTAGCTGGCGATTTGAAACTGGGCGAAAAATTTCAAAAGCTAGCGGTGACATTGACGGATTTTTCTTCCGTAGGAGCCGAGGTAACGAGGCTCGCGTCTCTAAAACAGAAAAAGAAAAACACAAACCGGAAATCAGAGACTCCTCACGTCGTCTCCTACAATTCCAATTGGAAAAAGCAAATCCGCGAAATGCGGTTGCGCATTGAAAAGGAGCGCACGCCGCACGGACAGGATGACTTAGCCATCAAGACCGGCAAAGGCGGCTTGATGGACGCCGAATTCATCGCGCAAACGTTGTGCCTGGAAAACGGCTGGCACGAACCAAACACGCTTCGCGCATTGGAGCGTGGACGGGATGCTGGCCTTTTGCCGGACGCAAAGAAATTGCTCGAAGCTTACCGGGCCTTGCGCTGGGTCGAAGGCATTTTACGCCGCTGGAGTTACGAAGGTGAAGTCATTTTGCCGGACGATCCAGCGCCGTACTATCGTGTTTCCGTCCGCTGCGGCTTTGCCACGCCCGACGCTTTCAGAAACGCATTGGCCAAATGGCGCCGGGCAATCCGGGAAGTTTATGAAAAGTTTTTTAACGCAGACATGCCGAAGCGCAAAGAGAAATAACTCTTCGCGCCTTTGCGTCCGGGCGTTAGATTTTCTTGCGTTGCCGCGCCACTTCGTAAAGGAAAACGGCGGCCGCGGCGCCAACGTTCAAGGAATCCACCGCTGGCGGCATGGGTATCGCCACCGCTTCGTCGCACGCTTCCAAAACCGCCAGGGAAAGGCCATCGCCTTCACTGCCGAAAACAAGGCAGCAATCGCCGGAGAAATCCGCCTGCGATAGAAATTTTTTGTCCGTATGCGGATGTGCAGCGATACAGCGGACGCCATGTCCTCGAAGTTCTTTCAGACATTCCGGGAGCGTTTGGCTGGTGACGTACGGCTTGGTGGTGAACTGATGCCGCTGACCGAGCTTTGCCAGCTCGATGACCGGCAACTGGAAAATCGTGCCCATGGAATTACGGATGGCACGGCGCAGATACGGGCTGCTGGAAGTCTCGCCGACGATCAGCGCCTGGACGCCGAACGCCACGCAATTGCGCACCAGCGCGCCGAGATTCTCCGCATTCGCCAGTTCGTCAACGGCAACGAAAAGTTTTGGCGTTGGGCTCTTTGCCAGCATCTCCTCCAGTGAAATGGGCGCGGGCAACTTTCCGACGGCCAGAATGCCTTGAAACATCGTAAAACCGACCAGGCTCTCCAGCAGTTTTTTTTCTGCGAGATAAACGGCGACAGTTTCCGGTCGCGCTTCGAGCAGCGGGCGAAACGCTTCCAGCCATTTTTCCGGCAGCACGACGGAAACAACGGTAAGCCGGCTTTCAAGCAGGCGGCGCACGACCTTTTCACTTTCGGCCACAAAAATACCCTGACGCTCGTGTTCCAGCGGACGCCGCATTGTGGTGTAAGGCTGGAGTTCGGGCGCATCGAACGAGGAGATTTTTTGGACGAGAAGCATTCCGGGGATTTTTGCGCGACGCGATTCAATCGCAAAGAAGAAAATATAGCGCCGTAGGCGTGACATCTTTGTAGAATTGGATTTTCAAAATGGATCAAGCTCCGTAGGAGCCAAATGGTCAGGGAATATACCACTCCTACGGAGCTTTAGTTCGTACGGGTTGGTGGGCTATAAAGATGCCGCGCTTACGGCGCTAGAAGGCTAAATTGTTATGGTTGCGTATCGGCGGCATATTCGCCATGCCCAAAGGACGTGCAGGCGATGTTCCCAATCTGTCGTTCTAAGATTTGTACCAGCCATGTTTTTACAAATTCAACGTTGTGCACGGCACATCCTGCGCGGCGGTTTGCAGTTGAACGTGGGTTGCGCCGATGTGATGGAGCTGCTCGGCCATGACATAATGGGCGAGTTCGGGTTTGTTGCATTCGCGGCTCAGGTGCGCGAGGTAAAGATGGCGCAATTCGGCCGACATAATTTGCGCGGCGGCTTCGGCGGCGGCTTCATTGGAAAGATGGCCGTGACGGCCAAGGATGCGTTGCTTGAGACTCCAGGGCCGGCTGACGCAATCCTGCAGCATTTTCACATCGTGATTGGATTCGAGCACCAGCACATTCGCGGCGCGGGTGCGTTCGATGACAAGCTTGGTGACGTGGCCGAGGTCGGTGACGAACCCGATGTTGCCGGCGGCGGTGTGAATCAGAAATCCGACCGGGTCCTGGGCGTCATGTGGGACGGCGAACGTGTCAACCAGCAGATCGGCAATTTCAAAGCTCGCGCCGGTCTCAAACAGGTTGCAGTTGAACTTGGTCTGAAGTTGAAATTCAAACGCATCCTTGGTAGCGCGATTGCAATAAATCGGGATGTTCAGTTTCTGCGCGATGCCGGTGAGGCCGTAAACGTGATCACTGTGCTCGTGGGTGACGAGGATGGCGGTGAGATTCTCCGGTGCGCGGCCGATGCTGGCTAGGCGTTGGCGGATTTGGCGCGGACTGAACCCGGCATCCACGAGCACGCGGGTCTCGTCGGTCTCAAGGTACGCGCAATTGCCGGCGGAACCGCTGCCGAGAATGGTGAATTTAACAGCCACAGGCGGACGTTAATGGTGTGCCCGAAAACGGGCAATTATTTTCGGTGATTGCGAGTTAACTTGACGGTTCAATTTAGCGGCATATAATCTGCTTTAGTTCCGATGGTTTTGTTCAATGACGTATGAAAGCCGTTCTTCTTTGGCGACTTCCTTTGGTTGGCGTGATTTTTCTGTTTGCGCTGGTTTCGTCGGCCCAACCCATGCAGATGTTTCGCGGCGAAGTGCCGGCGGCCATTGACCAACTGCGTTTGCAGTCAATAGGACGGCTCCCGAGTTCGCAGCGTTTGAATCTGGCCATCAGTCTGCCGTTACGCAACGAGGCGGCGCTCGATGAACTGCTCGCGCAAATTTATGATCCGGCCAGCACAAATTATCACCATTATCTGACGCCGGAACAGTTCACGGAACGATTTGGACCAACGGAACAGGATTACGCGGCCGTCATCAATTTTGCGCGGACAAATGGTCTAACGGTGACGGCGACATCCCCGAATCGCACCCTGGTGGACGTAAGCGGGAGCGTGACGGCAGTTGAAAACGTTTTTCATGTGACATTGCAGGTGTATCAGCACCCGACGGAGAACCGCACCTTTTATGCGCCGGACGTGGAACCTTCAGTTGATTTAAGTGTTCCAATTCTGCACGTCAGCGGTTTGGATAACTTCATCATACCGCGCCCGGCGAGCTTAAAAAAAATTCCACTGAACAATCATTTCTCCGGCACGCTGCCGGCTTCCGGCTCCGGCTCCGGCCCGGGCGGCTTGTATATGGGCAACGATTTCCGGGCCGCCTACGCGCCGGGCGTGACCCTCAACGGCGCGGGGCAGGTCGTAGGGTTGATGGAATTCGACGGCTATTACAGCAATGACATTGCGTCATACGAAAGCCAGGCTGGATTGCCAAGTGTCACGCTGACGAATATTTTGATTGATGGTTTCAGCGGTTTTCCCAGCAACAACAATTCCGAGGTGGCACTGGATATTGACATGGCGATCTCCATGGCTACGAATCTTTCTCTGGTGGCAGTTTATCAGGAGCCAAATGGCAGCAACGCCGTTGACATGTTGAATCGTATGGCTACGGACAATCTCGCCAAACAAATCAGTTCTTCGTGGTCAATCGGCAACAACCTGGGCTTTGACACCGCGTATAAGGAAATGGCCTCGCAAGGGCAGTCGTTTTTCCAAGCTTCGGGCGACGACGGCGCGTATTATTCCCGCATCCAGGAATGGGCGGACGATACAAACGTCACCATTGTGGGCGGGACGACGTTATTCACAACCGGGCCGCCGAGTGGTTCCTGGTCGTCGGAAACCGCTTGGAACTGGTATATTACCGACCCGCCGTACACGAACAGCACCGGTGGCGGCATCAATTTCCACAATGTCCCGATCCCAAGCTGGCAGCAAGGCATCAATATGACGACCAACCTGGGTTCAACTACTTTGCGAAACGTTCCCGATGTTGCCCTGACCGCGGATAACATTTTCGTTGTTGCCGATAACGGCACCAACTACGAGGTCGGTGGCACGAGCGCGGCGGCGCCCTTGTGGGCGGGTTTCACCGCGCTTATCAATCAGCAGGCCACAACCTTTGGTTATGCGACCGTTGGTTTTCTTAATCCAGCCATTTACGCGATTGGCAAAGGGTCGAACTACAACCTGGACTTTCACGACATCACCACGGGCAACAATACGAACCGGACCGTCAACAACAAATACTTTGCCGTTCCCGGTTACGATTTGTGCACCGGTTGGGGCACGCCCAATGGAGCCAATTTGATCAATGCCCTTGCTCCGCCACCGGCACTTGCGCCGGTCGCGTTCCAAATAGTAACACAAACCAACAACGCCATCCTGTTCACCTGGAACTCAGTGACCGGGTTGGTCTATCAAGTGCAATACAAAACGAATCTGCTTCAAACCGACTGGCTTGACCTGGGCAATCCCATTACCGCAACGGACATCACCACAACAACTTTCGATATTATCGGAACCGATCCAGATCGCTTCTATCGGGTTCAAGAGACGCAATGATCATCCGCATTCTTGCCCGATTATGGCAATGAAGTAGCATGGTGGCGTGACCGATTTGCTACAACGGATCGAAGAGAACATCCAGACCCGGCATTTAATGAAACGCGGCCAGGCGGCCTTGGTGGCAGTTTCCGGCGGATTGGATTCGATGACGTTGCTGGAAATTCTCCATACACTGTCGATTCGATATCGTTGGAAATTGACGGTCGCGCATTTCAATCATCAATTACGTGGCCGGAGCAGTAATGCTGATGAAAAGCTTGTTCGCCACAGCGCGGCAAAATTGAAATTACCGTTTGTTGTCAGTCGCGCCGATGTGAGGCAATTCGCCGAAAAATCAAAGCTTTCAATTGAGATGGCCGCACGCAAGCTGCGTCATGAATTTTTTGCGCGCGTGGCCAGGGAACGAAAAATACCCGTGGTTGCGTTGGCGCATCACGCCGACGATCAGGTTGAATTGTTCTTCCTGCGCGTCCTGCGCGGTGCGGGTGGCGAAGGACTGGCGGGAATGAAATGGTGTTCGCTGTCGCCCGTGAACAGCAAAGTTACGCTGGTCCGCCCGTTGCTCGACGTGACCAAGGCCGAATTGCGCGACTTCGCACGCAAGAACGGGATTCGTTTTCGCGAGGACGCGACGAATGCGGGTCTTGACCTGCCGCGCAATCGGGTTCGCAACGAATTGCTGCCAATTCTTCGGCGGAGTTATCAGCCGGCGTTGACTAAAACGATTTTGCGGCTGATGGATATCGTCGGCGCGGAAGCGGATGTGGTTGGCGAAATGGCGCAACAATGGCTTGAAGGTTTGAAAAGAGATAAACGTGTCCCTCGCCCCGTTCCTCTCCCCGCCAAGCGGGGAGAGAGTGGCCGAAGGTCGGGTGAGGGTAGCGATTTTCGGGAGTTACTCGTCGCGGTCCAGCGGCGGGTGTTGCAGTTGCAACTGGCGGAACTCGGTGTTGCCGCGGATTTTGAATTGGTTGAGCGGCTTCGGCTCACACCGGATGTTTGCGTCAGCATCAATCCCAATCTTTTCGTTGCGCGTGATCCGGTGGGCACGGTGAACTTGCGGTCGCAGCCACCGGTCGGATTCAAAATTAATGAACTCACTGTGAATCTGGCGGGCGGGGCAGGGGAAGTGAATTTCGCTAGTGTTCAATTGCGTTGGGATTTTGAGGATGCGAAGAAACCCGTGCATTTGGGCAAACGGACCGGATGCGAGTTCTTTGACGCGGACAAGGTTGGCGGGCAAATCATCTTGCGGCATTGGCAGGCGGGAGACCGGTTTCAGCCGATTGGTTTCAAGTCGGCGGCGAAACTTCAGGATTTGTTCACGAACCGGAAAATTCCGCGCGCGCAGCGGCACGATTTGATTGTAGCCGAAGCCGCCAACGGCGGGATTTTCTGGGTGCAAAATCTGCGAATGTCGGAGCCTTTCAAGCTGACGCCGAGCACGAAACGCCGCTTGGTCTGGCGCTGGCGATGTCATCTGCGCTAAGCGGCTTGTCATCGTTCTTGTTTGGAGTTCCGCCTTCAGGCGGTTGAGGCTAAGTCGCGCGATGACCGCGTAAACGCGGAACTCCGAACGCTTACGACTGTTTAGGCAAGAAGAGTGGCAAGATGCTCTTCGACTTGGAAGTCACTTAAAAGTCCTTTACACTGAGGCAATGGATGGCTAAGCTCCCTCGCTCTTATTGATTTTGGAATTTATGGAAGCGAAAGCGAAGACGATTGAACAGTTCAAGTTACACGCGCAGGACACGGGTTCGGCGGACGTGCAGGTTGCCCTGTTGACGGAGCGGATTAATCATTTGACCGAGCATTTGCAGGGCAACAAGAAAGACCACAGCTCGCGCCGCGGGCTGCTCATGATGGTCGGTCAACGCCGCCGGCTTTTGGATTATTTGCAGCGCACAGATAGGAAACGCTATCAAACCGTCACGAAGAAATTAAAATTGCGCCACTAATTTGCGGCGGCGCGGCTTGGGCTTGCACCGCCAGCCGCCTGCCGCTTTCGGATTTAAGCCGGGAAACGCGAACGGCTTGATTCCCCAACCAAAAAACACACATCGCGTATGAAAAGTCCGTTGTCTCCGGGTAATTTCATTCAGCCCCGAATCAATTCGGGGTTGAAGGAAGTTTCTCTGGCGGCGCCGGACAACGAAAGTTATGCCAGAAAAAATCATCGCCCAGGTGGGCGACAAACAAGTCATTATTGAAACCGGAAAACTCGCCAAACAGGCGGACGGCGCTGTAACCGTTCAGCTCGGCGAAACCATTGTGGTCGTGGCCGCGGTCGCCGCGACCAAAGCCAAGGAAGGCCAGGAATTTTTCCCCCTGACCGTGGATTACCGCGAGAAGGCGGCGGCGGCGGGAAAATTCCCCGGCGGCTACTTCAAGCGCGAAGGCCGGCCGACGGAAAAAGAAATTCTCACCTCACGCCTGACGGATCGTCCGATTCGTCCGCTCTTTCCGAAGGGCTGGTACAATGAAGTTCAGGTGCAAAGCATCGTGCTCAGCGCCGATGGCGAAAATGACCCCGACATGCTCAGCGTGGTGGGCGCGTCCGCGGCGCTTATGGTCAGCGACATTCCGTGGGCCGGGCCGCTCGGCGCGGTGCGCGTAGGCCGCGTCAAGAGTCAGTTCATCGCCAATCCCACGCACGAGCAGATGGCGGAGAGCGACCTCGACCTCATCTATGTCGGCAGCGAAATCGAGCTGGTGATGTTTGAAGGCTCGGCGAAGGAAATTCCCGAAGCAGATTTCAACGCCGCGTTGAAGTTCGGCCAGGAAGCGATTCAACCGTTGATTGTGGCGCAAAAAGAACTGGTGCAACGTGCCGGAAAAAAGAAACGTGAAATTCAGACGTTCGTTGTGCCCGACGAAATTTTGAATGAGGCCAAATCTCTGGCGGGCGACCGGATTGTTTCCGCGTTGCTGACGCCCGGCAAGCTCAACCGGGAAGCCGCCGTGGGCGCGCTGACGGAGGAGATTGGCAAAAAGCTTGTTGAAAAATTCGGCGAGGAAAAAGTCACCGGATTCGTCATCAAAGAGGCGTTTTATTACATCCAGAAGGAAGCTGTTCGCTCACTGATCATGAAGGAGACCAAGCGCCTCGATGGCCGCGGACTGGACGCCATCCGCCCGATTTCCTCCGAAGTCGGCCTGTTGCCGCATGCGCACGGCTCGGCGTTGTTCTGCCGCGGTGAGACGCAGGCGCTGACGCTGACCACGCTGGGCACCGGCGAGGACGTGCAGGAATTTGACGCCTACACGGGCGGCGAGTCTGAGAAAAAATTCATCCTGCACTACAATTTCCCGAATTTTTCCGTCGGCGAAACCGGCCGCATTGCCGGCCCCGGTCGCCGCGAAATCGGCCACGGCGCGCTCGCGGAACGTTCCATTGAGCCGATGCTGCCGTTGGAGAATTATCCCTATTCCGTGCGCGTCACGAGCGAGATCATGGAATCGAACGGTTCGACCTCGATGGCGACGGTTTGCGGCGGTTCGCTGGCGTTGATGGACGCGGGGGTGCCGCTGGTCCGGCCTGTTGCCGGTATCAGCATCGGCCTTTGTACTGAATACGGCGCCGACAACCAAATCGCGCAGTACAAACTCCTCACCGACATCATCGGCTGGGAAGACGCGTTTTGCGACATGGACTGCAAAATCGCCGGCACGGAAAAGGGCATCACCGGCTTCCAACTCGACCTCAAGTTGCGCGGCATTCCGTACCCGTTGATGGCCGAGGCCGTCGAGAAAGCGCGCGTTGCCCGGCTATTCATTCTCGGCGAAATGGCCAAGACGCTGGCCGAACCGCGCAAGGAAATCAGCAAATACGCGCCGCGCATCGAAACGCTCAAGATTAATCCGGAAAAGATTGGTGCGCTCATCGGGCCTGGCGGCAAGAACATCAAGAAACTCGTCGAGGAATCCGGCTGCGAAATTGACATCGAAGACGACGGCACGGTGAACATCTTCTCGGTGTCACCTGAAGGCATGAAGATTGCCCGCGACGTGATTCTGGGCATGACCGCCGAGGCCGAGGTCGGCAAGATTTATCGCGGCAAGGTGGTCACCATCAAGGAATTTGGCGCGTTTGTGGAATTCCTGCCCGGCAAGGACGGCCTCGTGCACATCAGCGAACTGGCCAACTTCCGCGTCAAGAAAACCGAGGATATTGTCAAGATGGGCGATGAAATCTGGGTCAAATGTCTCGGCGTGGATGAAAAGGGCCGGGTGCGCCTGTCGCGCAAGGCC
>Ga0326728_10017348_pt1 | contig 14451 bp, 10 predicted proteins | sample MB3enrmetagenome_FD_207602 | JGI IMG/M metagenome (GOLD analysis project Ga0326728, IMG submission 207602) | Lab enriched peat soil microbial communities from McLean, Ithaca, NY, United States - MB31MN | ecosystem: Environmental > Terrestrial > Soil > Wetlands > Peat | place: USA: New York...
GCTGCCGGGAGAATCGACGGGACTGAAGACATTTGGCCGCGAGGACGCGAAATCGGTTTGCGAAACCGCGGAAGACTTGCGCCGCGTGGAGGCATGGGAGAGCAGAATCTATCTCTACGGCGCCGTCATTTACATCGACTTGCGCGCACCCGCGGAGAAGGAACCGTATGAGACCGGGTGGTGCTGCTGGTACATTCACGGCCGCCAGAAAAGCGGCATGGTCATGGCCGGCTCGCCAGAGTACAACCGGCACACGTGACACAGCCGCCGCAGCGCTCGGACGCAAGGTCAAGATTCGGCTCGAAGCGGCTTACGGCAAAACCAGGGTTGCTGTGCACTGTTTGGCTGTCTTCAGGGTTGCCTCTCCCTGGTGGTCGCGGCGACTTGAGTGCGGTGGCTCCGAGATACACCTACTCTAGTTTTGTATTAGCGCTTCTACCTGCCCGTTCCCCCCACCGTCATGCGATCCAGCTTGATGGTCGGCATGCCCACGCCCACCGGCACGCTCTGCCCGTCCTTGCCGCACGTCCCGATGCCTTCATCGAGTTTCAGGTCGTTGCCCACCATCGACACGTGTTTCAGCGCCTCCGGCCCGTTGCCGATCAGCGTCGCGTCGCGCACTGGCGCCGTCACTTTGCCATCTTCAATCAGGTATGCCTCGGACGCCGAGAAGACAAACTTCCCGTTGGTGATGTCCACCTGCCCGCCACCGAAGTTCACGGCGTAGAGCCCGCGTTTCACGCTGCGCAGAATGTCTTCGGGCGCGTCGTCGCCGGCGAGCATGTATGTGTTCGTCATGCGCGGCATGGGAATCGATTGGTAGCTCTCGCGCCGCCCCGATCCGGTGTTGGCCATTCCCATGAGGCGCGCCGAAAGCTTGTCGGACAAATACCCCTTGAGCACGCCGCCCTCGATCAGCACGGTTTCCTGCGTCGCCGATCCCTCGTCATCGACATTCAGCGAGCCGCGGCGGCCGGCCATTTTGCCGTTGTCCACAACGGTTACCTTCGGGCTCGCCACCTGCTGACCGATCAACCCTGCGAACGCCGACGTCTTTTTGCGATTGAAGTCCGCCTCGAGTCCATGCCCCACCGCCTCGTGCAGCAGAATCCCCGGCCATCCTGGCCCCAGCACTACGGCCATCTCGCCGGCCGGCGCGGGCACTGCGCCCAGTTGCAGAATCGCCCCGCGAGCGGCCTCGCGCGCCAAACTCTCCGGGCTCTTCGAGCCCTGGAATTGTTCCAACCCTGCCCGCCCGCCGCCGCCCGCCGCGCCTTTCGTGCTCGTCGCGCCGTCCCTGGCAATGACAAACACATTCAGCCGGCAAAGCGGTTGCGTGTCGCTGGCAAACGCCCCGTCTGACGCGGCAATCAGAATCCGCCGCAATTCCTCGCTGTAACCGGCTCGCACCTGCACAATGCGCGCATCAAACGCCCGCGCCGCGCGGTCGGCGCGCAGAATCAGTTCCAGCCGCGCCGCCAGGTCCAGATCGTATCCGCCCAGCGGAACGGGATAGAGGTCGGCCCCGCGCGTCTCCGTGAATCCCTGCACGGGCTGTTTCGCCGGACCCGAGGCAATCAGGGCTGCGGTGCGCGCCGCGTGCAGCAGCCGCTCCGCGCTCAGGTTGTCGGTATACGCATAGCCGGTGCGCTCGCCGCTGAGCACGCGAATGCCGCACCCGGCGCTCGTTCCCTGGCTCGCCGACTTCACAATCTGCTCGTCCACGCCCAGCGCCGTCGCCGTAACCGACTCGAAGTAAAGGTCCGCGTAGTCGCCGCCGGCGCTCAGGGCCTCGCCAAGGCAGCGCTCCAGCAGCCGCTCCGTCAGGCCGAATTTCTCAAAGAAGTAACGCCGATGGCTCGAATTTGGGGAAGTTTCCGAATGCGTCATCGTAATCCCAGTGTACCCTTGCCGCGTCTGACTTAACGATGCTCGCATGCGCCCGCTCCGCGCCATCCGCTCCGTTGCTCTTTGGATACGTGGGCCGCTGACATACGTTTGCAGGCAATGGAAACCATGCTAGGATTCGAGCCATGAAGAAAATACTTGCGGCAGCTCTGCTGTTGATGGCGTTCGCAAGTCCGGCCTTGGCATACGGGTCGCACCATCATCACCACCACCATCATCACCATCACCACCACGTCTGAGTTCAGGTCGCCGCTCTGCCTCCCGAAGCCGGCCCGCGCGCGCCGTGCCCTAGCACCGTTTATCTTTTGATGCCCGGGCGTTTGACTTCCTTCCAGCACGAATCGCGCCCATGCTACCATCCGTCCTATGAAGAGAGTCCTTTCGGCGGTTTTGCTGTTCACGCTGCTCGCCAGTCCATCGTTCGCTGCGAAGCACCCCCGCTGGCATCATCAGCACTACGACTACCGCTACCACGCCCCTAAATACAAAGCCCACCACTTCCACAAGGATCATGTCCGCCACGCCGCGAGGTAACCTGCTCCCTGCGCGTTTGCGGTAACCCGCACGGCTGGGCGGTTTGGTCTGCGCTTTCCTCGCGCCGGTTCCAGCCCGCCGTCTCTCCATTTAAGATTCTTGCTATGACCGAACTCGAAGAACTGCGTTACCCCATCGGGCGTTTTCGTCCGCCGGCAACAAGCCTGGACGGCGTCCGCGCCACGCAAATCGAGACTCTTCGGCTCCTCCCTGGGCGCCTGCGCGCAGCCGTAGCCGGCCTCAGCGATGTCCAGCTCGACACGCCGTGCCGCGACGGCGGCTGGACCGTGCGCCAGGTGGTGCATCACCTCGCGGACAGCCACGCCAACACCTACATTCGCTTCAAGCTCGCCCTCACTGAAGACTGTCCCACCATCAAGCCCTACGACGAAGCGGCGTGGGCGCGCCTGCCCGACTCTCGGATGACAATTGAGCCGTCCCTCGACTTCCTCGCCGGGTTACATGGACGCCTGGTCGCGCTCCTGGAATCGATGACCGAGGAGGACTTTCAGCGCAGCTTCAATCATCCGGAGCGGGGGCACATGAATCTTGCAAACAATCTTGCTCTTTACGACTGGCACTCCCGCCACCACACGGCCCACATCACCAACCTGTGCGCACGCATGGGATGGTAGACGAACCATGGGCCCCGGCGCTCCACCCCATCGCCCCCGGCTCTCTGAGCCGCCCGTCGCTGGGGACCCCGGCGCTAAAGCCACCTCGCCAGAGCGTCTGGCGCAGACCGTTGAAGCCTATCTCGCCGACCACCCTGCGGCGACGCTGCTTGAAGATGGCCGCGTGCTGTTCGACATGCGCACCGCGCATTACTCGGTTGCCGAATCCCATGGCCGCTGCCTCTTCCAGCTCTGGAGCGACGAACGCAACATCGTGCGCACGGTCGTTAATGTCCAGCAGCGCGCGCAATGCCTGCGTCTCATCACGCGCCGCATGGGTGCGGCCAAACCGCAATCGCTGGAGCTCGCTCCCACCAGCGACCGACGCTCACCCACTGCGCGCGACACGGCCCGCCGCAACTACCAGCACCTTCTTGAGCGCGTGCTCACGCGTCACTTCCTCGGCTCCAAGGTCGACGGCTTGCGCACCGCCATGGATCTGGAGCACAGCTTCGGCCCCGCCTATGTGCGCGGCCGCCTGCTCAAGGGAACTGCGGCCGATGCGGTTATCGGCGTCAGCGCTGCGGAGTCGGCTTCCGTCATCGACGGCGTCCTTACCCTGGGCATTCTCTGGCTCGACTATTGCCGCCAGCACGGCGATGCGCGCCGCCACTTCGGCGGCCTCAAGGTTATCGTCCCTGCCGGGGCTTGGCGCACGACCGCCGAACGCATGGCCTGGCTCAACCACGCCGCCGCCGATCTTGCCTTATTCACGCTCGATGAGCGCAGCGAAGAGCTCGCTTCCGTCGACTTTCGCGACACTGGGAATCTCGACTCGCGACTTGTTCATGCATTTTCCGCGGCCGCCGCGCTGGAGCGCTGCCGAACCGGCATTGAGCGTCTCCTTGGGCTGGTCCCCGATGCGGCGCGCGAGCGCGTTGAAATCCGTACACGTTCCGCTACCGAGGTTGGACTCCTTCTGCACGGTCTCGAGTTTGCACGCGTGCGTCACGGCGCCTCGGCCCACTCCTTCACGCGCCAGGACGACGTGACCTTCGGCGCGGGCGCCAGCGAGACTCCGCTCACCGAAGAAAACGAATCCCTCTGCCGCGATCTTTTCCGCCGCCTCTTCTTGAGCCGCCACGCGGACGGCGCGCACACCGATCCGCTCTTTCGCATGGCGTCCGAGCGCTGGCTTGAATCGCGCCTGCGCGCGAGCCTGCCCGAGCTTCTGCCCGAGCTGCGCGACGACCTGCTCTACACCCAGGTACCCGCGCTTTCCGCCGGCGACCGCGGCATGCTCGACATGCTCACGCTCGACCGCAACAGCCGCCTCGTTGTTCTGGAATTAAAGGCCGACGAAGACCTTCAGCTTCCGCTGCAGGCCCTCGACTACTGGATTCGCGTCCGCGCGCTGAACGGTGACCGCCAGCCCGCGCCGCCCAGTGCCACGCCGCTCTCGGCCTTCGAGCGCAATGGCTACTTTTCCGGCGCTGAGGTGTCGCCGCTGTCGCCGCGCCTTATCCTCGCCGCGCCAGCCCTCCGCATTCATCCCGCCAACGAGCCGGTGCTGCGCTACCTTTCGCCGGAGATCGAGTGGGAGCTCCTCGGGGTCACAGAACACTGGCGCCGCGAACTCAAAGTCGTCTTCCGCAAACGCAGCCGCGATCGCAATTGACGTCGCAGCGCTACTGCGTCCTTCTCTCCCAAATCTCTTCCCCCGGCCCTTCAAAGAATTCCACTGGCACGTAGTGCGCTCGAATATAGTCGCGCAGGGGCTCAAGGTGGGCATCGGACGGATCTTCCCACGCCGGAATCGGATCGAGGTACCTGGTATTCCACGCGATGTACCGGGTTGGATGCCGCTCGAGGCCGTCAATGACTTCCTTCACCTGGCCGGGTGTCGTGTAGCCGTTGTTGGTTACTCGTGGCAGCGGAGTCGGGTTACGCAGGTCCAGGTAGAAATTTATGTCTGGAAAGCCGGCCCTGTAGAAGAACTCCCCCGGCTGAGTATGCTGCTGAACCCATTGGTACTCAGAAAAAACGTAGTCGCCGTCTTCCGAGAATCCCATTTTGCCCTGTGCAGTCGTCAAAACGCCAATCTCGTTGGGCCGCGATCGGGTGACCGAAAAAGTGGCAGCGGCCAACACCCCCACAGTGCACAACGCCCAGAAGCTGCGCGCAAGTTTGCCGCGTGAATCAAGCAGCCAACCCAAAAGAATGAAACCAGGCAACGAACCGGGCAAGATTCGAGAAGGGGCCGGCGCTGAGGCCATGCTCAGGAAGAGGAACAAACCCACGATTGCCACCAGCACCGGTCGATCCCAATCTGCCCAGGACTTCTTGCCGGCCCTCCACAGGTAGCGCGCCAGAACCAGGATGCAGATGCAAGGCGCAGCTGCAACGTCAAAGAACGTCTTCGCGATGTTTTCATACAGCCGCAGCGAATGCGGCGCGGCTGCACCTCCGTGAAGGTTTGCCGGAAAGACCAGAATGCTGTTCCAGTCAGCCTGCCGGGGATAATATTTCAGCACGTAGACCACGGTGCACCAGAAGAAGCGCGCCGGGCCCGCCTTCCATATGAAGTAGCCGTTCACCAGCAGAAGGATTGCGGCAAAGCCCGCTACGAACCAAGCCATGTTTCTGAAGAAATCCCTTCGCCCTGTTTGCCGCTGCCTGCTATCCCACCACAGAAACACTACGAATCCCACTGCGGCAACCAGTCCTCTGGTCTGCGTGAAGCAGGCGCTGAGCCCGCAAAAGCAGCCCGCCGCTGCAATCCGCATAAGCGTCCGGCGCTCAATGAGCACCGCGATTCCTGCCAATACGGCCAGCGAACTGTACCAGTGGTGGCCCGGGTCGTAGAAATAGTAACGCGCGTCGACAAGGAACAGGGCGCCCGGGAGCAGCGCAACGCCAGGGCTCATCAGCTTTCTTGAGATTGCCACTCCCACCCAAACCAGGCCGGCGCCCAGAAGCACGATGAGAAGGTTCGGAATCCAGGCACGAAGCCCGAATAACTTGAAGAAAAGAAGATTCACGAGGGTTGCGCCGGGAGTGAGGAATTCAAAAAAGTCCCGGTAAATCAACTCACCTTCGTACATTCTCTGGGCATGAGCCAAATAGATATCAGAATCACTTTGACCGTAAAACACAGGAAGGAACGGCGGGAAAAAGGTGAAGCAGTAAAGATAAAGCGAGGAAGCAAGCACGAGTAGCGTCGATCCAGCGTGAGAAGCTTTGAAACGCGCTGCCACCGATCCTTGTCTCCTCCGCAACATGGCTTGCGCTTTCAGGATAGCCTCTTGCCTCGATGGTACGCAGTTCCGCTTGACCGATCCTCAGCGGATGGTCTGCGCCGAGCGCCACTCAAGTTGCGGCCAACACGCAGAGAACCTGGCGCAACCGGCGCACTATGGCCTATTTTTGCTCCGGCGCTCATATCCGAATCCGCAGGACAGAGAATGGCCCAACCCCACGAAAGGGGGCAAGAGGCTCGAATCTTCCTGCATCGCGTCACTCCAGAGCTGCTGCACCTCGGGGCCGACACCTTCCACCTGACTCACTCGGCCCTGCACGACTCAGAGAGGCGCAGCAACTCTGGAACCCATTTAAGTTATGGAGAATACGGTTACACGATTTCAAAAACTGCTGTAGCCCTGGAGAATTGGTTTATCTTTGGCCGTTGCGGTGCTCCCAATCGTTCTTCTTGTACTGCCCGCGCTTTGACGGCAGAATCTGCACATCTTCCAAGAGATCGCCTTGTTCATGCATTGCGTGACCTTGTCCGTGCCGCGTCCGACTGCCATTTTCTTCGCGCCGAGCCCCATTCTGGCCGGGCGCAGCGGACCCGGAGGGATGGAACTCTCCTGGTTTCGCAACCTGTCGCGATCCGTTGCCATGCGCATTGGCTCCGTTCGCAGCGGCAGGCGCAATTTCGAGGCCGGGAATGGGAATCAATGTGTGTGCTGCGGCCGTGTGCTCAGCCTCCACTTCCGGTGTGTAAGCAGGACCAGAGCTGTGCGCGGGCCCTGTGTGATTGAACAGCGACTCGAACGGCGCAATCGCGTTCATCAGCATCTCGATGCCAGCGCTCGGTGGCGCGGGACGCTTTGCCAGATCCAACTCTTTGAGCGCCTGCGTAAAGCACATGCCTCGGAGTTCGCTCAATGGTGGCGGCGTGACGTGCGCGGGCCCCTCAAGAACCAGTTTCGCCGTCTCATGGTCGGTTCCACTGCCGTTTGTGCGGCCGGGAGTCGCTTGCGAGGTCTGGTCGTGCTCAGTCTTCGGTTCCGGGAGAGCCGTATCGAATTGCGACGCAATCTCGGCCAGCGGCGATGGAATTTCCTCATGCGTCTGATTCGCGTTCTCCGGCAGCGAACGGGGGACGAGTTGAAGGCCGTGGGGCGCTGCCGGCAAATCAGGCTCAGCCTGGTGTGTGGCCTTCGGCGCGTCAGCCTGAACGACCTCGTGGAATGGCGCAGCGTCCGTGGTGATGTTTGCCGGCGGATTTGCAGCCGGCCGGCTCGGTGTGGCCACGTCGTCAAGGTCAAGGCTGGCACGGCCCTCTTCGATCGCCTGCTGGAGCGTGTGAAGCATCTGCCAATCCGTGGCCTGGCCTTGTGTGCGGAGTTGCCGCCCCATCTCCTTAATGGAACGCCGGAATGCCGGATCGGCCGTAGCCAGGCGCACACGGTTGAGAACGAATCCAACAAGCGGCGCCTTGATGCACTGGAGAGTGTTGGCCACGGCGCGCAGCTGCGCGCGCGTGGTCACCCCGGACTCGATCACAACGATTGTGCAGTTGGCGGACCGGACCAGTTGCTCCGTTTCCTGGGAGCCGGTAAGAGGCGCGGCGTCGGCGAGAACCGTCTCCCCTCGCCGGCCTTCCGCCCCGTTGACCCATTGGTGCAGCATCAGCAGGCGATCTCCATCGAGAGCCGCCTCGTCCTCCCCGCCGGGAGATGGGGAGGGTGAAGTTCCCGGGACATCCACAATCACCGCCGCTCTTCCGAGGGTCTCCAGCAACTGCTTCACCCGGGTGGCGACAGATGTCACGCCGACTCCAGGTCCAGTTCCTGTGAAGACACATTGCCTGACGTCACGATCCTTGAACGCGCGATCGATGCTGGAGGCCAGCCGCAAAAGATGCTCTTCGGCAACTTCATTGGCGACTTCTGAAAAGTCAGGCAATTGCGCCATGGGCGCAAAGCCCAGGAGGTGCTCGACATCGGAGGCGCTATAAACCCGGGGGTCTATATTGTGAGCGACGACCGCGACCGCGGCTCCCAAAAAAATAAAGCTGAGAAGGAGCACGATCGCATTGCGAATTAGGGCGAAATCGGCCGAATACCATGGAGCAACTGCAGCGGCAGCCAAGCTGGCCAAGCCAGGACTGTTTCCATTGCGGGCCGAATCCTGGAATTGCTTGTCCACGGCGGAAACGCGGCTCTCAAATCGCGCGACATCTCCGGTTCGCAGCAATTCGAGCGTGGCGCTGATTGCGGGCATGTGATCGTGCGATGTGCCTTTGATGTTGCCGGAAAGCACGAGCTGCAGATCGTTTATGCTCTGAGCCGTGCGAATGGGCCAAGAATTGAGCAGGTAAATCACGGCAAGGATCAGCCCGATCAAAGCGAGCGAAAGCGCGAGACGGCGATGCACTTGCAGGCTACGGCGAATGTCGAGGCGGAAGATCGACCGCGCCGCATCGCTGGTCTGATTGAAATGAGGCACTGAAGAGAAGTTGGCGGAAGCGCCATCGGGCGGCCGAAGCGAGTTCGCCGGAACGATTTGTGCGAAAGGCTGGCTCATAGAGCCGCTCCAACGTTGGTTAACGCGGGGTCGCGCAGAGGGGTCTGAAACTCAACTCGCATCTCCTGCCTTTTCCCCGAGCCGTTCATCCGCAGTGGCGATCTGTGACACGCTTTTTCAGAGAGGGCGCAAGCGATCAAGCGTCTTACACTTGCACGCATTCGCATTCCTGCATGGCGATGAACCACAATGTTGCCGCTGCATGAATCGCGCCTCAACGTTGAGGCCTTCTTTGGTTGCGTTGCAGCCGGCTTAGAGGTTCATTCGTGCAGATGTCTGATGCAATCGAAGCTATCCGTTTGAACCATGAAGAACAATGCCGCTAAGGTGGGACTCGCGGAGGCAGGCGCTGCTTCTTTGGACACGCTTCGACCCAGCAAGTTGGTAACTGGAGACGATTACCTTGGTCCTAAATGAAGGACATAATCTCGAGTAAAACGCAGATGGTTTCAAGCCGCGGAAGGCGCGAACTGCCGCAATCTGAATGGATTGTGACAAGCGAACGGCGCAAGTGGTTAAAGACTCGGTTTATGCTTCGATCATCTCGCTGCCCCGCGCCTCGCGGCCCAATGCCGCCAACCCTGCCAGAGTCAGCGCGACCACGACCACGGTGATCGCAAGCACGGCGGGATAGCTGCCCCAGCGCTCGGCGGCCAGTGCCTGGCCCTTTCCATTCCATGACGTGATGAGCGCGCCCAACTGGTAAGCCAGGCCCGGAGCCGTAGCTCGTACAGGGGCGGGCGAAAGCTCCGTGAGATAGGCCGGAACGACGCCCCATGCCCCCTGCACCATGAACTGCATCAATACAGCGCCGGCGCCAAGCGTAATCGCGGAATGCCCATACGCGTAAAGCGGAATCACGGGAATGGCCAACAGCGCCGCAGTGACAATGGCCCGCTTGCGACCCCAAGTTTCTGACAGCGCGCCAAAAACGATGCCTCCGGCGATGGAGCCGAGGCCGTAAAGGACACCGATCAGCCCGATGGTCTCGGGCGAGAGTTTGGCCTGCACGGCAAGAAAGGTCGGATAAACGTCCTGCGTGCCATGCGAGAAACTCATGAAGGCCGTCATAAGGATCACGAGGAAAAGGAAGGTAGGCAGGAAGTGGAGCAACGGATGTGGCTGAGCCGGCCCGGCATGAACTGAAGCCCGCGCCATCCGCTTCCTGGCTCCGGCCAGCCATACCGGCGACTCCGCCACACGAGCCTGCACATAAAATGCCAGCAGCGCAGGCGTCGCGCCGAGAATGAACAATCCTCGCCAGCCGATCCCCGGAATCGACACTCCATGCCAATGGAATCCCGCGAACAGCAGCCCGAAAGCCGCCGAGGCGAGAATCGAACCGACTGCGTAGCCTTCCTGCAAGATGCCGGAGAACGTGCCTCGACCGTCCTTGGGCAGCGTCTCAAAGGCGAGCGCGGCGCCTACGCCCCATTCACCCCCCATGGCAATACCGAACAGGGCCCGCAACACGAGCAGGACGTTGAGCGAGGGTGCAAAGGCGCACGACAGTTCGATGATTGAAAACCCGAGAATATTCGCCATGAGCACGGGACGGCGGCCATAGCGGTCGGCCAACATTCCGAAGAGCAGAGCGCCGACGGGACGAAAGGCCTGGGTCAGAAACACGGCTCCGAATACTGCGGAGGGCTGTGTGTGGAATTCGCCGGCGATTGCCTTGATGCAAAATACGAGCAAAAAGAAGTCGAGGCTGTCGAGCGTCCAGCCCAGGAACGCCGCCAGAAAGACGTGGCGCTGCGTGGGTGTGAGCCCGCGAAGTTGACCGACGACGGACATTGGCGGCAGCATAGCAGACGGGCGCGGCGATCTGTTTGGAGACACTCAGGCGTCTGGCATCATCACGGCGACCTTCGACTCTATGCCGGAAGCCGTTCAAGGGAAGGGCATCTGCAGGGCAAAATATTTGTTGCAACGAGTATCTCGCCGCCGGCATCCTAAATGAGGTGCGGATCTCAAGACCAATAACGTGGATCTCTGCATCACTTGTATCCGCGAAAGACCCTGATCGCAGCTTTCCCTGAGCGAAACGGGTCAGACAGCCCGGCATGAAAGGGAGTTTCCCCGCATGAATCGATTGGCCCTTGCAAGTGGAGTTTTAGCGCTTGCCGCACCACTTGCCCTAGCGCAAACCTCGACTTGGGTCTCAGACCCAAATCACAGCGAAGTCGACTTCGCGATTACCCACATGAGCGTCTCGAAGGTCCACGGCCGATTCGGAAATGTGAATGCCGCCATCCAATACAACGCCGCTGACGTCACCAAATCGAGCGTCCAGGTCACCATCGATGTCGGCACCGTGGACACGGGGGTCCAAGCCAGAGACGGCGGCCTCAAGAGCGCCAATTATTTCGATGTGGCGCACTTTCCCACGGCGACCTTCACCAGCACCAGTGTCACCAGGAACGGCGAAAACCTCTCGGTCGCTGGAAACTTGACCCTCCATGGCATCACCAAGCCTGTGGTTTTGGATGTCGAGGGCCCTACAGGGCCCATGACCGACCGCCAAAACAGAGTGCATTGCGGCTTTTCGGCCACGGCAACCATCAACAGATTGGACTATGGCATCGCCCCCCAAGCGCCCGCGGCGATGCTGGGCGAAGACGTCAAACTCACGATCGAGATCGACGCCGTGAAACAGTGAAGAGAACCGCACGGTCACGGTTTGCGCACTTGTCTTCCGCCATTTGCTCTGGATCCGCGCGGCAGAATATCGGGGGGACTTTTCGATGGCCAGTCTGAAATCCGAGATTGCTCAGGCGTCACCGTTTTCGAGCGCGGAGGAAGAGGCTTTCCTGAACTTGCTGCGCACATCGGATTGCCTGCACCGCACCTTCCAGCAGAAGACCCGCGGCTGGGGCCTCACTTCGACGCAGTACAACGTGCTGCGCATTCTGCGCGGCGCGCAGCCGGCCGGGCTCACGTGCGCGGCCATCGGCGCCCGCATGATCGCCGCCGAGCCCGACATCACCCGCCTGATGGTTCGCCTGAAAGGGCTCAAACTGATCCGTCAGCACCGCGACCGGCACGATCGCCGCGTGGTCTGGACGCAGATCTCCAATGCCGGCTTGGAACTCCTGCGTGCCATGGATCCGGTCATTCAGCGCGTCCCGGTCGAACTCCTTGGGCATCTCCGCAGCACGGAGTTGGCAGAAATGATCCGGCTGCTGGAACTCGCGCGGCGGTCCTGCGTCGACACACATCTGCCCGCGTAACGGCGCGAAACAGGTAAATCCTTTGGGAGGCTTGCAAACAGTGCTGGCAGGCAGTGAGCGGCGCTAGCTGGTGACAATCTTCTGCGCCACCGTCTCTTCGTCCAGGTCGGACTGGATGATCTTGTTGTGCAGGCAATAGAGAGCAAGTTCCAGCCGGTCTGAGACTCCCAGCTTGTCGTAGATCTTGCGCAGGTAGTTCTTAATCACCTGCTCAGTTGTCCCCAACTGGAAAGCAATCTCTTTGTTCCGCTTGCCCTGGGTGATGCAGGTGATGATGGACATCTCTTTTGGCGAAAGGCGGGGCTGGTTGCGCGGACTCACGAGCGCGGCTGCCTGGGCGCGATAGGCGTCGATCACCCAGTTGACCGATTGGTTGTCGATCCAGGTTTCGCCCGCGGCAATGCGGCGCACGCACCTGACGAGCAGATCGGGAGAGATCGACCGGGAAACAATGCCGCGGACGCCACGCCGGTAGAGCTCCACGGTATGGTTTTCGTCGGCCGCAACAGCCTGCACGATCAGTTTCACGTCTGGAGCGAGGCGCAGAAGCTCGGGAATCGCGTTGGTCGTGCCGGCCAACATGCTTCCCTCCAAAAGAACAATGTCAGTGGGATAACGCTCAATGGCGGCGCGCAGATTCTCCAGCGAATCGGCCTGCGCGACGACGCGGATGTCGTCTTCCAAAGCAAAAACCTTGCGGATCCCCACGCGGTAAATCGCCTGCGAATCGGCAAGAATTACGCGAATCGTACCCGGCTTCACCGGAGTATCAATGCGTTCGCCTTCAGGGTTATCGTCCTGGATTTCCATAGTCGGCTGCCGTCAAGCCAACCGGGCTCTCACTGCTCCGCAAACCGATACTCGTCAATAGTCGCTGCGGCGAGATGCTCATTGTGGCTTGAGGAGCAGCGTACCACACGTCCCTTGCAGTGGACCAGAACATCCTGAGGAGCGCCCAGAACGGCGCGCGGCATCCGCAAGGAAAAGCGGACGTCGAGCCCGACTTGCAAATCCGTGTCCAGAGCAAAGAGAACGCCGCTCGCAGAGACGTTCCGCGTCAATCCGGCAATCTCATTTTCACCAGCCGAAAGCACCACCGGCAATGAAAGCGGGAATCGCACAGCACAGCGCACTTCCTGCCGCCCGTGATCGGAGGCTGGAACCTCAGTTGGAAGCGGTGAATCTGGCTTGAGAAAATTCATGGCCGCGCCTGCATGAGAATGGCTATCTGCCAATGTACCGAGTTTTGTTGATTTGGCCCACGGCACCAAAGTTTTCAGACTGGTAACCAGAGCAAGACCGTCGCTGATGCCGGACGGTAACTTGCGAATTCGGGGACCATCTGACTCCGGCCTGTTCCGGCAACCAGCGCCGGCCAGCGGGGATTTTCAGGGGTGGGCAGAACCTCTCGGGCGCGGCTCTGTGCTGCATATAAAGTCCGACATTTTCTTTGTTGATTGGGGAGACGGCCGAGCGAAATCGGCGGGACTTCGGCCTGCAAGACGAAGATGGGGCAAAACTTCGGAGAAAGTACTCATCAATTTGTTACCTTTAGGTGCCAAGAATGGGTACTTATGATAGAAAATTTTCTCCCTACCACTTTTGTGCTAGCGTCCCTACACAATTTGGGTTAGTCTTATTTGGCAAAGGATTGTGGCGGGTTTTCCACCGCCAGGAGAGTGTCTCCATGGGTTCGCGTACGTTGGAAGTCTTGAAAGTCGGTTCTGTTGCGCTGCTTGTTGCAGTTGCTTGCTCTGTGAGCGCGATGGCTGCGGCTCCGGGTGGGCCGTTGCACCTGCCGCCTCCGAGCGCGATGGCTGCGGCTCCAGGTGGGCCATTGCACCTGCCACCTCCGAGCGCGATGGCTGCGGCTCCGGGTGGACCGTTGCACCTGCCGCCTCCGAGCGCGATGGCCGCAGCTCCGGGTGGGCCGTTGCATCTGCCGCCTCCGGCATAATCGCCACATCAACCTACCGGAACACCCCTTTAGTCGTTTAGTGTGAAAGTGTATTCATTGTCCTGACTGATCAGTCACATTTCCTGATATGCTTTAGTCATTCCGTTTAGCAGGTCGGGCGGACGTCGATGAGTCTTGACAACGCGCTTTGGCTCGCCCTCATTTTGATTGAAGCAGCGGTTGTAGGGCTGCTTTTCTATCGTGGCATCTGGCGGAATTTCCCGGTCTTTTGCGCGTATTGCGTTTGGGATATTTTGAGCAATGCCGCAACTTACATCATCAATCAATATTATCCAAGAGCCTATTTCACAGCATATTTCGTGCAAGCCGTCACGGATTCCGCCCTGGAGATCGGTGTTTTGGTGGAGCTGGCGTGGTCTGTGCTCCGGCC
>Ga0326728_10017350_pt1 | contig 14450 bp, 10 predicted proteins | sample MB3enrmetagenome_FD_207602 | JGI IMG/M metagenome (GOLD analysis project Ga0326728, IMG submission 207602) | Lab enriched peat soil microbial communities from McLean, Ithaca, NY, United States - MB31MN | ecosystem: Environmental > Terrestrial > Soil > Wetlands > Peat | place: USA: New York...
CGCTCGGTCTGGCCACGCCCATGTCCATCATGGTGGGCGTGGGGCGCGGCGCGCGGGAAGGGGTCCTCGTCAAAAACGCCGAGGCCCTGGAGACGCTGGAAAAAGTGGACACCATCGTCCTGGACAAAACCGGCACACTGACCGAAGGGCGGCCCCGCGTCGTCCGCATTCTTCCCCAGCCGGGAATGGAGGAGGCGGCATTGCTCCGTCTGGCGGCGGCGGTGGAGGCGAGTAGCGAACATCCGCTGGGCGCGGCCCTGGTGCGGGCCGCGCGGGAACGCGGATTGGATTTGGCGCCGGTGGACCAATTTCATTCCTGCACCGGCGGAGGGGTCACGGGGCGCGTCGGCGGACGGGAAGTGACCGTGGGAAATGCCGTGTTTCTGGAGGAGCAAGGCGTGGCCGGCCTGGCGGGGGCGCGGGAAGAGGCGGCGCAGTGTCAATCCTCGGGACAAACTGTTATATGGGTGGCGCAGGATGGAAAAATCGCCGGGGCGCTGGCCGTGGCGGATCCAATCAAGGCAACCACGGCAGCGGCCATTCAACGGCTTCGCCGGATGGGGTTGCAGATCGTCATGTTGACGGGGGACAACGAGCAGACCGCGCGCATCGTGGCCCAACAACTGCAGATTGACGACGTGCGCGCCCAGGCCGGCCCGCGGCGGAAGATTGAAGAAGTCCGGCGGTTGCGCGCCGCCTCGCGCATCGTGGCGATGGCCGGGGACGGCATCAACGACGCCCCCGCGCTGGCGGCGGCGCAGGTCGGCATCGCGATGGGCACGGGGACCGACGTGGCCATGGCCAGCGCCGGAATCACCCTGGTGAAAGGCGACCTGCAAGGAGTCGTCAAGGCGATTGACCTAAGCCGGAAAGTGATGAAGAACATCCGGCAAAATCTTTTTTTCGCGTTTGTCTATAATGCGGCGGGCATCCCCGTGGCGGCGGGGCTGCTCTACCCGTTTTTTGGCATACTGCTCAACCCGATGCTCGCTGCCGCCGCCATGAGCCTGAGTTCGGTCTGCGTCATCGGCAACGCCCTCCGTCTGCGCAAATGAAGCGAGGGTGGAGGGTGGAGAACGGCGAAGGCGGAAGGGAGGCCAGGGGAAGGTGACATTCAGGACACCTGCAAGATTGAGTTGATTGCCACCGCGCGGTCTTGTAGTGTCGAGGCTGCGAACCGAGAATTGCTTTGAGTGATCTGGACAAATTGGATTTCGGGTTGGGTGCCGCTCAACAAGAGCGGCATCTTGGGAATTATTTTTATCGTTCCGGCGCGTTCAAGCTGGCATGCTCCGATAAAATCTATTTGGTGCTTGGCGCAAAAGGAGCGGGCAAAAGCGCGATTTTCAAGATGTTTGGGGAGTTGGAAAACGAGATCCCTATTTTCAGCAGTCCAAATATTTGGGTCAGTGACGAACCCCTGCTATTGCGTGATCACTACCTCACCCTGCAGGAAGCCAAAATACAATCACAAGTCACCCTGTGGCGATTTTACGTTGCCAGTCTGATCGCAAGACGCTGTTTGCTCGAAGAGGATTTGCCTCAAGATATGCGGAAGAATTATGAGCGATTTCTCGTCCGCTGGGGTTTGGTTCGGGAAGTGCCGACGGCGTGGCAGTCAACCAGACAATTGAAGTTTTCGATAGGGATCGGCGAATACCTGAGGACTGAATTTCCGCTTAGGACGCCGCTGGCGGCCACTGAAATTGACTATGTGATCTATTCGGCGAATGATTGGCTTGGAAAGCGAAAGGGCGATATCTGGATTTGCCTGGACAGCTTGGACGAAGCGTCCATAAACGGAGGCGGACACGATGATGTCGAGGATCTTCTCAGCAATCTGATGCGGGCTGTCGCTGAATTGCTTCGATTGAACCGGATTCGTTTCAAGCTCTTTTTCCGGCGTGATATTTATCACTCATTGACCTACGTGAACAAAGATCATTTCAGCGCTGTCAAACTGGAACTTCAGTGGTCACTGGAGGATTTGGCAATTTTGCTTGGCCATCGTCTTCGACCCTTGCATTCGGAGAACAGCGCGCTCAAAGCCCTTCAGCCACCCGAGCAGAATAGCAGCCTTTCCTTCTCGACCAGCAAACAGTGGGTTGATGAAGTCTTTGAGTGGTGCCGGGACGAATCGCCTCATGGTTTTGAGGACCTTTATGAGAAATTCAAAGACGGCAACGGCGTGGTATTGCCTCGCGACGCCATCAACTTCTGCATCGAGGCTCAAAGGGCGCAGCAGAACTTCAACAATCAAACTGTGAACCTGCCATCCAAGGGCAGGCTGGTTTCCCCGAGGGCGTGCGTCAAAGCTTTGCGGCTCACCGCCGCCTCAAAGTTGACGGATTTTCTACAGGTCTTTCAGAATTTTCATGACACCTTTGATCAGTTGAAGGGCAGCGACTCAAAGTATTTCACCAGGCAGGCCTTAAGTGCAGCATTGGGGAAATCAGATCCCACTGATGCCAGTTTGGTAATCGCGGATCTGGTCCGCGTTGGAGCCATTGGGATCACAGACAGGAGGGCGGTGAACCAGTCGGATAGTTTCGAAATTCCGTATCTTTACGCCCGAGCATTAGGAATAGGAGGAGACCATGAATGAAGCCGAACAACCGGAAGACCCAGACTTAAAGGAGCCTCAGCCAAAGATGTCCGCCACTAACGCTCTTCCGAAATCCAGCGCGGAGCAGTTAGTCAAGATAATCAAGGCTTATGCCGTGGCCTCCAATGGCGGCGAGAGCCAAGTCAATTACAAAGACGTTGCCAGTGTCGCTGGGATTGGCCCCACAGTGGTGAGTGCCAACAATGGCTTTCTCGAGGAATCCGCGATTCTTACGTCCCCAAAATATGGATATTATTTGCCGACCGAGGGGGCCGTGCGGTTCGCCCGCGAAGCGGCTTGGGACGAAGCAGGCGCGAAGGCTCACCTAAGGAGAATGATTTCCGAGGCGTGGTACGGACAAGTGACCATTCAAAATCTGAAGTTGCGGCCCGCATTGACTCGCGATGAGTTAAGGAAATCTCTGGCGATCAAGTGTGGCGCAACCGAAGGAGATGTCGGCGCGCTCGGATTTCTCATAGACTTTATACTCTACACAAATCTTGTTGTCTCTGAGGACAATGGAGCCATCAGCCGGGGGAACTTCAATGAGTTGGCTGGCAAGCAGGAGAGCATGGCGCGCGTTGATCGGGCAGTGCCAGTTCAGGGGGCGCGAAGCCAGGCGGAGGCCGGTCCTGTCAAGGTGGAAACGTCCAAAGCCGCGTCTTTGCGCAGATGGATCAAACTGTTGGAAAGCGACTCTGTTGAAATTGAAGTATCACCCCAGGAAGAACACGGCGGGGGAGCCGCTGGTTAGCGCATGGCCCTGGAAGATGGGCGGGGCTGACAATAGCCTTCAGTTCGACGTGCCTGCGGCCTTATTCTTCATGATAACGCTCGCGCGCCCGGTAGAGTTCCAGCAATTCCGCGGTTTTGGCGGCAATCTCCGGTTTGCCCTGGGCGAGCGCAAGGTCATGGGCCTTTTGGGCGGCGGCCTCGGCATCATCAAAGCGGCCGGCTTCGGCATAAGCGGCGGAGAGAGTTTCCAGGGGCACGGCCTCTTCCTGATGGGTCAAGGAGCAGGCGGCGGCGGCCAGGGCCACCGCCTTGTTGCCATCGCGCAAGGCCGCCCGCGGATCGGTGGCCAGGATCCAGGCCAGATTGTTCAAGAAGTTGGGGGCTTCCGGTTGATAGCGCAGCAGGATTTCGTACTGCGAAATCGCCTCCTGGCTCTTCCGTTGTTTGGCCAGAACCAGGGCCAATTGATACCGCGCGTCGAGGTTTTGCGGAGCCAGGCGCAAGGCCTCGACAAACTGGGCCGCCGCCTCCTCCAGCCTTCCCTGCATGGCCAGCGCATTGCCCAAACCGGCGCGCGCTTCCGGGTTGGCGGGGGCTTGCGCCAGAACGGCCGCAAAATGTTGCCGCGCCTGCTCCGGCATCTTGCGGGCCAGCCCCACGCAGCCAAGAGCATAATGGGCGTCAGACCGCGCGGGCTCCAATCGAAGCGCGGTTTCCAGTTCCTCCGTGGCGGCTTCCAGGTTGCCCTGGCTCCACAACACGGTGCCCAGGATGAAATGCCCATCCGCGTACCCGGGGTAGATGCGAAGAGCCTCCTCGCATTGCAGACGGGCTTTTTCGTACTGTTGGTTGTCCCGCAGATAAGCCGCCTCGCGGCCCATGGCCAGAAAATTGTCGGAGGTCACCTCAATGGCATGAGCGAAAAGCGCGCCGCTGTTTTTCCAGTATGAAAGCTGTATTCTCGTAACGGCCAGGCAGGCGGCAATGGCCGCGGTCCCAAGAACTCCCAGAAGCACCCGGCGAAAGGGCCACGCCCCGGACAGATCATAGACCGCCCAGCAGATCATCAGAAACAATCCGATGGAGGGTATGTAGGAATAGCGGTCGGCCATGGCTTGGGACCCAATTTGCACCAGGTTGATGACGGGCACCAGGGCGCCCAAATACCAAAGCCACCCGACCAGCAGGTAGGGCCTGGATTTCCTGAGACGGAACGCCGTCGCGGAAACGACTCCCATAAACAGCCAGGGCCAAATGTCATTCCATCTCCACGGGTGATAGTGCAACACATAAAGGACCGCCAACTTGGAAGGCCAAATCGTTTTCTCGACGTATTTGAAATAGGCCTCAATGGCATCCGTCAGGCGCAGCGAAAGGGGAACCAAGGTCAACGACTGGATGGCGCCTCTTTGCGCGACCAGGGTCAAAATGCAGGCCCCCAGGGAGAGAAGGAAAAACGGAATTTTTTCCATCCATAGCCGCAAGACGGAAGGGCGGGACGCGGCCGGTCCAGACTCCCGGTCCGTCAGAGGCCGGGCGAGTGAGGATGCCGGGCCGTGAAGGTTCTTCGCATTACGATTGAGATTAGGATTAAGATTAAGATTAGGATGAGGCGGGCCCCTCCGCATCCGGCCCAACGGCCACCAATCCAACAGGAGCAAAACAAACGGGAAGGTCACCAACATCGGTTTGGACATCAACCCCAGCATGAAGAAAATCAGCGCCAGGACATAAAATCTTTTGCGTTTTGCGCCTTGCATTTCCTGCCGCGTTTTCGGTGGCGAACATGCCTCCGCATAGCGGATGTAGGCCCACATCGCCAGCATCCAAAACACCGCGCTCAACACGTCCTTGCGCTCGGAAACCCACGCGACCGACTCGACGCGAAGCGGGTGCCAGGCGAAGAGGGCGGCGGCCACGGCCGCGCGCCAAAAGGCCCCCGTCATCCGGTCCAGGATCAGAAACAGGAGCATGGCGCTGAAGGCATGGAGCAGGACATTGGTGGCGTGGTGGCCGCCCGGCGAAAGTCCATACAGTTGACAATCCAGCATGTGCGACATCCACGTCAGCGGATGCCAGTTGCCGGCGTACCCCGCGTTAAAGGACCAGGCGAATCCGGCCGGACTCAGGCCCCGGTTGATATGAACATTCTGAACCAGATATTCCGGGTCGTCATAATTGACAAAATCGAAATTCAGCGCCGGCGCGTAGAGAAGACGGGTCCCCAGAACCAGCGCCAGGCAGGCGATGAATTTCCGGCAGTTTTCTTTGGCAAATTGCACCATCGTAGCGCGGACGGGAATCGCACCCGTCCTTCAGCCTTGAGAAGGCCGTGTCCCAACTCATAGACCAACGCGCCCATCTCCACCAGCCTCATCTTTGTCCGGGCAAGCGAAAAGCTCCCGCGGAATCGCCTGGAATAGCCTTCGGCCCCTGCGCTGGAAAATCCTCCAGCGGGATGGATTGGAGGACGCTGTAAGCCGCCCCCTGGGGGGAAAGCACGCTCTGCATCAGATCCATTCTTCCCACCTCCCACTCCCCAAAGTCGCGCTCCTGTTCCCTGGCCAATGCCTCCGCCACCTGTCTCCGCCCCGCTGCATTCAATTCCGAGACGCGGCCGGCCGTCAGATGCGCGTGGAATGGACGGTCCTCCCCAACGCAGCCGCAAGCCAGCAAACCGGCGTCCATCGCCTTTTTCAGGTCTTCCACCGGCCGCAAATCCCCCGCCAATCCGGCCCAGATAATGCGCGGCCGGCTCCGATTCGGAAAACATCCCAACCCCGCCACGCGGACCGTGTGCCGCCGGTGTCCTGCGCAGGCGGCGCTCAGGGCGGACTGGATTTCTGGGATGCGCGCGGTGGCAATTGCCCCCAGGAAATTCAAGGTCAGATGAATCTGTTCGGGCCGGGTCCAGCGAATCGCGCGCGCCGGGAGTCCCTGCCCCAAACCCGCCACGGCCGCCGCCAGGCCGGCGAGGATGTGGGCCGGCGGGAAGAGGGCGGTGAACAGACGTTTTGTTTCGGTTTCGGGCATAAGCGCCATGCGCTTCCCAGTGGCGTCGAACCCTCCGCCCAAGTCAAGCCTTCTCCGTCGAATTTGATTCTCTCAATGGGCCGCGCAATCTTTTCAATGCACGCCCGGCGATGGTTTTGCCATAACATGGCGGCATGAAAACCGTGAAACCGCAATTTCCGTCCGCCCCGCGCCGCCGGGTCATGATTCTCGCGGGCATCCTTGCCCTCGTCTTCGTCTCCGCCAGCCTGCTGGCGCGGCCTTTTCGCCCGGTCGAACCGATCCCCGCCGGCATCGTGGACATGCACTGTCACATCGCCGGATTGGGCGCGGGCGGCAGCGGCTGTTTTGTTTCGCCCCGGCTGCGGGACAACTGGCGGTTCAAAGTTTATCTGCGCAGCTTCGGCGTTTCGGAACAGGAAATGTTGCAGCAGGGCGACGCCCTGGTCGGCGACCGCATTTCCGAATCGCTCGCCCAAAGCAAACTGGTCAGCCGGGCCGTTTTGCTCGCGCTCGACGGGGTGGTGGACGCGGATGGAAACCTGGACACGAATCGGACGGAAGTCTTCGTGCCCAATGAGTTCGTCGCGGCCATGGCGGAGCGGCACACGAACCTGCTCTTCGGCGCGTCGGTCAATCCCTATCGCCGCGACGCTCTGGCGCGGCTGGAGTGGGCCAAAGCCCGCGGCGCGGTGCTGGTGAAATGGATTCCCCCCATCATGGACATTGACCCGTCCGACCCCAGGCTCGTTCCCTTTTACAAAAAAATGGCCGAGTTATCGCTTCCCCTGCTCTCCCACACCGGCGAGGAGAAATCCTTTTCCCGCGCCACCGAGGCACTTGGCGACCCGGAAAAATTGCGGCTGCCCTTGGGCCTCGGCGTGACCGTCGTGGCCGCGCACACCGCCGCGGCGGAGAAATACCACGGCGAACGCGGCCCCGACCGGCTGGCGCGCCTGATGCGCGAATTTCCCAATCTCTACGCGGACATTTCCGCGCTGACGCAGTTCAACCGGCGGGGCAGCTTGAAGGAAGCCCTGACCCGGCCCGAATTTTCCGGGCGGCTGGTTTACGGCACGGATTATCCGCTGATCAACACGCTAATGGTTTCGCCCTGGTATTCGTTTCACCTCTCTCTCCGCCAGAAATTTTCCATCTGGCGGACCCAAAATCCGTGGGATCGGGATGTGATGATGAAGCACGATTTGGGTGTGCCCACCGAAACCTTCGCGCGTTCCGCAAAAATGTTTGGCGGGACGAATGTCAGCGCCGTCAGGCGCGAAATCCATGCAGATGAACGGTCGAAATGAATTCAAGCTCCATCCGGAGCGGCCTATTCCGCCCCTGACGGTGCTTTGAGACGTTTTTTCGTATTGTCGCCTACAAATATTTCGCTCCTTACGGAGCTGCGGCAGGACAGGCGACACGGGCACGCGCAACGGGGAAGGGCTTGAAATAAGCGGCAATGCCTGTTAGAGTCCAAGCATGAAACTCTCAGTGACCATTGACCGCGACGAGGACGGGGTTTGGGTGGTTGAATGCCCGTCCATCCCGGGTTGTGTCAGCCAAGGCAAGACGAAGGCCCAAGCGATTAAGAATATTGAAGAGGCCATCGCGCTTTGCTTGGAAGTCAGGGCCGAGCGCGGCCTGCCGCTCACGGTTGAAACGCGCCAGGTCGAGGTGCTCGTCTGATGCCTGCCCTGCCGGCATTAAGCGGAAGGAAGACTGTCCGGGCGTTTGAAGAACTCGGCTGGCAGGTCGCCCGCCAGCGCGGGAGTCACATTATCATGGTTAAAGAAGGCGAGATCACCACGCTCTCCATTCCTGACCACAAAGAAGTTGCTAAAGGGACGTTGCGCAGTTTGATTCGGGCGGCGGGAATCACGGTGGACGAATTCGCGCGCCAGCTTTAATCACAAACGCTGCGCCCGTTTCCTGCCTGAGTGGAATCTGATACTGCAATCTGATGCTTCGTGCCCATTTTCGGGCAGATTCGGGATGACGCGAAATGCTGTAAGGCCTTGATAATCAAGCCCGGGATGAGGTGTGATGACTCCTGATAAATAGCATTGTCAATTTCGAGTCCGGCGCCTTCAACCGTTCAGCCGACCTTTCCTCAATCCGCGTCCGGCTTTCCGACGATGGGGTGAGCGGGACAGGCAAGTGGCTGATGAACAGGGCATTGCAACATTCCGTGTTTATTCGCATTTTTCGCTTGACCGCAGTGATTTATATGCTAATGTTGTGCGCGTGAAGATAAGGCTCACAGGGCCGGACGGCGATGGGACAAGGACGGGATTTCCCCTCCATGGCGGATTCCAGACTGCGGCTAATCGTGTCTAATCGCGCTCTCTTTATGATTCCCGCAGCGCAACAATGGCCTTTTCCGCGCATTTCTTGTCTTTTCGCGGCAAATCAATGGAAGTTCCTATCCATGAACCATATACACGCCACGCCTGGTTTTTCAGGTCAACCCCAATCAACCCTAATCAAGGTAAATCAAGTGTTGCGCCAGTGAAGTTGATCGGAACGCGGGTGAAAGTCCCGCCCGTCGAGTTAGGCTGTTCACGACGGAACACGACCTCAACAGCGCCGCCGCGAGGCGGGGTTGGAAGCTGAGGAAGATGAGCAGGCGGGCCGTAATGAAAATGAACCACATCCAATGAGCCTCGATAAGCTTAGAACCGGAGACAAGCCGAGCCGCTGCTTGATCGGTGAAGGCCGCAGGGAGGAGGCTGGGCAACGGCCAGCGCCTTCTCAACGCTCCGGCGGGGTCAGCGTGGACAGCACGTCTGTAAGTTCGGTCAAGGTAAGCTGGGAGGTCTCCGTGGGCGGGTGCAAAACCCAACCGTCCGCGCAAGCGGGTTATTCCCGTGAGGCGGGCGGCGTCCCTGGAGAAGTCGGAGTCCTGCGTAGTAGCGATGAAGCTCCTGCAACGGGAGTGGAGCGAAGGCGGGACACTTGTTCGGGTGTCAGGAGAGACGGTGGCCGATGGCTCCGCAAGGAGATAAGCCGCCACGAGGAAATCCTCATCCACCCTGACTTTGGTTCGCGCCCCAAAGGCGCGGACCGAACCGGACTCGGAGAGCCGAATATGGGAAATCCGTCCGTTCGGTTCGATGAGGGGCGCAGTGGCAGCGCGGGACTGACAACTGCGGTCAGTTCAAAACCGCCTCCTTCCACTTCGCCTACTCTACTATTATTTTGAACCGCCACTCCACGATCGGAAGATCACACCCAGGCGCAAAGGCGGTTGACGAAGTCAGCCGAGCCGTCGCGCAGCCAGCCGTCCAGTTGCGCCTGGTCCTTGAGCTGCTGTCCCCGCAGGCGCGGCACCACCACGAACCGCGTTTTCACCTCCGGCAACGCCGTCATGTCCACCCACAGCTTCTCAAACTGGCTCACGGGAAACACGTCCTCCTGGCCGTGGCCCCAGCGCTTCTTGACATCCTTGACGGTGATGCAGGCCGGCATCCGCGCGGCCAGCGCGCGCACGGCGGCGGCGACGCGTTCGGCATCGGAGAGGCCGGCGCGGGTCAGGCCGAAAACGGCCAGCAGTTTGTCAATATGAATCCAGCAGGTGTTGGAATTGTAGAAGCGGAGATGGAATTCATCCTCCTCCCGCGGCATGGCCAGGCCCTCCACCAGCCGCGCCTGTCCATTGACGCGGGCCAGGCCGCCGCCGCGATCTTCCAGCCGCCGGGTGATGAGCTCGAAGGTCAGGCAGCCGTCCTGCGCCAGATGCAGGCCGAACAGCGCCGGGTCCGCGTCCGCGCCCAGCGTGTCAATGTTGTGCAACATCAGGTGCTGCAAGCGCGGACGTTCGGCGAGCAACCGGGCGAGCACCCCGTTGCGCAGCAGGTTCGGCACCTCGAACCAGTGTCCCACCGGATGCAGGCATTGCGCCGGGAGATTGTCGGTGTAATCGCTTCCCTCGCCCGCGGAGCGCGCCCAGTGGAGGAGCGCGGCGCGCAGGCTGTCCCGCACTTTTTGCTGCTGCTCGTCCAACTGTTGCTGGGGAGTCTCTTCCCAAAGAAAGCGCAGGTCCCGCACCATCGGGATCATCCGCAAACCGACGGACCGGCCGGGCGACAACAGCAGCGGCCCCGGATAATCATGATTTTTGTTCCGGAGCAAGTATTCCCCGGTGGCCGCGTGCGTCAGGTAGCTGGTGGTGATAATGTGCGGCAACGGCAGGCCGGCCAGTTGGCCGATGCGGCGGCTCTTGGCCAGGTGCGCTTCGAGGAAGGTCCGATGCCGGCCGTCGAATTTGCAGAAGGGATGCAGCGCCTTGACCACGCCGGCGCCTTCCGTCCAGCGGCTGCCCGCGCCGGCGGCCAGGGTGACCACGGCCAGTTCGCCGCGCGCGATGGCCGCCAGGCCGGCCTGGCGCAAATCTTCCGCCAGCGGCCGGGTGGCGTTGAACACATCCGCGTCCTGCGCGTCCTGCAAATCGGCGCTGGCGGGCAGACGGTTCTGCGCCAGGCCAATGCGCCCGTTTTTCAAATCTTCGCGAATTTGCTCATGCTGCACGCGGTCGAAGCCGTTTTCCTGGAGCAATTCCGCCAGGCTTTGCCGGCTGCCGCTCTCGGATTTGAGCCGGGGCAGCAAGCGGTCGAAGACCGTTTGCATCATGCCGGACCATTCGGGTCTGGCGCGGCAGGCGGCGCTGAACTTGTCCAGTTCGGCGCGCCGCGGCCGGGTCAGCGCCTGGGGATCGGCGCGCAGCCAGCCCGGGACGTGCAGCGCATAGTAGCCGCCCGGCAGCAACGCGCCGTCACCGCGCAGCAGCTCCGCCCAAGTGCCGCGCTCATTGATGGCGAAATCATACACCACCGGTTCCATGGCAAAGGGCAGCGCGCGCTCCAGTTCGCGCTTGGTTTGCGACATGATTTGCTGCAACCGCCGCTGCGCCTCCTCCTTGCGTTTTGGCTCGACGATGAAACCCATGCCCCCGCCGGACATGCCTCCGAGCATCCAGAATCCCCAGAAGTCCGCGCCAAATTCAGCGCGCACGGATGCGATGAGCGACTCGGTGAAGGCGTTGCTCGCCCACGGAATAATGGTTTGAATCGGCTGGCAAAAATTGCGCGTGGTCATTGCGCCCACCGCGCGCACGTCCCCGGCGCGCAGCGCGGACACCATTTCATCCAGCAACCCGATGGCCTGCTGCCGTCCCGCCCATTCGGAGGCGCAACGCAGCAGATATTTTTCCGTCACCATTTCCAGGATCGGCCCGACGTTTTGCGCCATCCCGCCGTGGACCAGCACCAGGCTTTGTTGCAAACGCTCCCGGGTTTCGGACGAAACATCGGCGTGATCCAGAATGCGGTGCGCCGGCATGAGCCGTCCCCGGCTGATGCCAAATTCGGGATCGCCTTCCGTCGCGCGCACGCCGCAAATGAGTTTCATCCCCGGCCAGACCCCGCCCGAATCCTGCCAGCCGCCGCCCGAACCGCCGAGCCATTCGCCCAGCAACGCCCGCGCCAGCACCAGGCGCCGTTCCTCCTCGGCCAGCGCCCCCGTGAGGGACGCGGCCTGGCCGGTGGCCCGCATACAGACCGAAATCAACGAGGCGAGCAGGTTGGTCGAGACGGCCAGACGCGAGCCTTTCGGAATCTCGTTGACGTGGCTGACCAATTCCAATCCGCGTCCGGCCCCGGCCACGCGCGCGAGCAAGTCGGCCAGATTCAGTCCCGATCCTTCAATGCCTGGCGGGACAATGCCCGCGGCAATCACCGCCGCCTTGAGCAGTCCCAGATAGTCGCGGGCGAAATCAAAAACCTCGGCCAGGCTGCTGATCTCCGCGGTGGCGCCCAGGTCCACGCTGGTCAGGCGCAGGACCGGTTCGTCAATGACCCGCAGGCAAGCCTCCACCGGCGGCCGCGGCCTGGCGTCCCGCCCGTGAACGCCCAGGTCAATGGACACATTGAGCACGCGGGCGCCTTCGGGAAAATCCATGCCGAGGAAGAAAATGTCGCTCCAGCCCGAGTGGCTCAAATCCATGCGGACCGGGGTGCGTTCGCGCAGCACCGGGTAGGCGCCGTCCTCGCCCCGTTGCAGCAGTTCCGGGCGCAGGCGCAGGGGATGATCGGCCGGATGGCCCATGCGGAACATCCATTGGTTGCCCCGCACCGAACGCACGCTGCGCCGCACCTGGTCCGCCAGAGTCTGAAAGCCCAGCCGCTGATAGACGGCCGCCAGCGCGCTGGAAATGGCGTCGCTGGGCCCGCCGTTGCGCTGCGCGGAAAGAAACTGCTCCAGCGCCTCTTCAAACCGGCGGTGCAGCAGATGTTCAAATCCCTGGAACGGAATCATCCCCGCCGCGCCCGCCGGCAATTTGCCCGGCAGATGAAAACGGTGAATGGCGTAGAGGAAAAACAGCGCGCGGACCCGCTCGTAGAGATTGTCGCTGTGGCGCCGAAAAATCTCCAGTTCCGCGCAGGCCGCCCGCAGGTCATCCGCCGAGGCGCGGGCGCAGAAGGCGTCCAGCGGCTGGTTGCGAATTGTGGCATCCGCCGAGGTGATGATTTCGATGAGCGGGCTGGCCATGCGGGTGGTGCGTTGCGTCCGTGCGGATGGTTATGGCCCTTCCTGGGCCAGCAATTCCACCAGCCCGGCGAGAACTTCCGAGCGGGCCGGGCTGCTCAAGGCCAGCGCCAGTTGCGCGGTGAGCAGGCCGTATTTCAAACCGATGTCAAAACGGCGGCCCTGCAATTCGCAGGCCAGATAGCGCTCCCGGTTCGCCAGTTGGGCGAGCGTCTGGCTCAAGCCGGCCGTCTGGCCCGCCGCCATCTCCGCTCCGAGCAAATCCATCACGGCCGGCGTCAGAACGTGCATCCCGAAAAAACAGAGATAATGGCCCGCGCGCAATCCGGGAACGATGAGGCGCTGTTCGGCCACGGTCGGCGCCGGTTTCTCCAGCACCTCGGAAATCAGGTAAAGTCCTTTGCGATTCTCCGCCAGCCGCCCGCCCGCCGCCCCATAGTACGGCAGTTTGCTTTCGTGCGTGGCCTGCACGGCGGAAACGGCGCAGGCCTCCGCCGCGGCGACCTCGACCAATTGCCGCGCGCAACTCCGCTTCTCCCGGCTCAGATACAGATGATCCCCGACCAGCAGCAAAAACGGCTCCGAACCGGTGAAGGCGCGGGCGCACCAGACGGCGTGGCCGTAGCCCCGCGGTTGGTCCTGCTCCACGAACTCCAATCCCTTTCCGCGCGGCCCGGCGGCGGCGCGGTAGGTTTCGGCGTCGCCCGGATGGATCACCACGCAGATTTCCGCCGCGCCGGAGTTCAGCGCCTCCTCGACGATGATCTCCAGCGCGGTCTTGGTTTTGCCGTCGCGGTCAACCAGGGTTTGCAGCGGCAGCGTCCGCTGGCCGGCGCCGGCGGCGGTGATGACGGCTTTTCGAATGTCCATAAGTTCTTTTCGTGACGTGGAAACAATCTGCCATTTCCACCGCGGCCGGCGGCCCCATGTTGTCCCGCCAGCCCGGCCCAAATATGACGCCGGGCCTGGGGAAAAGTCAACGACATCCGTTCCTGACTTGAAGTTTCGCGCCGCCTGAGCTTGAGTTTTCCTTCGGCAACGTGTCCCCTCAGCTTGTGCTCAAAACCATTCGACGGGCCGAATATGCGGAATTGATTGCGCTGTTTTTCCTGCAAGGCGCCGCGTCCGGCATTTGGCTGGTGCCCTTGAGCGCCTTGCTCGATGCCCACGGTTTGCAGTCCATCAAAGTATGGGCGTTCGCCACCAACGCCCTGGCCGCGTTTGTTTCCCCGCTCCTGTTCGGCGGGATGGCGGATCGCTCGGAGTCGCCGGTTCTGGTGCTGCGCGGACTCTCGTTTGCTGCCGCGGGGTTGGCGGCCATGGTCGGCGCGGCGATCCAGTTTCACTGGAATCCCTGGCTGGCGCTGGCCTTGATTCAGGCCACGGCGCTTTGCCTGGCGCCGGCCTTCAGCCTGATTTCGTCCATCGTCCTGGCCCGGTTGCAATTCGCCCAGTTGGAATTCGGACCGATCCGCGCCATGGCCACCTTGGGCTGGATGGCCGGTTGCTGGGTCATCAGCGCCTTCCATGCTGACAGCTCCGCCCTGGC
>Ga0326728_10017352_pt1 | contig 14449 bp, 13 predicted proteins | sample MB3enrmetagenome_FD_207602 | JGI IMG/M metagenome (GOLD analysis project Ga0326728, IMG submission 207602) | Lab enriched peat soil microbial communities from McLean, Ithaca, NY, United States - MB31MN | ecosystem: Environmental > Terrestrial > Soil > Wetlands > Peat | place: USA: New York...
TCAGAGCAAGAGGGTGATCTAGTTCCCACTGCCAGGGCTGGTCGCCCAACGGAGGAATCCAGCGAGGGGGATCTGTCGGCTGCGTCGTGGTAGTCGGCGCCTGCGTAGTCGTGGTCGTGGTCGTCGTCGGCGCCTGCGTAGTCGTGGTCGTCGCCTCGGTCGTCGTCGTGGTCGTCGCCTGCGTAGTCGTGGTCGGCGGCTCGGTCGTGGTCGTAGTCGGCGCCTGCGTAGTCGTGGTCGTCGTGGTAGTCGGCGCCTGCGTAGTCGTGGTCGTCGCCTCGGTCGTGGTTGTAGTCGGCGCCTGCGTAGTCGTAGTCGGCGCCTCGGTGGTCGTAGTCGGCGCCTCGGTGGTCGTAGTCGGCGCCTCGGTCGTAGTCGGCGCCTCGGTCGTGGTCGTCGTCCCGGCGGAAATGGAGAAAGCTGTCAAGAACGCGGCTTCAGACAGCGGCAGGGACGGCGACGGAAGTGGGCTGGCGCCTGTGTCCCAGGCAATCGCACTGGTCACATTGCTCTGCGATATCCATTGCGCGATCTGCTGCACGAAGTAGGGGTCGTCGCCACCGCCCACTGTGTCACCCGAGGTCGAGCCGAGACCCCACTCCGGCAGGGCCACGGGCTTGTTGTGGACAGCGCCGAAGCTCGTAAGCCAGTTCAGCCCGTAGCTTCCCGTCAAGATGTCTTGCCACTCTGCTTGTGGACCCGGATATGAGCCAACCGCGGCGTCGAACACGTCGAGTCCGACATCGTCCACGTAGGCGTCGCCAGGGTAGTACGTCGCGAGGTTGCCGACCCCCAAGTCGCCACACTCTGGGTCCCACTCGAAACGGAAGTAAGCGCCCGACACCGACGTCATGGCTGCGACGATCTGCTGCCAGTAGCTGACAAAGGCGGCCGCCCGTCCATCAGCGGCCCAAGGCATCGCTGGGTTGTTGAACTCCCAACCCAGGCGGATGATCGACGACCCTTGGCCTGCCGCGACCAGTCTCTTGGCGAGCTTTTGGAAGTGCGAGTCGTAAGCACCGGTCGCACCGGTTGCCAAGCTCGTCCCGTCAGCAGCTGCCCCCGTACTGGAGGAGTGTCCTGTGGGCAGCATGGGAACGCTCCAGGTCATCTGATAGCCGGTGCCGCTCCACTCGGACAACAACGCAGATGGGTTGCTGATGGTCGCCCACGACGTGGCGTTGAGGAAGCCCATAGCGTACGGCAGCTGATAACCCACGAGCGCGTTCACGGCCGCCACACCGTCCGGACCGTCCGCTCCCGTGTAGGCCCCGAGCACCGAACTCGGCGTTCCTTGAGCTGAGGCACCACCTATTGAGGTGATCGTCACCCCGGTTGCGAATGCCGTCAGTACGAGCGCGCACGCTGCCCGTCTACGTCGAACAGCCGTGGGCAGCCCGGCCCTGGTTCGCGCAGGCTCTGGGGCAAAGAAATCAGCTCTTGCTGGCATGGCCAACCCACCTCGCTTGGGTCGAACAGTCACTTTCCGTAACGCTACTCGCGCTCTACGTGATAGTCAACGCTCTGAGTGGCGTTTCGACTGCGTTTAGTTGTCAAAATAGCGAACGACCGGCGAGGTGAAGTCACAGACAAAGATGAAGGTTCGTCCGCCTCAGGGGGCGTGAACTTGGCCACGATCGCCAGGTAGAAGAACTACCTGGTTTCCGAGGCGGCGAGGTGCGAACTCGGCTGAAAGCTGGCCGTCGAGGACCTCCGATCCCCATCCGGTGCCCTTGGGGGCCGAACCGCGCCGAAGACTTGTAACCCAGGAGGTCACCAGGCCCTGGGGAGGGCACCGCGATTCGCTCCCGACCTCAACACGAACCATCGCGGTTGCAAGACGAGTCTGTCCGCATCTCTGCGGACGGCCGTCCGAACTACGTCAGTTCATCGAGACGTTTCGGATGCGCATGCCCCTGACGATGTTCGGCACCAGGCAAACGTAACGATCGGCCGCGCCCTCGAGCGTCCATGACTCGAGTGGCAGGTCCCTTGCCCGGTTGAGCTCGTCGACATCGGTCATGACATGCGCCAGTCCTTGGACCATGACGCTCCAGCCCTGACGGCGGTCAGGCTCGTAATGGTCGGCCTCGAAGGCCACGACAAGGTCTGCTGAAGCCTCGTTCAGCTTCGTGCCCTGGGCCGACCGCCAGACAATGTCGCCGTCGAGCACGGCGAAGTTCACAGGAAGGACGACTGGCAGAGCATGTGCGGTGAGGGCCACACGACCGACAGGCTCTTCTCGTAACAGCTTGAGACAGTCCTCCAGGTCGAGCTCCTCGAAAACCGCTCGCTCGTCGCATTCCACGTATCTAGAGTCGGCCAGAACCAGGCTTAGCGGTTAGAGGCGAAAGTCACCTTGCGACAGGCCGTGCGCCCGCAAAAGAGCCTTGCAAGGTCTCCACCTCAGCTGCGATGAAGGGCCAATCCTTGCGGCCTAGTCCTTGGAGGCCCGTCCCCCTTCTTGCACAACGCACTCGCGAAGAAGAAGAGCTGTTCTCTCGGATGGAGGCCCAACACGAGGCGATGTTGTCGAGCCTTCCCCACCGGTTCTTGATCAGGTCGACCGATGCCTGCTGGAGATACTCATACACCTGGTCATCGCCTAGGACGATCCTCGTTCAAGAACCCGATCCTGTTCGTGGCGGAGTGCCCCGACGACGATCTCGAGCAGGTCCGGGTCGGCGAGGACCAGGTCGCAGAGCTGCGCCTCGGCGAACCAGGCGAGATCGTCGTGCTCTTTGGGTGCCCGGTTCTCGGGCTCTCCGGACCACGAGTCGACCACGAAGACCCGGGCGTCGTAGTCAGTTCCCGACAACCGCCCGAGGAGACGAGCCTCGCCTGGCGCGACCACGATCCCGAGCTCTTCACGCATCTCACGGGCGAGAGCTTCGAAGTCTGACTCGCCCTGTTCGATGTGACCACCGGGCACGTCCCAACAATTCCGGGCCCACAGGCGCGTGCCGTTACGGTGCACGAGCAGGATCCGCCCCGACCTGACGAGGAGACCGCAGACGACGTCGTTGAACACCAAGTCAGAGTCGACCATGACTCATCTTGCCGGACCCCGCACGCGTGCGCGGCAAGTCACTGGATCTCGGCGTACCACCCGTCGCTGCGCAGCTGCCATAATCCGATGGGACGGCCGATCAGGGCCTCGGCGCTGGCGCTGTCGGGCTCAGAGCCATCGACACTCCCGATTATGCCCGGGACCCCGAGCAGCGGACCCCTTTCGCCGGCCAGCAGGTAGAGGTAGCCGGCGTACTTGTCGGTCGGGTCATTCGGGACGTAGGCGATCTTGGCGGCGCAGGCGCCGTTGCTGAGTGTCAGGGCGCTGAAGTCCGATTCGATCATGAACAAGCCCTTTCTCTCGTAGGGATGCTCCGCAGGTCGATCTAGACGACGACATCATTCAGTGAGCAATGTCGCGGCACGTAACTGCTCATGGCTTTCAGCATCGTCCACCCCAAGAGTTCCGAAGTGTCCCCGCTGTGCACCATTCTGGGGCCGACAACACGGCCGACCCAGGCCCCCAGCTCGTTCAGGAGATGATGACCGAGTTTGCTGCGAGGTCCCCAGGAGTGCAATGACGTTTCCGTTACGGGCTGTGTGTAAGAGGTGACGGTTCCTCGGTTCCGGACTTGATTTGGTGCGCCCGCCCGGCCACGTCGGCTGGCCCGCCCGATCGTTCCGACCTCGGACGGACGACCTGCTTGTTCCGACGCACACCAAGCCGTGGCGGGCGCGATGTCAAGCTAGGGCGCTGACCTGTGGTTGGCCTTGGGCATTGCTGTGAACACTCCGAGAGTCCGGGACTCTGAGCACCGACCTGGCACGACGACTCTGCAATACGTTCGGCTCCAATCCCAGGTATGACGACGCTCCGCGCGACAGCCGCCCGCGCGACGGGGGCGGCGATCCGCCCCAGGGTGGGGTCCGACGATGCCTGCGCGGTTACGTCTAGCGGCGGTGGGCGGAACCGGCGACCGTGGTGCTACCTCCGCTGCAGGGCTGGCGGCTCGTAGGGATGGAGAAGATGAGCCTCATCCTGCGCGAGGGCGAGCTGCGCTTGGAGGCGATCCTCAGGCACCACAGCCTTTCCCGGGTCCTTATCGCCGCCATGGCGACTCTCCTGCTCGGGGCCTGGATGGTGCTCCTCTTCGAGGAGAACGCCAAGGGGGCCAACATCCACAGCTACCCCGACGCCCTTTGGTGGGCCATCGTCACGGTGACCACCGTGGGCTACGGGGATCGTTACCCCGTCACCGAGGGAGGACGCGTAGTGGCCGCGGTCTTGATGCTTGTGGGGATCGGCCTGATCGGTGTGCTGACCGCGACTGTCGCGTCGGTGTTCATAAAAGAGCACACCGACGCCAACAAGGCGGAGCTTAAGAAGAGCCACGCGGATCTGGGCCAACAGTTGGCTGTGATCAGCGATCGGCTGGCCGACGTCGAGCGTCGGCTCGGTGCCAGCCCTGTAGACGTGGCCGCCATTGAGGCGGCGACGGACGACGACGAGGCCGCCGCCGGCGGGCCCGCAAGACCCGAGCCGGATAGCGCTGTGTCCACCTCTCGGGAGTGAGAACATCGTCGCTATGAAGGGGACCCTGACCCAAGACGGCAAGGTCACTGACGCGACCCCGGAGGCGATTGGCCGGGCTGTCGCCGGAGGGGCGCGCCCCAGGTCGCCGTCTTCTACCTGACGATGGACAGCCTCATCGACTCGTTTTCCCGGTCCTAGCCGCATCAGTGGGCACGGCCCTAGGGCCTGAGAAGCGCCCCCGGATCGGGCGAGCAAAGCTCGGCTACCCATCGCGCTGTGGGCGCGGCGCGATATCTAACATGTTCTGGCCCTCGCTGCTTCCGATTGTCAGGGACGGGTCGGCGGTTATCCACTGCATGCCCTGCCGGCGGCATCCTACGGAGTGGTCGGTATTGGATAAGACGCTGCTTGCTGGATACTGGTCAGGATGATCATCAGCGCGAACGGAGACAGTTCGGCCATTGTTAGAGCTATCGGCTCGGACATGAAGGGGAATCTCTGCTGATCCTTTACGCGGCCGGTGCCGGCTAGGTATTCGCTGCGCCCGTGGCGTCCTATGTCGTGTACGGGTCGGTCGCTGTCATGTGATTCGTTCCCGATCGCCGGCTTGCGCTTACCCAGGAGCCGTCATGAAAGGGCCCCCCATTGGCGCGTCAATCCAGGTCACGTGGTATCCAAGTGTGAACGCGGCTGCGGGCGTGTCGTGCTGTCCCATACCAGGGAGGCGTCAGCGTGGGCACCCACATGGTCGACGTCGAGGTCGGCTCCGAGTGGGTCGTTGGCTCGGAGTCCATGCTTCGCGCGGTCCGGTACGGGCAGGCGAACCGGGTTTCCTGGAGGCCTGTCGCGACCTCTGGTACGGGGTCTACGAAGTGCGGGTCACCGTGCGTGCGGTAAAGGAGCTCTTCAGGGCTCGAAGGGACGGGGTGAGGATCGAAGCTGAAGCGCCTCCTCCGAGAAGGCGCCTGAACCTGGTTCTGCCCTCATCGTCTCGCCGAGTCGGCGAGCTGGCGCGTCCGCCAGCTCGCCGGCTCGTTAACCCGCCAGCGCGCTAGGGAGCGTGAGCCCTCTGTGACGCCGGTCTTGGTACGTCAGCCACTCGTGGGCGGTGCGTTATGAGCCTGTCGAAGTTTTCTCGGGCGGTGTGCACGACAAACCTGCTCCTCAGTCAATCGGCGAACCGGTCTCTCCGGGTCACCGTCACCGAGTATGTGCGCCGACCCTCCACGGCGATCGAGAATCATCTGGGTATTGGATGTGAGATGAAGGCAAGCTATTCCGGGGGTGAGCGAGCTCAGGCCTTGCTGCCGCCGGGTCCCGTGTCGGCGCCCGACGCGCCCGTCGTATACGTTCGAGAAGTGATTCGCCCAGCGACCCGAGCCGATGTTCCCGTCCTCGTCGAGCTGATCAGGGAGCTCGCAGAATACGAGCGGGCGCGCCACGAGGTCGAGATCGACGAGATCTTGCTCGAGCGGGCGTTGTTCGGGACGGAGCCGAGCGCTTATGCGCGTGTGGCGACGGCCGGCGAGCAGGTCATCGGGATGGCCCTGTACTACAGGAGCTTTTCCACCTGGACGGGACGACCCGGTATCTATCTCGAGGACCTTTATGTCCGGCCGGGGCACCGCGGGCTCGGGACAGGAAGAGCACTGCTCGCGTCCCTGGCTCGTCTCGCTCTCGAGGAGGACTGCCGTCGGCTCGAATGGTCCGTCCTCGACTGGAACGAGCCGGCGATCGCGTTCTACCAATCGATTGGTGCTGTCGCGACGGACGAGTGGACCCGGTACCGCCTTTCTGGGCCAGCACTGACGGACTTCGCGAGCCGCGAGGGCCGCAGAGAGTGACTGTCGCCGGACCTTGCAGGTGTGCCTCCCGGTCGGTCATCTGACCTCATCATCCGTCGATCCGCCCGTGTGCTGGCTGAGGGGGCCGGCTCTTCGTGACCGCTGTGAGCCTGACTCTCTGACGCTGTGGGTAGGCTTCCGAGTTCAGAGTTCCGACCACACCCAAGCGGGTTAGGAGGCAACCATGCCGGCAAGAGGAAGCGCAGAGTGGAGGGGCGACCTGACCACAGGAAAAGGCACGTTTGCTGCCGGTGACACGATAAGCGGCGACTACTCCTACAAGTCACGCTTCGAGGACGGCCCGGGGGCCAACCCCGAGCAACTGATAGCAGCCGCCCATGCGTCATGCTTCTCGATGGCACTGTCCAACATCCTCTCCCAGGCCGGCGCCACGCCCGACTCGGTGCACACCGACGCCACCGTCACCCTGCGGCTCGTCGATGGCGCCCCGACCATCACGAAGATCGAGCTGGTCACCGTCGCGAGGGTGCCGGGACTCGGGGACGCCGCATTCCAGGAGCATGCCGCGGCCGCCAAAGCGGGATGTCCGGTCAGCAAAGCGCTGGCCAGCGTGCCCGAGATCACCCTTGTGGCCCGCCTCGCCGAGTGAGTCACCGGCGCCTCAGGCCTGTTCAGGACGCCTGCGGCGCGCTCGGATGAGCCGAGCCCCCAAGCTGGCGCTCGAGCCGACCGGGATCGACCAGGTCGCAAATCAGTTCCGGAGGAACGTGATCGTCGCAGTCAGTACGATCCCTCCGTGCCGCAAGGGACGGGCCAGCCGCCCGATGCTCGAAGCTACGTGCGCGACCCCTTCACGTCCTACGACGCCGTTCCGACCGAGGAGCGCCACGCCGCGCTGCGTCGAGACATCCGTCTCGTCGTTTCCCTTCTCGGTGAGGAGCTCGCCCGTGTCGAGGGTCCGGAATTCCTGGATCTGGTCGGACAGATTCGCGAGGTGGCCAAACTCGAGCGCGAAGAGGGTGAAAACGCGCGAAGCGGTGGGCTCGCCGAGCAACTTCCGAGCATTCCGACAGGCACAGCCCTCCTCCTCGCCCGCGCGTTCGCCGCTTACTTCCAGCTAGCCAACGTCACCGAGCAGGTCCACCGCGCGGCTGAGCTCGGCCAAGCCCGGCGGGCGGAGCGAACCTGGCTGCGGGACACCCTCGACCGGGTCGCGGAGCACCGCATCGACCGAGAAAGCGTCGCGGCGACTCTTGCACGCCTTGAGTTCCGTCCCGTGTTCACAGCCCACCCGACCGAGTCAGCGCGCCGTTCGGTTCTCTCGAAACTCCTCGACGTTGCGCACTTCGTACAAGCGCTTGGCGACGACCCGACGCCAGCGGAGGAGAGACGACTCGTCGGCCGACTTCGCGAGACGATCCTCTTGTTGTGGCAGACGAGCGAGATCCGAATCGGTCGCCTGCGACCAGAGGACGAGGCTCAGAACGTTCTCTACTACCTGTCCCGAATCTACGACAGCGCCGTCCCGACAGTCCTCGAGGACCTCGACGACGAGCTCGCGCGCCACGGCATCGTCCTCGAGTTCTCAACTTCGACCCTTCGCTTTGGTTCTTGGGTGGGCGGCGATCGCGATGGCAACCCATCGGTGACCCCGGCCGTCACGACCGACGTCCTGCTGATTCAACACGAGCTTGGATTCCGCAAACTCATAGGGCTGATCGACCAGCTGACCCAGGCGCTCTCGAACTCAACGGCGATCGTCGACATCTCGAGCGCGCTGTCGGCGAGCCTGCAGGCAGACCGCGCCTGTCTTCCTGATGTCTACGACCGCTACATGGCCATCGACGCGGAGGAGCCCTATCGGCTGAAGTGCTCCTATGTCCGCCAGCGGCTCATCAACACCCGAGCGCGCCTGGCGGCGGACACCGCGCACGTGCCCGGTGAGGACTATGCGAGCGTAGACGGACTGATCGAAGAGCTCCGGCTCCTGCGTGACTCGCTCGCAGCAAATCGCGGGGAGGCGATCGCCGACGGGCTTCTCAGTCGTATCGGTCGTCTCGTACGGACCTTCGGGTTCCATGTCGCCACCCTCGACGTCCGCGAGAACGCCGAAGCGCACCACAGGGTGCTCGGCGAGGTCTTCGACCACCTCGGAGAGCTCGAAAGACCGTACCGGGAGCTTGAGCGCTCCGAGCGCCGCGAGGTGTTGCGTGCCGAGCTGAGCAGCGCCCGTCCCCTCGGAGCCTCCCGGTTCGCGCTCTCGCCAACGGCCGCGACGACCTATGCAACTTTCGAATCGGTGGCGTCCGCGCTCGATCGCTTCGGCGATGGCGTGATCGAGAGCTATGTCATATCGATGACCGAAGGGGTCGACGACATTCTCGCGACCGTCGTCCTTGCACGGGAGGCTGGGCTCGTCGATTGCCGTGCGCGTTGGGCCAGGATAGGCGTCGTCCCGCTTTTCGAGCGGGTGGCGGAACTGCGAGCCTCAGGCCCTCTACTCGACGAGGCTCTCTCGGATCCCAGCTATCGGGCCGTCGTCGCGGCACGCGGGGACATCCAAGAGGTCATGCTCGGTTACTCCGATTCCAACAAGGATGCCGGCATCACGACCTCCCAGTGGGAGATCTACAAGGCGCAGGGCGCGCTACGCGACGTCGCAAATCGCCACGGCGTTGCCCTCCACCTGTTCCACGGTCGTGGGGGCACGGTCGGCCGAGGCGGTGGGCCGTCAGCCGAGGCGATCCTCGCTCAACCCGAGGGCACGGTCGGAGCCTTCCTGAAGGTCACCGAGCAGGGCGAGGTCATCTCCGACAAGTACAACCTCGCAGAACTGGCACGGGAGAACCTCGAAGCAAGTCTCGCCGCGGTGATCGAGTCGAGTCTCGTTCACAGCTCGCCGCTTCGCTCCGGTGCCACGTCCGACCGCTGGCATGAGGTGATGGAGGCGGTCTCTTCGGTCGCCGAGGGCGTTTATCGTGACCTGCTCGGTGACCCGGGAATGGCGCAGTACTTCATGTCCTCGACACCGGTTGCCGAGCTCAACGACTTGAACCTCGGCTCACGTCCCGCATATCGCCCCGAATCGGGAACAGCTCTCTCAGCACTTCGGGCGATCCCCTGGGTGTTCGGCTGGACACAGTCCCGCCAGATCATCCCCGGCTGGTTCGGCCTCGGATCGGGACTCGCAGCTGCGCGCGATAAAGGCGCAGGGGAGATTCTCGAAGAAATGTATGTAAAGTGGCCCTTTTTCCGAACCTTCGTCGGCAACGTCGAGATGACCCTGGCGAAGACCGACATGGACATCGCAAGGATGTACGTGAAGTCGCTTGTGGAGCCAAGCCAATACCCGATCTTCCAGGAGATCGCCGACGAGCATGCTCGTACGGTCGCGGAGGTTCTCAGACTGACAGGTGAGTCCAGTCCGATCGAGGCGAGGCCTCTCCTCAAGCGCACACTCGCGGTGCGCGCCGACTACCTTCGTCCGGTTCACTACCTCCAGGTCGAACTCCTCGGAAGGCACCGGTCTGGCTCGGAGGAGCCGGACTTGCGAAGGGCACTTCTCATCACGGTCAACGCCATCGCTGCCGGACTGCGCAATACAGGCTGACACCTCGGGCACGGACGACTCCTCCGCGGTCACTGCAGCGCGGTAGGCGTCTAGGAATCCCATGCCCACGCTCAGCGTCGACGCAACGGCGGCCTCGGAGGCACCGCGTCGGCGACGAAGCTCTGCACGACACTGCCGACGTTGAGGGAACGGTCTGGGGAGTACCGGTGGCGAAGGAGAACGACGCTGGCAAGGCGGACCGCGCCGGCCTCGAGCTCGCCTCGGCTGTCGCTTTCCCCGGATGGGCGGGTCGCCACAGCGGTGGAGGTCAGAAAGTGGCTGTGGTCGGTGACGCCTCCGTCGGCACCGGGGCCGCGAGCGTCTGGAAGACGCCCGGTCGCAGCAGGCGCATCAGGACAAGCGCGATCGCCAGGAGAGCGCCGGCGCCGGCTGTCGTCCAGGCCAGACCGAGCGAGTCCGCGATCGGTCCCTGGACGAGGGATCCGATCGGGTACGCGACGCCGAGTGCCACCATGTAGAGGCTGAGGATGCGCCCGCGAAGCTCGGCCGGCACCCTGAGTTGTACGACGGTGGACAGGCCGGACAGCACGCCGATGTACACGAGCCCGACGACGAACAGAGCTGGCAGTGCGAGCGCGAGCGTCGGGGCGAAGCCGTACAGAACGAGTACCGGGGGGAGGACCACGAGGCTGCTAATAAGCATTCTGCCCCTCCCGAAGCGAGCCGCGAGCGGGGCGACGGCGAGGGCCCCAACGACGGCGCCTATGCCTTGGGCGGTGGTGAGCAGGCCGGTCGCCGATGCAATCCCGCGCGCTCCGCCATGGGTCAGGCGATGCGCCATCACCGGCACGAGCGCGATGAACGGCGACGCTGAGAGCGCCACAACTGCGATCGTGCCTATCGCGGCACGACAGCCGGGCTCGGCGCGCGCCGCCCGGACGCCGAGCCGAAGCGACGCGAGCAGACCGATCTGCTCGATGCGTCTGGGCGGCGGCGACAGGTGGACGAAGGAGAGGGCTACGACGACCGCGAGGAAGGAAGCCGCGTTGGCGACGAAAGCGACCGGGTAGCCGAAGGCGGCGATCGCCACCCCCGCGAGTGCTGGGCCCACGACGCGCCCGAGATTGAACTGCGCCGAGTTGAGCGAAACTGCCGCGAGGAACTCCGATGGCGGCACCAGGTCGGGGAGGATGGCCTGCTGAAACGGTCCGATCACGGCGCTGACGGACCCTTGGAGCGTGACGAGCAAGGTCAGGATCCAGGGGCTGTCCCGTCCTGTGGCGACCAGGATGGCAATGGCGAGGGCGACGGCGCCTGCGAGCAGGTTGCCGGCGATCAGAGCTGCTCGCCGGGGTATTCGGTCGGCGAGCGCGCCCCCGAAGGGCGAGAGCAGGCCGATGGGCAAGAACGCTCCAGCGGCGATCACGACCGCCCAGGTGGCGCTTCCAGTGTGCGCGACGACCAGAGCCCCGACGGCGACTGTCTGCATCCAGGAACCGACGACCGAGACCATGCCGCCCCACCACAAGAGGAGGTAGCTCCGGTGGTGGAACGGGCGGAGGGAAGACAGGCCGCGTGCTGGTACTACGGGTGAAGCGACCGCTTGGCCCCCGGTGCTTTCCCCGGAGGGCCAGTCATCGTCCCCGAACCCCGGACTTGGCGTCTCAGAGCGCGCAACCACACGGTCATGCTAGATAGCCCACGGCTTCCGCCTCGTCGAAGCGAGCCCTTGGTGGCGTCGAGAGCCGCATGGACACGATCGTGGCTGAGCATCTTCACCAGTTGTGCCGCTCTCACCGCCAGGGCGACGAAGGCGTAGGTGGTCAGCCGCCGAATTGTCTTGGCGGGACTAGCGGTCAGCCAGAACGGCAGCTCTGTACGGGTCTGCCAAAACCGGGTCGAGCCACGTCGGCCTGGCGCTCGGCATCTGCCGTTGAGCATGCCCAAGCTCGACCTCGGACAACTACTGCTACGCGGGCGCGGCGCACAGGGCGGCACACATAAGCGCCGGCGGCTTGACGCTCAGCTTGGCTTCGCGTAGTTAGCCATTCCGGCAAAGTCGACTACGACACAGGGCTCGTCGCCAATGGTCCAGCCGTCATGCCCGGCCGGTATAGAGACGACGTCACCTGGCCCGATCTCAAGCTCAGTACCGTCGTCCATCAGAATCCTCTGGCGGCCAGAGACCACGTACCCCAGATGCGCCGCCTGGCAACTATCTGTGCCGGCGATCGGTTTCACATGGTCGGACCACCTCCAGCCTGGCTGGAAAGTTGCCCGGCCCACGACGCCACCCCCGATGCTGACTAGTTCTACCTGGCCCTTGTCAGTAAACGGACGCGTCTCATCCGCTTCGTCGAGGCTCTTACGCTCGAGTCCTGCCATAGCTCCCCCCAGTCACTCGTCCGGTCGGATGTCAAAGTTACCCCGACACCCGTAGGCGTGCCCAGGGTGTGATCTGCTGGTAGCTTGCTGCCCACAGAGGGGGGAGAAGCCTATGGATCGCGACATGGTCGACCAGGTCGTTGAGGTCGCGAGGCGTGTTGTCGCCAGTGGGGCGATCTCGGCGAACGCTCACGGCAACGTCAGCCTCCGCGTGGTGGAGAAAGACGAGATGTACTTCACCGGCGGTTCGTCGCTTCGCGACCATCCTGCTGAGGCCGTCGTCCGGGTCGGCCTCGACGGCACCCTCCGCGAGGGCCAGTTGCCCCCGATCCAAGGCGCGGTTGTCGCCATGCACACTGCAATGTACGCCGACCACGACGATGTCGGCTGCGTCATCCACACTCACTCGCCCTATGCCACGGCCTACGCGGTAGCGCATCAGCCCATCGGCTGCTGGGTGGAGGCCCTGGCCATGTTCGGCCTGCCCGATGGCGTGCCAGTGGCCAGCTACGGGCCCCGGGGATCCGAGCACGCCATCGCCAACATCCGCGCCGCAGTGGTTCCAGGGGTGCCCGCTGTCCTCCTCGCCAACCACGGGGTGCTCGTGTTTCACCGCACACCGGACCTGGCCATCATGGTCGGCGGCGTCGTCGAGGAAGCCGCCCAGGCTGGCATCAACGCCGTCGGGCTCGGAGGGGCAGTACCGATTCCCACCGATATGAAAGCCGCAGCCCTTCAGCGCGCCATGACTTTCGCAGAACGAGGGACGACTTCGGCCTGATCGACAGACGCTCCCAAGGTCCCGACACTGTCCGCAAGCCGCGTACATGAGAGTTCTATTCGGCTCCATCTCCACCGTGACGGAAAGGCATCATGCCTTCCGCAAGCTCACTAGCCCGTTGTGGTTCTATTCGGCGGTGCAGGCCGAGGTTGAGGAGATTGGACCGCGGCGATGTGGGCGTTGATGGGTCATGTTTCGGGAGAGGCAGTCGATGCGCTGCTGGATTCTGACAATGGCGCGCCCGCTTCGGTGACTATCGAAGCCGAACCTTTGCAGCCTGGCCCGAGCGGGCAGCTCCTATTGGCGGTCTCCTCCGTAGCCCATGCGATGGCGTGTTGCCAGTGGCTCAGGAACGAAGGGTAATTGGCGGCGAACAGTTCGAGCTCGGCGTCGGCGTCGGGGCTCAGGGACGTGAGGTCGTAGACGACCGTCGCTTTCGTCCCGTTCGGGGTCGGTTGGCAGTTCACAGTGACCAGCCCGCAACGCTCGCCTGGTGTGGTCACCACGTACCCAATCGATTTGCCCGGATCGCGGTGGAACACCGCCCAGATCGACTGCTTGTCGCCATGATCAGTCCGAAAGACAGTCCCGGGCTCGGTTTCATCTGTACCCGGGCTAGGGAACTGAGGGTCCCAGCCGGGCGCCCACGCCCGCTCACCGGTGGGGGTGAACAGTGTGAAGGCTTGTCCCGGCGCCAAGGCGATCTCGATCGTACCGGTCAATCGGGCATGTCTACTGGGGAGTGCGTCCATCACTATCGGTCCTTTACCTCCGCCTCGCGCAACTGGTGACTGTCTGAGGCCTTCAAGTCCAGCCCATAGACATCCCTGAGCCTCTGGACGATGGCGACGGTGGCGTCGTCGAAGGGCAGCTTCTGCTCGAAAACATGGAGCACGATGCCCTCGAGCAGGTCCCCGAGGGATACGTCAAGGAACTCGGCGAGCGCCTTCAGGACCTTCAGCAGGCGACGTTCCATCCGGACACCGGACTGGACGCGCTCGATTGTTACCATGGTAAAACGGTACCATACGAGAGCGCGGTTCCGTCACAAGTGTCGCCGTGGACAGTGATGAAACTGCGTCCCACGCTCTGGGACGGGTTGTTGGCTCGAGTTATCGAGCAGGACGGTGATGCCTGGGGTGCTTACGTGCTTGATCTTCCTGGCTGTGTTGCCGCAGGCGCCAGGCGTGAGGAGGTCACCAAGCGCGTCGCCGACGCGATCCGGCTTCATGTTGCATCACTGTGGGCAGAAGGTGACGCAGTGCCGACGCCAACCACAACTGATACCACGACAGTCCAAGTCGCTTGACAACTGGCCAGCGAAGGGCCACAAAGCGCGCAAGGATCCTGCGTTGACATTCCCG
>Ga0326728_10017353_pt1 | contig 14449 bp, 12 predicted proteins | sample MB3enrmetagenome_FD_207602 | JGI IMG/M metagenome (GOLD analysis project Ga0326728, IMG submission 207602) | Lab enriched peat soil microbial communities from McLean, Ithaca, NY, United States - MB31MN | ecosystem: Environmental > Terrestrial > Soil > Wetlands > Peat | place: USA: New York...
CCATTGATTGCATCCGCGAAGAGTTGATCACCTCGGCGGAAACCACCATTGGTTCCGAGCGCAATTTGCTCAAACCAAAACCGGCCAGTTGCAATCTCATCAAGTTGAAATCGCCCATCCTGACCAACGAGGAATTTGCCAGGCTCAAATACATCAGCCAGGCGGGGTTCAAATCCGTCACCCTGCCCATCCTTTTCAAGGCCGGCAGCGGAGAAGCCGGATTGGCCAGGGCGATGGATGATTTGTACGGACGGGCCACCAGGGCGGTCGAGGCGGGTACGAACATTTTGATTTTGTCCGATCGCGGCGTGGACCAGGGGATGGCGCCCATCCCCGCCCTGCTCGCCGTAGCCGGATTGCATCACCATTTGATCCGGGAAGGCACCCGCACCCGGGTCGGTTTGGTTTTGGAATCCGGCGAGCCGCGCGAAGTGCATCATTTCTCTCTGCTGATCGGTTATGGCGCGGGAGCAATCTATCCGTATCTCGCCTTTGAAACTGTGGACGACATGATTCGCCAGGGGCTGCTGGCCAACATCACGCCTCACGATGCCCGCCACAATTTCATCAAAGCCGCCGTCAAGGGCGTCGTCAAGGTCATTTCCAAAATGGGCATTTCGACCATTCAAAGCTATCGCGGCGCGCAGATTTTTGAAGCGGTCGGACTGCATCCGTCCGTCATCGAGAAATACTTTACCGGCACCGCCTCGCGCGTCAGCGGCATCGGGCTGGATGTCATCGCGCGCGAAGTGCAACTGCGCCATGAACACGCCTTTCCCAAGCGCCAGGTCAACGGACACGTGCTGGACCCGGGCGGCTATTACCAGTGGCGCGCCGATGGCGAGGAACATTTGTTTAATCCGCAGACGATCCACAAACTGCAACAGGCCTGCCGCAACGCTGATTACAAGGCCTTCAAGGATTACTCCCGGCTGGTCAACGAACAGTCGAAAAACATCTGCACGCTGCGCGGCTTGCTCGAACTGAAACCTTTTTCCCAGCCCATCTCCATCGACGAGGTCGAGCCGGTCGAAGCGATTGTCAAGCGATTCAAAACCGGCGCGATGTCCTACGGCTCCATCAGCCAGGAGGCGCACGAAGCGCTGGCCATCGCCATGAACCGCATCGGCGGTAAAAGCAATACCGGCGAAGGCGGCGAAGACCCGGCCCGGTTCGTCCCCGAAGCCAATGGCGATTCCAGAAACAGCGCGATCAAGCAAGTGGCTTCCGGGCGCTTCGGCGTCACCAGTGTTTATTTGATCAACGCCCGGGAATTGCAGATCAAAATGGCCCAGGGCGCCAAGCCGGGTGAAGGCGGCCAGTTGCCGGGCGGAAAAGTGTATCCCTGGATCGCCAAGGTTCGCTTTTCCACGCCCGGCGTCGGCCTGATCTCCCCGCCGCCCCATCACGATATTTATTCCATCGAGGACCTGGCGGAACTGATTCATGATTTGAAAAACGCCAACCACCGCGCCCGCATCAGCGTCAAGCTGGTGGCCGAAGTGGGTGTCGGCACCATCGCCGCCGGCGTGGCCAAGGCCCATGCCGATGTCGTGCTCATCAGCGGACACGACGGCGGAACGGGCGCTTCGCCTCAAGGCAGCATCAAGCACGCCGGCATTCCGTGGGAACTGGGCGTGGCCGAAACCCATCAGACGCTTGTCCTCAATAATTTGCGCAGCCGCATCGCCGTTGAAACCGACGGCCAGTTAAAAACGGGCCGCGACGTGGTCATTGCCGCGCTGCTCGGCGCCGAGGAGTTCGGCTTTGCCACCGCGCCGCTCGTCGCCCTGGGTTGCATCATGATGCGGGTTTGCCATCTCAACACCTGCCCGGTCGGCGTGGCCACGCAGAATCCCGAATTGCGCAAAAATTTCACAGGCGAACCCGCCCACGCCGTCAACTTCATGCGCTTCGTCGCCCAGGAAGTGCGCGAACTCATGGCCCACTTGGGGGTGCGCGCCTTCAACGAGATGGTCGGCCGCACCGACATGCTCGAACCGAAGGAAGCCATTGATCACTGGAAGGCGCGCGGGTTGGATTTCACCAATATTCTCTACCAGCCGAAAGTTCCGGGCGAAGTGGGCCGTTACTGCCAGATTCCGCAGGACCACGGCCTGGAGAAAGCGCTGGACAACACGCTCTTGCTCAAACTGTGCGCGCCGGCCCTGGAACGAAAAGAAAAGGTTTCGGCCACCCTCGACATCAAAAACGTCAATCGTGTCGTGGGCACCATTGTCGGCAGTGAATTGTCGCGGCGTTACGGCGCGGAGGGCCTGCCCGAGGATACAATCCGGATTCACTTCCGCGGCTCAGCCGGACAAAGCTTCGGCGCTTTCATGCCGCGAGGCATGACTTGGATTCTGGAAGGCGATGCCAACGACTATCTGGGCAAAGGCCTTTCCGGCGGCAAAATTATTTTGTATCCGCCCGAAGGGTCCACCTTCGTCCCGGAGGAAAACATCGTCACCGGCAACGTCGCGCTCTACGGGGCCACAGCCGGTGAGGCTTACATTCGCGGGATGGCCGGCGAGCGCTTTTGCGTCCGCAACAGTGGCGTCTCGGCCGTGGTCGAAGCCGTGGGCGATCATGGTTGCGAGTACATGACCGGCGGCCGCGTCGTCGTCCTGGGCCAGACCGGGCGCAATTTTGCCGCCGGCATGTCCGGCGGCGTTGCCTATGTGCTCGACGAAACGGGTGATTTCCCCGTGCGTTGCAACCAGAAGATGGTCGTCCTGGAGCGATTGGAAGAGGCGGCGGAGATTGAAGAAATCCGCCAGATGATTCACCGGCACGCCCAATACACGCGCAGCCAGCGCGCCTTCAAAGTCCTGGCGCTTTGGGAAGAAATGACGCCTAAATTCGTCAAGGTGATGCCGATTGATTACAAGCGGATGCTCCAATCCATCAAGCGCGTTGAACAGGCCGGCCTGAGCGGTGAAGAAGCCGTCATGGTGGCGTTCGAAAACAACGCCAAAGACGTCGCCCGCGTCGGCGGCCTCTGATTCAGACACGATAACCGGACCGATAAAATGGGTAAACCCTCTGGCTTTATTGAGTATTTGCGGGAGTTGCCGCTGGACCGGCCAGCTCTGGAGCGGATCCGTGATTGGAACGAATTTCACCTTCATCTGGACGAGGCAAAACTGCGCGAGCAGGGCGCCCGTTGCATGGATTGCGGCATTCCCTTTTGCCATACCGGCACCCTCCTCAACGGCATGGCCTCCGGCTGCCCCATTAACAACCTGATCCCCGAATGGAACGATTTGATCTATCGCGGCCGGTGGCGCGAGGCGCTGGATCGCCTTCACAAAACCAATAATTTCCCCGATTTCACCGGGCGCGTCTGCCCGGCCCCCTGCGAAGGCTCCTGCGTGCTCGGCATCACCTCCCCTCCCGTCACCATTAAAAACATCGAGTGCGCCATCGCCGACAAGGGTTGGGAGGAAGGTTGGATAGAGCCGGAACGGCCCTCCTCCCGCACCGGCAAAAAAGTGGCGGTCATCGGCTCCGGCCCGGCGGGCCTCTGCGCCGCCGCCCAGCTCAATCGCGCCGGCCATCTGGTCACCGTCTTCGAGCGCGCCGATCGCTTCGGCGGCCTCCTCATGTACGGCATCCCCAACATGAAATTGGACAAAAAGCTGGTCCAGCGCCGCATTGATCAAATGGCCGACGAAGGCGTCCTGTTCATTGCCAACACCGAGGTCGGGACAAATTATCCGGCGGAAAACTTGCTGCGGGAATTTGACGCCGTCATTCTCTGCACCGGCGCCACCAAGCCGCGCGATCTGCCGGTCGAGGGCCGGCACTTGAAGGGCATCCATTTCGCCATGGAGTTTCTGCAGAGCCACACCAAACACTGGCTCGACGGCCACGCCAACGGCTCCCCCATTTCCGCCGCGGGCAAGGACGTGGTCGTCATCGGCGGCGGCGACACGGGAACGGACTGCGTGGGGACCGCGTTGCGCCTCAACTGCAAAAGCCTGGTGCAATTGGAAATCCTGCCGCGTCCGCCCCTGAACCGCGCCAAGGACAATCCCTGGCCGGAATGGCCCAAGGTTTATCGGCTCGATTACGGGCAGGAGGAAGCCGCGGCCAAATTCGGCGGCGATCCCCGGATCTATTTGACAACCGCCAAAAAATTTGTCGGCGACGACTCCGGCCGCGTCAAGGAAGTCCACACCGTGCAGATCGAATGGCAGCGCAACGAAAAGGGGCAGTTCGTGGCCGCGGAAGTGGCCGGGACCGATCAAGTGCGCCCGGCGCAATTGGTGCTGTTGGCGATGGGCTTTTTGGGGCCGGAACAGCCGCTGCTCGAACAATTGGCGGTCGAGCGCGACGCCCGCTCCAACATCAAGGCCGGGCACGAAAAATACGCCACCAATATCCGGGGTGTTTTTGCCGCGGGCGACGCGCGCCGGGGCCAAAGCCTGGTCGTCTGGGCTTTCAACGAGGGCCGGGGCGCGGCGCGCGAATGCGACCGCTTCCTCATGGGCTCAACCGACCTGCCGTGACCGGCCTGCCGCCCGGATGCGGCAGAGCCAGTGGTCTGTGCCTCAAACACCTTTTGGGCTATTGCCCCGCCAGGCAAGGTTTGCCCCCCGGCTTCCAATGATCGCTTGCTCTCTGCGGCGATTTGGCAAGGCGCTTCTGTCATGGGGCTGACCTGAAAATGCCATAATCCAAACAGGCTTTGCAGCAAACCAATGGACCCACCAACAGCGCGAGCAGGATCTTCATCACCAGGTAAAGACTCGCCGAATGAGGAAACAGGAAGCCATGAACCACAATCGCAAACATAGTTACGAACCCCGTCATCCAATATAATAACCTGATCATTGGCGGCGCTGGTGGGAGTCGCGGCTTGATGGAACCGATAAGCGCCCCGAGGGAAAAATACAGCGCCAGCCAAAGAATTCTATGTCGCCATGAAAGACAGAGCAAAAGGCAGAACACGAGAAAAAGCAGCCACGAAACGATGATTTTTGCGCGGATCATATTCATAAAATTAAAGCGCCTCATGCAGTCGCCCGGCAACAAGGTTATCGGGTAACAACGCAAGATTTTATTTTTGACAGGGCCGTGAGCACTCCGGTCCACACCACCAAGGCCAGGGTGAGGGTTGGAACAATCCAGATGGGTTGCAGGCGGTGCGCTTCGGCGACGGTGACGCCATAGGCGGACGCGACCCACACATCGATTCGCAAGTTGATTGCCAGCATCATCACTACGAAGCACATACCCAAATGCCCGTTGCCGGTCCGCGCCGCCTCTGCCCCGGTTTTGCCCCGGATACGGACGAATGCCAAAACGCCCAACACCACCACTGTTCCCGCAATGGCCCAAGCCCCCAACTGGTCACCGGCATTCCACGCCACCCGAACCAACCACGAAAAGAGCGCCAGATGCACACCGGCCACTACAATCGCCAGCAGACCCGGCTTCATGGGCGTCATGTCGGGCTGGGAAGTTTCGGAGGCCAATTCGTTCGTCAGGCGCATGGCCAGACCGCGTCGGGCCAGCGCGAACATCCATGTGATCATGGCGCCCATATAAAACCACCAAAAGCCGGCCAATGCGACGAAACGAGTGCGGCCGTCCCACTGAAAGTGGCGCGCCAGAGAACGCATGACACTTTCTCCACCCCAAGCCAGTCCTATTACAACCACCCAGCCCAGGATGACTTGTGTCATCTTCCTTGTCCGCAGTTTGGGGTCGCTTGTCCCGGCGCGGATGAGGAGGCATTGCGCCCCGGCGCCCGCCGCTATTCCAAGGAAGGGCGTGAGCGGTGCCAGCCACGCAGCCACAAAGCCCGACTTCGCCGCTGCCGTCCCTTTCGCCCCAATGCCCAGACCGGCTGTGGCCCCGGGGCCTGCCACCAAGGGCAATGCCGCGAACACTGCGCCTGAAAACGCCTGGCCCGGCGCCGTCCGGCACAAGGTGTTTTCCACGAAAGCCTGCACCTCCTCCTGCAACAATTTGCGGCCGCGCGCCAGCCGTTGCTTGACAGCATCTTCGGATAATTCCAATTCCACCGCCACATGCTCGATGGACTTGTGCTGGCGGTAAAACAGAATCAGCGGTTCGCGATACAACTCGGGAATCTTTTCCAACGACCGCCACAAAATCGCTTCCTCCTCGCGGCTGATGGCTTGTTCCGACGGCAGCGCCTCGCAGGCCGGCGACTCGTGCGCTTCTTCCAATGCCGCGGCGCTGCATACCGGCTCCCGCCCCTCGCTTCGCAGGCTTCTGTGAATCCGGTTCCGGACGATGCCGCACAGCCAGGAGCGGAGTTTTTCCGGTTCGCGCAAAGTCCGGAGGTCTGTCCACGCGGCCAGGAATGTTTCCTGGGCCACGTCCTCGCTCTGACTCATGTTGCCGGTCGCGCTGTAGGCCAGCGAGCAGATCAAGGTTTGATACCGTTCCACAATCTGCCGGAAAGCATCCCGGCTTCCGCCCAAGCTTTCGGCCACCAGATCGGCATCGTTGTGTTCCGCCGCGTTCATTAGTTCAGTACTCACCATATCACATGACAAGGGCCAAAAAAAGGCGGAGAGGTGACAGAAAACATTCAGATGCGAGGAGTATATGGCTTATCCGCAAAGTTTCGTAAAGATTGGGCACTTTCCTTTCCACCTGCCGGAAAGGGCGCGGCATCGTTCAATTCAACCTGGGAAAAACTTGCGAACGATCTCGCGTGGGGTGGCAATGACCGGCGGTGTCAGGTCGAACGGATTCAGGACCAGGGTTAGAAGTTCGTGGTCCACCCCTCGCAGATGGGCGTCGCTCGTCAGTAGAAGTGCGCACTGCAAAAAAGCCGCTTCGGCCAGCACCCATGAGTCATGCACTTCCGCAACGGGAACCAGTTCCTTTTGGCGGATTTCGTCGGCGACTCGCCTGATTAAATCGGATGGAAACGGGAGATCCAGCATCGCCCGGAATCGGTCCGCGCTTTGGAGTTGCTGAAAAGCAGCCCGGGCGGATTGGCGAAGTTGGAGCGTATCACCGGAGTCGGCCAGGAAAGCAAGTTCGTCAAGAACAGAGGGAGAAACCAGCCAGTCGGCTTTGGGCAATCTTTGGTCAATGACCGCCACTGCATCCAGCACGTCTTCATCTCTGTCGGCCAGGTCGAGCAGCAGGTTCGTATCAGCGGCCAGCCGAAGCGGTTTCGCTTCCATATAAGAGTTCGGCGGCGCGGCGGCGCAAGCGGCGGCGGTTCGCGTCGGAAAGCTTATTCATCAAAGGGCGATGCCTTTCCACAGCGAGGGTGCCCGCTGTCTTCTTTTCCGCCACGGTCTTCGCAGTTTTCACTGCTTGCTTATCGCACGGAAATTCAACGATGTCAAACTTGAAACGGGTCCTTTCTACTTCGCAAAGTGGCACGACGCCCAATGACCGGGCGCAACTTCCAGCAGGGCTGGCGGCTCGATTCGACAACGCGCCTCGGCCAGCGGACAACGCGGGTGAAACGCGCATCCCGGCGGCGGGTCAATGGGCGATGGCATTTCCCCCGCCAAAACGATTCGTGTCCGTTGCGCTGCCGGATCAAGCTGCGGCACGGCCGAAACCAGGGCCTGCGTATAAGGATGTTTGGGCGTCTGCACGACGGCTTTCGTCCCGCCCAATTCGACGATCTTGCCCAGATACATCACCATGACACGCCGGCTGATGTGCTCGACCACGGCCAAATCGTGCGCCACAAAAAGATAAGCCACCCCGCGTTCGCGTTGGAGGTCTTGCAACAAATTAATGATCTGCGCCTGCACGGAAACATCCAGGGCGCTGACCGGCTCATCGCACACGATCAGCTTCGGCTCCACGGCCAGGGCGCGGGCGATGCCAATGCGCTGCCGCTGGCCCCCGCTGAACTCGTGCGGGTAACGTTGCGCATGCATCGCATCCAGCCCGACGGATTTGAGCAATGCTTCAATGCGCCCTTGCCGGTCCGCCCTGCCCCGCGCCAGGCGATGAATATCCAGGGCTTCGCCGATGATCCCGCCCACCGTCATGCGCGGGTCCAGGGAATTATACGGGTCCTGGAAAATCATCTGGAATTTTCGGCGGCGCGCCCGCAACTCCACCCCGGTCAGACGGGCGATGTCCTCCCCTTCCAGCCAGACACTGCCGGCGGTTGCTTCGACCAATTTGACGATGGCCCGGCCCAGGGTTGTCTTGCCGCAACCGCTTTCGCCAACCAGGCCGAGGGTTTCACCAGGACCGATGCTGAAACTCACATCATCCACCGCTTTGACGTGCTGGCGGACGCCGCGAAACATCCCGTGTGGCACAGGATAATGGACTTTGAGATTTTTGACCTCCAGCATGAGTGGCTTTCAGTTTCCCGCATTCCAATAAGGACAGCGCACCCATCGGCCGGCTTCCACTTCGATCAGTTGCGGAATCTGCCGCGCGCAATCCGGCCGGGCCTTGGCGCAACGCGGTTCAAACCGGCATCCCGGCGGCATCAAGCCGGGGTGGGGCACAGTGCCGGCAATCGCGGTCAATCGCTCCGCGCCTCCGCCCAGTTTGGGCACCGAGTTGATCAGCGCCTGGGTGTAAGGATGCAAGGGACGCCGCAATAATCCCGCCGTTGGCGCCGCCTCCACGATCTGTCCCGCGTACATCACCGCCACCCGGTCGGCCATCTGGCCGACAATGCCCAGATTGTGGGTGATCAGGAGCATGCTCATGCCGAGGCGTTCCTTCAATTCCCGGAGCAGATCGAGGATTTGTGCTTGGATCGTCACATCCAGCGCGGTGGTCGGCTCATCGGCCACGAGCAACTTCGGTTCCGAAGCCAGCGCCAGCGCGATCATCACCCGCTGCTGCATTCCGCCGGACATTTCATGCGGATAATTCCTCAAGCGCGATTCCGCCGCCGGAATCCCCACCAGTTTCAGCAATCGGATCACCTCCGCATCCGTCGCCGCCTGCGGACGGTGCAGTTTGAGTGATTCCTTGATCTGCCGGCCCACGCGAAACACCGGATTGAGCGACGCGCCCGGCTCCTGAAAAATATAACTGACCACCCCGCCCCGCAGTCGGCGCAACTCGCTCTTGGACGCCCGCAACACATCCCGGCCCTTGAGCAAAATCTCCCCTCCCGGATAATGGGCGGGCGGGCTGGGCAGCAACCGCGCGATGGACAGCGCCGTCACGCTTTTGCCCGAACCGCTCTCGCCCACCAGGCACAATGTTTCCCCCGCGCTGATGGAAAGCGACACGCCATCAACGGCGCGGACAGCCTGTTCGCCCGAGCCGAATTCGAGCCGGAGATTTTTAATTTCCAACAACGCCGGGAAATGTACGATTCAGCCCTCGCCGCTGACGAGTTCTTTTTCGCTGCTTTTCGCTGCAACAGGGAGAGGGTGAATTTGGGTAAAATCGGATCATGACAGCGGGAATTACGGCGCGGAAACTGGAGTTTGATCCCGTTCACTTTGTGGCGTAAAGTATCCCTCATGCAAACCATCATTGCTGAAAGCATTCGGTATTGGGAGCGCCGCCGCGTTTTCTACAACATCGTCCTGATCGCTGTTGCCTTGGGCTGGCTGCTATTTACATGGCCCCATTTTCGGCCGGCGTTCACTTGGAAGTCCGGGTGGTTGCTTTTCCTCCTGGCGGTCCTCGCCAATGCCTGCTATTGCGCTGCGTACCTTGTTGACTTTGTTTTTCAGCGGCAGTCCTTCTGCATCACGTGGAAGCGGCGACGCTGGATTCTCTGGTGCGCTGGAACGGTCTTCGCCGCCTGCCTGGCGTATTACTGGATTGCCGACGAAATTTATCCATTCGTGATGTGAAAAGAGGATGAACCAGGAGGCTGGAGCCAATTGGGGTTTCATGCCTCTCATCGTTCCCATCTCCCCGGAGAACATTGCGGAATGCAGCATTGCATGACATCCCCAAATCTGGTTTAATCAGCCATGTCATGAAAAAAATGAACTCTGCCAATCCTGCGCCGGCCAATGGATTGTCCCGCCGCAAATTCATCCGGCGCACCACCCTGGCGGTCGGCGCCGCCGCCTTTTCCTTCCCTTATGTCGGAAAGGTTCTGGGGGCCAACGATCGCATCCATCTCGCCTGCATCGGCTGCGGCGGCAAAGGGGACAGCGATACGAGCGACGCGGCAGGGTGCGGGGCCAATATCATCGCGCTGTGCGATGTGGACGAACTGGCGTTGAACAAAAAGACCCGGGAGTTTTCAGGGAAATTTCCCAACGTGAAGCAGTTTCGCGATTACCGCCAGTTGCTGGACAAGATCGGCAAGGACATCGACGCGGTGACAATTTCCATTCCCGACCATACTCACGGCGTGGCAACGATCCGGGCCATGAAGATGGGCAAACATTGCTTCTGCCAGAAACCGCTGGTGCAAACGGTCAGCGAAGCGCGCATCGTGCGACAACTGGCCAAAGAAAAAAATCTGGCGACGCAAATGGGCAACCAGGGCAGCGCGGAAGACGGCTTGCGCCGGGCGGTGGAGGTGATCCAGGCCGGCGTCATCGGCCCTCCCCGGGAATTGCATGTCTGGTCCAACCGCCCGATTTGGCCCCAAGGCCTGGCCCGTCCCGCGGGACATGATGTTGTGCCGGCTACGCTGGACTGGGATGTGTGGCTCGGCCCGGCGCCCAAGCGGCCGTTTAAGACTGATGTTTATCATCCCTTCAACTGGCGGGGTTGGTTCGACTTCGGCACCGGAGCGCTGGGGGACATGGCCTGTCATACGGTGAACATGCCCTTCCGCGGATTGAAGCTCGGTTATCCAGACGTGGTGGAATGCGAATTGGCCTCGCGCATCTATCCGGAAACTTTTCCCAAAACGTCGCGCATCCGGTTTGAGTTTCCTGAACGCGAAGGGCTGCCGCCGCTCAAGTTCTGGTGGTACGATGGCAATCCCAAAGATGAGCTCAAACCTCTGCGCCCGGATATGAGAATCCTCCATGAGGTGCTCGGCCTGTACGACAATCCGCCCCGCAGCGGCGCGCTCATCCTTGGCGACAAGGGACAATTATTCTCGCCCGATGACTACGGCGCGGAGTTCTTTGTGGCGCTCAACGGCGAGAAGGAATTTGTGCCGGGCGATGAGCACGAAGCGGCCAGGGCCGTTGCGCGAACGATCCCGCGTTCACCAGGCCACATGGAGGAATGGTTCCGCATGATGAAGGACGGCACACCCGCTTACTCCAACTTCGACATCGCCGCCCACCTGGTGGAGGTGATCCTGCTCGGCTGCGTGGCCCTGCGCCTGGGAGAAGGGCGGCGGATGGAATGGGACGGGCCGAACATGAAGTCGCCGAACCATCCCGAAGCGGCGCGCTTTGTCAAACGACACAACCGCCACGGCTGGGACGCTTGAGGCCGCACGAAGGGCGAAGGCAACGATGGAGCTAACAGGTAGTATTGACAATTTGCGGGCGGAATTGCTGGGCATTCTGCGCTCCAAATCGGTTCTCCACGGCGATTTCACGCTCTCCTCCGGGGCCAAAAGCAATTACTACGTTGATTGCCGCTTGACGACGCTCGACGCCCGGGGCGCATGGCTGATCGGACAACTGATGCACGCGCTGGTGCGCAGGGAGGCGGCGGGCAGAAGCCTGCGGATTGATGCCGTGGGCGGATTGACGATGGGGGCCGACCCGGTGGCGCTGGCGACGGGGATGATTTCATGTTGGGCCGGGGACGCGCAGCCGCTGCGGATCTTTTGTGTTCGCAAGGCGCCCAAGGGGCACGGGCAGACAAAGCGGATCGAAGGCAATTTCCAGGCAGGCGACACGGTGGTGGTGGTTGACGACGTGGTGACGAGCGGTAATTCCACCATCACAGCGATCAACGCCGTGCTCAAAGAAGGCGGCCGGGTGGCTTTTGCCGCCGTGCTGGTGGACCGGCAGGAAGGAGGACGGGAGAAAATCGAGGCCATGGGGTATCCGTTGCTCTCCCTCTTCCAGCGGGACGAATTGCTCGGAGGGCCGTTATGATGCGCATCCCGGTTTTTGGGAACCCCGTTGTCAATGACAGATAATCACCGGCGCGCTCAGACCGGTTCGTGCGTGCCGACGGTCGTGGAAAGCACCCCCAGGGTGGTCTTCAAAATGTCCCACTGCACCTGCAAATGCAGAACTTCGTTGCGCAGGGCTTCGTTTTCCGCTTTCAATTGGGCAATGCCTATCAAGGTTTTGGCCGGACGCTGTTTCGATGCCGCTTTCTTGTTCCAACTCCGCAGGTCAGTTGAATTGACGCCCAGTTCGGCGGCTGCCTCTTCCACGGTGCCGCCGGTTCTTTGAACGTAATCAACCGCGGCTCGCTTAAAAGTCTCGTCGTGCTGTCTCCGGGGGTCATTTTTGTTTGGCATAAGTTCGAGTATCTGATTTCTCCCTTTCGCGATGCCTCATGGGCTTCGCGCAGAGATCAATCTTGCACCCTTGTTAAGCAAGCGCCGTGCCACCATCAAAAACGCAAATCAGGGACGTTCTTCCGAAAAGATGCGCAACTATCAGGCAATGAACGGGTTCTGCTTGAGGACATTCGGATAAAGCCGTGGACATGCCCAGACGCCCCCCGCGACGTAAACCCATCCCATTAGCATGTGTGCCACGAAAAACGAGGCCAGTCCGATCAAATCCACCGCCTGCCAACTGTATGGAAAAGTGGCCGCACCCACGAGCAATGCCCCCGGAAGCAGCGCGGCTGAACTCATCCGCCAGGCCCCGCCCCATGATAATTGGCGATCTGCGAACCAAGCGATGACTTTCGCGGGCACTGTATAGATTAAGGCCAACACCGCCCAGATTCCGAACAATAGCGCCACTATCGCCAGACCGGCCGCTGCCAGTAGAATTGGATGCCACGCGCCCCACCACGGTTCCAGATTGGAACGGCTCAGGTTCAGCGCCGCCCCCGGCGCATAATCAAATTCCCAACCCCAGTCGGGACGGAAAACCGAGCCCACGCGAAAATCGGTGGGGCGAAACTGAATCTGGATATCGGCGCTTTGCCCGATCTGGCCGGAACTCTCCGGCGTCACGGCGATGGCCAGAAATTTCGTTTCGGCAATGACCGTCGCGTCAATACCGGCCAGCCGTCCATCGGCGATTCTGGCCGTCTCCGGCATTTTTTGAATGGCTTGAAGGATGGCCGGCGACCAAGCCCGGCGCAGAAAGCAGACGGCGCTGCCGCTGACCAGCACCGCGAACAAAAGTTCGACCAGCAGCAACCGGCCCAGCCTGGCCCGGGCAAAAGCGGCCAACCCGCCGAACGTAAATGGCTGCCACGCGGCCCGGGATGGCGTTGCCCCATCCGCGGCAAGGCTCATGCTTCCTTCTTCGGCCCGCCTTCGGGCCGCTGCTCCGGCGGCGCCACTAGAATGGCAATTGGAAAGCGCAGTTTCATCACGTCATCCACCAGGACTTCGACGTAATAAGCGCCAGGCACTTCAAATTTAATCGGACTCCAGACCGTGACCGTGGTCGCGTTGTGGACGACATCTTGCAGCGCGAATTTCATTTCGCTCTTGCGCAGCACCGTGGTTTGGTCCGGCGCGATCAGCCGCACCGATTCCAGAAATTGTCCGTAGCCGGCCGCCCACCGGTTAAACAAACAGAGCTTCAGCGCCGTGACCGGAAGTTGCGGCACACGGACAAAACTGATCACGCCAATGAGAAAAAAATTGCCGTTTGCCTCCTGGCGGACATCTTCGCACAAAAGTGAGCATTGCAGATCGGGCAGGATTCGTGAAGGCGTCATGGCATCGCTGGGTTAAGGTTGGGGATTTGGATTTTGGCTGTTGGCAAATTGTTCGGCGGCGCGCACGGTGTTTTGCAAAAGCATGGCAATGGTCATCGGCCCCACCCCGCCGGGATTGGGCGTGATCTTTCCCGCCACAGGCTGGACCCCGGCAAAATCAACATCGCCCGTCAATCGCCAGCCGCCCTTCGCCGACGGGTCCGGCACGCGGTTAACCCCCACATCAATCACCACCGCGCCGGGCTTGACCATGTTGGACTTGACAAATTCCGGCGAACCCAGGGCGGCGATCAGAATATCGGCGCGGCGGCAGTGCGCCGCAAGATCGCGCGTCTGGGAATGGCAAACGGTCACCGTGGCCCCGGCGTGCGGGGCCTTTTGCAGCAATATCGCCGCCATCGGTTTGCCCACCATGTTCCCCCGCCCCAGCACCACCGCCTCCGCCCCTTCCACAATCACTTGGGAACGGATCAACAATTCGTGAATCCCGGCCGGAGTGCAGGGACGGAAACCCGTGGGATCCCCCAGCATCAGTTTGCCCGCGTTCACCGGATGAAAACCGTCCACGTCTTTTTCCGGGGCAACTGACTCGTAGATTTTGGCCGCTGAGATATGCCGGGGCAGCGGGGCCTGCACCAGAATGCCATGCACGCCGCGATCCGCGTTCAGACGCGCCACCAATTCCAGCAACTCCTTTTCCGGCGCCGAC
>Ga0326728_10017355_pt1 | contig 14448 bp, 13 predicted proteins | sample MB3enrmetagenome_FD_207602 | JGI IMG/M metagenome (GOLD analysis project Ga0326728, IMG submission 207602) | Lab enriched peat soil microbial communities from McLean, Ithaca, NY, United States - MB31MN | ecosystem: Environmental > Terrestrial > Soil > Wetlands > Peat | place: USA: New York...
CGATGTTCATACGCGACGGTACGCCCAGCGGGTTCAGCACGATGTCGACCGGACGGCCGTCGCCCATGTACGGCATGTCTTCGATCGGCAGAATGCGCGATACCACACCCTTGTTACCGTGACGGCCGGCCATCTTGTCACCGGCCTGCAGGCGACGCTTGACGGCCAGGTAAACCTTGACCATCTTCTGCACGCCCGGGGGCAGTTCGTCACCCTGGGTCAGCTTGCGTTTCTTGTCTTCGAACTTGAGGTCGAATTCTTCACGCTTCTGCGACAGGCTGTCCTTGATCAGTTCGAGCTGCTTGGCGATGTCTTCGTCGCTCATGCGGATATCGAACCAGTCGTGCTTGGACGGCAGACCATCGAGGTACTCGCGGTCGATGACCGTGCCCTTCATCAGGCGCTTCGGACCACCGTTTGCCGGCTTGCCCATGATCAGACGATCGATACGGCTGAAGGCGTCGTTCTCGAAAATACGCAGCTGGTCGTTCAGGTCCAGACGATAACGCTTCAGTTCCGCGTCGATGATCGACTGAGCGCGCTTGTCGCGCTCGATGCCTTCACGGGTGAAGACCTGTACGTCGATCACCGTGCCCGTCATGCCGGTCGGCACGCGCAGGCTGGTGTCTTTCACGTCGGAAGCCTTTTCGCCGAAGATCGCGCGCAGCAGCTTTTCTTCCGGAGTCAGCTGGGTTTCGCCCTTCGGGGTGACCTTGCCGACCAGCACATCACCGGCTTCGACTTCAGCACCGATGTAAACAATGCCGGATTCGTCCAGACGGCCCGCCATGCGTTCCGACAGGTTCGGAATATCGCGGGTGATTTCTTCCGGTCCGAGCTTGGTGTCACGCGCAACAACCGACAGTTCTTCGATATGGATCGAGGTGTAGCGGTCTTCAGCCACAACCTTCTCGGAGATCAGGATCGAGTCCTCGAAGTTGTAGCCGTTCCACGGCATGAACGCGATGGTCATGTTCTGACCCAGGGCGAGTTCGCCCAGGTCGGTCGATGCACCGTCGGCCACCACGTCGCCCTTGGCCAGTTGATCGCCTACGCGAACCACCGGACGCTGGTTGATGTTGGTGTTCTGGTTGGAACGGGTGAACTTGGTCAGGTTGTAGATATCCACACCGACTTCACCGGCGGTGGCTTCGTCGTCATTGACACGAACCACCACACGGTTGGCATCGACCAGGTCAACCACGCCGCCACGGCGGGCGATCACGGTCGTACCGGAGTCAACGGCCACGTCGCGTTCGATACCGGTACCGACGAACGGTTTTTCCGGACGCAGACAAGGTACCGCCTGACGTTGCATGTTGGCGCCCATCAAGGCACGGTTCGCGTCATCGTGTTCCAGGAACGGAATCAGCGAAGCAGCCACCGACACCACCTGACCGGTGGCCACGTCCATGTACTGAACGCGGTCCGGCGTTGCCAGGATGGTTTCACCCTTTTCACGGCAGGTCACCAGATCGTCGATCAGGGTACCGGCTTCATCCAGCTCGGCGTTGGCCTGAGCAATGACGTAGCGGCCTTCTTCGATCGCCGACAGGTAGTCGATCTCCATGGTGACCTTGCCGTCCACCACTTTGCGGTACGGCGTTTCCAGGAAGCCGAACTCGTTGGTGCGTGCATACACGGACAGCGAGTTGATCAGGCCGATGTTCGGACCTTCAGGCGTTTCGATCGGGCACACGCGGCCGTAATGGGTCGGGTGTACGTCTCGAACTTCGAAGCCAGCGCGTTCGCGCGTCAGACCACCCGGTCCAAGAGCCGATACACGGCGCTTGTGGGTAATTTCCGACAGCGGGTTGGTCTGGTCCATGAACTGCGACAACTGGCTGGAACCGAAGAACTCCTTGATTGCTGCGCTGACCGGCTTGGCATTGATCAGGTCATGCGGCATCAGGTTGTCGGATTCTGCCTGGTTGAGGCGTTCCTTGACTGCGCGTTCGACTCGCACGAGACCGGCGCGGAACTGGTTTTCGGCCAATTCGCCGACCGAGCGCACGCGACGGTTGCCCAAATGGTCGATATCGTCGACTTCGCCGCGACCGTTACGCAGCTCGGTCAGGATGGCGATGACGGAGACGATGTCTTCGGTACCCAGCGTGCCATCCATGATGTCACGACGACCGGCGAATTTCTCGCCGATCAGTTCCTTGAACCAGTCGGGGGTCTTTTCATCGAACTTGTACTGATAGGTACGCGAGCTGAACTTCATGCGGCCCACGCGCGACAGATCGTAGGTTTCTTCGCTGAAGAACAGGCGCTGGAACAGTTGCTCGACCGCATCTTCCGTCGGCGGTTCGCCAGGACGCATCATGCGGTAGATCGCAACGCGTGCCTGCAGACGATCCTGAATGTCATCCGCGCGCAGGGTTTGCGAGATGTACGCACCCTGATCCAGGTCGTTGGTGAACAGCACTTCGACTTCGGACGCTTCGCTCAGAGCGAGCTTGGCCAGAATTTCTTCGGAGATTTCTTCGTTGGCACGTGCAATGACTTCGCCGGTGTCGGTATTGACGACAGCGCGAGACAGGACACGACCCAGCAGCGTATCGGCCGGCACTTCGACGCGATCCAGGTTTTCAGTCTGGATATCGCGGATATGCTTGGCAGTGATGCGCTTGTCCTTGGCGACGATCAGCTTGCCGCCTTCGGTCACGATGTCGAACTTGGCGATTTCGCCCTTCAGACGGTCAGCAACGACCTTCATGAACACACCATTCTTCGTCAGGAAGAAGGTGTCGAAGCTGTAGAACTCGGACAGGATCTGTTCTTCGCTGTAACCCAGTGCCTTCAGCAGGATGGTCACCGGCATCTTGCGACGACGGTCGATACGGAAGTACAGCAAGTCCTTGGGGTCGAACTCGAAGTCAAGCCACGAGCCGCGGTAAGGAATCACGCGGGCAGAGAACAGCAGCTTGCCGGACGAGTGCGTCTTGCCGCGGTCATGTTCGAAGAACACACCCGGGCTGCGATGCAGCTGGCTGACGATAACGCGTTCAGTACCGTTGATGATGAACGAACCGTTGGTGGTCATCAGCGGAATTTCGCCCATGTACACTTCGTTTTCGCGAACTTCCTTCACTACCGGCTTGGACGATTCCTTGTCGAAAATCGTCAGCCGGATTTTGGCGCGCAGAGGAGCGGCATAAGTGATGCCGCGCAACTGGCATTCCTGCATGTCGAACGGCGGCTCGCCAAGAATGTAGTGTGCAAAGTCAAGACGCGCATAGCCGTTATGACTAATGATCGGAAAGATCGACTTAAAAGCAGCCTGCAGACCAACATCCTTGCGCTGCTCTACCGGAGTACCCAGTTGGAGGAATTCGGTGTACGAATCGATCTGGGTCGCCAACAGGAATGGGACATCGAGAACAGTGGCACGTTTCGCAAAGCTTTTACGAATACGTTTCTTCTCAGTAAACGAATAACTCATAGAGTCTCCATCGAGGTGGGGTGGCGCAAGAAACCAAAAGTCAGCAGCCACTCGCGCAATAATTGCTGGCTTTTACTTTCTTTGATTCAGACGACCACAAGCGCAATAAGGCTGGCGGATTTCTCCACCAGCCTTGCAATCTTCTTTTATCGAAGATTATTTGATTTCAGCCTTGGCTCCGGCTTCAGTCAGTTGTTTAGCGATTTCGTCGGCTTCAGCCTTGGATACGCCTTCCTTGACGGTCTTCGGAGCGCCGTCAACCAGATCCTTGGCTTCTTTCAGGCCCAGACCGGTGATGGTACGTACAACCTTGATCACGTTAACCTTGTTGTCGCCGATAGCGGACAGGATTACGTCGAACTCGGTCTTTTCTTCAACAGCAGCAGCAGCGCCGGCCGGGCCAGCAACAGCTACAGCAGCGGCGGAAACGCCGAACTTTTCTTCGAACGCCTTAACCAGGTCGTTCAGTTCCATCACGGTCAAGCCAGCAACGGCCTCGAGGATGTCTTCTTTGGTGATTGCCATGTGAAAATCTCCTGAAATCTGTATAAATCAAAAAGGTTAAGCTGCTTCGGCTTGCTTCTCTGCGAGGGCTGCCAGGGCGCGGGCGAAGCCAGCAACCGGAGCCTGCATAACGTAGAGCAGCTTGGACAGCAGTTCTTCGCGGCTCGGGATCGAAGCCAGCTCAGCAACCTGAGCAGCATCCAGAACCTTGCCATCGTAAGAACCGGCCTTAACGATGATCTTGTCATCGGCCTTGGCGAATTGATGAAGCACTTTGGCTGCAGCAACCGGATCGGTGGAAATACCGTAAACGAGCGGACCGACCATATGTTCGGCCAGGCCTTCGAACGGGGTTCCAGCGACAGCGCGACGTACCAGCGTGTTCTTCAGAACGCGCAGATACACGCCTTGCTCACGCGCCTGAGCGCGCAGCTTGGTCATGCTGCTAACCTCGATGCCCCGATATTCGGCGACGACGAGTGTCTGAGCATCTACCAGCTTGGCAGCTACTTCAGATACGACGGCCTTCTTATCATCAAGATTGAGACTCAAGGTCTACCTCCTAGTCTGAAATGAAGCGCATAAGCGCTCCGCTTTGCAGCGGCGACCTTTTCAGGAGACATCATTTTGATTCCGGTGGTGCCCATGGGCAGATTCGAACTGCCGACCTCTCCCTTACCAAGGGAGTGCTCTACCCCTGAGCTACATGGGCCCGAAATACTGAAGCCTACTAATGCGGGTACACCATCTGCGTAGGATGCTGTTTCCAGCCATTAAGCCTTGCGGCACCTACGGTCTTTGACAATCTGGCGGGACGAGCCCGCCAGCCCAAAGCCTTGACGGGACAAGCCCGTCTCAACACGACAGCTTAAGCGCTGAGCGTGCTGGTATCGATACGCACACCGACGCCCATGGTGCTGGACACGGCGGCTTTGCGCAGGTAAACGCCCTTGGCTGCAGCAGGCTTGGCCTTTTGCAGAGCGTCAACCAGTGCGATAAGGTTTTCACGCAGCGCGGCGGCTTCGAAAGAAGCACGACCGATGGTCGCATGCACGATACCGGCCTTATCGGTACGGTACTGAACCTGACCGGCCTTGGCGTTCTTGACAGCTTCGCCAACGTTCGGGGTTACAGTGCCAACCTTCGGGTTCGGCATCAGGCCACGCGGGCCGAGGATCTGACCCAGCTGACCGACGATACGCATTGCATCCGGAGCAGCGATCACAACGTCGAAGTTCAGGTTACCGGCCTTGACTTGTTCAGCCAGGTCTTCGAAACCCACAACTTCAGCGCCGGCGTCACGGGCTGCATCAGCGGCAGCGCCCTGAGCAAACACGGCAACGCGAACCGACTTGCCGGTACCACGCGGCAGAACAACGGAGCCACGAACGACCTGGTCCGACTTACGCGGATCAACGCCGAGATTGACAGCTACGTCGATGGATTCGTCGAACTTGGCGGTAGCCGCACCCTTGACGAGCGACAGGGCATCGTCAACTGCGTACAGCTTGTCATGATCAACAGAAGACTTCAGGGCCTGCAGGCGCTTGGACAACTTAGCCATTTACACACCCTCCACTTCGAGACCCATGGAGCGAGCGGAACCGGCAATGATACGCACGGCGGCATCCATGTTTGCAGCGGTCAGGTCCGGCTGCTTTTGCTTGGCGATTTCTTCCAGCTGAGCGCGCGTCACCTTACCAACCTTGTTGGTATTGGCTCGCGGACTACCCTTCTGGATACCCGCCGCTTTTTTCAGCAGGATGGTTGCCGGCGGGGTCTTCATCACGAAGGTGAAGGACTTGTCCGCGTAAGCAGTGATCACGACAGGAATCGGCAGACCCGGCTCAACGCCTTGAGTCTGGGCGTTGAACGCCTTGCAGAATTCCATGATATTCAGACCGCGCTGACCCAGAGCCGGGCCGATAGGCGGCGACGGATTGGCTTTGCCAGCGGGCACTTGCAGCTTGATAAAGCCTACAATTTTCTTTGCCACGATTTAAACTCCTGAAATGGGTAATAGCGCAGGTTTGCACCCGCTTCCCGAACGAAAGCGCATCAGTTTATATGCTTCAGCGCACTTTGCCAAGTAGAAATTAAACTTTTTCTACTTGTCCGAATTCAAGCTCGACCGGCGTATCGCGACCGAAGATCTGAACCGACACACGCAACTTGTTACGTTCGTAGTTCACTTCGTCGACCGTGCCGTTAAAGTCGTTAAACGGACCATCGGTCACACGCACGCGCTCGCCGACTTCAAACAGCACCTTGGGCTTGGGTTTCTCCACGCCTTCCTGGATCTGCTGCATGATCGAATCGACTTCCTTTTTGGAAATCGGAGCAGGCTTATTGGCAGTTCCGCCGATAAATCCGGTCACCTTGGGCGTACTCTTGACCAGGTGCCAGGTCTCGTCGGTCATTTCCATTTCGATCAGCACATAGCCCGGGAAGAACTTGCGCTCGGTAATCGAACGGCGGCCGTTTTTCACATCCACCACTTCTTCAACCGGAACCAGGATTTGTCCGAACTGATCCGCTACGTCAGAACGGTCAATCCGTTCGCGCAGGGCTTTTTGCACGCTTTTCTCGAAGCCCGAGTAAGCGTGAATCACATACCAGCGTTTAGCCATTTATCTCTTAACCTCGACCGAGAATCACGTCGTAGAACAACCAGGACAGACCCGAGTCAACCATCCACATAAACAGCGCCAACACCGCAACGAACACGAATACCATCCCGGTCATTTGCAGCGCTTCTTTACGCGACGGCCACACAACCTTACGACCTTCGGTCACGCACTCTTGCGCGTAGACTACAAAATCGCGCCCCGGACGGGACACCAGCACGACCCCTGCAGCAGCAACCAGGGAAATCAGCACCGCCAGAACACGCAGAAACCCTTGCGATTCCGGAATCATGTAGAAGCCCACGACACCAACGGCGACCAACAGGCCAGCCAGGCACATCTTAATTTTGTCTTGCATTTCCATACGGAGTGTTCTCAGCGCGTATGCGACAAAAGACCAACCGGCGCTTGCGCGCCGGTTAGTCTTACTTGGCAGGCCAGGAGGGTCTCGAACCCCCAACCCTCGGTTTTGGAGACCGATACTCTACCAATTGAGCTACTGGCCTAAAAACCTGCTTACTTTACAATCTTGGCTACAACGCCGGCGCCGACGGTGCGACCGCCTTCGCGAATCGCGAAGCGCAGACCTTCTTCCATGGCGATCGGGGCAATCAATTCAACATTGATGCTTACATTGTCGCCAGGCATAACCATTTCAACGCCTTCCGCCAGCGTAACCGAACCGGTTACGTCAGTCGTACGGAAGTAGAACTGCGGACGATAGCCCTGGAAGAACGGAGTATGACGACCACCTTCTTCTTTGGACAGCACGTACACTTCAGCAGCAAAGCCGGTGTGCGGGGTAATGGAGCCCGGCTTAGCCAGAACTTGACCACGCTCAACTTCTTCGCGCTTGGTGCCACGCAGCAGAACGCCCACGTTATCACCAGCCTGACCCTGATCCAGCAGCTTGCGGAACATTTCCACGCCGGTGCAGGTCGTCTTAACCGTCGGCTTGATACCAACGATTTCAATTTCTTCGCCAACCTTGACGATACCGCGCTCAACACGGCCCGTTACCACAGTACCACGACCGGAGATCGAGAACACGTCTTCGATCGGCAGCAAGAACGGCTTGTCAATCGCACGTTCCGGAGTCGGGATGTAGCTATCGAGCGCATCGGCCAGACGGAAGATCGAAGGTTCGCCGATTTCGGACTGGTCGCCTTCGAGAGCCTTCAGGGCAGAGCCCTTGATGATCGGCAGATCATCGCCCGGGAAGTCGTAGGAAGACAGCAGATCGCGGACTTCCATTTCAACCAGTTCCAGCAGTTCTTCGTCGTCCACCATGTCGCACTTGTTCAGGTAAACGATGATGTACGGTACACCTACCTGACGAGCCAGCAGGATGTGTTCGCGGGTTTGCGGCATCGGACCATCAGCAGCCGAGCAAACCAGGATCGCGCCGTCCATCTGAGCCGCGCCGGTGATCATGTTCTTAACATAGTCAGCGTGGCCCGGGCAGTCTACGTGAGCGTAGTGGCGGGTAGCAGTTTCGTATTCTACGTGCGCGGTATTAATGGTAATACCACGTGCCTTTTCTTCAGGCGCGCTGTCAATCTGAGCGTAACCCTTGGCTTCGCCACCGTATTTCTTCGACAGAATGGTGGTGATAGCGGCGGTCAGCGTAGTCTTGCCATGGTCAACGTGACCGATGGTGCCGACGTTTACGTGCGGTTTATTCCGCTCAAACTTTTCCTTAGCCATGATAACTTCCCTGAATCCAAAACTAAAAGTTAAGCGATGGTGCCCATGGGCAGATTCGAACTGCCGACCTCTCCCTTACCAAGGGAGTGCTCTACCCCTGAGCTACATGGGCCCTCAAACAGGCTTTTACGCTTGGAGCGGGTGAAGGGAATCGAACCCTCGTCATAAGCTTGGAAGGCTTCTGCTCTACCATTGAGCTACACCCGCCTATCACGATCACGGACGACTTTTAAAGCACGCCGCCAAGACGCTAGAAAATCTGGTGGAGGGAGAAGGATTCGAACCTTCGAAGGCAGAGCCGTCAGATTTACAGTCTGATCCCTTTGACCGCTCGGGAATCCCTCCGTGAAGAGACCCGAATGTTATAGAACTCCCCTCAGATCGTCAACACCCTCTTGCACATTTTTTTCAAAATTTCTGCACGCCATCAAAAAAAACGCCCGGGCGCACGATCAATGCACCCGGGCGTTTCCTTTTAGCTCAACAACTTAGGCCATCAAGCCTTGCCGGAAATGCGCACATATTTCTGCTGCAATTCTTCTGGCGTTTCCTGATGTGCAGGGTCCAGCAGGATGCAATCCACCGGGCAAACCTGCTGACACTGCGGTTCATCGTAGTGTCCAACGCATTGGGTACACAGTTCCGGATTGATCTGATAGATCTCTTCGCCCTGCGAAATCGCACTGTTCGGGCATTCCGGTTCACAGACGTCGCAGTTGATGCATTCGTCGGTAATAATCAAAGCCATAATTCGTTCCTCAAGTCTTTCCAGTTCGATTCTGTCACCGAATAGTGCCAGGCGACAAGTCTCGCACCAATCTTCATTCGGAACCGACAGCGCTCTGCGGCGCAATCAGTCCATAGTGCACCAGGCCAGCCTTGCCCTGGCGCAACTGCTCCCAACCTTCAAGGTCGGGCCAGTTTCGAGCCTCCACATAGGCCACCCCGCCCGGCGCCAGAAGATCTGACAGCCGGGGGAGAACCATCTGCAGCAGGTCCGAGTCATACGGCGGGTCGAGAAAAACCACATCGAAACGCTCGCTGCATCCTTTAAGGAAATGAAGCGCATCCATACAAAGCACTTCCAGCGCAGAAGCGCCCAACACCTGCCGGTTGGCTTTCAGCGCCTCTGCCACGAGACGGGTTTTCTCCACAAGCACGACACGGGCCGCACCGCGCGATGCGGCTTCAAACCCCATCGCCCCACTGCCCGCGAACAAGTCGAGACAGTGTTTCCCCGTCAGATCCTGCCCCAGCCAGTTGAACACCGTTTCGCGCACGCGATCCGGCGTCGGCCGCAGGCCGGCGGAATCAGGGAATGTCAGTACGCGGCGGCGATGGTCTCCACCGATGATCCTGACCTTATTGCGTTGCTGATTCATACTCCATCTCACCCGACAAAAGTTTAGCGCTAATCGCTCTCTGCCACACCGAGCAAGATCAATTATTCGGTGTCGAAAAGGCGTGAACCGCTATTCTTTCACGAACCGGTGTGCCTGGCACCGGATTTAAAGGATACAATTTGCTCATTTGCCCGAACGCCACAACAGGTTAAGCATGTTCAGCTTCTTTAAAAAGAAATCCGACACCCCCGAAACGCCCGTCGAGCCGCAAGCGGCGCCCCCTGCCGTACCGGCCCCTGCCGAAGCGCCCCGTCCTGCCGCATCATGGACCGAGCGACTGAAATCCGGGCTGGCCAAAACCCGCGACCGCCTTGGCAAGAGCCTGGCCGGTGTATTCGGCGGCGGCAAGATCGATGAAGACCTCTATGAAGAGCTTGAGTCGGTTCTGCTCACTGCCGACATGGGCGTGGACGCCACCGAGCATCTGCTGCGAGAAGTTCGCGAGCGCGTGACCCTGAAGGGCCTTAAAGACAGTGTGGAACTCAAGGGCGCACTGAAAGATGCGCTTTATGAACTGATTTCCCCGCTGGAAGTTCCTCTCGTCATTCCGAACGAACGGCCTTTCGTCATCATGATGGCCGGTGTCAACGGCGCGGGTAAAACCACATCGATCGGCAAACTTGCCAAGTATTTCCAGAGCCAGGGCAAGAGCGTGCTACTGGCAGCGGGCGACACGTTCCGCGCCGCTGCGAGAGAACAGCTTGTCGCCTGGGGCGAGCGCAACAACGTCACGGTCATTTCCCAGCAAGGCGGCGATTCCGCCGCGGTCTGTTTCGACGCCATCCAGTCGGCCCAGGCCAAGGGGATCGATGTCGTTCTGGCCGATACCGCCGGACGGCTGCCGACCCAGCTGCACCTGATGGAAGAGATCAAGAAGGTCAAGCGCGTCATCCAGAAAGCCATTCCCGAGGCGCCGCATGAGGTGGTATTGGTACTGGATGCCAATATCGGCCAGAATGCCCTCAACCAGGTAAAAGTATTTGACGAAGCGCTTGGACTGACCGGACTCATTCTGACCAAGCTCGACGGCACGGCCAAAGGCGGGATCATTGCGGCCATTGCCAAGCAGCACCCGATCCCGCTGCGCTTCATTGGCGTGGGAGAAGGGCTGGACGATCTTCGCCCGTTCTCTGCGCGAGATTACATTGACGCCCTGTTCGATTAAACTCGCGATGCCCACGGGCGCCAGGCGCGCCCGTCGCATCGTTACGCAGCATAAACAAAGGACACACTTCGCATGATTCAGTTCGATCAGGTGACCAAACGCTATCCAGGCGGCATTGAGGCACTGAAGAACCTGTCTTTCTCCATCGAACCCGGCGAGATGGTGTTTCTGGCCGGGCATTCCGGCGCGGGCAAATCGACCCTGCTGAAGCTGATCGCCGGGATCGAGCGCGCCACCCATGGCGCGGTGGTGGTCAACGGACAGAATCTGAGCCGTCTGCGCGGCAACCAGATCTGCTTCGTCAGACAGCATATCGGCATGGTGTTCCAGGATCACAAGATCCTGTTCGACCGTAACGTATTCGACAACGTGATGCTGCCGCTCGACATCATCGGCTTCGATCGTCGCGATGCCGCGCGCCGCGTCAGGGCCGCGCTCGACAAGGTCGGCTTGCTGTCGCGTGAAAAATCCATGCCCATCCGCCTGTCCGGCGGTGAACAGCAACGCCTTTGCATCGCGCGCGCCGTCGTGCACCGGCCCTCTATCCTGGTGGCGGACGAACCCTCGGCCAACCTCGACCGCGCCTACGCGCTGGATATCATGGAGCTGTTCAAGTCCTTTCATCAGGTTGGCGTCACGGTGCTGATTTCCGCGCACGACGAAACGCTGATGGAAGACTATGGACGGCGCATCATCCGCCTGAGAGAAGGACAATTCTGCGCATGAGACACTTCTTATATCTGCACGCACAAAGCGCCAGGAATGCACTCATCAAGATATTGCGACAACCTTTCGGCAGTTTGCTGAATCTGCTGATGCTGTCGGTGGCACTGGCCCTTCCCCTGTCGCTGTTTCTGGCGGTCTCCAGCATCCAGGATTGGGCAGGTCGACTCGAAGCCACGCCGCAAATCACATTATTCATGGAGCAGAGCGCTGAAGACGCCGACATTTCGGCGGTCAGCAGCACTTTGCACAAACACCCTGAAATCCAGTCCTTTACCTTCGTCAGCAAGGGTCAGGCCCTGACCGACATGGAAAAGCGCAATGGCCTGCAAGGCCTGTCCGATGGACTGGGCGGCAACCCCCTGCCCGATGCGTTTGTCGTCACGCCGACCACGCTGGACCCTCACGAACTCGAGTTGCTGCAGAAGGAACTGTCGGGGCTGCCGATGGTTGAAAGTGCACAGTTCGACGCGAGCTGGGCGCAGCGGCTGTATGCCATGGTCGAACTTGGCCGAAAACTGACCTGGTTCCTCGGCGCGGTACTCGGACTGGCGCTGGTACTGGTCACCAACAATACGATTCGCATGCAGATTCTTGCACGCAGAGAAGAAATCGAGGTCTCCAAACTGATTGGCGCCCCGGACAGTTTCATCCGTCGCCCCTTCCTGTACCATGCCCTCTGGCAGGGGGTACTGGCCGCGCTTGCGGCATGGGGACTCACCCTCTGGCTCACGCTGGAAGCCAACCCGGCCATCAGCGCTTTTGCCCGGCTTTATAACGAACAAGTCGAGTTTCGCAACCTGCAGCCTAGAGAACTGGCCGTTCTGCTGTTCGCTTCTGCGCTGCTTGCCATGTTCGGCGCGCGCATGGCCACCAACCACCATTTGAGAAGAATCGAACCGCGCTGATACATCCAAGCTATTGGCGCGATTTAAAAATTCATTCGCCGGTGGAACGCCATCGACTGGCACTCGACCAAGTCGAGTGCTAATATTGCGATACCGTTCATGGAGGTACTGATACTTTATGACCACTACACTTGCATTGCCCGTTCCTTCTACCGCAGGCAGCCTCGAACAATACGTACAGGTTTGCAACAGCATTCCGATGCTGACTGCCGAAGAAGAGAACGAGCTCGCTACCCGCTTTCACGCGAACAATGATCTAGAGGCCGCGAAAAAGCTCGTGCTATCGCATCTGCGCGTGGTTGTGTCGATTGCCCGGGGCTACGCAGGCTACGGTTTGCCGCAGGCAGATCTGGTCCAGGAAGGCAATATCGGCCTGATGAAGGCCGTCAAACGTTTCGAACCCGATCGCGGCGTGCGCCTGTTTTCCTTTGCTGTGCACTGGATCAAGGCTGAAATTCACGAATTCATTTTGCGTAACTGGCGACTGGTGCGCATTGCCACCACCAAACCGCAACGCAAGCTGTTTTTCAACCTGCGCAGCATGAAAAAAAGCTTTGCCGCGCTGACTGACAAAGAAGCGCAGGCCATCGCCGATGACCTTGGCGTCAAGCGCGAAGAAGTGCTGGAAATGGAAACCCGTCTGAGCGGTCAGGATATTGCGCTGATCGCCGACGACGGTGACGAGGACGGCTACGCGCCGATCGACTGGCTGGCAGACAACGAGTCGGAACCGACACGGCAGCTCGAAAACAAGGCCAAGGATCATCTGCAGACGGTGGGACTCGAAAGTGCTTTGTCTTCTCTGGATGCCCGCAGCCGCCGCATTATCGAGGCACGCTGGCTGGCCGACGATGGCGGGGCCACCCTGCACGATCTCGCGGCCGAATTCAATGTATCCGCGGAGCGCATCCGGCAGATTGAGGCCAAGGCGCTCAGCAAAATGAAAGTGGCGATGAGCCAGGCAGCATAAGACCAGGGGGCTTCGGCCCCCTTTTCTTTACCCTGAATGAGTCATGTCCAGCGGCACCACCCACTGATCGAACTGCTGTTCGCTGACGAAACCCAACGCCAATGCAGACTGGCGTAACGTCAGTCCTTCCTTATGTGCCTTCTTGGCGATCTGCGCCGCCTTGTCGTAACCGATATGGCGGTTAAGCGCGGTGACCAGCATCAGGTTCTTGTCCAGATTCTCACCGATACGCACCCGGTCGGGTTCGATGCCGACCGCGCAGTGGCGTTCGAATGCCGAGCAGGCGTCTCCAAGAAGTGCAATGCTTTCCAGCACGTTATGTACCATCACCGGTTTGTAGACATTCAGCTGAAAATTTCCCTGGCTTCCGGCAAAGGCAACCGTGGCGTCGTTGCCGAACACCTGGGCGCAGACCATGGTCAGCGCTTCACATTGGGTCGGGTTGACCTTCCCCGGCATGATTGAAGAACCCGGCTCGTTTTCGGGAATCGTCAGTTCGCCGATACCGCAGCGCGGTCCGCTGGCAAGCCAGCGCACGTCGTTAGCCAGTTTCATCAGCCCGCCAGCCAGCGTGCGCAGTGCCGCCGACATCTGTACCAGTGCATCGTGCGCCGCCAGCGCGAAGAACAGATTATCCGCCTGACGAAATGGATAGCCGGTTTCCAGGCCGATATAGTACGCGGTGCGCTCCCCGAAGCGCGGATGCGCGTTCAAGCCTGTCCCGACGGCCGTGCCGCCGATGGCCAGATCCAGCACACCAGGCAGCGCCCCCTGGATGCCCAGCAGCGCAAAATCCAGCTGCGCCACCCAGGCACCGATTTCCTGACCCAGGGTGATCGGCGTGGCATCCTGCAAATGCGTTCGTCCGATTTTGACCAGGTCCTGATACGCCACGGCCTTGGATGCCAGCGTAGTTCGCAAGCGCGCCAGAGACGGCAACAACTGCTTATGCAGGCTTTCCACAACCGCAATATGCATCGCGGTCGGGAAGGT
>Ga0326728_10017356_pt1 | contig 14448 bp, 12 predicted proteins | sample MB3enrmetagenome_FD_207602 | JGI IMG/M metagenome (GOLD analysis project Ga0326728, IMG submission 207602) | Lab enriched peat soil microbial communities from McLean, Ithaca, NY, United States - MB31MN | ecosystem: Environmental > Terrestrial > Soil > Wetlands > Peat | place: USA: New York...
AACATATTCCCCTATTCCCCAAGGGAGATTTTTCATGCCTTCTGTCCCCACCCCGAGGAGATCAATCTCTGGACCTTTTTCTCGCTTCGTCCTGTTTGCCTTCATGTCGATTGCTGGCCTCACCGCCCCCGCCAGCCTGGCGGCGCAGCAGACTGGCCTGGATCAAGCTCCCACCGCTGTTCTCGATGCATCGCCCGCAGCTGCTCCCGCACCTGGCGCCGACGCCCAGGCGCCCGCAACTCCGGCCCAATCGTCCAGCGCCAATACACCTGCGCCGCTGAATCAGCCGCCCCAGAATGCGCCGGAGTATTCAGGTGCCAAGCAAACCAAGCGCATCCTCGGCATCGTACCCAACTTTCGCGCCGTTAGCGCCGACGAAAAGCTGCCCCCTGCGACCGTCAAAGAAAAGTTCATTGACGCGACTCAGGACTCCTTTGACTACTCGTCAGTTTTCTTTCCTGCGGTCATCGCCGGCTATAACATGGCAAAGGATGCAACGCCGGAATTCCACCAGGGAGGAGCCGGCTTCGCTCGCTACTTCTGGCACTCGGCCGTCGACCAGACCAGCGAAAACTACATGGTCGAGTTCATCTTTCCCACCTTCACCCGCGAAGATGCGCGCTACTACACTCTCGGTCACGGGGGATTCCTGAAGCGCGCCGGCTACGCGTTGAGCCGCGCCGTCATTACCCGAACTGATTCGGGAAAGGAATCCTTCAACATCAGCGAGGTGGTGGGAGCCGGCGCCGCCGCAGGAATTTCCAATCTTTATTACCCCTCTGCCGAACGGACCATGGGAAACACCGGAAGCCAATGGGGTCTCGACGTGGGCATCGACGCTGGGGTCTTCGTGTTCAGAGAGTTCTGGCCAGACATCAACCGCCGCATCTTCCACAACAAATACACCGACACCCACGCGCAGCTATAAATCCATTCTCGTTCGCCGGCGTACGCACCAACTTCGCCTCATCCTCTGTTCGACTACTCCGTAGTAGCCGTGCGCGCCCTTCGCGTCGCCTGCTATCGTAAACCTTTGAACCTCTTCACCGAGGTTTGCCCCCAATGCCCAATCCAGTGATCAAGTTCGGCACTGACGGCTGGCGCGGCGTGATCGCCGACGACTTCACCTTCGCAAATGTCCGCGCCGCGGCTGCCGCCATTGCCTGCTATGTCCACGCGCAGGAAGATCCCGCCAAGGGACTCTGCATCGGTTACGACACTCGTTTCGGATCGAAGGCATTCGCGCGTGCCTGTGCTCAGGTTGTGGCTGCCGCGGGCATTCCCGTTCAGCTTGCCGGCGCCGTCACGCCCACCCCCGCGCTCAGCTACGGCGTGCGTCATCGCGGCGCGGCCGGCGGCATCATGATCACCTCGTCCCACAATCCCGCGCAGTGGAACGGCGTGAAGTACAAGGGCTGGTACGGCGGCTCGGGCAAGCCGTCGATGATTGCGGCGATTGAATCGTATCTCGACAAGCCCGTTCCGCAGGCAACCACGCCCGCGTCCATCGTTGAAGTCGATTTCCTGCCCGAGTACCTCGTCGCCATCGAGAGCTTCGCCGATCTCGATTTAATTGCGAAGTCGGGAATGAAGTTCTGCATCGACTCGATGTACGGCGCAGGCGCGACCATCCTTTCCGACATCTTTACCCGCATCGGCGTCGACCACGTGCAGATTCGCGCCAACCCCGACCCGCTCTTCCCCGGCATCAATCCCGAGCCCATTGAGCCGCACATCCGCGCTTTGGGCGAGGCCGTGGTGGCCAACCACTGCCAGGCCGGCCTCTGCACCGATGGCGACGCCGACCGCATCGGCGCAACCGACGAGCACGGCAACTTCGTCGATCCGCACAAGATCTACTCGGTGCTCTTGAGCTGGGTGCTGAGGCGGAAAGGTTGGCCCGGCGCCGTCACCCGCGCCTTCAACACCACCAAGATGCTCGACCGCATCTCAAAAAAGTACGGCCGCGAGCTCATCGAGCACGGCATCGGTTTCAAATTCGTCTGCGATTACATGCTGGAGCGCGAGATCGTAATGGGTGGCGAGGAGTCGGGCGGCATCGGCTTCCAGCGCCACCTGCCCGAGCGCGACGGCCTGCTGAATGCTCTGCTGCTGGCCAATGTGATGGCCGAAGAGGGCAAGACCTTGGGCCAGCTTGTCGCCGATCTGCAGGCCCAGTACGGCGAGCACCAGTACGGCCGCGTCGACTTGACAATCCCCGAGGAGATCAAAAACGCGGTCATCGCGCGGGCGATGGCGCTGGCCGCCGGCGACCCCGTCTTCGCCGGCATGCCGATTCTGCGCACCGAAACGCTCGACGGAGTGAAGTTCTACCTCGACAACCCCGAGGCCAATACCAAGCCCAACGCCGCTGAGACCTGGCTGCTGCTGCGCGTCAGCGGCACCGAACCGCTGATGCGCATCTACACCGAGTCGTGCTCAAAGGAATCCGTGGCCAGGCTGCTTGAATCCGCACGGAAGTTCGCGCTGAACGGGCGAGGGCAGTAATTCCGCGAGGTAGCAATTATCGAAATCCTGCCAGCAGGCACTCATGATCCACGGACGCTGAGTTCGCCGATCTTAAGGAATCGCGACAATAGCTGCCGTGCCGCCACCGTCCACATTCAGTGTATCGGCCGTCGTTAGCAGACCGGTAGAACCATCGACCGTGAAGCTATGCCAACCGAAGGTATAGAACTCATAATCTACATCTGCGCCTTCGTCGAGCAGCACGCTCCCAGACGGATTCATCAGAAGCGTTACGCAGCAATAGGTATCTGCGACAAACGAAACAGGTGTGGGGTTAATCGCGCCTGTAGCCGGATCGATGGCGAAGATCAAAATCCCGTTCGAGGTGGGTGAAGTTTGCGAAAGATAAAGAAACTTACCGTTCGGGTGTACCACCATTGCTTGTGGAATAAGATTATTTGGGGAGATTGGATAGCCAGCAACTGTGGTGAGCGCCCCGGTGGTGGGATCGACCGAGAAGGCATAGAGATCCCACACCGCGCCGCCTACGCCGTTAATCACGTTTGTGAAGTCCAAAACATTTGCGTAGGCAAAATCTCCTGAAGAGCTCATCACAAATTGCATAGGGAAGTACTCGAGATCGTTGCTCCAGCCCCAGTTGCTGGACCCAGCCGCTACCGGAAAAGGGGATCCGGAGATCTCGGTGAGTGCGCCGGTTGTCGCATCGATCTGATAGACCGATACCCCAAGGTTTTGGTTAGGGCTGTTGTTCCATGCATAAAGAAATTTCCCCGCGGGATCCGAGGTTTCAACCGTGAGCTGCAACGCGGAGGTGTCAGATAGGGTCGGTCCCTGGGTGATTTCTCCGGTGCTTGCGTTCAACTGAAATAAGGTGATTTGGTTTGGTTGGACGCCCGAATAGCTGGCATAGATGAATCTTCCCAGCCCCTCCATGGCCGTGCCCGTAACTCCGCCACTCAGGGATTGCGTGAGGAAGGGATAATCGCCGTTGACATGATAAAGTTGTCCTCCGTCCAAAATGGAAAAGCCCAATAATGAACCGAAGTTCCCTTGGTCGGGCGGGAAGTAAAGGCCGGGCTCGAAGTAAAGATACTTACCGCTCGGAAGGGAGAAAATGCTGGTCACACTCGCTTCAAGATTCAAGCTCGGAAACGGCCCAATTACGGTAAGGCTCGGATCGGTTATGGCAGATGTTAACGAACCAAGGGCGCCTGAAACCGGGTCAAGGCTCGCCACCTGGAGGGAGTCCTCGGGGCCAATCGGAGGTCCGGTGAACGGATCGCCATCGCGACCATAATTAACATAGAGGAACTGCGAGCCGGAGGCTGGCGCTGTTGGAACTGGTGTAGGTGTTGGCGTGGGCTGGGTCGCTTGTGCTCCCCCGCATCCAGCAAGTGGAACAAGGCACGAAATGATTGCAAGACCGAGCAATGCGAGGTTAGCCGAATACCTTGGCATAGTATCGACTCCCTTAGCGGATACGATACCGCTGCTGGACGCGAAGGTTAGTTGTCACAAAGCATAGCAGAGAATGGTATCCCGCCGAGGGCCCAAGCCTCGATTTTGAGACTCGAAACGGCACAATCCTCAGTTCGGTTCAATCGGACAAACTCGCCGAATCCTCCTCGTTCCAAACCAAATCGCCTGTTTTCTCCTCGTTTCCGCTCTCGCCAGCTAATCTAATAAATGCACCCATCCCTCAAACAAGGAATCCCCAACATTAGGTCTATATTCGGTGGGATGGATTTTTCTGAAAGGCGTACGCCATGAAACGATCCGACATTAATCGATCCATCGCTGAAGCAAACGTCTTCTTCGCGCAAAACGACTTTCTTCTTCCGCCCTTTGCTTATTGGACCCCCGAAGACTGGAGCCGTCAGGGTAGGGAAGCCGACGAGATCCGTGCCGCGCGCCTCGGCTGGGACGTCACCGACTTCAACTCCGGCCGCTTCAATTCCCTCGGCCTCACACTTTTCACCCTGCGCAACGGAATCCCCGGCATTCCCAATCCTGCGAAAACCTACGCAGAGAAAATCATGTTCGTCCGCCGCGACCAGGTTACGCCGTTTCATTACCACGCCCGCAAAACCGAAGACATCATCAACCGCGGAGGCGAGGGAACCGGCCGACTCGCGATCGAGCTCTGCAACTCCAATTCCAGCGGCGGCTTCGCCCAGTCTCCCGTCACCGTCTCCTGCGATGGTGTCGAGCGCCGCCTCGCAGCCGGAGCGACCGTAACTCTCGGCCCCGGCGAATCCATTACCCTGCCCCCGTTTCTCTACCACACGTTTTACGCCGTCGAGGGCGATTGCCTCATCGGCGAAGTCTCGTCCTTGAATGACGACGGCACCGATAACTACTTCAAGGACCCGCTGCCCCGCTATCCCGAGATCGTCGAGGATGAACCTCCGACCCGCTTGCTCTGCACCGAGTATCCACGAAACTAGAGCAAACCCACAATAGCTACACCCATCGCATCTGTGCCCCATCCTTTTCGCGCTGTTTGCGAAAAGGGTGGGAGAGCACGACATCATCCCAAAGCACCATAAGCCCGCGACGCGGGCGCAATAAGGCAGCCCCAGGCGTCAGCCTGGGGGTGAGATCCGCACATTCCGCGCCAGCCCGCTTTAGCGGGCGAAAGAACCGTCATACAAAGCCTCCGTGCCCTGTACCTTGCTGCCGTGTTGTTTCCCGATTTGACAAAATTGTTGCTTTAACAAAACATATTGATGTGAGCAACAACGGTATCCAGCCCCCCGGCGAGAGCGGCCTCTACAACCGCATCGCCGTCCTGCGCGCCGAGCGCGGCATCAGCCGGCAGAGCCTGGCCGACGCGGTGGGAGTGAACTACCAGACCATCGGCTTCCTGGAGCGCGGCGACTACGGCCCAAGCCTCAAACTCGCCTTCCAGATCGCGGGATACTTTGGACTCCCCGTCGAGGCCATCTTTTCTACCAGGCCTTTCGAGCTGCTCAGCCAGCAGGTGTATGGCAGCCGCCCCGTCCAAATTACTCAAAAGGAGACCGCGTGAAAACCGACATTGTTCTATTGGGCGCTCGCATCAGTTTTGCATCGCGCACAAGCTGCCGGTGGTCGGACATCTTCCTCTGGACCGAACCTGAAATGGAGGTACCAGCACCATGATCAGCAAGAGGACCTATCTGGCAATTTCTCTTGCGAGTCGCTCCAATCGCCGCTGGCTGGTGCTTGGCTATTGGCTGATTGTGGTTCTCGCTGCGGCAGGCGCTGCGAGCTGGTTCCACTACCTCGCCAGCCAGCCGGTGCGCCCTAAGATCGGCTTCATCCCGGCCATCTGTACCGGGCTTTGCGTCGGATGGTTGCTGACAGCGTTGGGCGGCATGGGAGGAAAAGGCCCCGTCAGCAGCTTTGAACCCCCTTCACCGAGCTGGAGAGAGCTTTGGCGGGCGGCTCGCGGCTGGCAAGGGAGAAAGGGAATTTGGGAAGAAGCGCTCGACGAGCGGGACATCCGCCTATGCAACGCCGCCCACTACGAGGCCTATAAGGTGGTCCGATTCATTGCGCTCTTCGTGCCCGTACTCATCGTTCTCTTTGGGACCATACTGCGGAAACAGATGTGGCTAACGCCATCCGTTGGTTTGGTCCTGCTCTTGGTCGTCTTCAATCTGCCCCAGACGCTGATTCTTTGGTGGGAGCCCGACATGGAGGAAGAAAGTAAATGAACCGTCCAATCCGGCCCGAAGGCTGAGGTAACATGGTCCGGTAATGGTAAGAAATCTCAGAGCTTACCTGGATGCCTGCGCGCTGAACCGGCTCTTCGACGACAACGCGCAATCGAGAGTCCGTCTGGAGGCGGAGGCGACTGAAATCATTCTCGCTCTCAATGTCCTTGGAGCAATCAAATGGATTGCGAGTTCCGCGCTGCGTGCCGAGCTTGACCGGAATGAACGGGCTGAACAAAGGGCCAGAGCGCTGGATCTGTCGCCTCAGGCGCAGGAATATATAAGGCCCGATCGCCACTGCTACGAGCGCGCGGCGAAGTTGATTGAGGCAGGCTACGGAGTCTACGATGCGCTGCACCTGGCTTGCGCTGAGCGGGCCGCTGCCAATGTTTTCCTTACAACCGACGACCGGCTCTTACGAAAGGCAGCCAAGGGGCTGGGGAATCTGAGAATTCGGACGATGAATCCGGTAGACTGGATTAAGGAAATTCGGAGATGAAAGCCGAACGGGCACAAAGGCTGGCGAAAATGGATGACGAGCAGTTCCGCCGACATACGATAGCCATCCTGGAGCGCGAACTGGGAGAGGACGGTGTGGCGCGGTTTCTTCGTGTCGCGCAAACCGGCTCCGGCGACTATACCCGCGACCGGCACAAATGGCTCGACGGCGTCACACTCGAGCAGATCATGGAAGATATCGCCCGGCTGGAGCAGCGGTCCTCTTAGCCGCTACCCACCTCCGCCTTTGCCCGCACACATCGCGCTCCCTCGCCACCAAACCGTCCATTCACTCCGCCTCCGCACAACTCTCCCGTCCCAACATTGAATCCGCCCAAAACTGAAAAGATACGGCAAAAACTGCGAAATCGAGCGACTGGAGTCACCGACGTGTAGCGCGATTGGTGCTTTACTCAACCGCAGGAGCAGGAAACCATGCCTGCAATCGCTTCTTACGGCTGGATTTCGGTCATTGCGCTTTTTGTCGCCCTTCCGGCATTGCCACAGTCCCAGTTTGCCGCGGCCGCGCCTCGACCTTTTGCACCAGACTCCTATGCTGGCCCTCCAGCCGACGTTCCTTCCAGCGACTCCGTCCAGGCATCGCCATCGCTGTCAACAGAAGAGAGCAAAGGCGACTTCCTCATGATTCACATCCAGTACCAGGCCGCCCTCGACGCCTACTCCAACGTCAGCCCGCCGTCGGCCGCAGTCTGGAACAAGATGGGCACTGCCTACGAGATGCTGTTCGACGCGAATAACGCCGCCCGCTGCTACAAGGAATCTCTCAAGATCGACCCGGAAAATGCCGGCGCGCTGAACAACCTCGCCACCATCCTCGACGAGCGCAAGGATTTCTCAGCTGCCGAACGCCTTTACCGGAAAGCGCTCCAGATCAACTCAAGCTCCGCGCAAATCACCAAGAACCTGGGCACCAATCTGCTGTTGCAGCACAAGTTCCGTGAAAGCTCCGACGCCTACGCTCAGGCGCTCGCCCTCGATTCGCACATCTTCGACTCGAATCGCGGACCCACGATCAGGACGCCGGTCTCTGTTAGAGATCTCGGCGCCGACAGCTACGTCAAAGCGCGCAGCTGCGCCCGCGCTGGTTTGAACGATTGCGCCATCGTCAATCTGCGCCAGGCCTTCGACGAAGGATCGGCCACAAAGAAGCAAGTGGCGAAGGACAAGGAATTCGAAGCCCTGCGGCAAACGCCCGAATTCGAGCGCCTCCTCGCCGAGCAGCGATGAGCCGAACCCAAACTGGCTAGGAGATAAGCGCTGCCTTCGCCCGCTTGCCCAGCCGCAAAACGATTCGTGCCGGAAGGTCGGGGAGCTTCACCCTTACACCGCCAAACAGGTCACCGTCCAACTTGACGGCCCCCTCGGCGATCTTCCGGTTGGCCTCGCTATTACTGGCCGCCAACCCCGCCTTTACCAGTAATTTTGGAATCACTAAGAAGCCCTGGGAATCGGTCACATCCGCAAACGTCACCTGCACCTCTTCAAGGTCTTCGGCCGTCTCTTTCTGCTGAAACATCCTCGCCCAGTTCTCATCCGCGCTTTCGGCCGCTTTCTCGCCGTGGAATCCGGCCACGATCGTCCGCGCCAGCCGCTTCTTCGTCTCCATCGGATGCAGCTTGCCCGCGGCCACGTCGGCCTTCAACGCCTCAATCTCGCTCTGCCGCAAATCCGTCAGCAGCACCCAGTACTTCCACATCAGCTCGTCACTGATGCTCATCAGCTTGCCGTACATCTCGCCCGGCGGCTCATTGATCCCGATCGCATTGTTCAGCGACTTCGACATCTTCTGCACGCCATCGAGCCCCTCCAGAATCGGCGTCATCAGCACAATCTGCGGCTTCTGCCCGTAATGCCGCTGTAGGTCGCGCCCGCACTGCAGGTTGAACTTCTGGTCCGTTCCGCCCAGCTCCACGTCGCACTCCAGGCACACCGAGTCGTACCCCTGCATCACCGGGTACAGAAGTTCATGCAAACTGATCGGCTGCTCTTCCTGGAACCGCTTGTGGAACTCGTCGCGCTCCAGCATCTGGCTCACCGTAAAGTGAGCCGTCAGCCGGATTGTCTCCTCGTACCCCAGCTTGCCCAGCCACTCGCTGTTGTAGCGCACCTCAGTGGCTTGCTCGTCGAGGATCTTGAAGACCTGCTGCTTGTAAGTCTCGGCGTTCTTGTCGATCTCGGCGCGCGTGAGCGGCTTGCGCGTCACATTGCGGCCGGTGGGGTCGCCGATGAGCGAGGTGAAGTCGCCCACCAGAAAAATCACCGTGTGCCCGAGCTGCTGAAAGTGGCGCAGCTTGCGCATCAGCACCGTGTGGCCCAGGTGCAGGTCCGGCGCCGTCGGATCAAATCCCGCTTTCACGCGCAGTGGCCGGCCGGTCTTGCGGCTCTCTTCAAGGCGCTCGCGCAGGTCGCTCACGCGGATAATCTCCGCCGCGCCCTTCTCAAGCAGGTCCAGTTGCTCATCTACAGGTAGAAACGTGCTCATCTCGTCTTCGAGTATAAATTCCGCGTGGCCCGCGCCGGTTCCCGTCTTCACACACATTACCTTTGATTGAGAGAGACAATCTGATATTTGCGGGCCGGAGGTAAAATGAGCGAAATAACCATCGAGCCGGGCTTTTTTTTGACTTCGGCCATTGACTTGATCCTTCAGCCGGCCTAGGCGCCATCGTGCCTTCACTTTTTTTGACCGGCATCGGGCTCCTCACCTCGGTTCTCCAGCACATGCGTTGAGTGGCATTTCTTCGGGAGTTCCGCCTTTCACGGCCGAATTCCGCTGAAATCGCAGGAAAGGTATCGCATGAACTCGATCGGCTCCCCCTCCATGGTTCAGATTCACCGCCCCACACGCGGCTTATTGATCCGGCCCATAGATACGAGCACCGCGTCCCATCCTCCTGAGCGTAGAGAAGCGGAGTCGAAGGATCTGCTTCTTGATTCCGCTCGCGAAATGGGTGGGAGGCCGACGCACCATTTGCGGGCCGGATCAATGGTGATCCCTTGCGCGCTGCTCCTCGCATTCACAGCGCTTGCAGGCCCGTCGCCCTGCCTCGCTGCGTCCAAGCCTACGATCGAATCCTTTACCGCCAGCCCCGGCAGCATCGAATCCGGTTCCAACAGCACGCTCGCATGGAGCACAACCGGCGCAACCAGCATCGCCATCACGCCAGGCACATTCACGTCCACTTCCGCGAGCGGCTCAACCACCGTGAGCCCAACCGCGACCACCATTTACACGCTCACGGCTACCGACTCCTCCGGCTCGGTCACAGCCATAACAAAAGTGACCATAACGAAGCCGAAGATTTCCTCTTTTACCGCCAGCCCCGGCAGCATCGAATCCGGTTCCAGCAGCACGCTCGCATGGAGCACAACCGGCGCAACCAGCATCGCCATCACGCCAGGCACATTCACGTCCAATTCCGCGAGCGGCTCAACCACCGTGAGCCCCACGGCAACCACAACCTACACGCTCACGGCCACCGACTCCTCCGGCTCAAACACAGCCAAAGCCACCGTGACCATAACCAAGCCGAAAATTACTTCCTTTGCTGCCAGCCCCGCCGGCATCGAATCCGGTTCCAGCAGCACGCTCGCATGGAGCACAACCGGCGCAACCAGCATCGCCATCACGCCAGGCACATTCACGTCCACTTCCGCGAGCGGCTCAACCACCGTGAGCCCCACGGCCACCACCACCTACACGCTCACGGCCACCGACTCCTCCGGCTCGGTCACAGCCATAACAAAAGTGACCATAACAAAGCCGAAGATTTCCTCTTTTACCGCCAGCCCCGGCAGCATCGAATCCGGTTCCAGCAGCACGCTCGCATGGAGCACAACCGGCGCAACCAGCATCGCCATCACGCCAGGCACATTCACGTCCACTTCCGCGAGCGGCTCAACCACCGTGAGCCCGACGGCAACCACAACCTACACGCTCACGGCCACCGACTCCTCCGGCTCGGTCACAGCCATAACAAAAGTGACCATAACGAAGCCGAAGATTTCCTCTTTTACCGCCAGCCCCGGCAGCATCGAATCCGGTTCCAGCAGCACGCTCGCATGGAGCACAACCGGCGCAACCAGCATCGCCATCACGCCGGGCACATTCACGTCCACTTCCGCGAGCGGCTCAACCACCGTGAGCCCAACGGCCACCACCACCTACACGCTCACGGCCACCGACTCCTCCGGCTCGGTCACAGCCACGACAAAAGTGACAGTTTCCTCATCCGCTCTACCCCTCAAGATCACCACCGCGTCCTGCCCAGGCGGAATACAAAACGCAGCCTACGCGGGCTGCACTATCGCCGCCACCGGCGGCACGCCGCCCTACAAATTCAGCTTCGACACCAGCGGCAACTATCCGCCGTTGCCTGAGGGCATGGTTCTCGATGAATCAACCGGCGCAATCACCGCGCCTATCGTCGGTGGCCAGGGCGCCTACACTCCCGAAATCGTCGTCACCGATTCCGACGGCCGGCAAGCCACTGCCGAGATCATCTTCTCCATCAGCGGAAGCAACGCCTTCCTGGCGAATATCTTTCCCTCAACCTCGATCTTCCACCATCGCGTGGATTTCGCCACCACTAATCTCCCCGTCGACACATCGCCCGCCGCGCCCATTTACAGCGGCTATCAGCCCGAAACCATCAAGCCCTTCTTCGGCAACGCGTCCGGCGCTCCGTTCCCCAACGGAATCCCGGCCATCGAGGTTCCGTATAACCAGCCCGACGTCAACGTCACGACCACCGTCTACCAGTCCTACTTCACCTCCGCACCCATCCCGGCCTATGCGCCCGTTGAGGGTACCAGTTTTTCGGGCGGCGACCGGCATGTGCTTGTCTACCGGGAGCCGGGAACCGAATCGAACCCGGCTCTTTACGAGATGTGGCAGGGAATCTACGAGGGCGGTCCCTGGACCGATTCGTCCAATGCGCTTTGGCCCAATGTGGCAGGCAACAATCTCACCGAACAAGGCAACGGAACCTCCGATGCCGCCGGACTTCCGGTGGCGCCGCTCCTGGTGAATGCCGATGAAGTGATCGGGTCCGGCACCCCCGGCGCACCGACTGGCGTCGTCAAGCATCCCATTCGCTTCACTCTCAACCACATGCTCAACTACTGGGTCTGGCCGGCAACGCAGACCGCGGGTGTGGGTTACTGCACGCTGTCGTCCGGTGCGTCCATCCCAGTTGAATCCGAGATCTCGCAGTCGTCGCCCCCCGAGACCTGCAGCATGACCGGGCCGGCCGGCGAGATCTACCGCCTCAAGGCCTCAGTGCCCACGCCCGCCTGCGCCGCAACCAGCCCCCAGGCAGCCATCATCATCGCCGGCTTCCGCGACTATGGCATCATCCTGGCCGACAACGGAGACAGCGGAGGCCTGATCGGAACCCCCGACTCACGCTGGAATGACAACGATCTCGAGTGCCTCACCAGTCTCACCCTGGCGGATTTCGAGCCGGTAAACGTCTCTAGCCTCATGGTGAGCAACGACAGCGGCCAGACCAAGTAGTAGGTTGATAGCCAGTAGCCAGTAGCCAGTAGCCAGCAGTCGGCAGCCAACAACTAACTCCGCTAACACCGCTAACACCGCTAGCTCCGCTGCTTGTCCCCTGACCCCTGACCCCTGTTCCCTGTATTCTGGAGTCATCATGGAAGAGTTTTCCCGTATTCAGCGTCTGCCGGCTTACGTCTTCAACATCACCGGCGAGATGAAGACCGCAGCCCGCCGCCGCGGCGAAGACATCATCGATTTCGGCATGGGCAACCCCGACGGCGCCACGCCCAAACACATCGTCGACAAGCTCATCGAGGCGGTCATGAAGCCGTCCACGCACCGCTACTCGGTCTCTCGCGGCCTGCCCCGCCTGCGCAAGGCCATCTGCAACTGGTACAAGACCCGCTACAACGTCGATCTCGACCCCGACTCCGAGGCCATCGTCACCATCGGCTCCAAAGAGGGCATCGCGCACCTCTGCCTCGCCATCCTCGACTCGCGCGACACCGTGCTCGTGCCCAACCCCAGCTACCCCATCCACATCTACGGCCCGGTCATCGCCGGCGCTCACGTGGTCAGCGTCCCCGTCCACAACCAGGAGAGTTTCCTCGCCCAGCTTGAGGACCTCATCCCGCGCATGACGCCGCGCCCCAAGGCCCTCATCGTCAACTTCCCCTCCAACCCCACCACCGAGACCGTCGACCTGCCCTTCCTCGCGCGCCTCGTCGAGCTGGCCCGCCAATACGGCTTCCATCTCATCCACGACCTGGCTTACGCCGATATCGCCTTCGACGGCTACAAGCCGCCCAGCGTGCTCCAGGTGCCCGGCGCCAAAGACGTTGCCGTCGAGTTCTTCACTCTCTCGAAGTCCTACAACATGCCCGGCTGGCGCGTCGGATTCATGGTCGGCAATCCGGTGCTCGTCTCCGCGCTCGCCCGCCTCAAGAGCTACTTCGACTACGGCACCTTCACGCCCATCCAGGTCGCGTCGATAGCCGCGTTAGAGGGCCCCCAGGAGTGCGTCGCCGAAATCTGCTCGAACTACCGCCGCCGCCGCGACGTGCTCGTCGAAGGTCTCAACAAGGCCGGCTGGCAGGTGGCGCTGCCCAAGGCCACCATGTTCGTCTGGGCGCAGATCCCCGCGGCGTTCCAGGAGCTCCGCTCCCTTGACTTTTCGAAGTTATTGCTTACAGAAGCGAAGGTCGCCGTCAGCCCCGGCATCGGCTTCGGCGACTACGGCGACAACCATGTCCGCTTCGCCCTCATCGAGAACGAAGAACGGACGCGGCAGGCGCTGAGAGGGATTAAGCAGATGCTGGCGAAGAGCGCGGTGCCCGCGCCAACTGTCGTCTCGGCCTGAAAGTCAATCTCTCTCGCGATGGCATCCTGAGCGACCGTAGCGAAGGGCAGGGAGTCGAAGGACCTTCATCTCGGCGAGTTAAACGCCAAGCGCTTTGTATCAGGGCACGACTTCAGTCGTGCCGCGCATATCCCCTCGATTTATTCTGAATGGCGGGTCCGCGCGGCTTTGCCGCGCGGACCCGAAATCAGCTTTCTGGTGCGCACCCTTGCCCCACTTACACCACGGATCAGCGCTTTGGCATCCGCCAGCTCCCCTTCTCTTTGCATCCAATTTCCCCTCTTTCCCGCACACTGGATATTGCATGTGCCTGTCTTCCATATCCGGCGGCTTCTATTCCCTATTCCCTACTACCTATTCCCTGGCAAAAAGCACCCCCTACCCCCTAACCCCCGGGGGGTATATTCCAGGAGACGCCAAATTGCATAACATGATGAAAACAAACTACATGCCAAAACGGCCAGTTACCACTCAGCTAACAAAAAAGGCCGCAAGATGCGCAGAATAAGCCTCACTTAAGCCCATTTAAGGGCCACTTAAGCCGGCTTAAGGCCACTGAAGGTATGCCTTCGCTCAGCCGCGATCCTCGGCGGAAGTGCTCGCAGACGCACATCCGAGCTGAAAGCTGATAGCTGAGAGCTGAAAGCTAAAAGGCAACGCCAGCCTTCCGCCGCCTGCCGAAAAGTCAGACTCCTACTGCACTAACTTCGGTGCGTACTTAGCGGCACTTACTCCCCAACTTAGGGCAACTTAGCACCCGAATAAGTGACAAAAACCCTTTGCTTGGCGCACAAATGCAGCACTTTGCACCACAATTGGTGATATCCACAGGATTACTTGACTTTTGCACTTGCATCCACAGATTTGGCAGGGCT
>Ga0326728_10017358_pt1 | contig 14448 bp, 18 predicted proteins | sample MB3enrmetagenome_FD_207602 | JGI IMG/M metagenome (GOLD analysis project Ga0326728, IMG submission 207602) | Lab enriched peat soil microbial communities from McLean, Ithaca, NY, United States - MB31MN | ecosystem: Environmental > Terrestrial > Soil > Wetlands > Peat | place: USA: New York...
GCAGGTAGGAGGATTTTTATTCGAATATAATCATCTGAGGCGGCATGGTGGTTTGAATTACATGACCCCTTTTGATAAACTTTTAAAAGTTACCGAATTAGTGAGCTAATACAGCGGTTCTATTTTTTACCTTAGGTCAACCTTCGGTCTTCCTATCGGCTTGATCATCTCTTCCAATTCGTACGCCTTCTTAAGCTCACCCACAAATACTTCACTTCCGTAGATGGCCCGCCACTCCATGTCTTCCTTCATCGCACCCTTGGATCGCAACATCCCCCTCACAAATTCCCTGTACCTCTTTCTAGTGTACCTTGCTCGGGAGTCACTAAGTGCCCCGCGAACGAGGGCCAAGCGGTCGAGAGGCAGTCATACGCTTCCCTTGACGAATACCTCTAAACCCATGAGGGTTCCCCTGCCAAACTGGACCACGGTCTCCGCAGCAACGGTCAATCCTTCCTTGAGATAGATCCCATCAATGCCGGGGACAGCATAGGAATAGAAAAGAACATTGTGCGTATCGTCCTTCACTCTTGTTTTTTCATCCGCTCCCTGGCAAAGAACACAGATGATATCCCTTTCGTCCCTGAGCACGATCTCTCCCTCTTTTATTGTGAATTGGCGACCTCCCATTCCGACACTCGTCTCTCCTCCCCGGGCCACATCGAGCATTAGCATGCCTTCAATCCGATCGTAATCAGTGACAGCCACAAGGATCCCGGCACACATCTCAGCCATGAAGTGGGCATCCACCATGAGGTTGTACCTTGGAAATCCGCTGTGGATGGTCCTCTTAAGATGTTGGGGCAAGGGGCACTCGAATCCGAAGCTCTGGAAAAACCGGTCGTATATCTGGATGCGCTGAGAGATCTCAGCAAGGATTTCCCGCTTTCTCATTTTCCGCAGGAGCTTTCGCTTGTATTGATCAAACCCTGCGCCGTCGGTTAGGGGCTTGCATCCGGAAACGAGTGTCAACCCAAACGCCACACCCGGGTACTTGACTTGATAGGCCGACGAGATCGAAAAGTCTATCCATGTTACCATCTTCTTTCTTCCACTTCAGACCTCATATTCAAAAGCCTTTTCAAAGATCTCGTCTGCCAACTGTCCTTCGGCGATTCGGGTTACCGGTCCAACCATGACGATACCGAAGTTTTCATCTATGGAAATGTTGATCTTCCCACCTGGCATATGAACAGTAATTTGTGAATCGCACATACCAAGTTTCCGCACCACCGCAGCGGCCGCACTGCTACTGCTGCCCGAGGCTAATGTGTAGCCCGCCCCTCGCTCCCAAATCTCAATCCTGATGTTGTTCCGATCCAGCACCTTAAGGAACTGAACATTGATGCGATTGGGAAACAACGGGTGAACTTCCAAAAGCGGACCGTATTTCTTGGCCAACTCTGGGGAAAGGTCTTGAACCAAGATCACGCAATGCGGATTGCCTATCGTTGCGCCGCTAAAACGAAAAGTCTCCTCGCCAATGGTGATCGGCTCCTGCATCACCTCACGGGCCTCTCCTGAAACGGGAATATCTTTGCTCCAAAAGCTCACTCGCCCCATCTCAACCTGAACTCGTTTCCCTTCTTCCAGCACGAGGCATTGAACCAAACCGCCCTTCGTTTCGACACGGAATGCTCGTCTATCGACCAGCTTGTGGTCCCAGAGATAGCGACAAAAGATGCGAATGCCATTGCCGCTCTTTTCTGCCTCGCTTCCATCCGGATTGAATATACGCAGCAAGAAGGGAGCTTTCGCAGATGGGAGCGAGCCCAATAGAATCCCATCAGACCCGACGCCATGATGGCGGTGGCAGATGACTCTGATTTGGTCCGGGGTAAGAGCAAGCGGCTGGTCTCTGGGATCCAGAACCACATAATCGTTCCCAAGGGCGTGGTACTTGTAAAATTTCATCTCATCGAAGTGCCAAGCATCTAAAGGTTGGCGCCTCCCTACGAAAACATTTTGGCAATGGCGCTTTCTACATGAATCTTAGTGGTATTCAAGAACGGAATCCCCCTGCCGGCTGCGTCCCGCAGGATCAATGGCAATTCCGTTCCGCCCAGAATTAAGCCTTGTATATCATCCTTCTTTTTCAAACGGTCCACGATCGCCAGCAATCCCTCGCGCGTTTCGGCCAGAAAGATGCCATTGACTAATTCGCTCATGTATTTTTCGTGAATATAGCCCTGATCGTTCCGGTCGGGTACGACGAGTCTAATCCCCTGCTTCGAAAATACGTCGTTGTAGAATCGTCCCTGCATCGTGAAGCGCGTGCCGAACAGGCCAATTTTTTTGATCCCCAGTGCTTTCGTGGCCTCGCAAGCCGCTTCCACAATACTGATCAAAGGGAGAGGCGATTGCCGTTGGATGTCCTCAAAAACAATGTGCGGCGTGTTTGAAGCCAGCAAACCCAGATCGGCCCCTGCCTGCGCCAGTTTCTTCACTTCACTCAGGAGGTACTCTGTTACTCCTGCTAACTCCTTAGCCGCTATCAGATCCAGCATCTTCTTCATGTCGATGCTGTTGATAATGATTGGGGGATAACTCCCATCTCGCTTCTGTTCGCGGTATGAGGCAATGATCAAACGATAATAGTCAACGGTTGACTCTGGCGCAATCCCCCCAATGATGCCAAGGACCTTCATTTTGAATTCTCCTCCGGGATACTTTTGCCCTTGTACGAATGTCCGAAGCGCGGGCATTGCTCCAAGCGAGGTTAGACAAATTCCCCTTTGGCTATCGTGATGGCTCTACCGCCGACCGATATGCTAATTTTCCCATCCATTTCATCGGCTCTCAAAAGAAGTAAGGACGGACGGCCGATCTCGTATCCTTGCTCGCTCCGAATATCGATTTTCTCTCTTCCCCAATAGCGATGCCGCACGAGATATCCTGCAAGACAACCGTTTCCACTCCCTGTTGCCGGGTCCTCACGAATGCCGAAAATATCCGCAAACATGCGCACGCATATATCGTTCTGCGAGTGATGCGGCTGCGGGCAAAAAATCAGGATGGGTTTTGCCCACCTGTTCTCGATAAGCTGGAAATATTTATCCTGAGCCACCCTGGCTCTTTTCAAAGATTCTAAGCTTCGGAGCGGGACAAGAATGTGGGGCAGCCCCGTTGAAACTTCCTCAATTGGAAAACGATCATCTATCTCGCTTGCGCTGAGGTTCAATACGGGCGCAATGACTTCAGCGCTCAGTGTTTCGCCAAAAATCGGCTCGATCTGCTTCATCCAATAGGTGGGCTTCCCTCCGTCGCTATCGCTGAAAGTAACGGGAATTTGTCCCACTTTCAAATTCAGAACTATCTTTCCCGCGCTCTCAGGAACAATCTCTTTTCGAATAATGTGGGCTGTTCCCAACGTGGGGTGACCTGCGAAAGGTACTTCCCGCAGGGGAGTGAAAATACGCACATCGAAACTGCCCTCACGTTGTGTTTCAGACAGGATAAACGTGGTTTCAGAGAAATTCATTTCCTTGGCAATACGCTGCATATCGAGATCCGCAAGGTTATCCCCGCCCCGGAAGACAGCCAACTGATTGCCAGCATATTTTTCTTCGGCAAATACGTCCACGATGTAAAAAGTCAGCCTTCCCATTTTGGGTGTCTCCTTCTTGTATCACCCCGATTCCAACTATTGACGGTGAAAAAATCACGGAAGATCCACCGCGCCGCTCTCTAGTAAAGCGATTGCCTCCGCATACATGCTTCGTTTCAGGGTTCGATAGATATCTCGGCTCTTGTTAGCCATTGAGGAAGCACGAGCTATGGCCCGCAGTAGCACCTGATCTCCTGGGACAGCTTCATCGACAATGCCCAGTTCCTTTGCCTCAACGCCGCCGATGCGCGCTCCCGTGAGAATGCAGGAGCGGAACACATTCGGCGAGAGTCGGCTTTTGATCAAGGCCATCATACCAGGAGCTATTGGGATGTTGATGTCCACCTCCGGCAGGCAGAAGAAACCCCGGTCGGCCCGCATCATCCGAAAATCGTGGGCCAGCGCGAGCATCGCTCCTGCGGCAAAGGCATGTCCGTTGATCGCCGCCACGGTAGGCATGGGAAAGGCCATTAGCCGCCCGAGGAGTTTCAGGACTGACTTGACAAACTGCGGCCTCTCTTTTTCGCCATCACCGGCGAGCCAGGCCAGGTCCAGGCCGTTTGAGTAGAACTTTTCCTCTCCCCCGGTGGTAACAAGAGCTGCCGGCCCGCTCGATTTTTCAACCGTATCCAGGGCCTGATTCACGGCATCAATAAAAGTGGGATTAAATCGATTCTCCCCGGCCTGCATGGTAAGAATGAAAACATCGCCCTCCTTCTTAAGATCCACGATGCTCATGGGTATTTTCTCCTTTTCGTATCGTTTTCATTCAATGTTCAGGACATCGAGAAATCCCGAACACACAGCGCATTCTCCTCTTCCCAATGAAACAGGTTTTTAGCCACGCTCTTTTTTCGTTATCTTAATAATATCTAAGTGATTTCACAAGAGGCATAGCGAAAAGAGTAAATCCGAGCGGGAAAAAGCCGATTACTTTCGACGTCAAAGCTCACCGAGGGTACTGTTGTTCGCGGTATGACCGAGTGGAACACATAGTTATGCGTTTATACACTGACTTCTGACTACAGCTTAAACTTCTGGTTAAAATAGGTGTCTCGAACATTTTTCGCTTTCGTTTGCGCCCATGATTGTAACCCCATCTTCTTGATTAGGCACAAATTAAAGACTTTGGTATTATGCGGCCTCTGGGAGGCTTGGTCTGCATAGGGGTGAAGATTGTCACAGGGGAAGTCATCACAGTCGCAGCAAAACTGAAGCCTCTTCTTCTCAATGCATCGATAGACGTTGCACGGTTCGGTCATACCAAGGAAAGCGATCGTGCCGCCCTCGTTTCGACATCCCTGGCAAACTGCCTCTTTTTCGGGAATTCCAAATCTTTCGGCTATCGCAGCCCTGAGCTTTTCATTCTCATTAGCCAGATACACGGGGCAATTGAAGCAATCCAGTCCACAGGGTGAAGTCATCTGCTGATAGTCCATCATATTCTCCTTTCATTTATTTGAAGGAACAAGTGGTTGACTGCATTTTCCATTTTGCTTTCCCTAAGAAGTGATTGCTGCTCCTTTACAGTGTCTTTCTTATTTCATCCAGGTTGGCTTTTCCATATGGCACCCGGATAAAAAAACTATTTAGCTTTTGGCAGGGATACTCATTACAATAGGCACAATTATTAAGTTTCTTTTCCTGGCCGCATTTCCTGATCTCACAGACATTACAATGATTAAAAAGTCTTCCTTTTTCCGATAAGCATCCGTCACAATTAATGTCTTCCGGCTTGATCTGCATATGATAATCTTTATACCATCGTTCAACAACCTTTTCCCTCTTGCGGTCATTATCCTCCTGGGTGGCCACGAAAGTGGGGCATTCAACGCAATTTATTCCACAAAAGGCAACCATTTTCTTCATGATCTTTTCCTTTCTAATGTTTATTTCGGACCCTCAGCGTTCGGCTTGCGATCTTGAACCCCTGAAGAATAATCGTCTCGCCCAAACCGCTGGCAGTAATAACGTGTCCATCTTGAGTCGCCAGGGTATCTACATAATTTGCGTCTTCTGAATAGTGAAGTGCGTTCGCATTTGAAATTTATCCGTTTGTGCTGTGTTAAGTGAAGCTGCCCGAAGCCGAACCTTATTTGGAAAAATATTCATCCTTAGACAACAAAATCTCATGCCAGTCTTTTGCACCTGGTGGAGGAGGACAGATTTCTCTCCATTCAAGATATTTCTTCTCGCTCTCGCATTCCAAAAATAAGACAAACTCTTTTTTGCCTTTTAGGAAATAAATATCTTTGAACACCACCCCTCCAATCTGAGAAGCGGTTTTTCTTATATGTGCCAGTAGATCCTCAAGCTGGTTTCTGTCTTTAATCTCATATTCTACATGTTTTAAAATTAGCATTTTACACCTCCTTGATCGATTAATTTTATCCTTCTCCTCAGCAGCTCCGTATTTGCAGTCAGCCATCCAATGAATATAATTGCCACAAGAAATCGGCACAACGGATTCCACAAAAAGTAATCATCCTCTCCACGATCCCCTCCTTTCCATTTTTTCCTCTCACAATAGCTCATATTTTTTTGAATGCACCAAGCCCCTGAGGTTTTCGATAAAAACTGCCGGGGCACGAAAATCGGGGTAGCGCTTATAAAGGGCGGCAATTTGGTTTAGTTCATCCATTTCCCTGATACGATTCAGGGTGCTTTCTTCATGCCTGACGCGCCAAGGGTGTTTTGCAAAAATCATGTGTTTGTCATCAAACCGTCCGGTATCCAGTTGGGAGGCCACTTGACGTTCGCATTTACAGGGGTTGTCTGGATTGATCAATGCACAATTCTTTGTCAGAAAATCTTGAAGCCGTTCCCGCGCCCGCGAAAGGCGCTTGCGAAAGGCAGCCGGTGTAACTTCAAGGATGGCCGCCCCTTGTTCACCACTCACATCAAATACATCCGCCAGGAGATAAGCCAGTCGGTGTTCCCTATCCAAACAGAGCAACAACCCTTGCAAACAACTGATTCTGATCTCTTCCACAAAAAGATGCTGTAGCGGCTCTGATTGCGATTCCTGCCAATCCACGGCTGATTTTAAATCACAACTCTTTCCGTATTCCTCAAAGGACAAAGCCCTGAGTTCCGCCCGGCGCTTGCGTACAGTCAGCAGGTGATTGGCAGCCACACGGTACGTCCAGGTGCTAAAGGAGCTTTCTCCCTTGAAAGTCCCTAGGTGGGTAATAATTTTCAGTAGGATTTCCTGAGACGCATCTTCAGCATCGGACGGATTATAAAGCATGCGCAAGGCAAGCCCGTATATCTTATCCTGAATCTTTAAAACCAGCTCTTCCAGGGCCTTTTTATCACCCTCTTTCGCAATGCTGACTAACATTTCGAGGTCTGATTCCATATTTCCTCTATTATCGTGTGACTTATTCCTTTTGACTCTTTCTAACCGGCAAGTGTGACCAAAAAATAAAAAAGACGCTGAAAAATCAGGACACAGATTCTGAAACAACGTGTTAAGAATCCTTTCGAGGTATCGGCTGAGTAATTAAACGAATTAATGGGCTACAGCATTAGATTCCTCGAAACAAAAAAAGTGCTTTCCGCTTCACTTTTCACCTATTGGGCAAACAGCGATGCAATTGAAGCAGGCGTATTGAAATCCGATGAATGACGCCTGGTAAAGAGTCATGAAAAACGGATCTTTGATCAGCACCTTCTGTTCATCTACGGATTTACCGAAAAATTTTCGAATGTAGCCGACTGCGCTTCCGATCCCATACGGCTGTGATGCCTTTAAGCATTTCAGCTCCTCTGTTCTTCCTTCTGTATCCAGAGCCCTTCCAGGACAAGCCTCAACGCACAAACCACAGCCATTACATAGTTCCTCTTTTATGGGTGGATCGGAGGTAAGAGGGAGTTCCGTTAGTAACCCCGTATAGGTGAGGCGCGATCCAAAACGAGGGTGAATGACCAGATTGTGCCGTCCAAACACGCCAACACCCGCGGCGACTGCGGCATGGCGCAGGGATAAATCTCCCAAGAGTCCCAAAGCGGGTGCTTCCATATCCAGCGGATAAGAGGATAATACCGTCGCTGCTCTTACTCTAAACTTCTTTTCAATAAACTTAGCCATGAGATAAAGGTCATGTTTGGATGTGTCCATCACGGCCATTCGGCCCGCCATATTGATTCGAGGATTCTTGCCATCAAGTGCGCCGTCTATCATTCGATGGCCAAGAACAACAATAGACTTTGCCTCCGGCAAAATACTCTTCGGATCCGGCGATCTCTGTGGTTTATAATCCTCCACGGAGGCAAAGCCCACGACATCGATGCCGAGACTGTAACCGTATTCTCTTATTTCTTCCTTGCTCATAGAAACCTCCTCGGAGAAGAATGAGCATTTCTTAGATCTTTCCCATTTCTTTGGAGATCTGCAAGTACGTATCGACGTGCTTTGGTGGAGGCACATAAGCCTCTTGGGCATCTTTTTTGCGCAAGGAGAGCGCCTTGGCGGGACAGGTCGTCACACAAAGTCCGCAGCCCAAGCAGCGCTTGAGGTCAATTCGGGCCCGGTCGTCCTCCACGGAGATGGCCTCAATTTGGCACCTCTCCAGACAAGTTTCGCAGCCTGTACAGAGGTTCTCATCAACCTGGGCGAAGAAATTTGACTTTACATAGCTGCTGGGATGACTGTGGAGTTTGAGGGCCTTTAACACCCCGCAGCAACAGCCGCAGCAGTTACATATTCCCGCTGTTTTTTGCGCATTCGCCGGACTCGGCACCAAGCCTGCTTCCTCACTTTTTTGCAGAACCTTCAGGGCCTCTTCGCAGGTGATCCTCCGGGCAATGCCGTTTTCGATGTAGTACTCGCCTATGGGCCCAAACAATAAACAGGTTTCCATGGGCTTGCTGCAAGGGTGACCCAGAAGCGCACTTTTCTCCCGGCAGATACAATCCGCCAAGGCGATGGTCTTCTGGGATAGAACGATCTTCCGCAACTCATCATAAGGCTGGATTTCTACAGCCGGTTCTAAGCTCTCCCGTACAGGCACGACCCTGAGCTGTGGGGTCTGGGGACGAATGATCTCTTTATTCATGGCTTCTTGGTGATAGGCCTCCAATAATTCTGCCATTTCGCGGTCAAGCTTATGCACTTGGTACTCGAAGATTCCTACGATGAACATCATGGCCACGTAATGGTAGATTTCTTTATGCTTAATCCGAAAGATAAGACCTTTTTGGGACATACGATAGAGAATGTCGGCGACTGCGTGGGGATCCCGCCCCAGCCGCTGGGCAATTTGCTCGGCAGATTCCGGCACCGGTTTCAGCTGGCAGGCCATTTCCGCTTCTTCTTCCGTAAAAAGCTTTTCCAGAATTTTTAGCTCCACCCCGCTTTTGGTCTTGGGGTATCCTGTGGGCAGAGAATCCAAGTGTTCACGCAGCTTTTCATATATTGTGTTGGCCATACGCTCCTCCTTTTTGGGCTGTTAGTGTTGCTTAGCAAACGCTAATCCCGCTGTCCTGGCTAGAGCCACGGAAAGGGGTTAATCCTTATGCACTATCCATCCGTCTGATTAATTCCTTAACTTCCTTAAGCTCATCCTCACCTGCATGTTGCGAATTTTGTTCCGAAGGGAACTCGTTAGTTGTCACTTCGTTTACAAATTGTCGCATTGCCCTTAATGTCCGTTCTTCAAAGGTTTCATATAGCTTATTATAATATGGAGTCGCTTTGCTCATCCCGAGCATTTCTGCTGTAATCAAAACCTGGCCGTCCGTATACCTGCCTGAGCCCACACCAATCGTAGGGATTTTAAGCTGTTCGGTCGCCAATTTAGCGATCTCTTCCGGCGCCATGGTAAAGACTAACAAGGCGGCCCCGTGTCGCTGATGGTCTATGGCAATCACAACATAATCCGCTAAGAGTTCGACAACGGGCTTGTGCGGGTCACGGTGCTGCAGGAAAGGATAGATCAGATCTACACAAACTTCAATCCCATTTTCAGAAAGAAGGGATACAATTTCCGTTTCGAATACTTCAATTTTCACCCCATCCACCCCATGATTCAGAAAGACCCGGGCATCTCTTAACGCTTGAGCCGGGCTTTGAACGGAAGAGAGTGGCAGATCGCCCACCAAATAGGAATTCGTAATCCCCCGACGCACAGCTTTAATGTGGTGAATCATATCTTCCATGGTAACTTGATTAGGGCTTTTGTAACCAAGCATCTTTGTACCAACACTATCACCAACCAGGATAATATCCACTCCCGCTTGTTCAGCCAATAAAGAAGTAGGATAGTCGTAGCAAGAAAGCATGGTGAGCTTACTTTTTTGGCTTTTCTTCTCATTTAAAAATTGAAGATTTTTCTTCATTTTTCATCCTCCAACAACCTAAACTTGGCAGGTACTCAAAAAATCTGCCATATTTCCTCCTTAAAAAGGATATTTCCAGAAGTTGGATCAACATGAGGTAATTTTAAACAGTGCGTTGGCGTTCTTCCAAAGAATCTTTTCTTCATCTTCATGAGAAAGACCGAGGCTTTTTACAATATCAACCTGTTCCTTTGGACTAATAGGAACCGCCGCATAATCACTGCCGAAAAGAACCCTATCAACGCCAAAAAGATCAATAATGTGTTTTATACCGGCGGGAGCAAAACCCATCGTATCAACATACAGATTTGTTCGAAAATAGTCACTCGGTTTTCTCCTGCATACAGGCACCTGTTCCTTAGGCAGTCCGTTGTAACCAAGCCTGTATCCGAAGTCCAATCTGCCCACGATCATTGGCAGACCTCCTCCCATGTGCGGTAATACGATATTCAGCTTCGGGAACCGATCGAACACACCCGTATAGATCATTCGAGCCACTGTCATTGTAGTATCGAAGGGACGCCCTATCATTTCCTCGAGTTTATAAGCGTCCATATATTTATGACCCATCGGGACTTGCGGCGGATGAAGAAATACCGCGACGTCTCTTTCCTGAACGAACTCCCAGAAATGATTTAAATCGGCAGAATCAAGAAACATGCCATCCCAACTTGTACTGATATTGATGCCCTTGGCCTCCAGCGTATCGATACACCGCTCACATTCCTTGATACACTTTTTGTTAAAAGGATTGACAATTGCCATGAAATTAAGTTTATCCGGATATCTGTGGACCATCGCAACGGTCGCGTCATTCAATCTCCTGGTAAGTTCATCCTCAGGGGCGAAGAAAAGCGCTTTGACCATCGTTTCAAGGGCCATGGAAAAGCTCAACAGGCTTTTTGTTATTCCGGCTTCATCCTGACATTTCACCTGAGCTTCAATATCCATAAGTTCCGGATAGACAATCGATGATATACCTTTGAATGTGGTCACCGTATGCTGTTCGATTTCTCTCCAGTGTATTCGCTTTTCAAGAATCGTCCGCATTAGGCCTTCGGGCGGTCTTGCCAGACAATGCCGATGCACATCGATAATTTCCATTTTGGTATCTTTCTTCGCAACTTTCCCTTTACTTTCAATTTCCGACATGTTCTTTCCTCCACATCCCTATAGGAAATCCCCTCTCTTAATGCATTCATTCAAGTGGTTCCTCGATCTAACATCTCGTGGGTAGTTTGATCCAATTCTCAAAGCACTTGTTGCAGGAGATGCACTTCGCCTTTGTCAGGTCTCCATCTTTCCACCTTTTTATCAATTGGGGTTCTCGGATGAAAGGCCTGCACAGGGACACCAAGTCAGTCACGAGGTCTTCCACTAGCTTCTCCATGACGCTTGGGCTTCGGAGTCCACCAACTAGAATGACAGGTACCGATACATGGTCTTTCAATGCTTTGGCGTAGGACCGAAAATATGCTTCCTTTTCTTCCCTATTAATTCCTTTGACCGCGATTTCATATAACGCTACGCTAGTAAGCGACGTTCCAGCGTAGCGATAGCGAAGGTGAAATGTGACGAAGGCCAAGCGACCGATAAGGAGCGCAGCGCCTACCCGCTGTTATATGCAGTACCTCGCCTCACAGAAAACTCTTTCCCAGAGGCTGTATACGCTTCAATGCTATTTTATAAATCCCATGAGTTTTTTAATATTATCAGATTTTTCTTTTGTCGTTAGTAATTCAAGTAGCTTAAAAGCAACATCTATTCCTGTTGCAGGATTCAGAGATGTTATTATATTACCTTCAATTACAATTGGTTCATTAATAATATCAACCCCAAACTCTTTAAGCTGATTTTGTCTATTCTTCCCGTAAAATGTAGTCCCTCTTTTATTTTTTAATATTCCACTTTTCCCTAATGGCAATGCACCAGTACAAATTGATGCAATTATTTTATTTTTTCTATTGAATTATCTAATCAATTCAAGGAATTTTTCATCATATGCATCATCGAAAAATCCATGACTTTCAAATCCGGCCGGAACAGCCAAAGCCTCATATTCATCAACATTTACTTCATCAATTGTTAAATCAATTGAAAATTTTACTTTGGCATTGCTTTTAATTTCTTTCCTTAATCCGCATGTAATTAGTTCTATAGTGGCATCGCCCGACGCAATATTCCATTCTATTAAATCCATTATTATACTTGCTTCATAAATTTCAAAGCCATTTGCTAGAAGGAGTAAAACTTTTTTCATTGATATGTGTCCCGCACACTTTTGGTAATATGATATTTTCTACATTGCGATTAAGTTGGCGCGATATGGCCTATAACGGCCGGCTTCAGCGGGAGCCTCCGATGATCCGATGCAAGCCGTGGTTAGCCGCCTTATGCCTTGTTTCTCATAGGTTGGTATCAATTTCTGATCGTCACAGAATGTGATTTTACGAATTCTATCCACTCCATTATAGTGTCCACCGCTAGTTTCGTGTTTCCCGCATTACAGTGATTTCCAGCGTTTTCTTTTTCGGTGAATAGCCGAAAGGTCATTGACTGAACATTTGTGAGATGGTCTATTTCCGTCTTATAGAACTCAAGAGGGATGAAATGATCACGCGATGCCCCCATTAAGAGAAAATCTTGATCAATGAGATGAGCGATATTGGTGATTTGAAAACGGTTAGCCTTCGCCAAATACTCATAAGCCGAATCGACTCCCATGTTATGCATTCCGTGTTTAATTCCCCATTTAGCGAGAGGGTCTTTTTCCATTTGACGCTTGATGGCAAAGTTGATTAGCGATTTAGCCTTTAAGTCCAACAATAGTCGGACGATTTTTTGTAAGCTTTTCTTTCTGGTCGAGATGATCAGATCAAGCAAGTTGGGAAGGATACTCCATGCCACTACACGTTTGATTCTGTTTTCATACGCCGCTGCTCTTGGCGCCAGCATACCCCCTAGTGAGATACCGATGATGGTAACATCTTTCAAGTTGAATTCGTCCAAGATTTTTCCAACGGGTTTTTCCCATTCATGGGTAAAGGGAATGCCTTGTTCGCGCAATACTTCTCCTTGTCCAGGGCCTTCAAACAGGTAGACAGCAAACCCCTTGTGGCGAAGATAGAGAATGATGGGCAAGAATTCTTCCATGTATGAGTCATTTCCCCCGTGCAGGAGAATTACATCCTTGACAGGCTGTTTCTCTGACAAGGAGATCCATATCGGCAGTTGAACATTTTCATACGGAACAGTTTTTCGGGTGATTAGTCCGTTTTCAAAGATATCAGCGTAGTGATTGTAGAATAAGGTTCTAGCCTTTTGGTAGATTTCTAGCTTTCTCGGGTTACCATCAAACATAAAGAATTCCGCCATTCTGAAATAAGCAATCGCGTGAACAATCCTGCCTTCAGATAGAGCTTTTTCAGCTAAGCTAACTAACTCAGTTTCCCACGATGAAGAATCTTTGATTTTAGGTCCAACACGCCTTAGTTCATCTACATCCCCCCCGCTCCACATGATCGTTCGATTTAACTGAAAGTTGAAATTTGGTTCATCATTTAGATGGTATTTTCCGATCCTGAATGAAAAGTCTTCTCGCATCATAAAAAACCTCCAATACTTGCACGAATGAACAGGCGGCTAAATGAGCCTGTAGCAAAAGCCCCTCACTGCGATTAAGGGGTGGTTTTCGAGGGTTTTGGCCCCTCCTCAGCATGAGATCGTCGCATACAGAGCATCCTGAGAGGTCGCATTTTCTTCCAACTTACCGCTCTGGCGCGAGATTGACTTTTTTTACAGCCTCCAAAGACTTGATTCCATACCTCCCATTGTCAGAAAGAAGATTCGACCCCAATACTTCTATTTCTCCACTGCCCTTTTAAGGTTCTCCCCTTCTTCTTTGATATGTTGTTGCCCAGCTTCAATTTTGTTGTTATGTTTTTTAGTGAGCTTTTCAAATAGCCGACGTGGTAGTCTCAAACTGCTCATGGCGGTGAACATGCAAGTTTTTCCCCCCTTCGGCTCTATAAGAAATGTGTTTCCTGGGGCTAACAGGGACAATGGAAATAAAGATCTGTATTCAATCACCCTATTTGGCACTATCTTGGTAATACGAAACTTGAGTTTATGCAGAACCCCATGCAGATACTCCTCGGCATGGAGGATGGAGCCTTCCTGTAAAGGTTCACCCTTGATCCAGCGAATGTCTACATGCTCAGGATGCCAGACTTGATACGATTCCTTATCTTTGAAACGGGCAATAAGCCACTCAAATACTTTTTCCGGCGTTGCTTTTACTTCTATTGAATCTTTCAAGGTTATCATATTTAGCCTTTCTCTACTGCAGTTCCATCCGGCACATAGATGAATGTTATAAATTTATGGACGTTATATATATCTTTAGGTGAAGGGTAGACTCACAACAGTCAAATGAGAAAAGTATAATACCAGTCTACCCCAAAAAGAAACCTCCTGTTAAGAGAAAAGAGTAAGCACGA
>Ga0326728_10017360_pt1 | contig 14446 bp, 13 predicted proteins | sample MB3enrmetagenome_FD_207602 | JGI IMG/M metagenome (GOLD analysis project Ga0326728, IMG submission 207602) | Lab enriched peat soil microbial communities from McLean, Ithaca, NY, United States - MB31MN | ecosystem: Environmental > Terrestrial > Soil > Wetlands > Peat | place: USA: New York...
GGTTTACCCCTTTTCCCTTCCACTCCTTGTAATTGATTGAGTCATGCCGATTATTTCCCAAACATTATAATTTGCTAACCATCTATCCGGTTTGCACCTATTGAGAATGATATTAAGATGGCAGTGCAGTTTAGAATACATGGAACCTCTAAACAAATAATCAAGATTCAAGAATCAAGTACCAAGAAAGGGTTGTATTTAAATTACTGGATTGCCGGGGCGAGCCCGACAATGACAAAGAGGAAAATCCTGGTTCTGTCATTCCCGCGAAAGCCGAAGGTACTGAATGAAGTGAATGTACGGGAATTCAGGAAGTCCTTCCTGCCGGCGGCCTGCGGCCGATAGAGATTATCACTCTTCCCCTCTCGTAAACTCAGGGACCTAGCGGCCTGTGAGGGAGGGAGAACCATACCCTTTTCCACTCATCCTAATAGGACTGGCGGTACCAGCTGTTAGCGATGAGGTTTTTAGAGAGCACCAGCCGCTGTCCGGAGGCCAGGATGACGGCGTAATAAAGGCGTGAGACCGGCTCGCTGCGCCACCATTCGTCGTCAATGCGCCAGCAGTCTTCGACGGCGGTAATCTTCTGCCGCCGTTTGAGTTTAACAAACGCCGGCAACCCGTCCGCGTCTTCCTCGACCGCCAGCGGCTCCGGCAGGTTTACCGGCTTAGCGGTATCAGCGCGTAGCGTCTTTCCGGTATCCGCGACCACGGTTCTACCTCCTTAATCCGGTATAACTGGGGTCCGCCCAGACGGAATTCCAGCTGTTTGACGTCTTCCAGCAGGTTGTCCCGCGCCCGGACGCTGGTGAACAGGCTTTTCTGGTGCCCGTTGGGGCGGCCCAGACCGGTAATTTTCATGCCGATTTGCTCGATGAGCCCGAGCTGCGGCGAATTTTCCAGAATCAGTTTGATGCGGGAGAGCGCCGTCCGGTTATTCATTGCCGGCTCTTTGAACTGAATGGTTTTCTCCCAGTGTTCGCCCATCCAACTGCGCGTCCAGAGGTTGACGCTGCGGATGCCCATGCCCTTCGGCTCAAATTTGGTGAAGGCGTGTGAGAGCATCGCTTCGACGGCCACCAACATCACTTCCAGCAGGGCGGTAACCGAGGGCAGGGTAGTATTTTCCTCGATGGTTTCTTCGATGAGGCGCGGGGATAACGGAGTAGCGTCGCGGCCATTAGCCAGTTCCCGGATGCGCAGACCTTCCGGCCCGAATTGCGCCTGTAAAGGCCCGGGCGCCAGCGCGGACGCTTGCCCCAGAGTATGCAGCCCGAACTGATGCAGTTTCTCCTTACTCTTCAAAGACACGGGCAGCAGGTCGCAGTTTAAATCCTTGAGGAAAGCCGCCGTGTCCCGGGTTAGTATTTTGCAACTGCCGGGGATGCTGAAATAAGCGGCCAGCCAGGACATGAATTTATTTTCGCCGATACCGAGGCGGGCCTCGAAAATTTGCGGGACAGCGGCAGAGACGGCGCGTACCAGCGCATCGTCCGAACCGTACAGCAACTGCAACCCGTCCAGCCCGATGTAGATATCACCCAGGTCGGCGCCTTCCACCAGCGGGCTGCGCTCATCCAGTGCGTCCAGTATCTTGTTAAAGACAGAAACGTAATAAGGGATATCGGCGTGAATCAACTCGGCGGTGCCGTGCAGAGACAGCGCCTGCTGGAGGGGCATTTCGCGCTGCAAGCCTTGCAGTTCCGGGGAATAGTCCATTACCAGTTTCTGCGAACCCACCGCCGCAGTAATGATGACCGGGTGCGATGCCAGGTCATGGTGTTTCATTTTTTCGCAGTTAATCGGGAAATGGGGGAGTAAAACGCATAAGATTCTCATCAGTTTGACCTCAAAAGTCCGGTATGTATATAATAGTAGAACAATTGTACTATTGTCAAGGGGAGAAGAGGAGAGCCGTCAGCGTTCAGCTGGTAGAATTTATCACTCTCCTTTAATCCCTCTCCCGTTCGTGCCTCCGGGACCTAGCGGCCTGAGAGGGAGGGAGAGTAATATGGGTACAAACCGGGTGGAATGGTAACAGAATAGACCGGGCGGATAAGTAACACATAGTAAAGCTCAAACCTTGCTTAAAAACCGGTATTCGCGAGTAGGGGATTAGTCAGGATGTTTGGTGTTTGGTGTTAAGTTTTGAGTACTGGATTGTCGGGTCAAGCCCGACAATCCAGTGAAAAGAAAACAGCTTCAAGCGAAGCTTGAAGCTGTTTTCCCCAATTTGTCATTCCCGCGAAGGCGGGAATCCAGAAGTGGATGAATATGTTCAGGTTGCACAAATTGAGCTTTATACCTGTGTTAATGAGAATACAAAGCATCACTAAGATGACATAAAGTATTAGACGGGTGAGAATGGTGTCTGGATACCGTACATTTGCTTCGCATGCTGCGCAAATTATACATTACTTCGTCCGCCTTAGGCGGACTATAGTCTACGAGCCTTCGCCGGTATGGATGCATGGGCTGAGAGCTGATAGTTGAGTCCGAAGACGAAATACTTTTGATATTTAATCAAAATGTGATGATAGCTGTTGTATAATAGTCGGGAGAAGAAAAATGGGGAAAATTTATATCGGCACATCCGGCTGGTCGTATCCTACCGGGGAAGGAACCTGGAAAGGCTTTTTCTACCCGCCGGGAACAAAGAACGAACTCGAGTTTTACAGTCAGTTCTTCAATACGGTGGAAATCAACAGTTCTTTTTACCGCCCGCCGAATCCGGCTTACGTGGCGAACTGGGTAAAACGGACGCCGCCTGGTTTTCTCTTCGCGGTGAAGCTGTGGCAGAAATTCACGCATCCCGAAATGTACCGCGCCGCGGCCGGCGAGGAAGCGGTGATTTCCTACGACGATGTGGAGATGTTCCGGCAGAGTCTGGAGCCGATCGTGCAGGCCGGCAAGATGGGCGCGCTGCTGGCGCAATTCCCGCCGAGTTTCCTGAACAACAGCCGGGGGCAGCAATTAATCGAGGTCCTGGCCCGGCATTTCGGGCAGTACCGCCTGGCGGTGGAACTGCGGCATAAAAGCTGGAGCGACGACCCGAAAACCGCGGATTTGCTGAGGCAAAACAACATCGCCTGGGTGCAGATTGACGAGCCGAAATTTTCTTCCTCGATCGCGGCGGAGGTACCTTTAACCGCAGATACGGCTTATTTCCGTTTTCACGGCCGGAACGCCGAGATGTGGTGGAAAGGGGATGTCGAAACGCGGTACTGCTACCACTATTCGCCGGAGGAAATCCGGGAACTGGCGGCAAAAGTAAAGGCGGCCGCGGAGAAAACATCGCTGCTGTTTGCCTTTTTCAATAATCACTGGCAGGGCTATGCGCCAAAGAACGCGACCGATATGAAAAAAGCGCTGCAGTTAACCCTGAGCGACTAGAAACAGCGAATATCGGACGTCTGTTATTCCAAGAGTAGGTTCTTTCAGACTATTCTTCATCATGCTATTGAAGCGGGTGCTGCAATTTCAAGTATTGTTGAAACTTATCGCTTGTAATCACTTGCCCCATAATATATAATGCAAAACTGTAAGAAAATATTTAGAGGAGATAATTTACATGAAACTCGTGCAGCATCACCGGAAAATAATCGCGGTTGCGATGGCGCTGACGTTATTTTCTATCATCATGCTCCAGCTGGCGGGCTGCGGCGGCTCATCGGCCAAGACAACAGTCCCGGCAACCACCACCAGTCAAGTTGCTTTGGGAAACCAAACAACCACTACAACCACAACCACCACAGCGGCTAATGTTGCGGTCTCGAATTCCGACGGGTCCGTAACAATTTCCGTACCGGCCGGTTGGAACACCAATGATTTAAGCTTATATCCCGGCGCGGTGGTCGGCATCGCCAACGATGCCAACTCCGAATATTTAATCATCACCAAAAAACCGAAAACAGATGTCGGCGCCAACAGCACCATTAATGACTATATGAACCTGGTGAAGAGTGTTTTTGCGGCCGTCCTGACCAATCCGGTCTGGGGCTCCACTTCCAATGTGACCATCGGCGGCTGTTCGGGGTTATCGGCTCAATTAACCGGTACGAGAATTTCGGACGGTTCAAATATGGTGTATTACGTGAATGCGGTGGCGAGCAAAGATTACTATTACAACATCTGCGGCTATACCACCAGCGCCATGGCAGCGGCCAATCAGGCGCAGCTCGAAACAATTATTAAAAGCTTCAAAGAAACAAATTAATACCAAACAATTATATAGTGAGATAGAAGCAGCCCGCCGTCTTATTACGGCGGGCTGCTTCTGTTTTTAATTTGGATAAAATATCTGCATGTCACTCAATTAGTTTGTTTCTATTTTACGATATTGATATAATCGTGCCAATATGTTGATTTACGCGATTGCGCTGACAATGAAAGGCAAGGCTAAAAAAGAGCTCACGGAGTTACGCGCCCGATTTGGCACAAACATGAACTACAGTATCGAGCCGCACGTGACGATTATTTTTCGCTTTACGCTTAAAACGGATATCCGCATTATTCAAAACAGGTTAAGCGAGATAGCCACCCAAACCCGGCCTTTTATGCTGGTTCTCAACGGCATCCGCTACTGGGAAGGGAAAAATAATGTTGCCTACATTGCTGTACAAAATCAACTACCGGTATACAACCTGCAAGCAACGATAATCGATGCGCTGGAAGGGTTGATTTCAGCAGATACTACATTTAATTTGCAGAATTTTATTGCACACCTGACAATCAATGAACATGTGCCCGGTGAGTCTCTGTCTAACCTGAAAAAGGAACTGTCGGCATATCATCTGGAATACCGGATGAACATAAATTCCTTTGCATTGTTTGCTGCCGCGCCGAACGAAAAAGGAGAAGAATGGAAACCTGTCCGGATATTTTGCTTCCCGAAGACGAAATAAGCTTTGTCAGCCTCTCAGCGTTCTTATTACTTGGGGCAGTTCATCCATCGAAGTTATCGTATAATCTGCGCACGGCGCAGCAATTGAACCCGGATGTGTTGAGAACCAAATAGTGTGCATCCCGGCCGATTTAGCCGGCACGATATCCTTTTCGTAGTCATTGCCTACCGCGATACATTGTTCCGTTTGTGTGTTCATCCTTCTCAGTATTTCACGATAGAACGCGGGGTCAGGTTTTTTATATCCGAGTTCATGGGATGTGAACAAATATCGGAAATATTGGCCCAGATTCACACGGGACAGGGCGAGACCCATTAATCCGGCATCGGAATCAACAGCATTGGATGCCAGGCAGCAGATAAAGTCCTTTCGCAGTTGTTGGAGCGCTTTTTCGATACCTGCAACGGCTTCAACTTGCGGCCAGTAAGCCATCGCCCCCGGATATTCAGGAAAATCACGCATGACCGTGTCCCCCCAGTCAAAAATAATTGCTTTGGTTTTATTCATGCACCTGTCCTTTTTGAATCCCAATTTTTATGCAATTAGGAACGTAGGCGGGAGGGTTACGCCTGCGACTAAACCCTCCCCTACGGAAGAACCAGTAATCATTTCAATAAATTAAACAAAATACTCTGCGCGGCGTATTTGCGGTTATCTGCCTGCTGCAGGATGGTTTTCAGGTGAGTTTCGACGGCATCACGGCTGATTTCGGAACCGGCGTGGATAGGCATATCGTGCATCACCACCGCTTTGCTGCCCTGCACGAGTTCAGCATTAATCTGGAACGGCAGCATCTTTTTCAGCCGCTCTTCTTTCAGTCCTTTAAACGTGTTATCGTTGATGAATTCCATGTCTACCCAGGTATCGGTGTAGATGACATCAACCTCCCGGATTAGTTTCCTGACGCCGGCTAATGTCGGATGCCCGCTGCCGATTTCATGATATTTACCGGTTTGGAAAGCGGCTGCGTCGAGTTCTTTGTCCACGGACGGCCCGTTCACCACCGGCGTGGCGGCAAAAACCTCGCCGCCGAGTTTCGGCAAAGAATCGGCCAAAGAATTCAAAACATTGTTTTTCACGCCGATGTAGAGCAGTTTAATTTTTAACGTACCGAACAGCTCTTTAATAGTGACCAAATCCGCGATGGCCTGCGAGGGGTGGTATTTATTACAGCAGCCGTTAATAACGGGTACATATGAGTACTTTGCCATCAGGTTGATATCTTCGTTGGTTTTCAAACGGGCCATGATGATATCCGCCTGACGGGAGACGTAGCGGACTTCGTCCCGGATTTCTGCAATCGAAAAGTTGCTGTCCTGCCAGTCCTGGATGAGATATTGGCCGCCCAGCGCGGTCATGCCGAAAGCGAATGAAAGCGCGGTGCGGGTGGAGGTTTTCTGAAAAAGCATATAGAGGTTTTTACCCTGCAGCACCCGGGCGTATTGATGGGGATAATGTTTCATTTCGAGCGCCTGGTCGATGATATTTTCCAGATAATCCGGGGTGAACTCTTTAAAGTTGATAAAATGATTCATTTAAGTTCCTTTAATTTTATTTATATATTTTTTGATTTGATAATTTGGATTTAATTGGGAAATTAATAATCAAGATAGATACGAGTTGAATTATTTTTGCTAATTATTTGAAATAATTGCACAGCGACCCACCCTTTTATCCCCGCCCTAAGAGGGCGGGGAAGATACACGAGAAGAAGGGGCTATCGCCCTCCTTCTTCTGGAGTTTGTACCTAGCCCCATCCCGATATTTTCCTCAGTGGCTATAAGGCGACCAAATCGGAAATTATTTTTTATTGTGGGCTTCGTCTGAATCTGGTTCGCATCGTTCTCCTTATTTACAAAAATAAAAAAGCCCGGGAGATATTTCTCGCGGGCTTAGTTTTGTTTATGAAACTTGATTATTGGTTATTTAGTATCAATTACCTCGAAAAACAGCAATGCCAAGCCCGCCCCGGTGTTAACGGGTTGTCTGGAGCTTCTGAAGTTACGGGCATTGCGACTGATTGAGGACATGGTGCTGTTTGTTTCCTTTTTATCCCGGAATTTGATTATTGTAAGCTATTTTGAGCGAATTTGTCAATCAAGAGTCATTATCGGAGTGTTTGCACAGTTCATTGCGGAACAAATATCCCGCGGTATTTCGATTTATTCATTTTAAAAGTCGTTTCGGTGAAACCGGCGCCTGTGAGGAGAGACCGCAGTTCTTTGACCGGAATGCCATGGGATGCCTGCAGTCTTTCGCCTAGATAAAAACGGCCGTCTTTTTTGAGCAAGCGGGTAAGGACCGTCATTACCGACATCCTTTCTTCCGCGGCGATGTGGTGCAGGACGTTGAGCGTAATGATTACATCAAAAGAATGGTCCGGCAAGTTCATTGTCCTGATATCGCCGGTTTTCAATTCCACGTTGGGATATTGCGCCAGCCGCTGCCTGGCGATATTTATCCAGTAACCGGAAGTATCCACACCCAATATGTGTCCTTTTTCATTGAGATGTTTCGTCATAGCACGCACCGCTGCGCCGCCGCCACAGCCAAAATCCAGGATGTTTTCGCTGCCTTTCAAGTTCAGGCTTTTAATATCCGTCCGGTAATACAAAGAACCGCCGTCGATATTTTTAAACTTTTCTTCCAGTGTAAAAAAGAATGGCGGTTTATCAAAATCGGTGTGCGGCGCATCAGGTTGGTTCATCTTTGCCTACAAAAATAGAAGATAACGTTCTCCAAATGTTATTGGCCTTATCAATGCTCTTTTCTTCAATGACATGTTCCCCGTAACGGACATCTATATATAAGTCGGTGATTTCATTCAACGGCTCTTTTTCATCCGGCAAAGATTTACCCAAACGCTGAGCATATTCGGAAGGAGTTTCATATTTTTCCCGGGGCATTTTCAGGCGTGCTCCCTGCCGGAGCAGGTGCCGGTATATCTCGCGGATACTTAGCCTCTGCTCGGGATTCTCGTCTACCGCCTGCCAACCTGCTGCCATATCGGCTGTTACCGGCTTCTTTTTTCGCTTGAATATTGGGAACAGCGATTTCAGGAATACCAGGATATCCGCGATGAATCCCGTCCAGCTCCAGAGCGATTCCCTTTCTTCTTGAACATCTTCGGTCAATTCTGCCTGGTGCCGCCGCTGAATGGCTTTCATTATCAGCCAAATTACCCAGGCTGCTATTAGCACTAAAACAACCAATTTTATTATCAAAATGAATATCGGTGAAAGAGAACCTGCAGTATTTGGCTTATTGGGCAGAGGATAGAGTTGTGCCGGATTAAAGTCCTGAGTGACCGATGTTTTTCCTAATGAAAGCAGAAATAGCAAGAACTCGCCGACATAATAGAACAAAAACACCAACAGACCAACCACAAAGAACAAGCCATACATGATGTAGGAATAAGCAGTTGTCGCGGAATTCATGAATTTTTCCAGCATTGCGAGAAATTGAGTGGAGAAAATACTCGCAAAACCGATGCTCAACAGCACCACGCCACAAGTCACCACGATAATCGTGGTTAGCCAGCGCCGTCCGAGATTTTTAGATAATGCTCCCTTTTTTCTAAACTTTTCCTGTAGGACACGCAGGTTAGATAAAGCCAGCGCCAGCAGCCCGAAGAAGAAAAATCCGACAACATATACCCCGATATTCGAGATGATATTTTTCATCGCGCCGGTGGTGTAGGTAAAGTTCCAGGAAATAATCAGGAAAACCAGCGTACCCAGTTGTATCAGGAATGCCCGATAGGTATCTTCGAAGTTCAAGCTGGAGCGGGCCAGGCTGATACCGCGCCACCACAAGTACAAACCGGCAATAATCGCAAGGATAAACGGTGGATAATGCCTGAAAAAATTGAGAAGCACTTTCCCATATAAAACAAACCACCGACCGCTGAACAAATTGAAACCGGCCGTATATTCAACGCGCAGTACCAGGAAAATCGCAATCAGTCCGCAGACGACAATACTTACCTGTATCCAGGCCAGCGGCCATTTCCGTTTCAGGAAAAACCGGGTGACGACAAAAGAACCTCCCAACAGGAACAGCAGCGACAGGAAACCCAGCGCCGGCCGGGGATTGGTCACCATCGGCCAACTGCCGATGTAAATCAGCCATGCGAATAAACAACAAACCTCCATTAGAATTACGGCTAACGGAGAGAAGATATCCGCGATCCAATTTACTTTTTTAAACCCGGCAAAAAATGCCACGGCCTTTCCCTCTAAAAATCGCCTTTATTGCCTAATACCTAAACTCACCGCTTCCATTTTTCCCCTGCCGATCGTGTGCCCTCCTAAAAAGGTGCCTTAGTGGAATTATTTTTGTCTTAGCTGTCATTGGATTCCCAAGCATAATATGCATCAAATTATACGTCTTGTCATATGATTATTCAATACATGTTCTTTTGAAATTGGATAAACTGCTTATCATTAATCAGTGCGATGGTTGAAACAGCCAGGCGGTAACGATTCGTCACTGTGTTACGTTCGAGTAAATATGGGCTCACTTTTCCGTTGCAAAGTTAATTACACATAGGGGAAATATGTAAGAGCGAGAGCAATTTTTACGTGTTTACCCGGATTATTCAGAGGTAGGGTTTTTTGTTGTTTCCACCAGGTTCTGGGATTCCATATAAGCAGCGACAATGTCGCTGGTGGTGATAATGCCGACGAGTTTTTTCGGGTTTTTATCTTCCACGACCGGCAGGCGGCCGATATTGCGCTGGCGCATATAATTCATGGCGTAGTCCAGACGGTCTTCGGCACGAACAACGGCCAGGTCGGTGGACATTACATCTTTTACCCTGGTCATCCGCCAACTATCATGCGGAGTTTTCATGATATCAATGTTGGCGATGATGCCGGTCAGATTTCCGGAATTATCAATTATTGGTATGCCTTTGATGCCGTTAATCTGCATCATGCCCGCCGCGTCGGCGACCGTGGCTTCGGGTGAGAGTGTCAGGACTTTGGCCCTCATCGCCTCTTTCACCAGCATCCGGTTCAGCAGGGGATAGGCATATTTGCTGCGGTGCGCCGGCGATTCGGCCGGGGAAAGTACCTGACTGTGATACATCGTGTTATTGCCGATGATGACATAGGCCAGGCCGACGGCAATCATCGCCGGGGCCAGCAGCTGATAGCTGCCGGTGATTTCGGCAATCATCACCATCACTGCCAGCGGAACATGCCCGACGGCGCCTAAAAACGCCATCATCCCGACAATGACGAAAGACGCCAGCGAGGGCATGCCGTGTATATTGCGCATCAATCCCCAGAGCACCGCGCCCAGCAACCCGCCGATAACGATGCCGGGGGCGAAAACGCCGCCGGAGCCGCCGGATTCTACGGTTAGTGAGGTGGCCAGAATTTTGGCAAAAACGAGTACGGCCAGCAGCGCCAGGCTGATACCGATGGCATCGGGCGTCATCGCCAGCTGCGTCCAGCCGTAGCCGATGCCGAGCACCTGCGGCAGCCAGAGGGCAATCAGCCCGGTCAACAATCCGCCGACGGCCGGTTTCAGGATGCGGGGGAAGCGCCATTTGTGGAAAATATCCTTGACGAAGGTGAAAGTCCGTGTGGTGAGGATGCCGAGCAGGCCGCAGCCAATACCCAGGACAGCGTAATAAACCAGACTGACAGGGTCGCTGAAGGAAATGTTCAGTCCGGTGCCGAAAATCGGGGTAAATCCCTGGACGGAAGCGTAGACAACATAGGCAATCATCGAGGAGATAAATGCCGGTATCAGAACTTCGCTTTCCATGCCCTGCAGATATAATATTTCCGCTGCAAGGATGCCACCGCCGAGCGGCGCTTTAAAGATGGCGGCAATGCCTGCCCCCATACCGGCTGCGACCGCAATGCGGCGGTCTTCGACGGAAAGGTGGGCGATCTGGGCAACAAAAGAGCCGAAACCGGCACCCATCTGTGAAGCCGGACCTTCCGGGCCGGCGCTGCCGCCGGTGCCGATAGTAATCGTCGAGGCGACAAATTTCACGTAGGGGATGCGCCAGCGGATGTTTCCGTTTTTGTTATGGTAGGCGTCGATAGCGGAATCGGTGCCGTGACCTTCAGCCTCCGGCGCAAGTTTATAAACGACAAATCCGGCCAGCAGCCCGCCCAGCGCGGCGATGATGGGAATGGCCCAGCGGTGCGTAATGGCGGAGATAACATCCTGCCCTTCGCCCAGCGGCTGCGGGGGCTTGAAGCCGGCGATATCGCCCAACGTCCAGCCGGTAACTAATTCGATACAGCGGTGGAAGGCAATGGCGGCCAACCCGGCTCCGACGCCAATAATCGCGCCGAACAGCAACCATTTCAGGAGATAGTTGACGTCGATACGCCCTTCGGGCGCAGGATGACTCAAATTATGCCAGAACGACTTCAGGCCGGATACCCATTTCCGTTCCCGGTCGCGGATTTGTTTCGCCATTATGCTATTATTCTAGCATTACTGCACACTGATTACATAACGATGATATGATATAAACAAGTACAACATAAATTTCGATTGGAAAAACATGAGAAAAATATTCCGGGCACTGGAAAGAATCATTCTGTTGGTGGCATCCGGACCTTACGTTGTTTTAAAGCGGGTCTGGGTGCAGTTATTAATCATCGCGCTGATGTTTTTCGTCGGCGCGGCGGTATTTCATCATTTTCAGGGGCTGGACTGGCTGACTGCTTTGTTGGGCTCGGTATCGACGGTGACCACCATCGGCCTGTATTCACCGAATATCGTCACGATGGCCAACCCGGAAAAAATCCTGTTGATTATCATCATTGTCGCCAGCGTCGGTTCGGCCGCATCATTGCTGCAAACCCTGATTTCGACCGTGACCCAAAAGGAGTTTTTTATGAGGCGAGTAGATGAAGTGCGAGTCAGTACGATGAGCAACCATATTATCGTGATGGGATACAGTTACCTGGGAAAATATGTGGCGGAAAAACTGAAAGACATGGGCATGGAATATGTGGTGGTGGCAAAGGACGAGGAACAGGTGGAAATCGCCCGCAACAATGGGATTACGGCGATGTCTTCGCCGATAAACCTGGTTTACGACGCCCTGAAAAAAGCCGGCATCGAACGCGCCGGTTCGCTGGTGGCGACTTATGATGACGATGGCGATAACATGCTCAGCATCATGGTGGCGAAGCAGTTGAATCCCAGAATACGGGCGATAACGATTATTAACGAGAGGGAATTGCGGGAAGGCGCCAAAGCAGCCAAGGCGGACGTAGTCATCGCGCCTTCGGATATCATCGGGAACATCCTGGCGACAGCGACGGCTTCCAACGAAATCGTGGGGGCGTTTTTACCGGGACGGTTCGGTGGGAAAAACATCGCGGAGTTTACCATCACCAAAGAAGGGTTACATAACGGTGATATCGAACAGGTCGCGCCGCTGCTGCTGATCATCCGCGGCGGAGAATCCTTCCCCAATAAAGGCAAGGACTTTGTGTTGGAAACCGGCGACCAGATTTATGTGCTGGCCGACCATAATGCGATTGTAAAAATGAGAAAACTGGTGCAGTAAATAAGTATCACATTGGCGTGCCGGCGGATTTTATCAAAGGTAAAAATATGAATCTGACGGTTCCTTTTAGGTGAAGTATTGCGGTGGGAGAGTTTGAAATTGAATATAGATGAGGGAAAGGGGTTTTCCGGCAAGTTGACCGTGATGCACGCCGGCAGCCTGACCGGGATGTGCCGGTTAGTACACCAAGAATTCAAAAGATTGAATCCTGATATTGAAATTGCCGATGTATCCGCTGGCGGAGTTAAGCTGATCCGGGACATGGCGGCGGGTAAAAAGACCGATGTTTACCTCTCGGTGGACTACGCCGATATCCCCAAATTGATGATTCCTGATTTTGCGGACTGGTTTGTGATTTTCGCGGCGACCGGATTTGTGCTGCGTTATACCGACCAGTCGAAATACGCCGGAGAAGTGAGCTCAAACAACTGGTTGGAGATTATTCAGCGGGAAGATGTACCGTTCTGGCGGTCGGACCCGGAGAATGACCCGGCCGGCTACCGTTCACTGATGGTTTTCCAACTGGCTGAAAAATATTACAAAATACCGGGGCTAGCGAAAAAACTGGAGGAAAAGAGCGGCAAACAGTTTCTTTCGGCCAACACCATCGCGGAAAGGGATAAAGGCTATTCATTTTCTTACAGTTCATGGACAATGGGCGGCAAAATTATCCAGTTACCAGATGAGATTAACCTTTCGAACGAAAAATGTGCCGATTATTACCGGCAGGCGAGTGTAACCATTCCCGGCCTGAAGCCGGGCACTTTGGTAACAATGTGCGGCGAGCCCATCCGGTTAGGGCTGACGATCCCGCAAACCTGCATTAATCGCCCGGCGGCGCTAGCCTGGACGCGGTTGCTGTTAAGCGCCAAGGGAAAAGTGCTGATAGAACAGGCGGGCAAGAGACCTTTAAAACCGGTATTCGGCGGCGATTTGAGCAAGATGCCACAGGAACTGACGGAATAGACAGGCAGTAACGCAGGTCCGACCGGAAAGATTGCGGCTTGCCCGATATTACGCCGGGTTTTTGAACCATGGGCTGACCATTTTTAATTGGCCGGTACTGTTGGGGTCCGGCACGGAAAAGACCTTAACATCGATGCCGTAAATTGCTTTGAGCGTATCTTCCGTAATCACTTCATCGGCTTTACCGATGGCGATGAATTTGCCGTTGTGCATCATGGCCACGGTATTGGGGTACATCAGCACCTGGTTAGGGTTATGCGTGGTCATAATCATCGAAATCCCCTGTTCGGCCAGTTTGTTAATGATATTCAGACAAAGCGCCTGGTTTTTAAAATCCAGATGCGAAGTCGGTTCGTCGAACATGATGACCTGGGGTTCCTGCGTCAGCGTGCGGGCAATGAGAATGAGCTGCCTTTCCCCACCGCTGATTTCGGTGTAAGGTTTATCCTTGATGTGCAGCATGCCGACTTTTGAGAGCGCTGCTTCGGCAAAAGCGATGTCTTTAGAGGATGGAGTGGCAAACCGGCTGAGATATGGCGCGCGGCCCATGCTAACGACTTCCAGCACGGAATAGGGAAATGACACCGTGTGGTCCTGAAAGACAAAACCGATATTTTTAGCCAGGTCAATAGTATCGAATTTGGCAATATCTTTTTCATTCAGCCAGATAGTGCCGGTATTTAATCTGAGGGCGCCGCTGAGACAGCGAAGTAAAGTTGTTTTGCCGCAACCGTTCGGACCGAGGATGCTCAGCACTTCACCGGGGGCAATATCAAGGTTCAGACCGTGGAATATTTCGTGGTCGCCGTAATTGAAAGCTCCATCCCGCAATCGGATTCTGGGTTCCATTATTTCCAGCCCCCCTTAGTCCGGCGCAGCAGATATGCAAAAAACGGCGCGCCGATAAGACCGGTGAGGATGCCGATGGGGATATCCAACGGTGTCGCGGTGCGGGCAATATCGTCGACAACCAGTAAAAAGACCGCCCCCAAAGCCATACTGGTCGGGAGCAGCCAGCGGTGAT
>Ga0326728_10017361_pt1 | contig 14446 bp, 5 predicted proteins | sample MB3enrmetagenome_FD_207602 | JGI IMG/M metagenome (GOLD analysis project Ga0326728, IMG submission 207602) | Lab enriched peat soil microbial communities from McLean, Ithaca, NY, United States - MB31MN | ecosystem: Environmental > Terrestrial > Soil > Wetlands > Peat | place: USA: New York...
CCAGTTCTCCATAAAGAAGACCCTGATCGTCCAATCACCGGTCCGCTCATTGTGGCCAAAATTGGTCAGCACTCGAACAGCATCGTGGGGTATTACCTCACGACTCTGGCCAGAGGGTATAAATTAGCGGGATTTGTCGCCTGGGCACTCAGCCCGGCAGCTTCGACGTTCATTCGCGAACTCTCCCCAGAACCCGCGGCGGAGACGGCCGAATCGCTGGAGGCCGCTGCCGAGGAGCAGGTTGCCGAAATAGAAGGGCTTCCCGAAGAGTCCGCGCGAAAAATTGGGGCCATTCTCTCTAATGAGAATTATAAGGAAATAGCTCTTGATTGGGCTCAGGCGATCCGGGAGATTGCCGCAAGCGAAAAGAACAATCAAGTCAGCTCGAAGAAGGTGGCCGTTCACCTTGGTTATTCGGATGAAAAGAAGATCGACAAGATATTGGTCAGCAAGGCTTGGCAACACCTCTCCTATAAAGATTTCAGGATATGGGCATTCAGCCCGGCCGCTACCGCCCTCCTCGCGGTAAAGCCCGACGTGGAAAAAAGGATGCCGACGGCGATCTGGAAGGTTTTCTCCAATGATGAGTACAGGCCCCGCCTCTTGGAAATTATTCAAATTGTTTATGACGAGCACGATAACGAAAAAGACATTTCACTCGATCGGGTCGGTAATAAGATGAGGCGGAAAACGTCAGGTGAAGCTCTCAGCGCATGGATTCGAAAGCATGAAGGGTTGACCTATTACGGCCTCCGTGACTGGAGTGTCTCCGAAGAGGCGCGTTTTGTACTGGAGCACGCCCGCCGTTGGATGGCGGTCCATCACCGGGAACACCTTGAGCCCGCGATTAGGGCCATCACGAAGGAAGAGCACATCAATACGTTGGTCTCCGCCATTCGGTCCACGCGTCGTGTAAACGAGGACCTCGAAGAGGAGCTAACGAGTGCATCGATCGCGGCGGATATGAAGTCTGGAACGAGCGCATTCAGCGAATATAAACGAAAACTGCATATCTCGTCGGATCTCCTGATTGAATGGGCCCTCACACCGTCTGGACTCTATTACATGGAAAATCGGCGGCTTCCGGAGTTTGAACCGGGAACTATGGCCACAACCGCCGAAGCGCAACGAGCCGTCCAGCTTGAGCCAGTCACGGAAGAGCCATTTGTCGTCCCGGCTTATCCCAGCGAAGCACCGCCGAAAGCTCCGTCCGACGCTGTTGATCAATTGAAAGAACAATACTTGTCCGACATGAGCGGAGATATGGCCACACAGGCCGCCCAATGTCTCTGGGTCTTTCAGCAATTTGGTTTTCAGGACTTGAAATGGCTAGCGGATTCCCGAAGTGAACTCCGTCCGTACCTGCTGATCAATAAGTATATGGGGGCCGAGCCCCTTTATAAAAACCTGCTCTACCTTAAGAGTCTCTTGTCGGCAGAGGATTTTGCTCAACTTTTGAGCAAGGGAAACCCCAACCTTAAATGGGTCTCCACCCTTGGCGATAACCTTAAACTCACGGTCAAGATGAACCAGCAGTTCCACCCCGGGCAGCGCCCGCGTTCTGCGGACCTCTTCCTCCTTCTGCGTAATGGCAATGCAAAGATTTTGGAAATCCTGTATCCGTTGATGAAAAGCAAAGGGTTACCTTCTGACAGCGAGGAAGCTCTTGTCGCGCTTTATGATCAACTCAGCGAGGCTTGGAAGGCGAATCATTCGGGCCAACCGGGCGACGCAGCGTACAAAGCACTCCGCAAAATATGGAGTCGTTTAAGTGATCAGTCCCTTCGCGGCGTATTCTTTACAGAACTGAAGCAGCAGGCGGAAGGCAAGAAACGTATTGAAGCTCTCTTCAACGCGCTTCTTGATCTTCATCAGGGGCGGGAGCCGGATCTTTCGGCTCTTGTGATTGTCGACCCGATGGACGCCAAGCGGCAGGCCATCGCGCAGGCGTTGGGCATCGCCGTCGACCAGCTCGGTCAAGCAGGTCAGCGTGAGGCCACTCTGTCGTTATCCCCCGAGACGGTGGCTGAAGAGGCGGAGTTCTGGAAAAAATGGCAGACGCCCATTCAGGAAATTCTCGCCAAGTGTCCAGGGGCCCTGGAGTACAGCGTCAAGGACAGACTGAATCCGATTTACGACCTCTTGACGGAGCTGCCGGATGAATCGTCCTTGGATTTTGCCGGCTTCCTGGCGTTCATAGATTCTAACCCCGACACTTTGAAGCAGATCGTCGCTGTACGTGAGAAAAGCGGCCGAGCCGTGACCATGCGCCGCGAACTTTTAAACCTTTACGAGCAAGTGGAACATCTCATGATAGCGGATGGCATGCCAAACTTGGGCGCGCAGATGCAAGGCAATGCCCACGAGGGGCAACGCCAAATCCAGCGCTATGTTGTGGCCCTTCTCATGCTGCACTCGGTCCGAAAAGACGATAAGGTCAATCCCGAAGAACTCCGGGGCGTCCTCAGCCGAAGCTCCAAAGCGCTCGGGATGATCTTGCTCCAAGTGGGACAGGCTGAGAACTTAGTCCTGAAAGGTATGGCGGATTTCTTCGGAATCTATGACTACATCGATGCGATGATCGTGACACAAGGCCAAGCGGAAGGCCTGGCTCACATGGGCCAGGAAGCGTTGACGGCGACGATTGCCGACTACATCTTCTATTATCTCGTCTCGCATGAGCCGGCCGCGCCTGAACCAGCCGTCCGGGACATCAAACTTAGCGACGTACCGGGCGACACACGCACGGCAGCCATTGCGCTCCTAAAGCGGATCCATGAGCATGATGCCGACTACCAACTCACAACGGGCGATCTCCGCCGGATTCTGAATTATGACATCGCCGCCCTCACGTATATTTGTGACTTAGCCGCAGCCCAGGGCGCCCCGGTTCACCCGATCCATGGTCTGGATGAGCTCCTGTATATTTTCCGTCGGGTGGATTCCGCCGCTCAGCGCCGCGGGGCTAAGGTACCCCTTAGAAACCTCCTGGGCCAGGGCAGGGAACGAGCCGATGCGGTGGCCACCCCTTTACTTCGGATCTTCCAAAGTATATGGGATCGCGATGAGGAAAAGCGACGCCTGACTCATGACGAGCAAACTCGCCAGCAGGATATCGCGCGACGCAGGATCGCCGCGGATATTGTCAAGCTCATTCACAGGGGCGGCCCAGAAGAGCCCGGCGACGTCGACAAAGTTCTGCAATACAACTTAACGGCTCTTGAACATCTCGTCGGGAAGGTCAATCATGATAATCGACCATTTGAATCCGTGGATGAAGCGGTCGTCTATTACAGGAAGCTGGAGGCCGAAGTCCATGCGACCACCGGGAACACGCTTGACCAGCTCTTTAGCACCAGCAAGCCGTCTGTTGCGAAGGCCCAACTGAACCACGCCTACGCCAAAGTCCCTCGCAGGGCAGAAGGTCAAGAAACCACGGATGCACACCGGATCTCCGTCCTCCTCCAACAGATTCGCGGAGACCAGCAGATCATTGATAAAGAAGTCGATCTGCTCCACTCCCGGCCGCTCGTCGCACTTGAAGCCATCGTCGCGGCAGCCAGTCAGCCGATTGTCCTGATAACCCAACTGATCGGGATCTACGATGCTCTCGACAATTATTGTCAACAGAGCCTCAAAGACGGTTTGGCGCAACTCCTCCAGGACAATGAAGCCGGAGTGCGGTCGTTCATCGGGCAATACGTGAATGAAGTTCGCCAGAAGTACGAAACGGAAGCCGCACTGAGTCTGGGAGTCCCAGAAACGGCTTATCGGAACGCCATAAAATCCATGGAAGAGGGTAACGCCGTCGCGGGCAGCGATCCGGACGGGGCTGTGGCGGCGTACATTCAAGCACTTGCCTTTGCCCAAGCGGCGCTTGAGGGCCAGCCGACCGCCAAGCCGGCCGTCAGAGGTTTTCGAGACGCGCGAAGAGGCCTGAACGATAGGCAAGAGCATGATCTTGTGGAGTTTACGCAAGCCCGCATCGACTATATTGAAAACATCCTCATCCCGGAACTGAAGAACAAAATCCCGCCGGAAGAATTGGTACCCGAGACCGCTGGCTTGAATTATGCTCAAGCCTATAGGAATGCGGAAGATTTCCTGAAGCGAGCGAAGCAACTTCTCGACAGAATTTCATTTAAGGCACAACTGCCCCAGATGGGTGCTAAGGTGGACTATCAGGTCCTTCAAGGGAACTACAGTCAGGCCCTGGAGCTTGCGCAAAAAGCCCAAAATTTCGCCCTTCTTGCCAAAAGGAAAGCACCAGAGGGAGAGGAAAAGCCCAAAAGCGCGCAATTGGCGAGCGACGTTCGCACGGAGATTGATCGAGTGCAATCGATCATCACCGCCATTGAAGGACTTCTCCCGATCCTGGCTGAGCAGGAAGATCTCCTGAATGCCGACGAGTGGGTGAATGTAAGACAGATCCAAGATTCCATTCGTAAGGCCCAAGCCATTTCCTCAGACAAGATCGCTTTGTTGGCTTCGTCCAGCGAGATCATGAAGACGCGGAAGGGGAAGCGGCAGGGATTACAGGATCTCTTAACTGAATTAGATTCCAATACGGTCGACCTTGTGTCGTCACTGCCCCGTATCGTCGAGGCCATCCATTACGTGGTGACCGACGCCGCTGCATTGCAGTCATTTGGGAATAAGTTTTATGAGTATCTAAAAATCTTCTACACGAGCGACCCTGCTTTTGCGCTCGCTCTGAAGGCAGCGCTCATCCCTGAAGGCGGAGCTGAATCTCCATTGCAGAAAGTAGCAACTGCCACCTCCGGGGGTGTGGGAACAGAATTTGCCGCCCAACTCATCGATCTTGTATCGCGTGCCCCGGAGGAATTCGATGATTCCCCGGCCGGCAGACTCAGAAGGGAATTTGCGGCCATTGAGAAGATTGAAAAAGACGCCGAGGCGGATCTTGCCTACGCCGAAACAAGCAGCGGAGCAGAGGCCGTAAACCTCTATTTGTCCGCTCGTGAGAAAGCCATCGAAGCCGGCAAACAATTCGAGCAGTTTTATCTGTCGCGTGCAGTAGAGGGCCCCGAGAATCCTGTGGCTCAACGTCTGTGTGATACTGCTGTGGAGAACGCCGATCAAATGCAGACTCTTGCCAACACGATCGCAGAGGGAATGCTTCATACATTGGCGGCAGAGGCGATCGCGACGCGAAAAGATATTGACAGCATCGATGTGCAAAATAAGCATGAAGTGGAAAAAGCCGCCGGTCGGATGGCGGCTAAGGCGCTTGAAGGAAAGCCCGCCCTTCAACCTTTTAAGGACGATCTGGTCATGGCGATTGAGGCTAGTCTCATGCAGCCGCTTGATCCTGATTTCGTACCTCCTGAGAGCGTAAGACATTACTTCGATAAAATAACGGTCACTCACGAGATGCGAGTGGATGCTCATATAAGGGCGGCGAGGACGGTCCTTGGACTTACCCAACCTATGGGCAACACCATCACTCTCAAAGAGCTACAAACGGCGGCCAGAAAAATTGAACCCGCAAAATTCGCTTCGCACCCCAAATATAAACAGGCATTTGATTTATTGCTGTTGCTCTTCGCCAAAGGGTTGTCGGCTGATGTTTTAGTGGACCCGCAGACACGGTCGGATGGCAATCGCGAAGCGGATCTGCTTCGGCAGAAGCTTGAAAAAGAACGCCGGACGCAAACGCTTTTATATCGGCGCCTTGGGGCAGCTGGGACGAACGAACGGAGGATTTGGATTGAGCAACATTACGCGACACGGGCCGAAGCGCATCAATTCACTTCGCTGATCAAAGCGATCCGTTTTGCTCTTGGTCATCCCGGTGCCAATCCTCTGATCATGGTCCTCGGTGCCACTCGCATCGTCCTCAACACCTGGGTCACTTATATCCGATTCAGGCTCAAGGGTTACAGCAAGGCAAGGGCCGAAAAACGCGCTTTGGCCGCCAACCGGCGAGCTCACCGGGCCCACAACCGCCAGTATGCCGGGACCAGGAATCTATTGTCAGATCAAGAAGCTCCGGAGAAGCCCTTGGTCATGGTCGAGAAGCCGATGAGCCCGACCGGGGAACGTCTGGCACGCGCTCGCGAGTCCTTGACGATCGCTGAACGCAGGAAGGAACGTGTGGTGGGGGCCATGACCGCTCAGCGCGCTGAAATCGACCGTCTTTCTATGGAAGAGCAAGGATTGGCGACCTATCAGGAGAATACACAGCGGCAGATTGAGCGATGGGTAGGACGCGCGAAGAAGTTTGAAGTCCGGGCTGTTGAATTGCAGGAAGAGGGAGCGTCTGTTTCCGAATCCGGATGGCGTCGATTGAATTCCGAGGCCCTGGAACACGTGAAGGAGGAGAGAAAATCTTTAGAGGTCGCTCAGGCGCGCTTGGCCGAAGTGAGGGCCCAGATTGATCTGGGAGTTCAAGCCATCGGTGCCCGCCAACTTGAACTGGAACAAATCGAGAAAGAAATACGTACGCAGACCGCGCGTATTGCCATCCTCGCGCCGAAGGTGGGGCCACCCGCCATCGCCGAACCCGCGGCCCCGATGGCTCCCGCCGTCCCGATGGCTGATCCCGAAGTGGTTCGGCAGGTGCTCGAGGACCTGAGTCCGTTCTTAGAACCCGTGCCGGCGGGCGAGCAACCCGTTCTTACTCAGCCAGAGCAAATCGATGTCTGGCATCTCGCCGGATCCTTCCAGACTTTCAGCCGATTGACACAGTCTGAATTAGAACATCTGCAGGACGTGTTGCGCGGAGCCCTGGCCATCGTCAAATCCCGCGAGGCTCCCCCTGTCGAAGCAATCCCGCCCGCTGCCGTCCCGCCGCCTCCCGCGGCGCCTCGCCCTGCTCCATTGACCGGGAGGGAAGAAGCGAAAGCCCTGTACAGCCTCTATCCGCTCTTTGCCGAATCGCCGGACACAGTCCTCTCGCGGCGCCGGAAGAAAGGGCTGAGCTTCACGCAGCAGCAATTCCTGTATGACTTCATGGAAGAATTTACAGCCGCATGGGGCACCAATGGTGGGACCAGACCACCCAAGTGGGATATGCTGCCGCTGACGATGGCGGGGCTCATCATAATCTTTGATTGGGTTGGTCGTGATGAAGCCGTATTCAGTGAGCTCGTCGCTCTGGTGGAAGGAATCAATTGGTCCCGTTTCGGCCAGCCAGAGCAGATGGTCGGGCGGCGATTGGCGATGGCGGCGATCCTCTGGAACCAGACGGCGGATCTGGAAACAGTCGGCCGGATGCTGAGGGCGTATTCTGATCGAATCTATGGGAACCAATTTCACGAGCCGCTTGATGAGGAGCCGGACCATGGCCAGCGCGATGAATTTCAGGAAGAGGCCAGAGGAAATGAAGACGCCCTGTGGCTGAGAGCTACCGAGCTGAGCGAAGACCTCTATGAGCAGGTCAACGACCGGGTGTTTAAGCCCGTCTATCGCCCACGGTTCCCGGACGATAGTAAGTCGGTGCAGATCACCGATCTGGCCAGCCAAACCGAAGTAACAATTAACGCGATCCACCGCATCCTGACCGATCCTGAGCGCTATGTACGGCTCTATCCGCGGGCAACCCATTTCAAATGGCTGAAATTCTTCATGAATTATTTCACGGAGTACGGCAGGCTCACGGAACGCCAAATCCAGGTGTCGACACGGCTCATTCAGGCCTACGAAGAGGCCATCCCTAAATTCGATCCCAGGTGGCAGAAGGACGTCGTGACGCGCATCAAAACCGTCGACGCCCGCTGGTTTGAGGGAGCCGAGGGCCGTGCCGTTCAGCACATCTTGGAGGCCACCGAAGATGGGACGCGAAGCCTGACCGTTCGCCACCTAAATTATTTGGAAGATACCATTCGCCGGACCGAGGAACGCCGGCGGATGGCCATCAATCTTCAGCAGGCGGAGACTTATTCGCCCGAAGGAATCGAATATCTCCTTGAGGCCGTGCGCGAAATATTGTCGGAACCCCTGGGCTTTCGCGGCGAGGAGCGCCATGAAGTGATCCGGCTTGTCACGGGGATGCCGTCCGACCTTCGGGAATCGTTTAATCAGGAGTTGATCCGTATCATCGATGCCTGGGCCAAAATCCATACGATGGTCCCGGTAGCGCAAACCGAACGTTTCGCCGCCGCGCTCCTGGGCCAGGCGGCCGAGACGCAGCCGCGCGAGGTTTTGACGCTCTTTGAACGTTTCCTCCTGGGCGACGACGCGTGGCGATTCTGGTCCTACTCCGGCTTCCGCTGGGCTGTCTGGGTGCTGGGCGCGCTGCGTTTCAAACATCCTGAGGCGACCGATCTCCTCACCCAGGTAAAGGAAGACCGGCGTTTGCCGAAGCGGCTTCCCTGGTGGCGAGGGGGGAGCATGCCTGCCCTGATCGATTCTCTTCTGCAAACCACGGAATCCGTAATGATCCGAAATCGCGCGGCGGTCCGATTATCGGACCTCCATACGCAGGAGCATGAGCTGGACAATAGGATTGGTTTGGCCAATGCGCTATTGACTCGTAAAGATTTCGTCGGATCACTCGATCGATGGCTGGCCGCGCGCGCTCAGCTGACCGAGCTCAGTCGGGCCTTAGGTGAAATCCTCGTGTTTATGTCGCGCGGCATTGATGCGCAACCCTTGGAAAAACTAGAAACCCGGCTGATCGAACAAGTCGACATCATCGACTCCGGCTTACAGAAATCCATCCAACCGTTGTCGCGTAAGATGCTTGAATCGAAAGGTTGGTCCAAGAAGAAACTGACAATGGAAGAATTCAACGTCGTGTTAGAGGGCATTGTGGATCTGCAGCCTTCGCTGAAGCCTTTCACCACCGACATTCAGCGGCTGTTGGAAGGCATACTGGACGTTGAACTGCCCGCGAAAACCGAGACGGAGGAAGCCGGGGTCGCCACGAAAGCAGGTGGCCCCGCCGAAGAGGCCATCGCGGGGGAGGCCGCCGGAGAAGCCGTGCTGGAAGTAAAGGTAACGCCGGTGACCATGATTCAGGAAGCTCGCGAGCGCATGCGGGAGCTGGCGCAAAAGTTTGAAAAGGACGCGAAGAGCGCGGACCGGCTGGAGAATTTGCGATACCTCGCGATGCTCATCAAGGCGATGCATGCGGTACGCACGGCCTTTCCCGGCGATACCGAGATAGAGGTGTTATGGCAGGCTGTTCACGAGATGAGTCTCTCCTTGCCCCTGGGAACTCGTGCGGAATCTCAGCCGGAAAAAGATTCCGTTGAAATTCGCGAGCAGGCGCAAATTTTGTTACAGACCCTTGAGACTAAGCGCGACCTCTTGGAGCGTCGACGGGCAGATGTGAAAGATCTGAAATCTCAACTCAGGAGACAAAGACATACTTTGAAGCAACCGCAATTGGAAGCTTTTCAGGGAAAAATCGACAAGAACGAAAACCGCGTCAACGACCTAGCCACAGGCGTTGAAGAAGCGCTTGCGGCGATCGGGCGATTTTCCCTTGACCATCCGGCTGTCGCGGGTCAATTCTTTAATAAGGCCGATATCGAACGCGGTTTAGAGTTAGCGAAAGCCGAAGAGCAATCATCCAATTTGAATGCGTTGGAAGCCTTCGGAGCAGGCTTGCTGGCCTTCAGCATGGGTCAATGGACGCAAGGCCGGAACCGTATCGCTTTTGCCGGACGCCTTGTCGCCGCGGGAATCAGGAACACCTGGCCGGGTTCACGCGCCTCCGTCGTCTCTAAAGCCGGGGTCATGCTGGATTCGGCGGAAGTCGCGGAATTCAAAGATTATTTGTACTCCCGCGGGGAAGAAGACGTCATTGTGGAAGCGGCCAAACCGGGGCTTGTCTTCCGCGCCGCCTCCAATCACCGTTGGGGCCCGAATTCGATTACGGTCCGGGTGCTGCCCGGCTTGCAAGCACAGGATTGGATCTATGCGATGGACCACGAGGCGCATCATGTGCGGCTCCATCCGCGGCTGGAACGGACAAATAAGATCTACCGCGCGCTGAAGCACGTGCCGGTGGCCGGCAGAGCGTTGGCCTATCTCTACGAGGAAGCCTATGTTTTCCACTTTGCCGAGTGCGATCTCAGCGCCGCGACCCAGCATGTTCGGCAGATGCTTCTCCAAAGAGGAATGGTGGCTGTTCGCAGGATCGCACAATCCCCATTCACCGCGCTCACCTATCGCGGGTTCCTGACCCGGCTGATCGCGGAGTTTGTGGAGAAGAACAAGTTGAATGTTCGGGAGCTTGAGAACCTGGCGCAAAGTCAGATTGCCCTTCAGGGAGCTGCCTAGGGAGATTGCCTGTTCTGAACGGAAATTGGTAACATAACCCTTCCAAAGTTAGCCCAAAGGAACTTCCATGTACGCGGTTGTTGAAACAGGCGGCAAACAATATAGGGTCGAGCAAGGGTCCCGGATCCAGGTGGAGTCGCTCCCGGCTGAAAAGGGTGTGGACATCACGCTGGAGAAGGTGCTTTTGCTGGCGACCGATGCCGGCATCCAGGTGGGGAAACCCACCGTGTCCGGTGCCAAAGTGACGGCCCAGGTTATCGCTCAGGACCGCGGGCCAAAAATCATCGTTTTTAAGAAACGATCTAAAAAAACGTACAAAAAGACGATCGGCCACCGGCAGAATTACACCGAACTGCTCGTCAAGACCATTTCCGCTTAAGGAGTCCACGCCATGGCATCGACAAAATCACAGGGCAGTTCCACCAACGGCCGCGATTCCGCCGGCCAGAGGCTGGGCGTCAAGCTCTTCGGCGGCCAGAAGACAACGGCCGGCGCGATCCTCGTGCGCCAGCGCGGGACCAAGTTCTTTCCCGGACTAAACGTCGGGATGGGGTCGGACAATACGCTTTTTGCCCGCGCCGCCGGCGTTGTGAAGTTTGAGTGGCGCTCCAAAGACCGCAAGCAAGTCTCGGTCTATCCAGCGGCCTGACGGCCTAGCGATTAAGCGAGTAAGCAATTAAGCGAGTGAGTGGCGGCGAAAAGAAGGCCGCGGCTTGCTCGCTTTATGATTTCATCGCAGAGGTGTTACTTACTCGCTTACTCACTCTATCGCTCACTCGCTAATCTATGTTATCTGAATCGCGCGATCGGTCCCTTTTCGTTGACCATATCCGCATCACCGTCCGCGGCGGGACTGGCGGCAAAGGCGCCATGTCCTTCCGCCGAGAGAAATTCGTTCCTCTGGGCGGCCCGGACGGCGGCAATGGCGGCAAGGGTGGCGACGTCCTCCTCATCGCCGACGCGCAGAAGAAGTCGCTTCTGGACCTCAGCTATAGCCCCCATTTCTACGCACAGGAAGGCGAACCAGGCATGGGCTCCAACAAAATGGGCCGTGGCGGCAAAGACCTGCGCGTCTACGTGCCGGCAGGCACGCTCGTGTACCGAGATGGGAAATTATTGGCCGATCTGAAGTCTCCCGGTCAAACCTTCATCGCGGCCAAAGGCGGCCGCGGCGGCCGGGGCAACTCGTCCTTTAAGACCCGGCGCACGACGGCGCCCCAGATTTCTGAAAAGGGCGAACCTGGTGAGTATTTTCAGCTCGATCTGGAGCTGAAGCTCCTCGCGGACGTCGGTTTTGTCGGATGTCCCAATGCCGGTAAATCCAGTCTCCTCGCGCGGCTGACAAGCGCCCGCCCCAAAATCGCCGATTACCCCTTTACCACCTTAAACCCTAACCTGGGTGTCGCCCGGTGGCACGGGACTTCCATTGTCATGGCGGATATCCCGGGATTGATTGAAGGCGCGCATTCGGGACGCGGGCTCGGGCACGAGTTCCTGCGGCACATCGAGCGGACGCGGCTTCTGCTCCATGTGGTGGATATGTCCGGCTTCGACGGAAAAGATCCCCTGGCCTCCATCCAGATGATCAACGACGAGCTCCGTCGGCATTCTCCGAAGCTCATGAAGAAGCCCATGGTGATTGTGGCCAACAAGATCGATCTCACCGGCGCGGAAGATGCCGTCAAGGCATTGAAAAAGAAGTGGAAGAAAACGAAAATATTCCCTGTGTCGGCCGCGACGGGCGAGGGGCTGGATGCTCTTCTGGCCTATGTCGCGAAGGAAACAGCCCGGCCTGCACCCGCCGAAGAAGAAGTAGAATCAGCAGAGCCTTACCGGTTCGTCATAGAGCTGGATTATGAAGTGAAGCCGGAAACAGAGGGGGTGTTCCGCGTGGTCGGGCCTAAGGTGGAGAAGCTCGCGGCCATGACCAATTTTGATCAGTCGGAAGCCTTAAGGCGCTTCCAGAACATCTTGAAGAAGATGGGTGTCGAAAAGGAGCTCGCGCGCCAGGGCGCCGAGCCCGGTGACACCGTGAAAATCGGCAACATTGAGTTTTATTTTGAGGTGGACGATGAAAAACCCAGAAACCTCCCATCGAAACGCCCCTATCGGCCGTTTCGTCGTTAAGATCGGGACGAGCCTCCTCACCCGGGACGGCGGCCACCTGGACCGCGCGCGCATGGCGCGCTTTGTCCGGGAACTGGCGGCTGTCCAGAAGGCAGGTGTCCAGGTGGTGCTGGTCAGCTCCGGTGCCATCTCCGCCGGGATGGGGGAGCTGGGCTGGAAGAGACGACCTGCCGACCTGGCCAAGAAGCAGGCCGCGGCCGCCGTCGGCCAGCCCCGCCTCATGGAAAACTACCGCCGGTTCTTTCGCCGCCGCGGGGTGAGCATCGCACAGGTGCTCCTCACGCGCGAAGATTTTGACAGCAGCACCCGCCGCAGAAACGCCCAAGCCACGCTTTTGACGCTCATGAATGCGGGCGTCATTCCTATTATTAATGAAAACGACACGGTAGCGGTGGACGAAATCCGCGTAGGGGATAACGATACCCTGGCGGCTAATGTCGCGGTCAAAGTGAAGGCCGACCTGCTCGTTCTTCTCACCGATGTGGATGGCTTGATGACAAGGCACCCACGGCAAGGAGATGGGAAGCTCATCCGCTACGTCCCGCGCATCAGCCCCGCCATCGAGGCCATCGCGCATGCGGCCACCGGGTCAGAGAGGGGGACCGGCGGCATGATGACCAAGATCCGCGCTGCCCGCTACGCCACCCGCCAGGGGGTCCCGATGGTCATCGCCTCCGGCAAAAAGGGTGGCATCCTCATCCGCCTCGCCGCCGGCCAGCTCCTCGGAACTTTCTTCGCGCCCAACCGAAACAACTAGCATGCCATTGCCTGGGGCGGTTCACGCTCGCTCAGAAAACCATTCGCTCGTCGTGCCCCACCCCAGGCAAGGCCCGCCCCATCACCGGGCGAGCGTATAATTAGCACCCTGCTTGACAGCCTGCTAGGAAATCCGTAGAATTAGCAGTGGTAGCAGTAGACTGCTAACCTAGATTCAAAACAAACTAAAAAAGCGTCGAGGAGGTCATGTATGGCAGCAGCAACAGCAACATCAATTCGTTTACGACCGCTGGGAGACCGCGTGCTCGTAAAAGCGATCGAGAAAAAGGACGAAATCCGCGGCGGGCTCATCATCCCGGACACCGCCAAAGAAAAGCCCCAGGAAGGCGAAATCATCGCCGCCGGCAAAGGCAAAATTGGTGATGACGGCAAGCTCATCCCCATGGACGTCAAAGCCGGGGACAAGATCCTCTATGGCAAGTACTCGGGGACGGAAATCAAGATCGACGGCCAGGAATACCTGATCATGCATCAGGAAGACATCCTCGGCATCGTCGACTAAGGGAATTTAGGAGAAAAAATCATGGCTAAACAACTCAAGTACCAGGACGAAGCCGCCCGCGCCATTAAAACCGGCGTGGACAAGCTCGCCAACGCCGTCCGGATCACGATGGGCCCCAAGGGCCGCTACGTGGTCCTGGACAAGAAGTTCGGCTCGCCCACCATCACGAATGATGGCGTGACGATCGCCAAGGAAATCGAACTGGAAGACCCGTTTGAAAACATGGGCGCCCAGCTCGTGCGCGAAGTCGCCTCCAAAACAAACGACGTCGCCGGAGACGGGACCACCACCGCCACCGTGCTCGCCCAGGCCATCGTGAACGAGGGCCTGCGGAACATCACGGCCGGCGCCAACGCGATGCACATCAAGCGCGGCATCGACAAGGCCGTGGAAGCGGTCGTCGCCGACATCAAGAAGATGTCCAAGCCCGTCAAGGACCAGGAAATCGAGCAGGTGGCGACCATTTCCGCCAACGACCGGGAAGTGGGCAAGCTCATCGCCGAAGCGATGAAGGCCGTCGGCAAAGACGGCGTCATCACGGTGGAAGAGGGCAAGTCCGCCAAGACCGAAATTGAAAAGGTCCAGGGTATGAAGTTCGACCGCGGCTACGTGTCGCCGTACTTTGTGACCGACCCGGAAAGGATGGAAACCGTCCTCGAAGACGCCGCCGTCATCATCACCGACAAAAAGGTGAGCGCGTTGAACGAGATCCTTCCTTTCTTAGAGAAATTGCTCCAGACCGGCAATAAGCCCTTCCTTTTGATCGCAGAAGAGGTGGAAGGGGAA
>Ga0326728_10017362_pt1 | contig 14445 bp, 9 predicted proteins | sample MB3enrmetagenome_FD_207602 | JGI IMG/M metagenome (GOLD analysis project Ga0326728, IMG submission 207602) | Lab enriched peat soil microbial communities from McLean, Ithaca, NY, United States - MB31MN | ecosystem: Environmental > Terrestrial > Soil > Wetlands > Peat | place: USA: New York...
ATCTCTCAAGCGCAGCTCGACCAGGTCTCGCTGCGCTTGAATCAACGTCCGAGAAAAACTTTAGGATTCCAGACGCCTGCGAGTACACTGCAAGCAAGTGTTGCGTCGACCGTCTGAGCCGGCAGCGGTTATCGTACAAGTGGGTCCTGGTACGGACATTTCCGGTTTGCCGACATTACCAGGCAGTTGCATTTGGTTCTCCTGCGACTTGCTCAGTGATGGTTGGGAGGAATCATTCAGTCCAATCATCTGCGTCGCTCGCTCCCGGATCAGAGAGAAGCGGCGCGGCCTTCAATGTCGTATGCATATGGACGGTGATGTTTACGGACGGATTTACATTGGGGCGGGTCAGGGGTATTGTGACTACGGTCAAAGTGCTCTCCTTGTGAGGTCGATTTCATGAACATGAGCGAAAGAGGAAACGGGAAAGGCAATTTCCTGCTGGTTGTGGTTTGGGCGTTGTTGGCACCTGGGTGGCTCGGCGCGGGAGCAGTTGCGGCACAGGAGGTGCGGTCGAAGGCGGAGTTGGTGCAGGCGGACACGGCGAAGGTGTCGCCGCGAGGGGCGACCTTCAGGGTGCCGGCGGGATGGACGATCGAGATGGGAAAGGATTTGGTCGTGCTAACGCCGCCGGAAACGGACACGCATGTGGCAATTTTCGATGCGGGAGCGGCGGCGGACCCGAAGGCGGCGGTGACGGCAGCGTGGGCGGCGTACAAGGGCATGGAAACGCATCCGGTAAAGCTTGTGACACCACGACCAGGGAGGGAAGGTTGGGACGAGCGGCAAGTGTTTGACTACGAGACATCGCCGAATGAGAGGGCGAACATTGAGGCGATTGCGTATCGGGCAGGCACGACGTGGACGGTGGCAGTGATTGACGGGACGGACCCGACGGTGGAAAAGCGTGCGGCGCCCCTGTCGCTGGTGTTGCAGAGCCTGCGGCCGAAGGGCTATCAGCGAGAGTCGTTCGCGGGGCGACAAGCGCATCCGCTAGATGCGGCGCGGATCGCGCAGCTTACGGATTTCGTGCAGAACTCGATGAAGCTGCTGGGAATTCCAGGTGTGGGAATGGCACTGCTCGATCACGATAAGGTGGTGTTCCAAGGTGGATTCGGCGTGCGGGAGTTGGGTAAGCCGGAAAAGGTGGATGAGAACACGCTCTTCATGGCGGCGTCGAATACGAAAGGGATGACGACACTGTTGCTGGCGGAACTAGCGGATGAGGGGAAACTGCGGTGGGATGAGCCAGTGATCGATGTGTATCCGAGTTTCAAGCTGGGTAATGCGGACACGACGAAGAAAGTGCTGGTGAAAAACCTGATTTGCGCATGCACAGGCCTACCGCGGCAGGACCTGGAATGGCTGTTCGAGTTCAAGAACGCAACGCCGGAATCAGAGATGGCACTACTGGGAACGATGCAGCCCACGAGCAACTTTGGCGAAGTATTCCAGTACAGCAATTTGATGGCGGCGGCTGCGGGATACATTGGCGGGCACCTCGTGTACCCGAACATGGAGTTGGGCGCAGCATATGACAAAGCGATGCAGACGATGGTGTTCGATCCCCTGAGGATGAAGGTGACGACATTTGATTACGCAAAGGCCCTGGAGGGAAATCATGCGTCGCCCCATGGGGACGACGTGGATGGGAAGCCAAGCGTGGCAAGCATGGCGTTCAATTACTCGATTTATCCGGCGAGGCCGGCGGGAGCGGTGTGGACATCGTCGGGGGACTTGATCAAGTACGTGCAACTGGAGATGGACAAAGGAAAGTTGCCAGACGGGAGACAATTAGTGTCGGCGGAGAACTTGTTGATGCGGGAGAAGCCGCAAATCATGTTGGGCGAAGATCGGTGGTATGGGATGGGACTGATCGTGGACAAGAAATATGGGATTCCTGTTGTGAGCCACGGAGGAAGCATGGCGGGATTCAAGAGCAACTGGTATCTGCTGCCGGTTTCACAGATTGGCGCAGTGATCCTGACGAACTCGGATACGGGAAGTATGCTGTCGGGGCCGTTCTCGCGGCGGTTGCTGGAGGTGGTCTTCGACGGGAAGCCGGAGGCAGAAGGGGACGTGGCTGCGCAGGCGGCGCGATACAAGGCGCAATTGGTGAAGGAACGCGAACGTCTGATTGTGCCAGCAGCGCCAAATCTAGCGGCAAAGCTAGCGAAGAAGTATACGTCCAAAGAATTGGGCGACATCGATGTGCTGAGCGAGGCCGGACAGACGGTGTTCGATTTCGGGGAGTGGAAGAGCGCGATGGCATCGCGGAAGAATGATGATGGGACGGTGTCGTTTATTACGATCGACCCGACGAATGATGGGTTTGCGTTCGTGGTAGGAGAGAAGGCGGGGAAACGGACGTTGACGATTCGAGATGGCCAGCATGAGTACGTGTTCACGGAAGTGGGCTGAGGCGGATTGGAACACCAGGAGGCACACTTCAACTCCTGATTAACGCAAACCGGACAAATGGGTCCCAGTACCCAACTTACCGGTTTGCGGACTACCAGGAGTTGACCTCAATTCATAGTGGGAACCTGCTCAATTTTGGCGGAGATGCAACCAATCGTTGGAAGATCGATGTGTCACCGCCGACAATGCGCATCGCAGTGGCGAAACTACTTAAGGTCTAGAGGGAGGAAGATGGTGCCAATGACGCCAGTCAGATTGTCGCGGACGGCAAATTTGATTTCATATTTGCCGGGAGCCAGTTCGACCTTTTCAGGAATTCCAATTCCAGTTTGCAGAATCTTCTGAAGCATTTCAGGATTGAAAGTTGTGGCCAAAGCCTTTGAGGACGCCGCGACGCTCTTGTGGTTGCTGTCGAAAGCGAGCGTTGTGATTTGGATGTCAATGGCATTCCCTTTTTCGCGATCGACGGTTACGGAATCGCCCATCAACCCAAGCATGAATTCCGCGGGCATAGTTTGCACGGCGGCCGATGTCACTTGTCCGCCTGCAGGCGGAGTTGCGGGGTGGTTTGCAGCAGGCAGTTGCCGCGCAGTCAGCCGCAAGCCTGTGTACTGGATGGGAGAGGCCAGGGCGTCGACGATTTCCTTTCGGCGCTGCTCAGCCGTGTCTGGGAGTTGGGCTGCGACGTAGAAACCGCTGCGGTAGCGAACATGTAGACCTTCCCCAGCAACCTTGACTTTCAGTTTGCGCGAGCCGGGTTGCGTGTCGTCGCCCAAGTAGTAGCCGAGAAGATAGTAGGCGCGGGAATCGTCCACAGCTTGTGCGAAACACTTTTCGAGCTCGGAAAGAGTGACGCAGGCCCGTCCGCCAGTGGCATCCGCGAAGGCATGCATGGTCAAACGTTGTTGAACGCCCTGGTCGTAGGGCAGATTCAGAGGCGAGCGCAGCCCATTGTTTCCGCGAATGGTGTTGATTTGTGACTTGGAGACCGTCGCGTTGGCGCTGGGCAGTGCTTTCGGTGTGAAGTCCACGGAGCCTAAGTCGACCGGATAGACCGCGATGTTGGCGGAATTGAGCGCGTGCCAGGCGTCTTCGTACTCGGGACGCAGGTCATCACCCTGCCGCGCGAAGGAGTTCGGATCGTCAAGGATAAAGGGGAAGCCCGCCGTCGCCCAGATCAGAGTTTTGCGCCCCGGAACAGATTGCAAGGCGCGCGCGATTTGCGTCATGGCGTAAAGGGTTTGGCGCGTAGCCATGCGCTGGTAGTTGGCCGAAATCGTATCGTTAAGGTCCTGCATCCTGTCGGACATGAGCTGTTCTTCGTCGGTGGCTTGCTGGTCAATGGTAGGGTCGTCGGTAAGTGTTGCGGGCGGCTGCGTGCGTTCTTCGGAGCTGAGCGAGAGCTTGAGTTTTTGTAGCGCCGCAATAAGGACTTGGGTGTCCCTGGTGAAGGGATGGAGTTGATGCAGGCCGCTGCTATTGAGGCCGAACAGGGCCATGGGTTCTTCGCGGGACGTCACACGCAGCAGATAATCGGTTAGTTGCTTTTTTGCTTCCGTCTGGCGAAGCCATGGCGTGTTTAGCATGTCCAGAACCAGGATGGTGATTCGCAAGGAATGCTCATCATGGGGAAGGAAGTTGGAGTAAGTGTTCGCCGCCGATTCCTTTGGGCCAGCCACCAGTTTTTCGGTGTGCGTTTCCTCGAAGAGCGAGAGAGTGCGAAGCTTTCCGTTTTCTTCGATACGAAAGGCGTCTTCAGCGAGGCCAGAGACGGGTTTGCCGGATTTGTCAGTGACGATGACAGGGACGAGAACGAGGTCGGAGCGGGCGGAGAGCTTGACCGGACTCTGCGGAGGAGTGGTGGCCAGTTGGGCCAACAACGGTGAGGCGATGGCTAAAAAGGCGGCTGACAATCGGGCACGTCGGTACATGGGATGAAGACCGTTTCGCAAAAGCGAGTCGGCACAGTAGCACAATAACTGGTTCGGTGGGTCACAGAGCTATTACATATTGGAATGTGAGCCGAATGCGCTTGATCAAATCATCTCAAGGATGCCCAGGGATGGCTCTCCCGCCAGCCTCAAGGGAGACAAATTCAGGGTCGATTGCGTGCTCAAAAGTCGACCTGAATACTTCCCATGAACAACCGCGGCTTTGGTCTGCGATCTTACAGCCAGGAATCGAGACTTCCTGCATCGCCGGAGGAGAAGCAGCCGCCAAAGGAGTGGCATTTCGCATTTGCTCCAGCGTCTGAACCACAAATTGTGTCCTTACGGAGTATTGCCCAGAATCCGGGTCGCGCCATAGCGAGAGGATGAGCGCCCCTCCGGGCGGCGTATCATCCGGTTGGTATCCCGGCAGGTGCCATGAGAGACCGAGCATACCGGAGATATTCGATAAGTTCGTGTCGTGACCACACAAGATCAGTGCGGCGTCTCCAGGGCTACCGAATGCTCCGGGCACGGTATGCCCGGTCACAGACTGCTCCATCGATCGCAGAATGTGTGCCAGGAGATTTGAACCGCGTACGCGGGCGAGGTAGCCCGTGCGCCTGGTTAGATCCACATACGCTACGTGCAATTCTAAAATCCGAAGGAGGTTTTCCGGATTAAGTCGGCCCCAGCCGAGATCTTCGCCTTCCATATCATTCGTGTATTCAAGAAGAAGGTCCTCACCAAGGGTCGATGCCGGGCCGAGAGGACCATTCAATTCAACGGATTTCCCGCCTATGGAAACGCTGATCTCCGCCGAAGATTCTAGAATGTTCTTGGGAGCACTCTTCCCTCCGGTGAGTACATACTGAAGTGTATCGAAGGCAGACCGGTGCGTCTCCAGAAATTGCCGCGGCTGGCGCCCCAAACGGTCCCGAACTGCATCGACGGCGATTTGCGGGTTGGGTTTCGCGAGACCCGCTGAAACGGGATCGAATAGCGGATCGCTTCCATCCTCTGATTGTGAATGGACAGAGATCATGCAAGTTGGCAGCAGTGTTTCCGCAAACGCCTGCCCCGTTTCTAACGTGCGCTGGTCCTTATCGGCCCCAATATAGATCCTCGTAGCATCACTGCATCCCGGCCGTTTCAAAAGACCATTGGAGGCAAACCAGTCCCCATAAAAAGCTCCCATGAGCTTCATCAAGACTCTGCCATGCGGGGTCAGATAACCTGGAGGAACGCCCCATTCCGGCCACGGTCCCGCAGAGTACTGATTGAGGCGTTCGGAACTCCACGTTGGCGCGCGCACTCCGTGCCGGCTGATAACAACAACGTACTTTAATTGAGGCGGAGTGGCGGCAACAGGCAGTGGTCCAGGAAACGCCGTCAACCATACAATTATGGCCAGAAATACTGTCACGGATCGTCGCTGGATTATCTTGCGATCCGATTTGCGTTTGCGTCTCATGTGTTCGACTTCCTGGAACATTGGATGCAACAACACAAAGTCACTTTCTACCGCCAAGAGTTTCCCAGTTTAGAACTGAGGTGAAAAAACCAACACTTGCATGGCGCCATTTTCGCTGCTCGGCACGATGAGATTGCGGGTCTTGGGATCGTAGCCCATAGTCTTGGAGCCGGGGCGCGTGGCGACTTCCTGAACCAGGCTGTAAACGTCCGTCGAATCCTGGTGGAAGACGAAGACTTTGCCATCGCCCGTGGAAACGTAGGCGAGGCGCGTGGCACCATCAAACGCGCCGGCGTCAACACGCTCGCCAATTCGTGCGGTGAATACAACCTTGCCGGTGTCGGCATTCAATACGGCGAAGTGGCGGCTGCGGCAGCCCACGAACAGGCGGTGGTTCTCCTTGTCGAGCGCCAGGCTGGTGGGTGTGGCACAGGGAGCGAGCGGCCAGCGGTCTTTCACCTTCAGCGTGTTGACATCGATGTGCAGCGTCTCATTCTGCTCTTCCAGGTTGACGTAAAGATCGCCTTTACCATCAGATACGGCAAATTCGGGGCCGCCGCCAAGCGCAATAGTGCCGACCAAGGCACCGTCGGCGGCATTCAGCACCGTGATACTCTCGCTGTCGCCGTTCATCACATAAATGCGCTTGGTGAGTGGCTCGTAGATGATGGCGTCGGGCTTCTTGCCCACCTTGATCTCAGGGAGCGGCTTGAGCGTCTTCAGGTCGAAGGGCACGACGGCATCAGCGCGCCCGGCAGAAATGTAGCCGCGCCCAAACTCAGTGGCAATGGCGATGCCGTGAACACCCGGCGTGTTGGGAATCGTACCGACCACTGTGAGCGCATCGGCGTCGAGGACATCCACCTGCGTGGAGTGAGAAATGTACACGCGGCGACCCGCTTCATCCACAGTGAGGTAATCCCAGCCACCTGCACCGGGAACGCCGACTTTCTTTGTGAGTGTGTAGTTGACTGCCGAGCCCAGCGCCATGACGGCCAGGAGCCCAAGAAGAGCGCTGAACCAAGCAAATTTCGTTTTCATGTTTCCTCCGGGAAACGTGCGGGATCGCGCGAACTGCACGGTAGCAGGGTGTTCCAAAACGTGGCCCAAATGCTCCCCTGAATGACCCTCCATGAAGATCGCTCGGGGAACGGACCGGGGACTTGGTGCGCACACCAAAGACCCCGGCCTATTGGGTGGTCAGGATACCCACCGAATCTCCCGGCGAAGCTCTGCAGTGGCCCCGCCCGGATTGATGGGCGAATCGCTATTTTTCATGCGTCGGCGACCAATTCAGCCCAAACGCAAAGGTCGGTGCGTAGTATTCGCGCTGAATCATATATTGCGCCTGACCATTGTAGAAGCCGAACACTTCGTTGTTGAGGTTCAGCCCGTAAGACATCAGGGTGAAGCCGTACTTCAACCGATAGCTCCCTTGTGCGTCAATCTGGAAGTGCGGGTAGAGATAAGTGTCACCGTCCGGGCCGCGAAGTCCTCCAGGAGTCGGTGTGGAACCGCCGGTGCCGTCCTGATACTGATATTGGAAGATACTGGCCGCGTTGTAGGTCATACCCACACGTATGGAAAGCCGCCGGCGATCGAAGGTGGGGCTGATGTTCCAGGTGTTTGGCGCCTGCCTCACGAGCCGAGGACTATCCGAGCGCCCCGGCAAGCCGCTTGCTGCGGAATTCGTCCAGCTATAGTTTGCGGACAGTCCCAAGCCACCGAGCAGCCCCGGCAGAGTCGTAAAGTGCTGGAGGTAGGAAAACTCTAAACCAGTTAGCCAACCGCTGCCCGCGTTGATGGGTTGAGAAACCAACCAAGTACCAACGGGATAGTGGCTGTCACCCGGAACCGGAGTGTAATCTTGCTTCAACATCGACTGCGTAACGATGGGGTCGTACAGTTGCTTGTAGAAGAAGCCCCCCTGAATGATACCGAAAGGTTTCAGATAATGTTCCCACAGTATGTCGTAGTTATTGGCCGTTTCCGCCTTTAGATTCGGATTGCCGAGGGAAGCTCCAAGTGGAGACTGATTGAGTGTCACGCTGAGTGCTTGGGCGATGTCCTGAGGATCGGGGCGGGAAAGCGCGCGGCTGTAGACCACGCGAAGATCGGTGTCGTGGCCCAGGTCAAAGCGCACCGAAGCGCTCGGGAGAACCTTGAGATAGGACCCATTCAAGATCGCGTTGTCGACGAAGTTGTTGTCCTGATCGAAAGAGGGTGTCGAGGTAAAGAGGTTTGTCCCTTCGAAGCGAACTCCTGCGACTACGCGAATTTTGTTGAAATCAATGGTGTCCATCACGTAGCCGGCGGAGACTTTCTCAACCAGATCAAAATTGCCAGGGTTTATCCCCACGGTGGTGGGATCAAGCGTAAAGGCCGACGGATTTGCGTTCAGGTAATTTGTAAGCTTGGCCCAGTCGGTCGTCTGGCCAAATTTGTAGTTACCGGAGTAATAGTTGTTGTTCGTGAACGGGCCAATAAACTGAGTCATGGGTACCGACCCATTCGGTGTGTAGGTCGGAGTGTAAGAGTCATCGAACTTGTGGGCGTTGCGGAACTTCCCGCCGATCTCAATCGTGGAGAGATGCGAACCAAGGTGATAACGCTTGCCGATTGCCCCCGCGAACTGCAAGTTCAACTGCGGTGACTTCCCGAACGACGTGTTGATATCTTGCAGGTCGTAATTCGAGGACGCGTAGGCTTCGGTGAAACAGCTGGGCGTCCATTGCGGGATATATTGTTTCGTGGTAAGAATCGGGCTGAATTGGCAGGTGCTGCCGTTCGGATAGAAGTTGTTATAGGTGGCATTTGCACCGAAATCCGCACCTTCGTTACCCCCAGACTTAAGTTCCTCGGAACGCGAAACAGAAACATCCCAGGAGAACCAGGTAGTCGCGAGGACGTGCTTGCCACCAATGAGAACGCTGCCGATATTGAAAATGGGAACGCGATTGGACTCGCTGAAATGCGGTGTGCCCGCCCCGCAGGTCTCTAGGCCTGTGTTATCGATACTGCATCCGTTGGAATTCAAGAGCTGAATTCCATTTGGGTATTGCGGTGGATTCAAGAGCGGGGTGTTGTCCGTGAGCGTGTAGACCCACTTATCGCCAAAGTCGTGAAAGCTGGAGTACAGGCCGCGAACGTAGATGTCCGAGCCTTCTGATAGCTTGTAATCCGCACTGCCGGTAATTCCCCACCGGCTGCGCTTGTATTGATATTCGCGAATGTCCTGAGTATCGAAATAGCGGCCAGTGGAGCCGTCGCTGAAGGTCGCCATGTCCGGAACGGGTTCGATGTCATTGATGCCGCGACCGTTCCAATCGTACGAGCCGCCAACGAGAACGCCCCAGCGCTTGTTCGCGCCAAAACGCTGGCCAAGGGTCGCTGTGGTTTGCACGATATTGCGGCCACCCAGGATCGGAGTAGTTCCCCCCGCGCCGGCGATATCGATTGTCGGGCGCTCTCCCGCGGTCTTGGTGACAAGGTTCACGGAGCCGCCGATGCCATCGCCATCCATGTTCGCTTGCAGGGTCTTGTTGACCTCGACCGAATCGATGAGATTGGCGGGCATGGAATCAAACTTGATTTGACGCACTCCGGGTTCCGGGGAAGGGATATTCACGCCGTCGATCGTGGCATTCGTTAGACGCGGCTCGAGGCTTCGCACCTGAATGTATTTGCCCTCGCCTTCATCGCGTTCCAGGGTAATGCTGGGCAAGCGGCCGATGGCGTCGGCAACGTTGGCGTTGGGAAGCGAGGTAAAAACTTCGTTCGGCAGCACCTGCACGATATTGTCGGCTGTGCGTTCCCGGTTGATTGCCTCAACCTCTCCGGAGACGCGCTCGGCGGTCACCAGAATCTGGTCCCTTTGAGACGACACTTCCATCTTCACGTCAATGGTGATGGGCTGGCCAGCTATGATGTTGATGGCCTTCGTAAAAAGAGAAAATCCAACATAGGTCACAGTTATGGTGTACGTCCCGGGAGCCAGATTGTTGATGTAGTACGCGCCCTGCTGGTCCGTCGCCACGGTAACTCCAGCGGGCTGCAATTCAACCGAGGCGCCCTGCAGGATGCTGCCGGATGAGTCCGTAACGTGGCCGATCACGGAACCTTTGTCACCCTGGGCGCTCACACCCAGCGCGAAAAAGGTCAGCGCGAATGAAAGAAATACCGGGAACAGGGGGCTAAATCTCTTCATTTCGATTTCTCCTCATGAAAGCAATCTCTACGGACATTCCCAATAAGCAGTTGGTCAATCGGCCGGGCGGGCCGGAAATGGCTCTTCGAAGGTCGCGTCGCGCGTGGTTAAGCAAGCTGGTGAGTTTGAAGAAGTGCGCGCATGGCTCCGAACTTTCTTGCGAAACGCCATCAGACAATGGACTTGGCTTCCCTCCGTCTTGGACTTGGCTCAGGAGCGCATGCGCCAGCCAGAGAAACCCCGAACGCTGCTTCTGCCCTACATTTCCTCATGGACCCGTTTAGGGCGAATGAATGAACTATTGGGCCAGGTTGAAAAGGGAGTGAAAGAACTTTCAGGTGAACGTCCTTTCAGACGACCGAATCCGCGGTCGCTTTCTGCCTCTCAGGTGTAACTGCAACAAAATTCTCTCTGTTCAGAAGTGGCAGGTGGACGCAAAACCTCGAACCACGGCCAAGTTCACTCTCGACTTCGATTGCACCTCTGTGCATCTCTGCAATCCAGCGCGCGATGGCAAGCCCCAGCCCGGAGCCGCGCACTTCGCGCGAACGCGTCTGGTCGGCTCGGTAAAAGCGGTCGAAGATATGCGGCAGATCGGGTTCTGAGATGCCCACTCCGGTGTCGTGGACTTCCACGATTGCTTGCCCCCCGCGGGAAAAGGAGCGCAGGGAAATGCTGCCTTCAGGCGTGTATTTCACGGCGTTGTCCAACAACGCGAGAAGGAGGCGCTCCATCGCGGAGGAGTCCATGGAAACGGGGAGCGGCTCGCAATCGATTTCTTCAGAGAACTCGAGGCCTTTGGCCTGAGCCAGGATGCGCGCGTGTTGCGATGCCTTGTGCAGCACTTGCGAAAGATCGGCGGTCTCAAAGCGGAGTTGCGCGGCGCCCGCGTCGGCCCGCGCCAATGTGAGCAGGTGCTCGATAAGCTGCGTGCTCTCTTCCGCGGCCGCCAGGATACGCCCCAAAGTTTCGCGGTACTCCTCTTCGCGGCGATGGCGCCGGAGAGCAAGCTCCGCGTTGGTGCGAATCAACGCCAGCGGCGTGCGCAAATCGTGAGAAGCATCGGCGGTGAACTGCGTGATGTGCGCCACGCTGGACTCGATGCGGCCCAGCATGGCGTTCAGCGTCTCGGTCAACCGGCGCAGTTCATCCTTTTCCAGCGGCACTTCCAGGCGCTGAGATAAATTCTGCACTCCGATGCTCTTTGCGGATTCCACGATGCGGTTCACGGGGGCCAGGGCGCGGCCGCTAAGCCAGTAACCAAGAAGTGAAGCAAGCACCACCAGCAACGGCAAGAAGCGTTTCTCCGTCAGGCGAAAGCGATCGAGGGCCTGGTCGAAGGGCTCCGTGGGCACGGCCGCCTCAATCAGAAACACGTCGCCGCCGATAACCACGCGCTCGCGAGCGATACGGTATTGCAGAGCCTCCAGATTCGTGGTGAGAAACGCAATACCTTGCGCAGGCGCTTCCGGGAGCGGCGCTTGCAGCGCTTGGAATCTCTGCGGGCGAAAAATCCACTGGCCGTCGGGGCCGGCGACTTCAAAAATGGCGCCATTTGCCCACAGCCCTGCGAGTTCGCTTAATTCCTTCTGTACTTTCGGGATTCCCTTAGGCAATGAGCCATCGATCACGCGGTGGACGGTCTCGAGGTTGCTGCGCGAAGCGTCGTTGACGGTGATCTCAATGCTGCGACGGAAGCCGAAGTCGCAAATCCAGAAGAACGCCACGAAGGAAGCGGCCAGGACCACGAAATACAGAAGCGTGAGTCGCGCGCGAATCGTCAGATGCACGGGCTCTTCACCATGCCCGCCGAATAGCCAAACCCGCGATGCGTCTGGATAAGCTTGATTTCCGCATTCTGATCCACCTTCTTGCGTAGCAAGCGCACAAAGGCGTCAAGCGTGTTTTCCGAGACTTCGCGGCCGTGGCCCCAGACGCTCCCCAGGATTTCAACGCGCAAAACGATGCGGCCGGCATTGCGCACCAGAAGTTCGAGGAGGCGAAATTCGGTCAGCGAAAGATGAATCTCCCGCCCCTTGCGAAAGGCGCGGAAGGAAGTAGCGTCGAGAACCAGGTCCTCGCACTCCACCACAGTTTTCTTGCGAAATTCGTGGCGCCGCGCCAGCGCGCGAATGCGCGCGAGCAGTTCCTGGAAGGAGAATGGTTTGGTGAGGTAGTCGTCCGCGCCAGCGTCGAGTCCCTTGATGATGTCGGGGAGCGCGTCGCGCGCGGTCAGCATCAGCACGGGCGTCGCCTGCTCGCGAAGGCGCAATTGCTGGGCGACCTCCAGGCCATTCATGCGCGGAAGCATCACATCGAGCAAAATCAGGTCGAAATCCTGGATGGCGGAGAGTTCCAGGGCGGACCGGCCATCGCGGGCGTGGCTTACCTCATACGATTCTTCCCGGAGACCCCGGGCAATCAGCCCGGCCATCTCCGGTTCATCTTCGACGATAAGGACGTGCATGGTGGTTTTCCCGTCTTCGATAGTATTTTGAGGTCTGTAAATGTTTCGTTAATGGAACGTTACAAACCAAATCGACGCCGGCGATTTCTCCCGACACAGGTAGAAGTAGGGAGAAGGAAAAGGATCAATCGGTTTTGTAGGACCTAGGGGGCAGCAGCAGTTGAATGCCGAAGTAGCCAATGAAATAGGATTGATTGCTGCCGGCGGGTTCGAGGCTGCGGCCGGCCATGAGGAGCAGGATTACCGGACGGTGGATTTTGTAGCGCGCCCCCAAAGTCAGTCCGCAGCGGCGGGTAAAGCGGCCGGAGCGGTAATGGTCACCGAGTCCGGCTGGCTCCAGATTTCTTTTCCGTCCTTGAGTTCGACCTTGTTCATGGTCACCGTGACCCGGTTATGGTCGACCCCGACCAGCAAGTAGTGATAGTTGACCCCCGGGTCTTTGTAGAGATCTTCGGCGTGGCGCACGATCGGATAAGCATGAGCGCCCCCACCCCCGGTGACGAAATAGGTGATTCCGCCGTGTTCATGGCGCTCGTAGTTGTGGACATGGCTGTTGAGCACGACAAAGCGGGCACGGGTGTGCCGCTGCCGCTCTTCCAGAAATTCAGCCAAGGCGCGTTCGGTGCTGCGCGCAGAGTGGCCCCCGCCATAGGTCTTGTCGTCAGAAGAACTGGTATATGACGGGTGGTGGAATAAGAGGAAAACGAAATCGACGGAAGAGGGAAGATGGTCGAGCTGTGAACGCAGCCAGTCGCCTTGTGCCCCGGAGAGTTCCTCCAAAGAGCTATCGAGCACGAGCATCAGCGTATTGCCCACTCGTAGAGAGTAGAAGCGGCTGTTCTGAATTTCTGGAAAGCGAGCAAAGTAATTCCGCAGGGCCGTCTGCAAGTCGCCCTTTAGGTCGTGGTTACCCAGCGCCGGATAGACGGGAATTTTGTGCTCTCGCCAGATTGCGGTTTCCGAATCCCAAACCTGCCAGTCCTTTGAATTGTCTCCGACGTAGACGATATCACCGCCGATGGAAATGAAAGTCGGCTTTTCCTTGTCGATTGCCGCAACTAGCGCGTGACGAATGGCAGGGTTGGCCGCTTCGGTATCCGAGGGGTTGTGGAAGCGTGTATCTCCAAAGGCCACAAAACGAAACTCCTTCGCGACTTTGAGTTCCAACGCAGCATGGTTCTCGCCGAAGAGAGGTTTCTCTTGCTCGTCTTTGCAGGAACACAAAAGACCAAGTGCTACCACAGCTACAAATGCTAAGAATAACCTCTTTTGGTAAATGGACATGGTCAGCTTACACTAACGCAACCAATCCGCATGCAGGTTAACAAATTTTCAGGTGGCTCGATTTCTGTTCTTTTTCCGCCCCAATACACCCTACGGTATTCGCACAGCGTGAGCACGCCTCGAAGTTTCGCAATCCGAGCCTGCCTGGTAAACCCGCTCACAGAAGATGTTTGGACCCGGTACCCGCCAGTCAATCGGACGGAAATATGAGAAGAGAGGGGCGGATTCCCCGATGATTTCATGCAGAATTGGACAAAGGACCCTGTTACCAGGACCCCTGTTTTCAGGTCCACATTGGAGTTAACATGCTCTTAGTCAAGGAGTTAGCTAGGCTCTACATGTACTTGAACGCAATACTGTTTCACTTAATGCAATGTAATATCCCTCTTTTCCTGGCGCGCCGTTTCCCACACATAACAAAAGACTTAGCCAGCCCTCAATTTTATCGGCGCAACTTCTGGGATAGCCATGCGGGATGAAATTGAAGTAGGGCGCTAACTGCCGAAGTGGGTACTAGCCTCCACTTTTCCGGTTTGCCGTGCCGGCTCAGACGGTCGACGCAACACTTGCTTGCAGTGTACTCGCAGGCGTCTGGAATCCTAAAGTTTTTCTCGGACGTTGATTCAAGCGCAGCGAGACCTGGTCGAGCTGCGCTTGAGAGATG
>Ga0326728_10017363_pt1 | contig 14444 bp, 9 predicted proteins | sample MB3enrmetagenome_FD_207602 | JGI IMG/M metagenome (GOLD analysis project Ga0326728, IMG submission 207602) | Lab enriched peat soil microbial communities from McLean, Ithaca, NY, United States - MB31MN | ecosystem: Environmental > Terrestrial > Soil > Wetlands > Peat | place: USA: New York...
GGCCGGTAGCCTGGAGCCGGTATCGACACACGATCAGGTGCTCGGCGGGCAAAATGCACAGATCTTTCTCGGCTGCCGGTTTCCCGCCGATGCGGCATACCGTCTCGCCATTCAGGAAGAGGGCCGGCGCGCGGGCGAGGTTTTGGCGGCCAAGGGCGTGCTGGGCCGGTTCGGTGTCGATTTCATATCGGTCAGGGATGGAGCGAACTGGCGTCACTACGCCATTGAGATCAATTTGAGAAAGGGTGGCACCACTCATCCGTTCCTCATGTTGCAATTCCTGACCGAAGGGCGCTACGAACCGGAAACAGGCCTGTTCCTGGCGCCTTCGGGCAGAGCTTGCTATTACTATGCGTCCGACAATCTGCACTCCGATTGCTATCGCGGCCTGGCGCCTTCGGACCTCATAGATATTGCTGCAACGCACGGGCTTCATTTCAATGCGGCGACGCAGGAGGGCGTTGTTTTTCACCTCATTGGCGCACTTTCCGAGTTCGGCAAGCTCGGTGTTCTCGCCATCGGCAACACCGGGGAGAAAGCCTACGCGACGTACCTGCGCAGTGTCGAAATTCTTGACCAGGAGAGTAAGCTGCCCAGTCTGCCCGGGTGCGTATAGTTCAGCGCTTCGACCAGCGCGCGGCGCTTGCCTGGTCGCTTTCGCGTGCAGCGACCCAATGGCGGCCCTCGGCCGTCTCCTCCGTCTTCCAGAACGGCGCATCCGTCTTGAGATAGTCCATCAGGAATCGCGCCGCCTCAAAGGCGGCGTCGCGGTGGGCAGACAGTGTGATGACGAGCACGATGTTGTCGCCGGGCAGGAGCCTGCCGGTACGATGCACGATTAGGCTATCGAGAAGGGGCCAGCGTGCGTGTGCCTCTGCCTCGATGCGGGCAAGCTCTTTCTCCGTCATGCCAGGATAATGCTCGAGCGTCATGGCGGTCACCGCGTTCGTTCCGGCTTGATCGCGCACGGTTCCGATGAATGCGGCGATGGCGCCGACATCGGTGCGGCCGCTGCGCAAGGCGGCAATCTCGGCGCCAATGTCGAAATCTTGGCTCTGAACGCGGATCATAGCAGCTCCCTACTGCGATCATATAATACGCCGGCGCCCCTCCCGGATACAGGCAAACGAAGCTCGCGCAAAGCTTCGAAGCCCGTGTGCAGCGGAACAATTTTGGCGTTAGCGAAAAATTTACCACAACGCATGGTGTTGGCCGGTGCCGGAATGGCGCGGCGAGCATTGTCTCGCATGGTTGCAAGGCCGGATTTCCAAGCGGCGGTTGAGCGGGGGTAGCATTGCAAAAAAGCACGTTGACAGGCGCCGGTTTGAGCGCCGCGCTTTCGAATCTTGCCCGGTTACGGATCGAGGTTTTTCCCGGCTTTCCCTACCTTTGCCATGGCTCCCGGGGGTACGGGGAGAGCGGCCTTGCGGCGCTGTCTAGCAGCGAAGACGCTATCATTGTTGCAATGGACGGCGCGGTTGTGAGGCCAGCCAGTCATCCGCTCCAGCCCTCGAACTATTCGCCCCTCGATGCGTTGTGGGAGAAGCGCCGATACCGGAAGGTGCAAGAAATGATCGCCATGTTCTTCTGGAAGCAAATCGATCGAAGCCGCCAAACCGGGCATCCCATGCGGTCTTGGGTGCGGGAGCTTGGCTGATGGCGCGCATGGTCCGGGTTGCCGCAGCGCAGTACCCTATCGAGGAGCTGAAATCTTTCGCAGCCTTCGAAGCAAAACTGCTCCGCTGGGTGGACGAGGCGGCAAGCGACGGCGCGCAGCTTCTGGTTTTTCCCGAATATGCAGCGCTTGAGCTTGCACGGCTCGCGGGCCGCCATATCGCCCGCGATTTGCAAGGGTCTCTCGAAGCCTTGCAATATTACCTCGGCGATTACGATGCCGCGTGCGCTGGCGCCGCAAAACGCTTTGGCGTGTTCGTTCTTGCCGGAAGCGCGCCGGTAAAGCTCACGGACGGGCGCTTCGTGAACCGGGCGCGTCTCTTCGCTCCGAGCGGATCGAACGCTTTTCAGCAAAAGCACATTATGACGCGCTTCGAGGCTGAGGAATGGGGAATCGCTCCGAGCAGCGGGCTTTGCGTTTTCGGTACAGGAATCGCGAGGCTTGGGGTTGCGATCTGCTATGACGCCCAGTTTCCGCTCATCGCGCGCGCATTGGCGGAAGCGGGGGCTGAAATCTTGCTCGTTCCCTCCTGCACCGGTACGCTCGCGGGCTATTATAGGGTGAAGGGCGCGTGCGCGGCACGCTCACTCGAGAATCAGTTTTATGCGATCCAATCGCCAACGGTGGGCGAGGCCGCCTGGTCGGCAGCGCTCGATGTCAATATCGGCGCGGCGGCAGCGTTCGCACCGCCTGAGCGGCGTGTCTCGTCTAGCGGCATTCTGGCGTTAGGCACGATGAATGCGGCGCAATGGGTGTATGCGGACCTCGACTTGGACGCTCTGGCAGAAATCCGTCAGGATGGCGAGGTGCTGAATACGCGGGACTGGGACATGCAGCCCGGAGCAAAAGCGCTACCGAGTGCCAAGCTTGTGCCACTCTATTAGCCGCTCACCCCGTAAGGGTCACATGGCGGCTTGCGCGAAGTAGGCATGTTTTGGCGCGGGCACTAGCCCTCGCCGCAGGGCCATGCTAGGTCATTGCCGGAACAGCAAGACAGACTCTCTAAGCGAAACCTCATGCGCACATATCTCGACTTCGAAAAACCTATCGCCGAACTTGAAAGCAAGATCGAGGAGCTGAGCGCGCTTGGCGAGGGGGAGAGCGCAGTCTCCATCAACGAGGAGATCGTGACGCTCCGCGAAAAGGCGCAGGCGGCGCTGGAGGAGACATACGCGAACCTCGATCCCTGGCAGAAGACGCAAGTTGCAAGGCACCCCGAGCGGCCGCACACCCTCGATTATATCCGCGAAATGATCGTGGATTTCACCCCGCTCGGCGGCGACCGCTACTTCGGCGAAGATCGCGCGATTACCGGCGGGCTCGGTCAATTCCATGGCCGGACGGTTATGATCCTCGGACATGAGAAGGGCGCCGATACGCAAGGGCGGTTGCGGCATAATTTCGGTATGGCAAAGCCCGAGGGTTATCGCAAGGCCGTCCGGCTTATGCAGATGGCCGACCGGTTCGGCGTGCCCGTCGTCAGTTTCGTCGATACGGCTGGCGCTTATCCCGGCATCGAAGCCGAAGAGCGCGGCCAAGCCGAGGCTATTGCCCGTTCGACGGATTGCTGCCTTTCGCTTACCGTTCCCATGATCGCGGTGATTATTGGCGAAGGCGGCTCCGGCGGTGCCGTAGCAATGGCTTCTGCGAACCGGGTATTGATGCTGGAGCATGCGATCTACAGCGTGATTTCGCCAGAGGGTGCGGCCTCGATACTGTGGCACGATAGCACCAAAGCTCGCGATGCCGCGACAGGAATGAAGATTACGGCTCAGGATTTACTTCAGCTCGGCGTGATCGATGGTATCATCGCCGAACCGGTCGGAGGCGCGCACAGGGACCCGGAAACTGCCATCCAAAGGGTTGGCGAAGCGCTTGAGCTTGCGCTGCTCGATTTCGATGGCATTGAAGGCGCGGACATACGCAGGCAAAGACAGGAAAAGTTCTTGGCGATCGGAAAATCGCTTCCTGCTTACAGATAGTTTGATCCAGCTCAAGCTGGCCGTCCTATTTTGGCCCTATTAAACCGGCGAAGTTGGCGCCGTGGGGCAGGCGAATCAGGAGCTTACAACTTAGGAATGCGGTTCTTAAGATCTGCACCCCGAATGCAACGGGACCTTAAGGGAAACCATCGATCCTCTCCAGCCAGTGCAAGAGGGCAGGGGGTGAAATCGATGGGATTCGTTGTGCGTTTCGCGCTGCTGGCGCCGTTCCTCCTCGGCTTGGGGGGATGCTTTAGCTTTTTAGGTTTTGGCGGCGGCGGCATCGTCGACTCGACGCCGCCGGCAGAACGGCAGCTGCCAGCCTCGACGCAGGCGCTTCTCGCTATCAAAGGCATGAAGCAGGAATCGCCGATCTTCGTTCGCATTTTCAAAGAAGAGTCGGAGCTGGAAGTCTGGAAGTTCAAAGACGGCCGGTTCCATCATTTCCGGACATATCCGATTTGCGCTTGGTCCGGCGCCCTTGGCCCAAAGGTGCAACAGGGCGACCGGCAGGCTCCGGAGGGTTTCTACACGGTTAGCCGCGGGCAGATGAACCCGCACAGCCTCTATCACCTTGCATTTAACATAGGCTTCCCGAACGCCTACGATCTATCCAATGGGCATTCCGGCTCGGCACTCATGGTGCACGGCAACTGCAAGTCCGCCGGATGCTACGCGATGACCGACGCCTATATCGAAGAGATTTACATCTTGGCCCGGGAAGCCTTCAACGCAGGGCAAACGAAGTTTCACGTCCAGGCGCTTCCCTTCCGCATGACCGGGGAGAATATGCAACGGCACCGCGATAGCCCGTGGTTTTCGTTTTGGGTCAAGCTCAAGGAAGGATACGACGCATTCGAGGCAACCGGCAAACCGCCGATTGTCAAGGTCTGCTCGAAGCAGTATCTGGTCAACGTCCGCTTCCCTGGACAGGCTTCCGACCCGGCGCCAGACGCGCCTTGCCCGGTTTACGCGAAAGTGGATCCGGCTTCCACGCCAGGGGTCGATGGAGTGCCGGCCACTGTATTGGCTAGTCTGAGCAAGCCGGAACCAGCGCCGGCTTCGCCTGCATCTGCGCCGGTGATGATGGCGGCCGGCAACGCGCAAAGCCCGGCGGCACCGGTCGTGGATGTGTCCGCGTCCGCTGTTATTACGCGCGAGGCGCAGAAGCCTTCAACCTTGATCGCGAGCGCTCAGACACCGAAGCCGCCGGCCTCGCCGGTGTATCTGCCTCCTGCCTCGCAGCCCGGAGGGCAAGTTCAAACTGCGCAATCCCGCCCTGTGCCGGGGAGCGCAGCGCAGCCTGTGAGCTTTCAGATTGGCTCTGCTTACGCGGCCACTCAGACCGGGGCCGGGTCCAATACGGGTGCTAACGGCGGGGCGGCTTACGACCTCGATCCCAATGCGCTGCAAAAGCCGAACCGCTCAGGAAAAGGCGGCAAGCTAGACGCTCAGCCAGCAGACAACGCGTTATCCATCGGCGGGGGGCCGGCGCTTGGAATGCAACAAGGGCCGGGCAATTAGCCCGGCCGCCCTGTTACATCAAACGAGCGCCGCGGGGCGAACGGGCAACTCCAAACTTAGCTTCGGGCACAGCAGCGATCCCGAACGGGAGTTCAAGCTGCACGGGGGCCTGCGCGGCGGGGGCATCTTGCCGGAGAAAACCGTTGCCTGCATTCTTTATCGAAAAAGCTCCGCCAGTTTGGGCAACCTTGCGGGTGAAAGAGGGCACTGCGGTATCGGAAACTGTACCCGCACGAATCGCCTTCGTCCTTGCGTCGAGGAGCACCGCATTGACGATGGAACCAAGCTGCCGCCATTGATTATCTTCACTCACGGTCCACTCCATTATTTACTAACTGCCGCCGAGGCCATAAGCTCGGCTTCGAGGTTGAGCATCGGGTGAGTCGGTGGCTCAATTGCGACACTGCAAGAACATTTTGATGAATTTTCCAACAAAAAGCAAATCGGTAAGCCTTTTCCGGCGCTCGTTATCTACGGTTCTATCGGCGGAGTGACCCCCTTTGCGGTACTATGAGCATCGTTCACGGAAGGCAAGTTGGGCCTATCGCATCGCAATTCTTAGCGTTCTGGTCTTCGCTGGGGCCTTCGTTTGGCACCGGTTCTTCGGCCTTCCCACGCCCCTCGCCTTGAAGGTTTTCGGCGGCGCAGTGGCGGCCGCGGTGATCAGCCTTACGCTTGCTGCGGCTGCACTTGTGAACATCTGGAACGAGGGCAGTACCGGGGCGGGCCGCGCATCCTTTGCGATGTTTCTCAGCCTGCTCCTGCTTGCCATTCCGCTATGGTCTTTGCCCAATCTCCTAAATTTGCCGCGGCTCTATGATGTGACAACCGACACGGCAAGTCCGCCGGCCTTCGACAGGATCGCAAAAATCCGGCAGGGCCAAGCCAATGCGGTACATTATGAGCCGTCGTTCGGCTCGCTTCAGAGGGCGGCCTACCCCGACATCAAACCGCTCGTGGTTGCGCGCCCGCTCACCGACGTTTATTCGGCGGTTCGGGAGACTATAAAGGGGTTGAACTGGAAAGTTATCGACGAGCGGTCGCCCGAGGGCGCTAAAACTGGCTACATCGAAGCCGTCGATCGCACCTGGATATTTGGTTTCACGGACGATGTGGCGATCCGCGTTACAGGTTCGCCAAAAGCGGCGAAGATCGATATCCGCTCATCGTCGAGGTTTGGGCAGCACGATCTTGGCAGAAACGCACAGCGCATCCGGCGTTTCATCACAGAGGTTAAAGCGCGGCTTGCGGAGATCGAGCGCGGCGAACGGATGGAGCGGCTTGTCGCGTCACGGGAGGCCGCAGAAAAGGAGCAATCCAAACGCCGGCGGGGCGTGCGCAAGCAGGATCAGGACGACGACAATTGAGTGGTCGCGCTACGGGCTAACGGCTCAGAAAAGCGCGCCGCATCGGCTTTAGTGCGAAAAGCGCAAGGAGGCCCGTAAGGATGTCCATTGCGATCACGAGGCCAAAAACCGGTATCCAGCTTCCTGTGGCCTCGAAAAGTTTCGCGGCGGCGGGCGCGCCAAGGATTGAGCCAACGCCTTGCGCTATATAGAGAAAGCCATAGTTTGCCGTGGCGTGGCGCGTACCGAACGTATCGGTGAGCGTGGACGGGAACAGCGAGAAAATCTCGCCCCAGCCGAAGAAGACAAGCCCCGAAAGCAGCACAAGCAGGAGAGGGTCGCTGCGAAATTGCAGCATGAGCCAGATCGCAAGCCCCTCCATGATGAAGGCAATGGCCATCGTGTGCTCGCGCCCGATGCGGTCCGACACCCAGCCGAAGAAGGGACGGGTGAGGCCGTTCGTGATGCGGTCGAATGTGAGGGCGGCCGGAATCGCTGCCAGAGTGACACCGGCAATGACAACGGTTGTTGCGCTCGTAATGCCAAAGGATTTCGAGAAGCTTACAAATTGTGTGATGACCATGAGGCCGCCGGTCGACATCATGCTCATCATAAGGAACATAAGCCAGAAAACCGGCGTCTGAAGCATCACGCGGGGGCTCACATCCGGGGCGTGAAAGGCGCCGGGGGACCCACGTCTTGGGTTCGCCTCGCCTGGGTGAGGCGATCTCAACAGCAAAGCGGCGGCGAAGCCGGCGGCGGAGAAAATCGCCCCAAAAGTCCAAAGGGTTTGCTGATATCCGGCTGACTTGATCATGGCATCGATCGGGAAGGTCGTCAGCATTGCGCCGAAGCCATAGCCCGCGGCGGCGACACCGGTCGCAAAGCCCCGGCTGCCGGGAAACCAGCGCACCATCAGGCCGATGATGCCGACATACACAATGCCGGTTCCGATGCCGCAGAGCAGGCCGTAGGTTAGATAAAGTCCTGTAAGAGTGGAGACCGTGCTCGCTGCCATCCAGCCGGCTCCGCTGAGAACGGCTCCGCCTGCGATCAGTAGCTTGGGGCCGAAGCGATCTACGAGGAAGCCTTGCAGGGGCGAAAGCCAAGTTTGCAAGACGATGAGGATCGTGATCGTCCATTGGACGTCGGATAACAGACCGCCGGTTTTGGTTTGAAACGATGGCGTGAAAAGCGTCCATACATATTGTGGGCTTGAGATCGTCATCATGACGATGAAGCCCAGGAGCAGTTGCATATAGCGAACTGGAACTGCGTTTATGACGGACGCGGCTGTCCTTGCGGTGACCGTAGACATAGCCCCTCCTTTGAGCAGCTAACGCTGCCCGTAAGGAAGCAAGCATCATGCCAGATATGCCGTAAGCTGTAGGCCGGACGCTATAATGAAGCCGGCTCCGGCGCTCTTGCCGCTGGCGCCGATTGCGCGGGACGGCGTAGCCGGTCGAGCCAGAGATAGATCACCGGTGTGGTGTAGATCGTGAAAAGCTGCGAGACGGCGAGGCCGCCGAAAACGGTGAAGCCAAGCGGCGTGCGGAGCTCCGATCCAGGACCTGCGGCAAGAATCAACGGCAGCGCGCCGAACATGGCAGCGAGCGTCGTCATGAGGATCGGCCGGAAGCGCTCCATGCAGGCCTGGTGGATGGCGTCTTCGCTGGAAAGGCCGCGCACGCGCTCGGCTTCGAGCGCGAAATCGACGAGCATAATGCCGTTCTTCTTCACAATGCCGATGAGAAGGATAATGCCGATTAGCGCGATGATGGAGAGCTGCTGGCCGGTAATTAGCAGCGTGAGCAGCGCGCCGAAACCGGCCGAGGGCAGCGTCGAAAGGATCGTGAGCGGGTGGACCAGGTCCTCGTAGAGAATGCCGAGCACAAGATAAACCGCAATGAGGGCTGTGAGGATCAAAAGAGCCGTCGAGGACTGCTGCTGTTGCAGGGCGAGCGTCTCACCGGCAAGCTCAATATGGACGGATTCCGGCACGTGAAGCTCGTGCCGGATTTGCATAATCTGCGGCAAGACTTGCCCGAGCGCGACGTTCTGATTGGTGTTGAAGCTGATAGTAACGGCGGGAAACTGACCGCTGTGGGCTACCGTAAGGGGAACGCCTGTAAGGCTAAGCGCTGTGACGGCCGAGAGCGGAACCTGCTGACCGGACCCGCCATTGATGAAGATGCGGTCGAGGCCTTCCAAGCCTCTTTGAACGTCGAGGCTGGCTTCGAGGACGACGTTATACTGATTGCGGAAGTCGTAAATGGTCGAAACCGCGCGCTGCGAGTAGGCATCGTTCAGCGCGTTGTCGATGTCTTTCACCGCGACGCCGTATTTGGCCGCTTTGATACGGTCGATGGTGAGCGTGGCTTGCGGCCCGCCGGCCTCGCGGTCCGAATTGACATCTACGACGCCTGGTACGCGCTTGATGCGTTCCTGAACCTTGGGAAGCCACTGGATGAGGTCTTTGAGCTCGGGACTCCATAGGGTGACTTGATATTGCGATCTGGATTGCCGCGCTCCGAACTGAAGCTCAGAGCTCGGATACATGGTGACCTCGACGCCCTTGAGGGCAGCGAGCTTGTGGCGCAGCCGCGCTATGACGCCAAGCACGGGCGTCTTGCGCTCGGGCAGCGGCTTTAGCGCCATGAAGAAGCGCACTTGGTTGCTGGCCCCGAAGCCGGTGGTGCCTCCGATCGAGACGGCGACCCCATCCACATCGGGATCGTTGTCGATTATCGTGTTGATATTCTTCTGAAGATCGTCAAGCGAATCGAAGGAGATTTCAGGCGATGCGCGCGCATTGCAAACGACAAGCCCCGTGTCCCCTTGCGGCACAAGTCCGCCTGGCAGCACCCTGAAAAGCAAGACGGTCATGGCGATCGCCGTTAGCGTGATCGCCACCATCAAATAGCGATGGTGAAGGGCGAAAACCAAAGAGCGTTCGTAGCGCCTCAGCAATGCCTCGAAGAACGGTTCGATCCGTCTATCGAGCCATGTCTCCCGCGGGTGCGGAAGCCGGCGGATAAGCCTGCCGCAAATCATCGGCGTCAGGGTCAAAGATATGACGGCGGAGATCAGAATCGCGTAAGTGAGGGTCCAAGCGAATTCCCGGAAAAGGCGCCCGATGACGCCGCCCATGAATAGGAGCGGGATGAAGGCCGCGACGAGCGAGATGCTGATGGAGATGATGGTGAAGCCGATCTGGCGCGAGCCTTCCAATGCGGCTTGCAGCGGTTTCAGCCCTGCCTCCATGTTGCGGTAGCAGTTCTCGATGACCACGATGGCATCGTCGACCACGAAGCCGACACAAATTGTCAGCGCCAGCAGCGACATATTGTCGAGGCTATATCCCGAGACCCACATCAAGGCGACGGTGCCTGCGAGCGATAGCGGCACGGCAACGCCCGCCGCCAGCGTCGGTACGCCCCGGCGAAGGAAAACGAGCACCACGGCCATCACCAGCACGATGCTTGCAATCAGCGTCTTTTGGATATCGAAAATGCTGGCGCGGATCGTTTTCGTCCTGTCGTTCAGGACCGTGAGCGTAACGTCGGCAGGCAGCAGACGGTGCAGCTCGGGCATGAGCGCATAGATCTGATCCACCGTCTTGATGACGTTCGCATCCGAAGTCTTGAAGATAATGAAAATGACAGCGGGAGATTTGTTGTAATAACCGGCTGCGAGCCGGTTGCTAGTGCCGGTCGAAACTTTGGCCACATCGCCGATGCGGACGACGTCGCCGCCCTTAACCTTCACGACGAGCGAGGCGTAATCGGCCGGCTTTTCGATTTGGCCATTGACCGTGACGAGGGTGGACTTGTCGGGCCCGTCCATATTTCCGATCGGCACGAGCGAATTGGCTTGCGTAATCGCGGTTCTGACATCCTCGAGGCCAAGACTGCGCGTTTGCAGCTCGGCTGGGTTGGCCACCACGCGGACGGCCGGAGTTTGCGCGCCCCCGAGCAGGACCTCGGCCACACCGTTAACTTGGCTGATGCGAGTGTTCACGATCAGGTCGCCAAGATCGTAAAGGTCGGTCGCCCGCCGGTTCGGCGATGTCATCACCAAAATCATGATGGGCGATCCGGCGGTGTTCGACTTTCTGATCGTCGGACGGCGGGTGAGCGTCGTTGGCAGGTCTGCCTGTGCCGCATTGATCGCAGCCTGAACGTCACGCGCAGCGTCGTCGGCGTTGCGCGACAGATCGAATTGCACCTGGATGCTGGTTGAGCCGATTTGGCTTGTCGAGGTCAGCTCGTTGACGCCCGCGATTTCTCCGATGCGCCGCTCCAGAGGGGCTGCGATGGTGGCGGCCACGGTTTCGGGATCGGCGCCGGGCAGCGAGGCGCTGACGCGGACTGCGGGCTGATCCACATTCGGGAGGCTTGAGACGGGCAGGTTGAAGTAGCCGACGACGCCTGCGAGGAAGAGCCCCACCGACAGGAGCGTCGTTCCGATTGGCCGCCGGATGAAGAGTGCAGAGGGGTTCATTGGGGCACCGTCGTCGGCGCCCCTGCCCGCGGAGGTGTCATCGCGTGTGCAGCGCAGCATACTATGATGCGCCGCAGCGTCATTTCATGCAGCAGCGCGCGCGGGATGACGCTGCATTCGGCCGGATGCGCGCCTGTTGCCCTTCTCATCCGGCTCCTCCGGCCTCGGTAGAGGGCTCGCTCGATGGCTCCTCGGTAACGCCGATGAGGCTTTCGACGCGGCTTTTTAGGCCTTCCATCGCGAGGTAGATGACCGGCGTGGTGTAGAGCGTGAGGAGCTGGCTGAGGAGCAGCCCGCCGATGATGGTGACGCCGAGCGGAATGCGAAGCTCGGAGCCGGGACCATGACCCAGCACCAGCGGCAGCGCGCCGAGGAGCGCCGCAACCGTCGTCATCATGATGGGGCGGAAGCGCAAGAGGCAAGCTTCCCGGATCGCGTCGAGCGGCGCCATGCCCCGGTGCCGCTGCGCGTCGATGGCGAAGTCGATCATGATGATGGCGTTCTTCTTCACGATACCCATGAGAAGAACGACGCCAATCAGGGCGATGAAGGAGAACTCCATCCCGAACAATTCGAGCGCGAGCAGCGCGCCGATACCTGCGGAAGGCAGGGTGGTCAGGATTGTGAAGGGATGGATGAAGCTTTCATAAAGGACGCCAAGAATAATGTAGATGGTAACGACCGCGGCCAGGATCAAAAGCGGCTGGCTTTTGAGCGACGCGTTGAACTCGGCCGCCGCACCCGTGAAGCTTCCTACGATCGAGCTCGGGATACCGACGTGCTCGCTCGCCTCGGCCACCGCTTTCACGGCCGCATCGAGAGAGACGCCTGGACCGACATCGAAGCTGATGGTCGCCGCTGGATATTGCTGCACGTGGTTGACCGAAAGGGGCGCGATGGTGCGCTCGATTGTGGCAAAGGCAGAGAATGGAACTTGCGCGCCGCGGCCTTGACCAACCACCGGAACTGCGCTGATGGCCGAGCTTGTCGCCCCGCCGCTACTGCTGCTGGATAGACCCGTGGTCGAGTTTCCGCTTGTCGAATTACTGATGGCGTTGCCTGGAACGAAAATTGAGCCGAGCGCCGCGGCGTCGGTTTGATATTTGGGGTCGACCTCAAGCACCACGCGATATTGGTTCGACTGACCGTAAATCGTCGACACTTGGCGCTGTCCGAAGGCGTCGTAGAGCGTATCGTTAAGAGCCTGCATGGTCACGCCGAGCCGGCCGGCAATGACCCGGTCGGTCCAGATCATGATCGCGTTGCCGTCCTCTTGGATGTCGGACGAAACATGGCTCAGGCGGCTGTCTTGCTTGAGCTCGGCGGTCAGTTTCTTTGCCCAGTCCGAGAAGCCCGCGCGGTCGAGGCCAACAAGGACATACTGATATTGGGTGTGGCTCCGGCTGGTGCCGATCTGGATATCCTGGACGATCTGGAAGGTTGTGTAGATGCCGGGAATTTCCCGCGCGGCCTGGGTCAGGCGTTGCATAATTTCGGTCGCGCTCGACTGCCTGTCGTTCTTGGGCTTCAAGGTGAGCGCGAAATGAGCGACGTTCGGTGTGGCATTCGTCGTCCCAACGCCAACAACGGAAACGGCGCCCAGCACGTCGGGGTCCTTGCGGATCACATCCTCGACCTGTTTTTGCAGGCCGTTCATACGCTCGAACGACACGTCGGGCGAAGTCTCGGTATCGGCGGTGAGAAAACCGGTATCCTGATCCGGCAGAAAGCCTTTCGGGATGGCGAGATAAAGCGTGATCGTGAAGACGAGAGTGAGAGCCGCCACGATCAGGGTCAGAAACCGGAAGCGCAGCACGACATCGAGTGTGACCCGGTAAAAGACATAGAGCGCGTTGAGAGGAGCCTCGGTCAGCCGGGCATACCAGGGGGCCCTTTCGCCATGGCGCGGCGCGCGGAGCAACCTCGCGCTCATCATGGGGGTGAGCGTCAGGGCGATGACCATCGAGGTCAAAACCGCGATTGTCAGCGTCAGTGCGAATTCGTGAAAAAGCCGGCCCACGATGCCGGTCATGAAGAGTAGGGGTATGAACACCGCGACGAGCGAGACGGTCAGCGACACGATGGTGAAGCCGATCTCGCCCGCGCCTTTGTAGGCCGCTTCCATCGGCTTATCGCCATGCTCAACATGCCGCATGATGTTTTCGATCATAACGATCGCGTCGTCGACGACGAAGCCGGTCGCGATGGTGAGCGCCATCAGGGAAAGATTGTCGAGGCTGAATCCGGCGAAATACATGATGCCGAACGAGGCGATGAGCGAAAGGGGAAGCGTGACGCCCGCGACGATGGTGGCGCTAAGGGTGCGCAGGAATAGGAGCACCACCAGCACGACCAAGACCACGCTCATCGCGAGCGTGAATTGCACCTCGGCGACGGAGGCCCGGATGGTCCCGGTGCGGTCTGCGGCGACCTCAACCTTGACGCCTGTAGGCAAAGCGGCGGAAAGGCGCGGCAGGATCTTCTGTAACCGGTCGACGGTACCGACGATATTGGCGCCGGGCTGGCGCTGCACATCGATGATCACGGCGGGAACGCCGTTATAGCGTGCCGCCACCTTATTATTCTCAAGGCCCGCAAGAATGGTGGCAACATCCCGGAGCATGACCGGCGCGCCGTTACTATAGGCAACGACCACCTCTTCGTAGGCCTTTGCCGTTTCGAGCTGATCGTTGGCGCCGATCAAGAACGATTTCTCCGGCCCGCTCAATAGGCCCTTCGAGCCCGTCACATTGGCGTTGGCGATGGCGGCGCGAACCGTTTCCAGTGCGAGGCCGTAGGACGAAAGCTGGGTGGGATTGGCCTGAATCCGCACCGCAGGGCGGATATTGCCTTGCACAGTAACCCTGCCAACGCCTGTGACCTGGCTGAGCCGCGGGCTCAAAAACGTGTCGGCAAGGTCGCTCAGCCGTTCCATCGATAATCCCGTGGAGGTGAGCGCTATGGTCAGGACCGGCGGGTCGGATGGATTGACCTTCGCGTAGGTGGGCGGATAGGGCAAGTTTTGCGGGAGTTGCCCGCCGGCCGCGCTGATTGCGGATTGAACGTCTTGTCCCGCGGCGTTGATATCGCGGTCGAGGCTGAACTGCAGCGTAATTTGGCTGAGCCCCTGCGAGCTCGCCGAGCTCATGTTTTCGAGCGAAGGGATCTGGCCGAGCTGCCGCTCCAGCGGCGCGGTAATGAGCCGCGCTATGGTATCGGCATTGGCGCCCGGCAGCTGCGTCGTCACCTGGATGACCGGGAAATCCACCTGAGGCAGCGACGAGATGGGCAGAAAATTGTATGCAAGCGCGCTGGAAAGCAGAACTGCAACCGCGAGAAGCGAGGTGGCAATCGGGCGCGCAATGAAGGGCGCTGAGATGCTCATGGTTTCGGAGAACCCTGGCCCGCTGGCGC
>Ga0326728_10017364_pt1 | contig 14444 bp, 16 predicted proteins | sample MB3enrmetagenome_FD_207602 | JGI IMG/M metagenome (GOLD analysis project Ga0326728, IMG submission 207602) | Lab enriched peat soil microbial communities from McLean, Ithaca, NY, United States - MB31MN | ecosystem: Environmental > Terrestrial > Soil > Wetlands > Peat | place: USA: New York...
GGGTTCACAAATGTTGCCGGGGGAGGAGTCTGTCCAAAGGCCGCGGACGGCCCCAGGGTGAGGCCCGCCATGGTCAGCAGAGCGCAGAGGGTCTTGGCTAAAACAGCGGTAAAGCGGCGATACTTCGACATTCAATCCTCCAAAAATATTGATCCAACATTGCTTACCAGCAGGAAACAACACATACTTGCGAAATCCTGATTGTTCCCGAACAGTTCGGTCGCCGAGTGACTCTACGGCTGATAAATCTGCACGTTGTTGATTGGAGCTCCGTTCCAGTTGGCCCAGCCGCCGATGCAGTAAAGTTGTTCCTTGTAGACCGCCGAACTGCCTAACATGGTTCCCTGGGGCATGGGAGCGAGCGTCGTCGTCCATTTGTTCTTCGACAGCTGGAAGGACTCGTTCACCGTCGTTGCCGCCCCGGCATTGTTGAGATAGCCGCCGGCGTCATAGAACTTAGAACCGATCGATCCGAAGCAGGAAACAACGCGCGCTGTGGGATCGGCGGTGAGCTCGGTCCAGGCGTTGGTGGCAGCGTCGTAGGCCTCGGTGTCTCCGGTGATATTGCCGGGCGTGGTGCCACCGTCGGCGGCCACGATCGTAGTTCCGAGCAGACCGACGGCAGGGCCTTGCTTGTTCCCTAACATCGGCGTCTCTTCCGTCCAGGTATTGGTTGCGGGATTGTAGCTTTCGACCGTCGCGACGAAGTCGCTGGGGCTGACAATGCCACCGATGACATAAATGACGTTCTTCTCAACCACAGCCGCGGTTAACCACCTTGCAGTGGGCATGGCCGCCATGGCAGTCCAGGTCTTGGTCTTGGGGTTGAACGCCCACACGGCGTTCGAGGGCACACCTCCGCCGGCAGATCCGCCAAACACGTATAAGATGTTTTTCACCACGGCAGCGCTCGCCCCTGAGACGACCACCGGATAGGACACACCAGTACTCCAGGTGTTGGCCACGGGATTATAGATTTGCACGTCGGCGACCTCCTCTGTCGCGTCATTGCCGCCGACCAGGTAGATCTCGTTCTTGAGCACTGCCGCCGCCGCGCTGGCGACGGCCGTCGGCATCGCCGTCCCGCTGGTCCACGTATTGTGGGTGACGGCCGGAGCCTGCTCGCCAGCGGAGTCGGTCTGGGCTTGGAGCGGAAGCGCGACTCCAGTTGCGAGAATGAAAAGGGTGAGCATGGTGAGCGCAGATGCGGCCATGCCAGTTTTCTTGCTTGTCCTGCTCGTACTGCAATTCATTTGAAAGCCTCCTGCGAGCGAGATCTTCCTTGCTCGTACTCTTGGAATCGTTAACCCCAAGATTCGCCGGACAACAACCGGCATACGAGAACGCCACCAACGCCCTCCCAGCGCGTCTCTGCCTCAGAGACCTATGCAAGGACGTTGATTCCGATGCGCTTACTCTGGGGGAACAGCAAATCTTCTTTCTGGCCCTATAATCTGACTCGCTCATAGGGGCTCTTAAAGACTGACCAAAAAGGGACTTCGACCCGTCGAACTCAGCGTATAATGCCTTCGACGCCCCTCCCCGGCAACGGACAACAACGGACATTAGCGGGTATTAGCGGACATTCAGGATGGGCGACACCCCCGTACGGCCGATAACCAAACACCGCCTTGATTCCTGGAAGGAGATCGCCGCCTTCTTCGGACGCGACGAGCGCACCGTTCGTCGCTGGGAGAAGGATCGAGGACTGCCCGTCCTTCGTGTTCCGGGCGGGGAGCGCGGTGGTGTGTTTGCCTACGCCGAGGAACTGCGGGAGTGGGTGAAAGGAAGAACCGGCGAATTTGAAGGCACCGAATTGGAACGCATTCCGGCCATTGCCGATGCCATCGATGCCGACGGCCCTGCCGACGGGGAAGAGACCGAGCGTGCGCCCGCATCCGAGTCTGCGAAAAGCTCGACCGCCGCTCCCGTCCCGGCTCTCGCTTTGCAGACCGCTCCCGCTGCACCGCAGCCGTCGAATGTCCGGATGGTGCTTTGGCTAGCGCCCTTAGTGCTGGTCGCAGGTTTGATAACTCTGGTTTCGTTCGGACATCGCGAACCCCAATACAAGAACGCACTGGCCGCCCCGCACTCACCCAATGCCGAAGCCCAGGAACTTTATCTCAAGGGCGAGTATCACTGGACCAAGCGTACCCCGGAAGATCTGAACAAGGCGGTTGATTACTTCACCCAGTCGATCGTGAAAGACCCCAGTTACGCGCAAGCCTATGTGGGGCTGGCCGACTGCTACAACCTGCTGCGCGAATTCAGTGTCATGCCTCCGGATGAAGCTTATCCCCGGGCGCTGGCTGCGGCCCAGAAAGCCGTCGAACTCGACGACACTTCCCCGGGAGCGCACACTTCCCTGGCGTTTGCCACCTTCTACTGGAATTGGGACCCGGTGACCGCCGAACGTGAATACAAACGAGCGCTGGAATTGAATCCAAACTTCGTGCAGGGCCACCACTGGTATGCGACATTCCTGCTGACTTCCGCGCGCTTTCCCGAAGCTTTGGACCAAATCGAACAGGCCCGCAAGCTCGATCCCTCATCCACTACCATCCAGGCTGACAAGGGTTGGATTCTCTTCAATGCCGGTCGAAAGGGCGAGGCTTTCGCGCTTCTCAAACAACTGGAATCAACCGATCCTGCTCTGGCAACGACACACGGTTACCTGGCGGCGATCTACTTCGACCGCAAAGACTACGAGAACTTTTTTGCCGAATCAAAGCAGTCGGCGCAGTTGCGCCACGATGAGGCTGGGTACGCCGTGGCCGACGCCGCCGAGCGGGGCTTCGCCGCTGGCGGGTTAGACGGCATGCGCGAAAGGATGCTGCCCGTTCAAAAAGAGCTCTTCGACCGCGGTTTGGGGCCTGCCTATGATTTGGCTGCCACCTGCGCCTTGCTGGGCAAGAAGCAAGAAGCGATGCGATACTTGCAGGCGGCCTATGAGAAGCGGGAGACCGGCTTGCTGTATCTGAGCCGAGATCCTGATTTCAACATCCTGCACGACGATTTGGTGTACAAGGAAATTACCGAGCGAGTCGGGAAAACACTGAGCCATTGACTCAATTCTGTCTTTTTCCGTTATCCTTAAGTGGAGATTTATGACCCTGTTAGACGCCCAGCCCTACGACCCCGCAAGGTTGCGGCGGCGGAAGATCAAGATCGCGGCCGCCATCGTGGCCGTGATCGTTCTGGCCGCGCTGGCCTGGATGTACCGCAACTGGCCGGAAGAGCGCGTCGTCGACAAGTTCTTCGCCGCACTTCAGGATCAGCGCTACGAAGCCGCCTACGGCATTTACTTCAACGATCCCGGATGGCTCCAGCATCGGCAGAAGTATTCTCAGTACACCTACGCGGACTTCTACCGCGACTGGGGACCGGGCGGCGAGTGGGGCCTCATCAAGTCCCACCGGATCTACGGATCGGCCAACACAAAAGGTTTTACCGGCGGAGGCGTCGTGGTCGAAGTAATCGTCAACGAACGCACGGAGCACGCCCGCATGTTCGTGCAGAAGTCGGATAAAACGCTGACCGTGTATCCCTACTAAGCCGCCATCGCCGCAATCTGCTCCAGCGTCTTCTGCAGCGACGCCGGATCCCCCACGGTCACGCAGGTCTTCGAGCGGTCGATCTGCCGCATCAGTCCCCACAGAACTTTTCCCGGGCCGACTTCAATAAACAGGCTGGCTCCCTTATTGATCAGCAATCGCACCGACGGCTCCCACCTCACCGTGCCGGTCACTTGGCGAATCAGGGCGTCGCGCGCAGCGTCCGCGGAATCGACCACCGCCGCATCGACATTCGAGACCACCGGGCACAACGGATCCTGAAAACTCAGCGCCCTCAGGTCTCGCGCCAGGCGATCCTGCGCCGGTTGCATCAGCGAACAATGGAAAGGCGCGCTGACCGGCAGGCTCACGGCCTTCTTCGCTCCGCGTGCGCTGGCCAGCTTCATGGCGCGGTTCACCGCGCCGGCGTGTCCCGAGATTACGATTTGCTCGGGCGAATTAATATTGGCCGCCTGGCAGACTTCTCCCTGCGCCGCTTCCTTCAAAATTTCGCCGACCTGGTCGAACCCAACTCCAATTCCCATTCCAATGAGGGCCGCCATCGCGCCCACGCCCACCGGCACCGCTTCCTGCATATACCTGCCGCGATTACGAACCGTCCGCACCGCGTCCGCAAAAGTCAGCGTACCCGCCGCCACGTGCGCCGAATACTCGCCCAGGCTGTGCCCGGCAACAAAGTCCGGCTGCAAACCTCTTTCCTGCAGCACGCGCCACACCGCCACCGACGCCGTCAGAATCGCCGGCTGCGTGATCTCGGTCAGCCTCAATTTTTCTTCCGGACCTTCAAAGCAAAGCTCGGACAACTTGTAGCCCAGCGCCTCGTCCGCCTCCTCAAAAGTCCGGCGCGCCACCGGATAGTTGGACGCCATCTCTTTGCCCATGCCCACGGCTTGCGAACCTTGGCCCGGAAAAAGAAAAACGATTTGAGAACAAGTGTTTGTCATAGTAAGAATGAAGTCAGAAGTCAGACTGCAGAAGTAAGAGCCTATTCGGCGGTCGCAGGATTTTCACTTCTGCAATCTGACTTCTAACTTTTGACTTCCCTACGTCGCAACCGCCGCGCTCAATTCCGCCAGCTCCCGCTCGATCGTTTCGTTTACCTTGCCCTCGGCGAATTCCGCTGCCACGCGCACCGCGTTCTTGATGGCATTCGTATTCGACGATCCGTGGGTGATGATGCACACACCTTTTACACCCAGCAGCGGCGCGCCGCCATAATTGGTGTGATCCAGCCGCTTCTTGAAATCGGAAAACGCGTTGCGCGAAAGCAGCGCGCCCACCTGCCGCGTGATCGTCGCCTTCAAAGTTTCTTTCAGCACGGCGCGCACCAGCCGCGCCACACCTTCCGAAGTCTTCAAGGCAACGTTGCCGACAAATCCGTCGGCCACGATCACATCGACATCGCCATTATATAAATCGAGGCCTTCCACATTGCCGATAAAATTGATCGGAAGCCGCTTCAGCAGTTGAAACGCCTCGCGTGTCAGCTCGTTGCCTTTGCCTTCTTCTTCTCCGATTGAAAGCAGCCCAACCCGCGGATGCTCCACGCCGAAAATCGAACGGCAGTAGATATCGCCCATCACCGCGAACTGCTCGAGGTTATTGGCCGTGCAATCCACGTTCGCGCCGACATCGAGCAGAACCGCCGCCGTGTTCAGCACCGTAGGGAATGCCGCCGCCAGCGCCGGACGATCCACGCCCGGCAGCGCGCCCAGCACCACTTTGGCCGTAGCCATCGCGGCGCCCGTGTTGCCCGCCGTTACAAAGCCCGCGGCCCGCCCTTCGCGCACCAGTCGCAGTCCGACGCGGATCGACGAATCGCGCTTGGCGCGAATCGCCTCCACTTTGTCGTCCATGGTGATGACTTCGCTGGCGTGAACGACCTCAATGGGCAGCCGCCGCGCCCCGGGATAGCGCTCCAATTCGGCCCACAGTTGCGGTTCCGGCCCCACCAGAAGCACGCGCACTCCGTGCAGGCGCGCCGCCTGCAATGCGCCTTCAATCTCCGGCTTCGGCGCCTTCTCGGACCCCATCGCATCCAGTGCGATTACGCTAGGCATGAAAGGAAATTAGGACTTCTCTTCGACCTCTACCACTTCGCGGCCCTTGTAGGTTCCGCACTTCGGACAAGCGCGGTGTGGCATCTTCTGCTCATGGCAGTTCGGACACTCCGACAGCGAGTGCTTCGAGAGTGAGTCATGCGCGCGCCGCGTGCTGGTGCGCCGTTGTGAATGTCTGCGTTTCGGATTCGGCATGATGTTCCTTTTCAGTTGCCAGTTGCCAGCCGTCAGTTGCCAGTCAACCCCGCCTTACTGGCAACTGGGTACTGGCCACTGGCAACTGGTTCCTACAGCTTATCCCGTATTTCCTTCAGCGCCGCCCAGCGCGGATCCTCGACCTCGTCCACGCACGAGCACTGAATTTCATTCAAGTTCTTGCCGCAGTGCGGACACAGACCTTTGCAATCTTCGCGGCAAACCGTCTTCAACGGCAGCGCCAGCAGCACCTGCTCGCGCAGCATGTCTTCCAGCAACAACCCTTCGCCCTCGTAATAACCGATCTCGGCCTCGGCGTCCGTGACCGAAAGCTCTTCGTGCCCGGAGTCGGTCCCCAGCGGCCGGTACAGAAGATCGAAGCTGCGCTCCACCTGGTGCACAACCGGGTCGAGACAACGCGCACAAGGCACTTCCAGGCTGGTCCCGAGCTTGCCCTTCACCCGGATGTCCTGCACCACCTTGTGCTTGCCGTGATGCTCCTCGACCAGATCCGCCCGGCCCTCGCTGCCGAGTGGCGAGCGCTGCCGGACTTCCTCGCCCAGATCGATCACACCCGGGCTGAACTCCTCCCGGAAATCGACCGGGTGAATCTCCAGATCCTTAATTCCGATGAGCATTGGAACCTCCGCCGCCCCCACTCCAATTACCGCAAAGGCCCGCGGAAGTGCGCACAGAGACGAAAGTCTCTCAGGGAGCAATACATAAGAATAAAGGCCTGTAATAGCGGTGTCAAGGGCAGGAACGGCGTTGGCCGCTAGAGCCTACCCACATCGTATCCCCACCTTTGCCCGTCACTTCCACTGGTGCCGTTCCTCACTGACAAATCGCTGCCATTCTCCTAAAATTTGCCCGTCGCAGCAAACTGGTCCACGGACATCCCCGTCCAGCGGAAGAAAGGAAGTGCTCCGCCATGCTGCCCTCATCTTCGAGCAAGTTGAAACTCTCCTTCGACACAGTCTTCTACTACGTCACCGACATGGAAGCATCCATCGCCTTCTATCGCGACACCCTCGGACTCTCTCTGCTTTCGCACGACTACGTCGCGCGCTTCGATCTCGATGGCGTGCTCATCGAACTCGTGCGCGTGCCGCCCGGATCGGTGGTCCCCGGCAACGGCAATGCCCGCCTTTGCTTTTCCGTCACGCACTTGCAGGAGACGTTGGAGCAAATGCACGCTCTCGGCATCGCGACCAGCGATATCAAGAACAAGCAGGGCGGAAAACTGGCCTTCTTCCGCGACCCCGACGGCAACCAACTCTGCCTCTGGGAGTACGCCGCAGCCGAGGATGCCAGGGAGATCGTGAAGTCAGCCGTGCTCCACAGCTAACAAGTTGCGGAAAAACTCCGGTTTCGTATCAGGGTATCGCTTTAGCGATACCGCAGGTCCCTCAAAATCAGACGCCCCTTTAGGGGCTGAGGCAGCTTTACCGCGGCAAGATCTTGCTGGCGAGCCGTGATGCAAGTGCGATTGGTAGGCATGCCTTCAGGTACGCCGAAAGCGTTTAGAATGAACGCCGCTTCAGGCGCTGGATCTCAGAAAGCTCGATCTTTCGCCGCCGGTTCCTAGGAATATGCTAGACTATCCCTATGCCAACCCTATACGTGGAAAACGTGCCCAAGGACCTCTACGCAGCCCTGCGCGCCCGCGCCCGCAAGAAGCGCAGCTCCATCGCCGCCGAAGTCATCGCGTTGCTGAAGGACGCCGTGCCCACCGCGGCGGAACTGAAACAACGCCGTCGGTTCTATGAGGATTTGATGGAACTCCGCTCTCATCAGCCTTCCGGAAAAGGTCCCTTCCCCTCTGCCGAAGAGATGATCCGCGAGGATCGTGAGCGGTGAAGACTTTCGTCGTGGACGCCAGCGTCGGCGCCAAGTGGGCGTCACCTGAGATCGTCGAGCCTCTCGCCGATCGCGCCGACCGCTTTCTTCGTGCTTACGTGGATGGAACAATCCAGGTGGTCGTCCCGGATTTGTTCTGGCTCGAGATTGGCAGCTTTCTTTGGAAAGCCGCGAAGCGTGGCACGATAACATCGGTATTGGCGCGCCGCGCCCTCGAAGCGATGCTCAATCGGGACTTCCCGACTCTGCCCAGCCGAGCTTTTCTGCCAGATGCGTTCAAAATCGCCACCGATTTTGACCGGACCATTTACGATAGCACTTATGTGGCGATGGCCACTGCCACAGGGACTGAACTCATCACCGCCGACGAGCGCCTGGTAAACGCCCTTGGAAGCCGCTTCCCCGTCCGCTGGCTGGGAGCTTTCTAGCCGGAACGCCTTCCGCTTCTGCGTTATACTAGGACGCTGGCGATGGAGTTCGCCGTTAACCGCCCAATCGGCTGATGACTCCTACAGAACTTTTGCAGGAGTACTCCATCGTGAACTATCACGCCCACTATCTTTCCAACTATCTATGGATCGCGCTCGGCGCCGTGGTCGGAGCCAGCGCCCGCTACTTCCTCAGCACTCTGATCGCTCGCGATTTCTCCTCCGCGTTCCCCTACGGCACGCTGCTGATCAATATCACCGGCAGCCTCGTCCTCGGATTCTTTCTCGTGTTTTCGACCGAGCGTGCGCTACTCGACCCGCGCTGGCGCCTGCTGGTCGCCATCGGCTTCTGCGGTTCCTACACCACTTTCTCCAGCTATGCCTTCGAAAGCTTTGCGCTGATGGAGCAGGGGCAATGGCTCCTGACCGGCATCAACATTGTGGCCAGCAACGCGCTCTGCCTCGCCGCCGTTCTGGCTGGCGCCGCGCTTGCCCGGGGTTTGTAAAATAGGAGTTAGCGTCGTTATGGCCGTTCAAGTCACCATCTATCTCACCGAAGGCGATTCCTGGCATCATCGCCCGCTGCATCTGGAAATCCTGAAATATCTGCGCGAAGAAAATGTCTTCGGAGCCGTCGCCTTTCACGCCGTCGCCGGCTTTCTCGGACGAGGCCGCGTCCACACCGCGCACCTCGTCGAAGCCGGAGGCGAACTTCCCGTCGTGATCTCCTTCGTCGATACCGACGAGCACGTCAACCGCGTTCTCCCTAAGCTGCGAGAGATGGCCGCGCATCGCCTCATCGTGCGCGAAAATGTCGTCATCGAGCAGGGCAGTTTGGACTGAGGGGGAATACACGGAAGACGTAAAGCGGGCTCCGTACAACGAGTGCGGCACCCGGCACCAGGAGGGAGTTCGGTCGGAGCAATGAGTTCAGATCGCCGGACACCAGATCGTCGCACCAGCGATACGGAGCGCCTCGCGGTATCCGGCGAGTTGCGAGCCTCTGGTTCTCGGCACCACTTGGGTTCATGCGGCGTTGTTGGCGTAGAAGCGAACCAGTTGCTTCGCATTGCAAGTCTAGCCGGGCAGTTCAATTGCGATCAAATCACGGATGATGCCCGTTCCGCCGCCGAGCGCATTGCGGAGGGGCGTTTCTACGTGGCGTGCGTCGGCCAGTTCAAACGTGGCAAATCCACCCTGTTGAACGCCCTGATCGGCGAGCCCATCCTGCCCAGTGGGGTGGTTCCGGTCACGGCTGTCCCCACGATATTGAGATTCGGAGAAAGCCTCGGGGCACGTGTTCGCCTAAAGAGTGATGAATGGACGGACATTGCCATAGCCACGATTGAGGAGTACGTGTCCGAAGCACGGAACCCGGAGAACAGCAAGGGAGTCGCGGGGTTGGAAGTATTTGTGCCCAGCCCGCTGCTGGCACAAGGCATGTGCTTTGTGGACACGCCGGGGCTCGGCTCCGTGTTCGCGGGCAACACCGCTGCCACACACGCATTTCTCCCGCACATCGACGCTGCCATCGTCGTGATCGGCGCCGATCCTCCAATAGGCGCAGACGAATTGGCGCTGGTCGAGAGCGTTGCGAAAGAAATTCCCGACATCCTGTTCGTCTTGAACAAGGCAGATCGCGTCACCAAGCCCGACCGGGATGCGGCGGTTTCTTTTGCCCGACAGGTGCTTGAAAGCCGGCTCCAGCGCCCTGTCCGTTCGATTTTCGAAATCAGTGCCCTCGAACAACTCGACAACGGTGGTTCTCCGAGAGATTGGGCGCTGCTGGTAAACGCGCTGGAACAATTGGTGCAGCGTTCAGGCCGGAAACTTGTCCACGATGCTGAGGATCGTTCGGTGCGACGTTTATCGAGTCAACTCCTTGTTGTGGTGAAGGAGGAGCGAGACGCGTTGACTCGGCCTTTTGATGAGTCTGAGAGGCGGATCGGCCAATTACGAGAGATAGTGTCGCAAGCTGAGCAGTCCCTAAATGATCTCGGATACCTGTTCTCCGGCGAACAGCAGCGCCTGTCAAAGACGTTTGGCGATCACCGGGATGCTTTTCTCAAGTCCGTGCGAGAGGTGGCGCACCACGAACTTGGATCGGCCCTGCAATCGCTGCCGCGAACTAACGGACCTCGGTATCGGCGATCTGCCATGCGGGCGGCTCAAGATGTGGCTCGGAATCACACGATGCCGTGGTTGGAAACCGAGAAAATAAAAGGAGAGGAAGCGTACCGCAAGATAGCAAAGAGATTCACTGATTTGACAACTGACTTCTTATTCAGGACGCGTGGCGTCCGAACCACCGAACTGGAGTACTTGCCAAAAGAGTTGAATGCCGAGCAGGATTTCCGAACTCGCTCTGAGTTTCAGTTCTACGAGTACATTGTTTTGGCTGTCCCGGCTTCCCCAGTACGCTATGTTGCTGACCTTATGCTCGGCGCTGTTCGGGCGCACTCCGTGATTGACGCCGCTGCCCACGCTTTTCTCGACCTGCTCTTCGAGACCAACAGCGAGCGCGTGCGAAACGATCTTGAGGAGCGCGTAACCAAGAGCCGCCGTTCTCTAGAAGCCGAAATACGCGCCGTGCTGCGTGAACTGAGCGCGGTCGCGGAGCGGGCGCTGGCTCGCGCACGCACCGCCCACGCAGCCGGTGCCCCATCCGTTGAATCCTCATTGGAGAGGCTGGCGGCCATTGAGTCTGAACTCGCTCGCCTGAGCCGAGCCGAAGCTTCTCATCTGGGGCATTCATGAGTCCGACCGCCATCTATGGAAGAAATGTTGAGCTTGAGCAACTCCGGCAATTGGTGTCTCGGCGCCACTCCTTCCTGTTTCACGGTCCTGCAGGAGTTGGCAAAACACTGCTGCTACAGCATCTGGCAGGCGAGGTGCCTGAGATGGTGTATTGCGACGAATCTCCCAGCAGTCAAGCCGTTTTTCGGAAGCTTGCCGCTGGACTGTTTGCAAGAAAGAATCGCCATGTCCTCCAAGCCTGCGGGACCAGCGGTCTGAACGCCATCAATTACAAGTCCGCCGTCTCGATCCGGGGGATCGTCACAGATGCTTTGCGTGAAGCCAGATATTGGATTGTGCTCGACCACTTGAAATCTTCGTCCCAGTCTTTTGCTGCCTCACTGAAGGATGTGTGCAACTGGACCGCAACCCCGCTCATTGCGGTTGCCCGCTCCGCGCACATGGAAGATGTCGGGTTCTTGTTGCCGATGTTCTCCGATCGCTCCGGGAAGTATGCATTGCGGAATTTCGATTCGGATACGGCAAGAGAGTTTGCGGTGCGAACCGCACAGGAGATGCGCTTAAACGCCGCGAACCGAGACGAAGCGATTCAGAAATTCGTTCACTACAGCAAGGGAAATCCCGGCGCGATTCTCGCCATGCTCGAAATGGCAGCCAGTCCGAAATACGTTACCGGGCAGCACGTCAAGCTTTCTCCCCTGTACATAGACTTCAGGCTGAGGTGGGGTGCCACTCATGGATGATGGGCTCACTGACAATCATCGTAGAGTCATCGCGAGCGGCATGCTGGTGGTCGATGCCGCAGCCGTTCGTATACTCGATCTCTTGGAGGACCGGAATTCGCCAACAGCAATGAAGGTCATCGAGGGCTCCGTTACTGAAAGTGAAAGTGAACAGGCCAGGGCGAGTCTGCTTCAACTTCAGGCGCTCATCGCTTCTTTTGTGCGAAAGTATGATCTCCAGCCCTCAAAGAAAAACCTCCGTCGCATCCTGGCAGCGGACGTATCCCAGATATGGGTGGCTTTGGAGGACAGCCGGCCCGCACGAATCAAGGGATACGGGGCGATGCCGATCTTCAGCGCCGAGTCGCTGGAAGCGGATTTGCAGGAGATGTTGCTTCTTGCCAACAGACTCAGGGCGCTTCTGAATTCCTAATCCCGACTGGCTCACGTTGCCCCACTCGTTCTCGTTCTCCGTGTTCAGTCCCGGAACAAACTGTTAGATACGTCATGGGACGGGACACGCCTTCTGCGAATGAATCGACAATCTGTGCTTACACCGTTGCGTGCGCACTTGCGTTCCGGATACAATGTTTTCCGTCCCGGCTGTCCGACCGCAACTTAGGTATCGTCAGGCCTGCCGGCCCGCTAAGGATTCCACGATGTTAGACCGCGTCTAATTCGCCGCTCTTCTGATCCGCGCTTGCGGATATCCGGTTTTCTTTCCCGTTGCTCTAGCCACGCCGTCGTGCCACTTCCCTATGCGGAAGCGACGCGTAGAAAGTTTGCCAGGTACTTATGGAAGCCGTTACGGCAATCAATACTCCGCCACCCTCACCCGAGCGCAGCCTATGGAGTTCTCTGTGGGAAGCGATCCGCGGTTCTCACCAGGACTACACAACGGGCAATCTGAACCGCGCGATTCTGTTGCTCGCCGTGCCCATGGTTCTCGAGATGGTGTTGGAATCGCTGTTCGCGGTGGTAGACGTTTTCTGGGTTGGCCGGCTCGGCGCCAACGCCGTCGCCACCGTTGGACTCACCGAATCCCTGCTCAGCCTGGTTTTCGCCGTGGGCATCGGATTGAGCCTGTCCACCACGGCCATGGTGGCGCGGCGTATTGGTGAGAAAGACCCCGAGGGCGCGGCCGTAGCCGGTGTGCAGGCGATCCTGCTGGGCTTGGCCACGTCGGTTGCCGTTGGAATGCCGTGCTTCATTTACGCTCCCGAGTTGCTGCGCCTGATGGGTGCTTCGAGCGACATCGTCTCGATGGGCAGCGGCTACGCTCGAATTGCGCTCGGTGGCAGTGGCGCCATCCTTATGTTGTTTCTCAACAACGCGATCTTCCGCGGCGCCGGCGACGCCGCCATCGCCATGCGCCTGCTGTGGGTTTCAAACATCATCAATCTGATTCTCGACCCCTGTCTGATTTTCGGACTAGGACCTTTCCCGCGCCTGGGCGTAACCGGCGCCGCTCTCGCCACTTTCACCGGACGCAGCATCGGAGTGGCCTACCAGCTCTACCGCCTGTTGCGTGGGACCGAGCGCATCCGCATCCTCAGCCGGCAGATTCGCGTGAATTTGCGCGTGCTGCTGCGGCTGGTGCGCGTGTCTTTGACGGGAATCCTGCAGTTCGCCATCGCCCACACCAGCTGGATCGGCCTGGTGCGCATCGTGAGCGTCTTCGGCGCCGCCGCGCTCGCCGGTTACACCATCGCCATTCGCATCGTCGTGTTTCTCATCCTGCCGTCCTGGGGACTCAGCAACGCTGCCGCCACTCTGGTCGGCCAGAATCTCGGAGCCAAAAAGCCCGAGCGCGCCGAGCAAGCTGTCTGGCGCACTGGCTTCTACAACATGCTTTTCCTGGGATCGGTGGGAGTGATCTTTATCCTCAAGGCCGAGTCCCTCGCTCGCCTGTTCACCCAGGACCCGGCCGTCGTTCCGCTCGCCGCGGCCTGTCTGCGCATCGTCAGCTACGGCAACATCGGATACGCCTACGGCATGGTCATGATGCAGGCTTTCAACGGCGCCGGCGACACGGTCACGCCCTCCATCGTAAATTTCTTCGGCTTCTGGCTGCTGGAAATCCCGCTGGCGTACTGGCTGGCGATTCCGATGCGCCTGCACTCCAACGGCGTCTACATCGCCATCGTGATCGCGGAGTGCTCCATCGCGGCCGCCAGCGCCGTGCTCTTCAAACGCGGGAAGTGGAAGGCGCAGAAGATTTGAAGGGGTGGCGTGCGCGGTCTCGAAGTCGGGAAATGGCAAGTATGCACCACAATGGTGTATACTGGTGCGATGGCAACCACGAAGCAGGTCCGGCGGAGTGTCACCCTCCCGGCTCAGATCGCCCAGCAGGTGGATCGTCTGGCCAAGCGCCGCCGCCTCAGCGATAACCGGGTGCTGGTAGAACTAATCGAGCAGGGCATCGAGGCTGCCAAGCAAAAGGAACAAGCTTTTTTCGAACTTGCCGAGCGCTTCCGCACCTCCAAGGGCGCCGACGAGGTCAAGAAACTCGGGGATGAATTAGGCCGCTTCGTTTTCGGTAGGTGAAGTCTCACTTCATCCCCAGCGCCCGCAGCGCTCCCTCATCCACCAGCGTCTTTCCGTCTTTCTTCGTGACCACGCCAAACGCTCCCGAGTAGTCCCACATCGCCCATCCAATTCCGTTGCGTTCGAGCGCCGTCCGCACATCGTGCAACCACGCGGCGCGGTCCTCGGGATCGGAATACTCCCGATACACGCCAAACTCGTTGCACACCAGTGGAACGCCGCGCCGCCGCGCCCACTCCGCTGCCTGCTTCATTTCCGATTCAATCCGGGCAGCATCCCAGTGCTCGCGCCCATAGCGGA
>Ga0326728_10017366_pt1 | contig 14443 bp, 11 predicted proteins | sample MB3enrmetagenome_FD_207602 | JGI IMG/M metagenome (GOLD analysis project Ga0326728, IMG submission 207602) | Lab enriched peat soil microbial communities from McLean, Ithaca, NY, United States - MB31MN | ecosystem: Environmental > Terrestrial > Soil > Wetlands > Peat | place: USA: New York...
GGAGTTCCGCGGGCAATTCACGGCGCTGGAGTTGCAAAAGAAGGCGTTGGAGTGGTGGGGGGATTGATGTTCCTTCTCGACACGAACATATGGCTGGAACTCCTCCTAAACCAGGACAAGGCTGCACAAGTCCGGTTCTTGTTGGAGCGTGAAGAGGCTGGGCAATTCGCCTTGACGGACTTCTCGCTATACTCCCTGGGCGTGATTCTGACCCGCCTCAAAAAAGACGAGGCGTTTCTGGATTTCCTTTTGGACACGCTCGAGGATTCGGCGGTCCGGCTCATCCGACTGGACACGGCGGCTCTAAAGGAAGTGCCCGTGGTGGGGCGCAAGTTCGGGCTCGATTTCGACGATGCGTACCAATACTTGGCCGCTGTCAGGTACAACCTCACGCTGGTGAGTTTTGATTCTGACTTCGACCGCACGGAGCGCGGAAGGCGCACGCCCGCAGACGTGGGAGGCCCCAAGCCTTGACGCTCAGTTAAGACAGCGGAGTGGACCCCCCTTTATATTCACTTCAGCGAAACCGCTGGGATCACCGAGCGCCTGATTGAGGGTGGCGGCGTGGACCACGCGGTGTCCAGCCACTATGATAGCAGGATGAACCTGCAGGCCGAATTCCTGGGTCTGGCTCAAGCGCTTGAGATCTTCGATCGACGACAACGCGGGGGCAAGTACGAATTCAAGCACCGGCTTGAGAATCTCTTCGATGGACTGTCTGAGCAAACGAGGGACCGTATCGGTGGAAAACCCGAGGATTTCGTTCGAACTGTTGAAGACACCAGAAACTACTTGGTGCACTACGACGAGCGCCCAGAAAGGAAAGTGCTTCACGGTGCGAAGGAATACTTCGAGGCGAACAGGAAGCTGCGTGCTCTACTCTTCGTGCTGCTGTGCAAAATGCTCGGCATCAGTGAAGATGTTGCGCTGATAGGGGCGTTCGCGCCGGGCGGTGTCCTCTGGTCCACCGTGGGGACACTATCTCAACGCTTCCATTCCCCGCCTATTACCTGCCATCTTCTGGTAGCCGCCGAGCTAAGAACATCCCTTCGTTGTGGATAATTTGAATATCGTCTCCATCGGCGCGTGCGGAGAAGCCGGCTTTATCGCCCGGCATAGACTCTTCCATCTGTTGGCGAGTTTCGGCGTAGCGTTTCTTGCCCGGGGCGAGGCCGGCGCGCTGCATCCACTGATTGAAGGACCTTGGCCGGCGTCGAAGCGACTGGCGGGAAACCTCGAGGCCATGCTCCTCGAACATGCTGAGGAAAGTGGTGAGGCGAAGGGAAGAGGTGTGAGAAGGGTCGCGAAGCCTCTCGATGTGATTATAGAGGTCAAACTTCGCGTCGCTCTCTGGCGCCAGCGGATCAAGGATCAGCACCCTGCCTTCGGGTTTCGTTACGCGGATCATTTCCTTGAGAACCAACTCCGGCTTAGCTATATGGTGAAAGGCATGCTGGCAACTGACCAGATCGAAGCAGGCGTCGGGGAAGGGAAGGGAGTCCGCATCACCGCGGCCAAAGGCGGCATTGGTGATTTGCTTCTCAGCCTGGAATTGGCGCGCCTGCCGAAGCATCTCAGGCGTCAAGTCGATTCCAAGCGCGAAACGCACGCGCGGTGCGACTGCCAGAACAAACGCGCCCGGCCCACAGGCGACGTCGAGTACGAGTTCGTGAGCTTGGGCCTTGGCGAATTCCACTTTCTCGGCAAGAACTTCGACTGAATCACGCACCGCGAATTTGGAAAAGGCGTCGGCCGTCTTGGTGAACTGCTTTTGGACTGTCTCTTTGTGTTTCTTGGACATAGAAGCTCTCAGCCTTCCGCCATCAGCGAACTTCCTGGTGAAGGCCGGCGGCTGATGTGTGCCTTCCTGGGAATTATCCCTCTCAAATTAAAAGAGTAACAGGCCGAGGCGTGGTGTCAAGTGCTTCCGGCAATCGTAAATCGCAGATTTGAGATCTCAGATCTGCGATTCCAAGTTGCCGATCGCGGGTAGTGATCGTGAATCAAAATTAGACTTGCAAACCACAAAAATCACTCTTGTTATTTTTCCACGTCGCGAGTAGGATGATTTGGAAATCCCTCGAGGCGGTGGAGCCAGCTTACGAATTGGAAGAGTTGCCCCAGTGCATTGTCGAATTACGAGGCGTTAGCAAGCGCTACGGCGAGCACATAGCGCTTGAGGACTTTTCCCTGGAAGTAGGCAGGGGAGAGTTCCTGACGCTTTTAGGGCCCAGCGGAAGCGGGAAGACCACCATCCTGCGGTTGGTGGCGGGATTCGAGCAGCCTCAGAGCGGGCAAATCCTGATCAACGGTCGCGACGCTTCGCCCCTGCCTCCTTACCGCCGCAACGTTAACACTGTCTTTCAGCACTACGCGCTTTTCCCTCACCTGAATGTGTTCCGCAACGTGGCGTTCGGCCTGGAACAGAAGAATCTGCCACGCCAGGAAATTGCCAAGCGCGTTCGTTCTCTCCTCGAGATGGTGGAACTCCCCGGGAAAGAGGACCGCTACCCCCATCAACTGAGCGGAGGCGAGCGGCAACGCGTAGCGCTGGCGCGGGCTCTTGTACTCGAGCCGGCGGTGCTGCTGCTGGACGAGCCGCTGGGGGCACTCGATCAGAAACTGCGCCAGCAGATGCAAGTGGAACTGAAGCGTTTGCGCGAACGCCTGGGGATCACCTTCATTTTCGTCACCCACGACCAGCAAGAGGCGCTGGTCATGTCGGACCGGATCGCCGTCATCAATCATGGCCACCTCGAGCAGGTGGGACCGGCAGAGGAGACCTACGGCGCGCCTCGAACGCCGTTTGTGGCGGAGTTCATGGGCGTGGAGAACTTCTTCCCAGTCCATTGTCTCAGCCACTCGGAGCAGGGCACTCGCTTCGAAACCGAGACTGGATGGACTCTTTGGTCGAGGAACTCGATGGATTTGGAGCGGGGTTTTGCAGCCATCCTGGGCGTGCGCTCGGAGGCCATGCGCCTGACCCTGGGGCGTCCTCGGCCAAGCAGCGAGGCGGTGAACGTTGTGCCCGGCGAGGTTGTGGAGGCGATCTTCGAAGGCGGCAGTCGCCGCTGGACGGTTCGGATTGCGAGCGGCGAACGCCTGGTGGTGCGAGGAGCCATGGCGGCAAACGCCCTGCCGCTTGAGCGAACCTCTCCGGGCGCCAAGGTTTACCTCTCATGGGAGCCGGATCGAAGTCTGGTGTACCCCGTCAATGGTAAGAGCCCTCAGGCGCCACCGCCGACGGCGGCGAACAGTCTTCGCCCGCAGGCAGCGGCCGGTCAGGAATGACGGATCCGAATGCCTTCGCACCTTCCCAGCGGTGGGGAGAGCGATGAGATACGAGATCAGGGCAACTGGCCTCTGCCCCCTGCGCCTCAGCATAACCCCGAGCCGAACTTCCTGTAACCAAACACCCTCCATTTCCATCTCTTGTTGTGGGGCTAGCTCACAAGACTGAACGTGAACCCCACCCGCAACCCCGTTGCGATACGCAAGCTCCGGAAAGCGTGAAGGGAAGATTATGGCTGAAGAAGTCGTGAAGACAGACGAAGAATGGAAACGGATTCTGACCCCCGAGCAGTTTAAGGTGACTCGAAAAAAGGGCACAGAGAGGGCTTTTGCCGGCCAGTATTGGGACAACCATGAAAAAGGCGTCTACCGTTGCGTCTGTTGCGGTAGTCCGCTCTTCAGTTCCGACACCAAATTCGAGTCGGGAACCGGGTGGCCAAGCTTTTGGGCGCCGATCGCGCCGGAGAACATTCGCACGGAAGACGATCGCTCGTTTGGCATGGTGCGCACTGAGGTACAGTGCAAGGAATGCGATGCCCATCTGGGTCACGTGTTTGATGACGGCCCAGCCCCGACCCACCTTCGTTATTGCCTCAACTCCGCGGCCTTGGAATTCGTCCAAGAGAAGTAGTGGACAGCCTGCGGTCCCCGCTAGCCCGGATTTCTCACCACGGCGGGGAAGGGCGGCGCTTTAGCCCCGCCGTTACAAGGCCCGCTCATTGTCTCCCTCCCTCGCCTCCCGCACAGCTTGCGGCCGCAAGCTGTGCGGGAGGCGAGGCAAGAGGAAGAGGGGCGTCCGCGATTGCGGCGGGGCTAAAGCCCCGCCCTTCCGGCGCTTCGGGCCGACCGCCTCGCGTTGGTGAGAAATCCAGGCGAGGTGCTAGCGTTAGTCGAGCATGAGGGGAGTGTTCTGACGGCTGGCACCCGACACCTGAAACCTGACGCCTGCCGTCATCGCAACAATCCCATGCTGTACTGTAGCATCGCATAGACGCTCTGGTAGTCGTATTTGGCGTTCAAGTTCTCGATTTCCGCCTGGGTCAAATTCAACTGCGCCTGCGTCAATTCCACAATCGAGCTCAGCCCAAGGTTGTACCGGCCCTGCGCCAGGTCCAGCGCCAGGGAGGCTTCGCGGAGCAACTCCGCCGTGACATCGATATTCTGATAGGCCGTTTTGGAGCTGGACCAGGCCACGCGCACGTCCCGTGCGATCCGCTCCTGAAGATCACGCACCCTTTGGTCTTCAGCCTGCGCGTGGTATCGGGCCGCTTCGCGCCGGGCCGTGAAAAGGTGCCCGTTAAAGATCGGCACTTCGATGTTCAAAGCCGCGCCTTCATAGTTGTTTGGAACCGGCGTCGACAGGATTTGATACATCTCCGGAATGGCTCCCCCGGCTCCCACAATGCTGACGGTTGGGAACGCCAGATCTCTCTCCGCGCGTGCGAAACGGACTGCCGACTTGTACTCCAACCGCAGGCTCAAGAGGTCCGGACGATTGGCAAAGGCTTGGGCAACCAGCGAGTCGGGTTCAAGCGGGGGGCTGGGCGGGAGCGGCTCATCGGTTAGCTTGTAATCCTCTTCCTGTTGAGAGCCCAGGGCCCGGGTGAGCTCCGCATATGCCGCCCGCACCTGATCTTGCGAACGGACCAGCAAAAGCTTGGCCTCGGACAGGTTCACGTCTGCAAAGGCGACGTCCACGTCAGAGCGCAGCTTGTTTTTGGCCAGCTCGGTAACCTGGTCGGACAGGACCTGACGTGCGGCGACCGTCTGTTGCGCGACTTTGACTAACGCCTGCGCGCGCAGGACACCGAAGTAGGCTTGGTTCACGGCGAGCAAAACGTCATAACGGGTGGCTTGATACGTCTGCTGGCTTGCCTGGGCTTGCAGCCGGGAACTCGCCACAAGGTTAGGCGTGCGCCCTGAATCCGTAACGAGCTGGGAGAGCAAGATTCCTGTACCGAGGCGGTCAAACAGGCGGGAAGCCGTAAGATAACCTGCGCCGATGCGACCTTGGGGATTGCCTCCGGATCCCGTGACTCCTGCTTCGAGAGTCGGAAAATAGGCAGAGCGCGCCTCAACAACGTGCTGGTTGAGCTCGAGTACCGTTGCCTGCGCGGCGAGGACCTGAGGATGGTTCTTGAGAGCTAGAGCCTCGGCATCCTTCAAGGTAAGCTGCGTTGGAGCGGCATTCTGGGCCTGCGCGCCCGTTCCGCTGATGAGCAAAGCCACCAGTACGAGGAGTCTCCGGTTCATAATCACTTAACCTCCAGGTCATGTTGAGAAGTCCGGTCGTTGAAAAGAGTACAAACGAGCTGGCGTGCACAGGCTGCGGGAAAACCCGTCTTCTTGTCATTCCGAGCGGAGCGAGGAATCCCGCTCTGCTTTGTTTTCAAGGCACTGCGAGATTCCTCGTCGCCTGCGGCTCCTCGGAATGACGGTCGGGGAGGGTTTTCCCGCAGCCTGCACAGCCCGGCAGGGCTGCGACCGAATATTTGAGATTTCAGATTCCAACTTCCAAAGCTCGGAACGGCACTGCACGTCCTTGCAGGCGTTGGCCGATTAGCGCTTTCACGAATGGGATTCTGCCGCCGCCTCGTTACCGGGCAGCTTTCTGTTTCCGTAGGCAAGCACGTAAGCTGCAGGGACAATGAAAACCGTCAGGGCGACGGAGGCAAACAAGCCGCCGATAATGGCGCGAGCCAGAGGTGCATACTGCTCACTTCCCGTGCCCATCTTGAAGGCCATGGGCACCATGCCGATAATTGTCGCTAAGGAAGTCATCAGGATCGGGCGCAAGCGCACCCGGCATGAGGTAATCACCGCGTCTTCGACGGACCTTCCCTGCTCTTCTAGCCGATGCGCGAACTCCACGATCAGAATGCTGTTGGAAGCGGCGATACCTACGAGCATGAGGACGCCCATTAACGACATCACGTTGAGGGTCGTGCCTGTCAACGGAAGAACCACGAGTACGCCAATAAAGCCCATGGGGATGGCCAACAAGATGAGGACGGGATCCGTGAAGGAGCGGAATTGCGCCACCAGGATCAGATACAAAAGGACCACAGCCAGCGAGAGCCCCAGAGCGAAACTGTGGAATGACTCGGTCATACCCTGGACCATCCCGCGGAGGTTGACCCGTACGTTTCCGGGGAAACTCGCCTTGCTCAAAATGCTTCTTATGGCATCCGCAACCTTCCCGAGGTTCTCCCCTGCCGGGGTCACATAAACGTCGGTGACTCTTTGGATCTGGTAGTGATCCACCTCGGTCGGGGTTTGGGTACGGCTCAGTCTCACCACGGTCCCCAGAGTGGTCGGTTCTTTCAGGTTGGGTGCTCGCAGCGGGATATTGGTCAAGTCGGCCAATTCGTGAATAGCCGGGGAGCCATGCTCGAAGTATTGGACGGTCAGGAAGTAGTCGTTTCCGGTTTTCCGGTCCACCCAGTAATTGGGCGCGATCATCAAGTTGGAATTCAGCGCCGTGATGACGTTGTCCACCACATCTTTCTGGTTCAGGCCTAACTCTCCCGCATGCACGCGGTCGATGTCCATGCGCAATCCGGGATAGTTCATGTCCTGCGGTATGTAAACCTCTCCCACGCCGGGCAATCTCCGAATCTGCCTTGCCAGGTCCTGGGCAATGTCGTAACTTCGCCCCAACTCGCTGCTGCTGACCTGCACATCGATGGGCGCGGGCATGCCGGTGTTCAGGATCGCATCCACCATCGAGCCGCTTTGGAGGAATGCGCGAATCTCAGGCATCTGTCTCGCCATTTCCTTGCTCACCTGGTCCATATACTCGAAGCTGCTCCGGTTGTGGCCATCCTGTAAGGCCACTTGCACGGTGGCCATGTACGGCCCCGCGTTGGCGGTGTAGAGCGATGAAAAGTCTGGAACCACGCCGATATTTGAGACCACCATCTTGAAATCTCTGGGATCGATGATCTGCCGGATCAGTTTCTCAACTTTGGCCGCGTACTCGTCAGTCAATTCAATGCGCGTGCCGGTGGGTGCCTTCATATTGATAGTGAATTGTCCGGCATCGGTGCGGGGAAAGAAAGCCACGCCCAGGAAAGGATAGATAGACAGACTTGCCAGGAACAAGCCGGAAAGCGCCGCAACTGTAAGCCCTGGCCGAGCCAAGGCCCGCCGCACCCAGTATTCATAATAGTCGAGCAGCTTGTTGAAAATCCGGTTGAACTTTGCAACGAACTTGTCCCCCCAGGCATGGTCGGCCGGAGTTGTGGGCTCGATCTCATACTCGCCTTCGTGCTCCCCACGCCCTTGCGCGTGCGGCACTGGCTTGAGGTACCGCGCGCAGAACAATGGAATCACTGTCATGGCGACAATGTACGATGCAAAAAGCGAAATGACCACCGCCAGAGCTAGCGCCGTGAAAAGGAATTTACTCACTCCGTAGAGGAATGTAACCGGGAAGAAGACCACCACCGTGGTCAGCGTCGCTGCCAACACTGCCAGGCTCACCTCGTTGCCACCCACTTCGGCGGCGACGGCAGGCAGGGCGCCTCCCTCCAAATGACGATAAATGTTCTCCAGCGAAATCACTGAATTATCGATGATTCGGGAAAAGGCCAGCGCCAATCCTCCCAGAATCATGGTGTTCACGGTGCTATCCATCATGTAAAGCACCACAAAGGTTGCCAACGCCGAAAGGGGAATGGAGAGGAAGACAGCCGAAGTCGCGCGCAGGCTGCCCAGAAACAGCAAGATCATCATGCTGGTAAGGAAAAGCCCGAGCAGACCTTCGTGCAGGAGGGTCTTGATGGCTTCCTTGACAAAAACCGATTGATCGAAGACCAGGCTGACGACCATCTGCTTGGGAATGCCAAACAGGTGACCTATCAGATCCCGAACCCCGCTCACCACCGAAATGGTGTTGGTGTTGCCTCCTTGCTTCATGATGGGGACGTAGCAGGATTTTTGCCCGTCGACCCGCACGATATTGTACTGAATCTGGTTCGCATCCTCCGCCTTTCCCACGTCTCCCACCGTCACCCAAGACGTCCCTACGGTCTTGATGGGAACCGCGTTGAGGTCTTTCGCCTGGGTGACCAGGCTGTTTGAATAAACGTAGTAGTCGTACGGGCCGATCTTCACGTCCCCGGCGGGGAGGATCAGATTCGATTGGTTCACCGCCTCCACCACGTCCATGGGCGTCATCTGGCGCGAAAAAAGCTTGTAGGGGTCCACGTACACCATCGCCTGCCGGTACTTGCCGCCAAACGGTGGCGGGATCTCCGCCCCCTTCACCACGGCAGTCTGGTTGCGGATGGCAAACTGCGCGTAGTCGTGGAGTTGGGTCTCGCTCAGGCCTTCCCCCTTCACCGTCACCAGACAAACCGGCATGCTGGAGGCGTCAAACTTCAGCACCACGGGGGGCAGCGTGCCGGGCGGCAAGCGCTTCAGGTCCGCCAGCGCCAAGTTGGAGATTTCCGTCACGTCGGCGTCGGCGCTGGTCCCGGGCTGGAAGTAAATCTTGATAATGCTCACCCCCAGGAGCGAGCGCGACTCCATGTGATCGATGCCGCTCGCCAGCGTAAAGAAGCGCTCCAGGGGGTTGGTAATGTCGATTTCGATGTCCTGGGGAGGCATGCCGGAATAGAAGGTGGCCACCACAACTTCCGGCAAATTGATGGGCGGGAATAGATCCACCGGCATGCGGACCAGACTGGTGACTCCGATCACCAGCAAGACTAGACAGCAAACCACAACGAAATACGGGTTGCGAATTGAAAACCGCGGCATATGCCTCCACCTCCACACGCTTGCGCCAGTCATCGACCGCTACGGCCGGTCGGCTCCCTGGAATTGCAACATTTGGACGACTCGCGGACGCACTTCCTGGCCCGGTCTGAGCCCACTGCGGTCGCCCACAATCACCGATTCGCCTTCCGCAAGCCCCGACTCCACCTCGGCTTCGGTGGAGGTTTGCAATCCCAGCGTCACAACCCGATCCTCGACCTTGCCGGCAGAGTTCACCACATAAACCGTGGTCTGATCGCCCACATGATTCACCGCCTCCAAGGGCACAGTCTGGACGTTATTCCGCGCCTCCAGGGTAAGCGCGGCCTCCGCATACATCCCCGGAATCAAAAGCCGATCAGGGTTGGGAATATCGACCTCGGTATGCATGGTCCGTGTGTTCTCATTTACGTCGACGGAGAATCGGGTAACCTTACCTGGGAAACGCCGGCTGAGTGAGGGGACCAGGACGTTGACCGGGTCGCCGATTCGGATGTAGCGGACGGAAGATTCGGGTACCGGAATCACCAAACGGAAGAGGTTGTCTTGGGAGAGTCTTACCAGCGGCATGGCTTGAGTGCTGGAGCTGGTGCCGGCTTGCATCAGGGTGCCCAGGTTAGCGTACCGCTGGGTGATCACGCCGGAGAAGGGCGCCGTGATGCGCGAATAATCGAACAGGGCTTGGTCGTGGATGAGTCTTGACTGGCTCACCAGCACGCTACTCTTCGCTGCCGCCAGTGCCGACTTAGCCGCATCCACCTGCGACGCTGCCGCCAGGTCTTTGCCCTGCGCATCATCAACTTCCTGCTGGGCCACCAGACCGGGCCGTGTCTGAGAGACGCCGTACAAGCGCGTATATTCGAGGTCCAGGACTTTGTGCATGGCTTGATAACGCTTCAACACATGCTCAGCGCGCGACACCTCGTCCGTGGCGTTCTTGACGGCGGCCTGATCTTCCTGCAACTGGGCCTCGAGTTCGGGAATCTCCAAAATCGCCATCAGTTGCCCTTCTTTGACGCGGCTGCCAAAGTCTACGTAGAGTTTCTTCACATAGCCCGACTCCTTCGCGTATACATCGATCTCCTGAAAAGGCACGAGCTCGGAGGAAAGCGTGATAGTGCGCTGGAGATTTTTCCGGCCCACTTTGGCCACGGCCACTGTCTCCGTGGTTTGTGCGTTACTTTTGGCGCGGACACGTCCGCAGGAAGAAAGAAGAGCCACCTGAATGGCCACTAGGCCAAAAGCTATTATGGGGTTTAAGCTGGCGGATACCGATTTCGCATCGTGCACCGTTATTTCCACTGATTTTCTCCCTCACCGGGGTGATCCATATGGAAGTCAAGTAACTCGCGTACTGCTTGGCCGAGTTCCTCATAACTGGCTTCAGGTTTTTGCGACATCTCGATCACTCGCTGCTTCTGCGCGGCGATCCTTGCGGCCACCGCGGGAAGTTGAGGCGCCAAGTCCTGAGGTACATTGATAATGCCGTGACGATCCCCGTGGATTAGATCGCCAGGTTGAATCTTCAGTCCTCCAACCTCGACGGGGTCTCCGAACTCGACGATGTGGACATAAGCACGGGAGATCGCGAGCCGGCCGGCAAAGACCTGGAAGTTGCTCGCTTCAATACCGGGTAACTCGCGGGCGGCTCCGTTCGTTACCGCACCCACACATCCCAAAGCTTTCAGGATGTTTACGTGGACAACTCCTAGGAAGGCGCCGGTCCCTGGTTCCTGGTCTATATCCTGCATGACGACTACCCGCGGAGACGGAACGCTCGTAATGTGCTTCCACCAATCGGTTCGTTCGATGTACCGGCTTCCCACAATAGGCGGATGGGCCGACCGCACCTTGCAGGTGGCCGCATAGCCGACCAGGGGCGGAAGATTCTTGAACAGGCAACGGAAGCCCGCCGTGGCAAAGCCCTCGTTGCGCAGCCTGACGCCGAAGGCCTCAATGGCGTCGGATATGACACACGTGTTGAAAGTCCGAAGCTGGTTGATCTGGTTGGATGCTAATGGAGTGTGCAAGCTCTCTAACCTCCTGCGCCGCGATTGAATTGACGAAGCGGCGAATTCGACGGCAAGAGAAGTTGAACGCTGCCTGCTGGGAAGCCCGTTGAATAGGCTATGCCATTCAGACGAAAAAGACGAGTGACTTACTGGAGGAACGGGGGAGATCGGAAATGATGTTTTTGGACGATCAGGGCAAGAGCGGTAGGAAGCGATTCTTTGTGAGCAACGTAGTTTACGGGTGAGGGTCCCGTCTCCGCTTCAACCTCGTCAGCCAATTCGGCCGCCTGGGTCACACATCCTTCATGACTTTCCGCCTCTGCCATGTGGGCGGCTTTGGAGATGTGCCACGAGCCCTTGCCGGCTTGGGGGTAAGGCTGCCGCGTGGCGATTGAGAGAGCAGCCACGCCGACGAGCAGGAACAGAACACTTACTGCAAAGGCGGGTCCAGGAATTGCGAGGATTCGTTTCATGCTTTTTTAGACGAGTGCTGAGTGCAGCCGATGAACATGAAATAGCTCACGTTTATATTCGATGCTTTGAGAGCCTCCGAGGATGCCGCCGCTAGCCACGAGTACACGCCTTACGCAGATATTCTCCCTTGTCCGCTCCCTAATCGGTTGGAAAAGTTACGTACATCAGGACTCCGTCCCGCTCGATTTGGAGAACCACAGGGCTGCCGGGCTTAATAGAGTCCAGCTCAGAGCGAAGAAAATCCAGGCTGATGACGGGTGTTCCGTTGAGCCCATGAATTATGTCGCCGACCGCCAAGGAATTGACTTGTCCGCCAAGGCCGGCGACTTTAGCAGCAACGATCACTCCGGAAGGCTCTCTTGCGTCGGGCAACAGCGCCGCCGTCTTCTTGTCAATTTCAATCCCAAGCACACCCAATTTGCTAACCAGGTTTTTTCCAGGGTCGACAAGATCCGCCAGCCGGTCCACATTGTGCGGACGTTGAGCCACGGGAACCTCCAGAGGAATCCTTTCGGAGCCCCGAAGGACTTCGATTTTGGCGCGATCGCCCGCGTGCAGCATGAACATCGACAAGCCGAATATGGGGAGATTTCCAATCGGTCTGTAGTTGACACTCAAGATAATATCCTGAATCTTAAGTCCGGCCTGTTCCGCGGGACCGCCCGGCAAGACGTCGGAAACGATTACGCCGTGGTCTGTCGGAAGGCCGAGTCCTGCCGCGAGGGAGGGTGTAATGGTTTGGACGTGAATGCCGATTTCACCCCGATGCAAATGGCCGTACTTACGCAGTTGGGGTAAAGCAACCGCCACGATGCCACTTGGAATAGCGAAGCCCAGCCCTTCGTTCCCGCCTGACTCAGTCAAAATGAAAGTATTGATGCCGACCACTTCCCCGTCGACGTTGACGAGCGGTCCGCCGCTATTGCCGGGATTAATGGGCGCATCGGTTTGGATATAGACCATAGGATTATCAGGGTCCGGTTGCCGGGCCACGGCGCTTACCACGCCCATGGTGACGGAATTCTGAAGTCCTCCGGGGCTGCCGAAGGCCAGCACCATCTGGCCTTGCCGAAGGTCGCTGTACTTACCCAACGGCAGAGCCTGGAGCCCTTCCGCTTCGATCTTGAGCAGCGCAAGGTCGATGTCTCTGGACACGCCAACAATGTGGGCGTCCATGGGGCGGCCTTGGGAGGTGAGAGCCGAAAGGGTTGGAGATGCGTCGGTGGGCACAGATGGCAAGAGCACCTGAACGCGTTGAGCGCCTTTGATTACGTGCGCGTTGGTCAGGATATAGCCCTCCGGGTCGATGATGACGCCGGAACCAATGCTGCGAAGCCTCCCGATCACCAGCGCGGTTTCGCTGCTGTCACCTTCCTGGGTGGCGCCGTAACCCGTCGCCAGCACCTGGACAACACTCGGGGAGACTCGCCTCACCAGTTCCTCAACCGATGCGCTGAGTTGGTGCAACGCGTCAGGCGAGTGATTATTCGCCCGAGACTGCGCCCGGCATTCCTCGACTGATAACCCGCAGAGCGCAAGCATGCAACCCAAAACCGTTGCCCGGGTCCGCAGTCGCGACCACCGACAGCCAGTCTGATTTCGCATTTTAAACCTCCCGCCTGCGCGGATCGTCAGGTTGCGGGCCGTGGTCTCCCTAATTATCTCCACGCGTTTCTCTCACCGCGACACCGCTGTGCCTGGAGGGAATGTGTCTGCCCAACGACAACAACCCCTGATTGGCTTATATGTCAGATTTGCATAGTCTGTCAAATCGCATACAATCAGTATGGGCATACTTCCTCGAATCCCAGGCATCTAAGGATTAACAAATGGCTTCCTTCGATTTTGATCTGTTGGTGATCGGCTCAGGTCCGGCAGGGCAGCGCGCCGCGATCCAATCCGCAAAACTGGGCAAGAAGACGGCTTTGGTGGAGCGAAGGGCCGTCCTGGGAGGGGTGTGCATCAACACCGGGACGATTCCCAGCAAGACCATTCGCGAGGCGGCGCTCTATCTCTCCGGATACCGCCTGCGCAGTCTCTACGGTGAGTCCTACACTGTAAAGCAAGACATTACGATGGAAGATCTGCTGCTGCGGACAGACCATGTGATTCGCCATGAAATCGACGTTACGCGTCACCAGTTGCTGCGCAATCGCGTGACGGTTTTCAATGCTACGGCCTCTTTCACGGACCCCCGCACGCTGCGACTCAGCCTGGTGGACGGGTCAGGCGACAAGGTGGTGAGCGCCGCGAACGTGGTCATCGCAACGGGCACGGAAGCCACTCGCGCCTCCCATATCCCTTTCGATGGCCAGAGCATTTTCGTCAGCGACGATATCCTGGGACTCAAGCGACTGCCGCGCACTTTGGCGGTGGTGGGCGCGGGAGTTATCGGTTGCGAATACGCCAGTATCTTTGCGGTTTTAGGGGTCCGCGTGACCTTGGTGGACCGTCTCCCACGCCTCCTGCCGTTCGTGGACAAGGAGGTTGTGGAATCGCTGGATTACCACCTGCGCCAGATGCGGATGACGATCTGGTTGGGCGAGACCGTCACCTCCATCGAGCGCGTGGAAAACGGATCGGACGTCCACGTCAGGATTCGGCTTGCCAGTGGCAAGCAGATCAGTGCCGAGAAGGCCTTGTATAGCATTGGCAGAACGGGCGCCACGGCCGGCTTGAATTTGCCCGCGGCGGGCCTGCAAGCCGACGAGCGGGGCCGCGTCAAGGTGAACTCCAACTACCAGACGGAGGTGCCCCACATTTATGCCGCCGGCGACGTCATCGGCTTCCCGAGCCTCGCGTCTACTTCCATGGAGCAGGGTCGCCTGGCGGCCTGCCACGCCTTTGGTGTTGAAACCCAAAGCGCCCCGTCGCTGTTTCCCTACGGCATCTACACCGTTCCC
>Ga0326728_10017367_pt1 | contig 14439 bp, 13 predicted proteins | sample MB3enrmetagenome_FD_207602 | JGI IMG/M metagenome (GOLD analysis project Ga0326728, IMG submission 207602) | Lab enriched peat soil microbial communities from McLean, Ithaca, NY, United States - MB31MN | ecosystem: Environmental > Terrestrial > Soil > Wetlands > Peat | place: USA: New York...
GCCTTGGAAGAAGACCTGCCGTGGGAGCAATGGTTCCACAGCGGCTAAAATGTTTTTGGGGCGGTTCTTGCGGGACGATGCTCTTTGAAAAAAAAATCGGCCGCGGAAAAACCATCGAAAAAAATGGGCAGGGGAAGTGTTGTCTGGCGCGGCGGCGGCAAAGCGGCATCGGCCATCAACCATCGGCACGGGCCGCGAAATTTTCGCCGCCATTCGGCTCAACTCAAAAATAACCCACCTTCCGAGATCGCTGGCAAAAAGGTTTGACTTGTTGACCCCTTTTTTCCTATGCTCTAAGAAATGAGCTCGATAAGCCAAACGACGTCAAGCGCGCCAGGGAAATTGCCCGAGTATCTTTGGGCTCCCGAAGTCCACGAGGCCCTCGGAGAGCAACTCACTTTCTATTTTCTCAGAACGGCCTACAGCAAGTTGGGTTTGGATGAATTCAAGGAAATGCTGAAAGAAAGCGGCCTTCCCTGCTTTTCTTATCTGCTTTTTGGGCAATTTGATTTCCTGGCCAGGGTTTGGGGAACCCAGGATGCCCTCAAAATGCTGGAAGAAAAACTAAAGGATTTCTCGCTTCGCTTTCTTGGAGACTGCGTGCCTGTCGAAGTAAAGGGGATTTGTTACCCGTGGGCTTCGGGGAAGCCCAAGGCCGAATCTGTCAAGGCCTTTTGTGAGAACCTCCGTCAACAAACGCCTGAAGGGCGTCGACAGTACGTAACAGGGCAAATAGAGTCATTGAAGAAGGACCATCTTGTCGTCGAACGCTTAAGCAACCGACCGAGGCATCCGATGAAGGCATTTACCGTAATTCGGAATTTCAATTCTGCGAGGCAGAGTTACAGTTTGATGGAGCGAATCCTTGTTGAACAGGTCAGCGCTTTCTGCAATCGGCAAAGAAAACGGGATGCAACCCTTTATTCAACCAGGGGAGACATCCACTTTATTATTCGTTGGGGAGCGTATGATTTTCGAGACCTGGTTGAGTCCATTACAAGGCTGACTGCCACCTTGGAACGCGAGGGTTTTGCCGCTCTATTCGAAACATATTTTCGTGCCGCCAATGTCGAAGCTGAACAGGAGAATCCAGCCTTATTGCGAGAGGAATCAGGAATGCCAGGAGCCGGTCCGGTGGATGACGCATCTCGATGGGCACAAATCCTTCCCCAGTTTAAGGAGGCCTCTGAAGCCCGAAAGGCTCTTTTTTTGCACTTGGTGAGGGCGAGAGAATTCGAGATCACTCCTGACCAGGTCGAAGCTGATAAGGCTCTGGGCAACGTTTTGGGAAGTTATTTTCAGGAGTCTGTCGCGGCCTTTATGGCGTTTTTGTCGCATTATTACAGCCAATTTGAAACCCGGCTCCGAAATAGGATTCTGAGCCAATATTGGCCCAAGGAGGAGCCCGATCAGAGTTCAAGATTGCTGGAATGGCAGAATCTGCTGGGGAGGACTCAGCCGATTGCGGTGGGGGTTGATGCAGGAAGGATCGTTCCGAAACTTTCGCTTGGAGAGCTCTTGAAGCTTGCCCGCGAGCTGCGCTCCGAAGTTTTTGATCCCAGTGCGAATAGACAGTTGGAGGACCTGATCCGAGTTCGAAACCAACTGGCCCATGGGACTGGGGCGATCGATTTCGACATCTTCATTCCCTTTCTTGCGCAAGCAACTACTTGCAATAAGATATTGAAGTCGCTGGAAATCCAGCCTAAATTACCATCTACGTAATTATGAAAAGAAACATATTTGGGACGAGCCTTGTCGGTGGACGGTTCCATGATATTCCAATGGGAGGGTCAATCGGTTCCGTAATGCCGTACGGGGAAAGAACAAGATCTTGGTCTCCGCCTAGGGCTCCTGCCGACTCCCTCATTGTGCATACGCTTCAGCAAGTGTTGGCTGAGATGAATTCCACCGACCTGGCAACTGAAAACCAGATGCTCAAGGCAAAGATCGCGGCTCTCACCGAGCTATGCGATGAGTTTGACGCTCTGCGCGATGAACTGTCGAAACGGGTAGAGCGCCTTCGGCGAATGATCCCAAAATATCGTCATCTAAGAAAGGCGCTCAAGGAAGCGCACTCCAAATCCCGCGCTATCGAAGCCGAGCTTGCAGAACTGAAAAAGATCATGGCTGAGAATGAAAAAAACCGGGGTGATTTTGATCCCGGGCACAAGGGAAAGCCTTTTGTCGAGCACGCCAATCGCTTGGACAAGATTGGCCAGACTGATGCAGCACTCGATCTGATTTACGACAGGATTGACACTCTGCTCGTAAAGGGCAAATTTGAAGAGGTTGATTCAGTTTTGAGGGACGCCGATCCGAAGCGGCTTTCGGTAGATATTCTCCTGGGGTTATTGACCAGCACCCTCCCCGCCAGAACAAAGCTCTCGACAAGAGCAAAATTCTTTGCGGAAGTCGAACGGGAAATACGGAGAAGGGACCAGTGGGAAGACGGTCTCCTCACTGGGCTGGAGAGCCAGCCCTAAGCAATGACAGCCCGCGTCCACACGCCGCAGGAACATCCGTTTGAGTTCATTGAGCATGTGGCGGTTGCGATCACGCTTCTGCGAGAACGAGAAGGGCAGGGGCACGTTGGGATCTTCCATAAGGACGAGACGACGAGCGAACTCCGGATGATTCATCTTGCGTGGCACCACTCACTGAAAAACAGCCGCCCGAAGTCCAGTTACGCTTGGATTTCGCCGCCGATTCCAAAAAGGCGCGCCAGGCAGGTCGCAGCGTTTTGCAGGAGAGTCTACCGCGCCAACGCTTTAGGCATTCCCTATGCGTTCAGCCAAGCAACAGACTGCTTCGATCAACAGACAGGAGCATTTATCCTTGGACCCGACCGTAATGGGCTTACTTGCGCCAGTTTTGTGCTTGGCGTATTTCAATCAGCGGGTTTGCCGCTGATTCAATACGGGACTTGGCCAAGGATCCGGGATGGTGACGAAGAATGGCAGCGCCTGATCTTAAGTCAGTTAAAGGAGGATGAGGCCTCTACGGAACACATCCGTCGAGTCGAATCAGAGGTCGGTTCGGTCCGCTACAGGCCGGAGGATGTTGCTGGCGCCGCCGCCACAGAACGGCTTCCGGCTTCGTTTGTGCAAGTTCAGCCACTGGCGGAAGCGATTCTCGCAAAGCTCCACTCGGACGGCCTTTTGACCTGAAGCCGTCGAACGGGTCAGACAGTAGTTTCGCCCCTTTTGAATCGTAAGTTACTGAAATACAAGTGCTTGCAGTTTGCGTCGAATTGCCAAAACCTTTCTTTTCCCCATCGAAGCCCTCCATTGGCAAACCATCCGTGCCGGAATCGCGGTGGGAAGCATCGGAGCGCAGGGCATCACGAAGCAGCGGCTTCAGCCTCTTCCAGAGGCCGCGCGAACATCTTCTATGGGGCAATCAAGATGCGTAAGTGGCTAATGCTTAAGACATTGCAGCAATCCGCATTTTTCCATTGACATCTTCCTCATAAAAGCTTACTATTCGATAGTGAGAATGGGAAAGGCCAGAACGGCATCGGAAAGCGGCGGGACAAAGGAGGCAAAGGCTGACAAATGAAATGCTTTGCGTCTTGGCGTCTTGGCGTGAGAAATTCATGGGTCAATTGCGGTTTGCGGATGTGTCACGCAAAGGCTGTCAACCCCGAAAGCTTTCGGGGCAAGAGGCGCGAAGGCGTTTTCCTGGCTTGGCGTCCTGGTGTTGGATTCTTCAGGAGGATTGGGCCGGATTCAGGCAGCGGAACATTCAATGGCGGCGGAATTTCGCACCCGGGCTCTAATCATTAGATACTCTATCTACTTAGTATGCTTTATCATTCCATGTCTGCAACAATGCCTTTTGCCGCCGGTTCTGACCATTTTCGGCCATTTTTGAATAAAACAAACATAAGTGACTATCCATGAACAATTAATGCGCAGAATCAAGCTTTCAAGATCAAGCTCCAATCAAGCCTAATCAAACCTAATCAAGTTATTTTTTTGAGCCACAATACCCACAACAACATCAGACCAATACTCCACCACTTCAGTAGGGTTTTCGCATTTCTCGGCCCAAAACCAGTCCAAGTTCGAGTAAATATAGGCTCCCAGAACCTTCATGGATTGGAAGCTGAATTGTGACCGCCATGCCGGATTCCGATCCACCGCGCCCGCCGCGCACCGGGCGCAGACCCTGGACGCGCTTTTCATCCCGCGCTCGCGCCGTTGGGAATTGGACAGGCCATAGCCGGAGCGAACAGCAGAAGGGCGCATGACAAACATCTTCACTGCGTTGGCAGGGCGGCGCTGCCGCGCCGCCCAAAAATTCAGGGTAGCGCGGCAGCTCTGCCCCACCAGGATGGTGGAGATTTTTGTCCTGCGCCCACAGCGGATACATTCAGCGCAGAAAGATTTTTTCGAGTTCGGCGGTGGCGGGTTCGAGGTCGCGCAGCAATTGGTCCCAGTTGACGGCCAGGCCGGCGGCGCCGGCGGCCGGCTCCAGCGTGGCGCCTTCCAGGGCGTGCGCGTCCACCAGGCGCTGGGAAGTTTTTTTGTCGCGCAGAAAATCATAAAGTTTTTGCGCGGCTTCGGGATGGGGGCAGTTTTTTATCACGGCCACGGTGTTGGGAAGAAAAAGCGTTTCCGGGGTGACGGGCAGGGCCAGGATGGGCGCGCCCTCCTGCTGCGCGTCGGCAATGTCGTCGGAATCGGCCAGCCCGATCCAGGCTTCGCCGCGCGCGACTTGCTTGACCACCACCGAGTTGCCGTCCACCACGAAGGGAGCGTTGGCGGCGAGGGCGTGGCACCACGACTGCCAGGCGGCGTCGCCCCAAAGCTGGCGCAGGGCCTGGAAATGGGTGGAGGTGGTGCCAAAGAGGGGGTAGGCCAGGGCGACTTTGTGGAACCAGATTTTATTGGTGACATCGCTCCAGGCGCGTGGGGCGGCGGCGGCCTGGATGAAATTAGTATTGATGACGATGCGGCGGGTGCGGTAGCCGAGACGGGTCCAGGCGTTGGTGTCGCGGAAGACGCCTTTGGAGGCCAGTTGGCGGGTGCGAAATTCCTCGTTATTCCAAAAAACGTCGCATTGCGGATTGCTTTTCTCCGCCAGCAGCCGGTTGACCAGGCCGACCGTTTTCACCGCTTCGCTGTCAAAGACCGTCTTTACTTGGATGCCGCTTTGTTTTTCAAAATCGTTCAGAATCGGCTCGGCATAGACTTCATCCTGCGAGGTGTACACGATCACGCCGGGCTGGCGGTTGCAGGCTGTCAAGAAGACACCACCCAGCACACCGCAGCAAAGCCGCAACCAAAGGAATTTAACCACGGATTTCACGGATTTCACGGATGGGATAGGATTTCGGGCCGGATGGCTGTTATCCGTGTCATCCGTGCCATCCGTGGTAACACCTTCGCGAAACAAAGCGATCCTGGCATATTGCTGTGCAAAGGCGGCGAATAGCCGGCTAATTCTCATGCTCATAATTGTGATGCCTCGATTGTGCGAGGTAGGGCGCGCACTCCGTGCGCGCCGCGGCGGGCAGGGGACTGCCCGCCCTACCTTTGGTGGCAGACCCAGAACTGAGGCGATACTCATAATTGAGATCTTGATCAAGTGGAACACAATTGGTTCGCGTTCACTGGGGTGTCCAGTTGCCAATCGGCTCGCTGTTTATTATAGGCCAGTCCTGGGCGGTGGCGCGGGTGCGTTTGGTGATGCGGCCGCGTTTGAGTTCCAGCACTTCGTCGCACAGGGCGAGAACTTCCTGGCGGTCGTGGGTGACGTAAAGCATGGGCAGTTGGAACTCGCCGCGCACACGCTGTAGATAGGGGATGATTTTGGCCTTGAGCGCCTCGTCCAGGCTGCGCAACGGCTCATCGAGCAGGAGCAGGCGGGGCGAGGTCAGCAGGGCGCGGGCCAGGGCCACGCGCTGCTTTTCCCCGCCGGACAACTCGGTGACGCGGCGGCCGGCCAGCGGCTGAATTTCCAAAACATCGGTGATGTGGCCGAGGCTGAAAAGGGGGCCGGCGCGCGTTTCGGATTTCCGGCCGTAAAGAAGATTTTGCCGGACGGAGAGGTGGGGAAACAGCGCCAGGTCCTGCGGCACGTAACCCATTTCGCGAAGGCGGGGCGGGACCAGCGTTTTTTGGGCGGTGTCGGTCAGGACGCGGTTGTCAAGCTGAATGAAGGCGGAGGCGGGGCGGCGCAATCCGGCGATGAGATCGAGCAGGGAGGTCTTGCCCGCGCCCGAGGGGCCGAAAATGGCGGTGACCTGGCTTTGCAATTCCACGTCCACCTCAATGCAGAAATCAGCCACGGGCAGGGAGATGTTTTTGAGAAGGAGGTTCACAGGAGGGGGCGGGAATGGGACCAATGGGACGGATGGGACATATATTCGGCTCATTTCAACGGCTTGGGCGGCGCAGGAGGAGGCATTCGGAGGTCCAGACGGCGAGGAAGGCGAGAGCGACGGAGACGCCGAGCAAACGATAGGCCTGGGGGTCCTGGCCAAGCTGGACATGCTGATAAATGGAAAGGGACAGGGTGGAGGTCTGGCCGGCAATGTTGCCGGCCACCATGATGGTCGCGCCAAATTCCCCCAGCGCGCGGGCGAAGGCCAGGGTCATTCCGCCCAAAATGCCGCGCCAGGCCAGCGGCAGGGTGATGGTGAAGAAGACGCGCGCCTCGCCCGCGCCCAGGGTGCGGGCGACCTGCTCGAAGCGGGGGTTGACTTGCTCGAAGGCGATGCGGGCGGAGAGCACGAGCAACGGGAAGGACATCACGCCCAGCGCCACAAGGACGCCGCGCCATGTAAATATGATATTCAGATCCAGGGTGTCATGGAGCAGCCGACCGAGGGGGCCGCGCCGCCCAAAAAGTTTAAGCAGGATCAATCCCGTGGCCACCGGGGGCATGACCAGCGGCATCATGACGACGGTTTGCACCAGCGATTTCCCCGGCCAATCGCGGCGCGCCAGCAGCCAGGCGACGGCCAGGCCCAGGGGAAGGATGAGCAGAGTGCTCAGGGCCGAAACCCACGCGGTGAACCAGACGATTTGCCATTCCTCGGCGGTCATGGGGCGTGTGGGGATGCGACACAGAAATTCCGCGGCATGTGCCCGGCGGGGCGCCGGCCACGGCGGGCGGGGACGCCCGCGCTCTCCCAGGAATTGCCAGTGGTGGGTCGAATTCTCATGGTCGGGGCATTATTTTGCGATGAGGAAGCCGAATTTCTCAAACACCCGCGCCGCTTCCGCCGAGTTGAGGTAATCAAGGAATTTGCGGGCGGCGGCCGGGTCTTTGGAATCTTTGACCTGGGCCATGGGATAAAGGATGTCCGGGCCTTCGCCGGGCGGCACGGCGCAGGCGATCTTGACGTGTTTGGAAATGGCGGCGTCCGTTTTATAGACCATGCCGGCCTCGACGTTGCCGGATTCCACCGCGGCGAGGGCCGCGCGCACATTATCGGTGGGAACGACTTTCGGGGCGAGGGCCGGCCAAAGGCCGAGCTTCTCCAGATATTCTCTGGAATAGACGCCCGCCGGGACGGTCTGCGGGTCTGCCAGCGCGATGCGTTTGACGGTCGCCTGGGTCAAATCCCTGGCGGAGGCGAGGGCGAGCTTGCTGTCGTCCGCCACGACGATGACGAGGGAGTTGGACAGGCGGTTGCGGCGCGTCTCCGGGGCGATGAGGCCCAGTTTTTCCAGGGAATCCATTTGGGCTTGATCGGCGGAGAAGAAAACGTCCGCCGGAGCGCCTTCCTGAATCTGCCGCGCCAGGGAACTGGAGGAGCCGAAGTTGAGGGCGACCTTCTCGCCGGATTGCTGAATGTAAGCGCGGGCGATTTCCTGCAGGCTGTCCGTCAGGCTGGCGGCGGCAAAGACGACAATGGAGCCGGCCCGCGCCGCGCCCGCGCCCCAAAAGAGACTGGCCAGCAGGAGGGTGGGGAGGAATGGTCTGATCATGACATTAGTTAATATGGCGGGAGCTAATCGCATGAAGCAACCAGAAATTCGCAAAGCGTCATTCCTGGATGGTAGGGCGAGACTCTGTCGAGCCGAAACTCGAGTTCTTGGGATGAAGTCACGGCTCGACGGAGTCTCGCCCTACCTTGCCCTTCGTTCCCTGACGCCATGCAGAATCTCGCATTTATCATTTTGCATTTGGCTCTGATTTTGTGAATCTTCAGGTCCAAATTCTATGTCGCGTCAATTACAGGCCAAGTCGAACCGGGCGCTCCAGGTGCTCGCGGTGGTGGGGAGTCTGGCGAGGGAATCGGTCACGCGGCGGATCATGCGGGAGGTTTGCCGGCAGTTGGCGGAGCGGAAATGCGAGATTGATTTGCTCGATTTTCAGCAGGAACCGCTGCCGCTTTTCAATCCGGATACGGCTTTCGCGGCCCCCGGCTTCGCGGCCTTGCAGGAGCGGGTGACGCGGGCCGACGCGCTGGTGTTAGGCTCGCCGGATTACCACGGGAGCATGAGCAGCGTGATGAAAAGTTTCCTGGATCATTTCTGGAAGGAATTTGCCGGCAAACTTTTTGCCACCGTCGTGGTGTCCCATGAAAAGGGGCTGACGGTGAGCGACCAACTGCGAACGGTGGCGCGGCAATGCTACGCCTGGACGCTCCCTTATGCGGTGTCGGTCCACGCGGAGGAGTCGGTGCAGGGCGGCAGAATCGTGAGCGCGGCGGTGCGCGGGCGGCTGCGGATGTTGACGCGGGACATCGCCGTCTATGGGGCGCTGCTGGCGCGGCAACGGCGGGCGGACCTGGCGGGGACGGAGGAGGGGTTCCTGGAGAGAATGAGAAAGGCAAAATGAAAAATGAAGAATGCGGAAATGGGGGAACGGCGGTCACGGAGTGACGCGCCCTGCCTGGCCTCCATTACCATTTATCATTTGGCATTTATCATTTTGCATTTTTCGGTTCGCCGGTAGAATCGGGGAATGAACAACCAGGCAACAGGCTTCATCAAAGAGGATCCGTGGCGCGTTTTCCGCATCATGGCGGAATTCGTGGATTCGTTTGAAACTCTCTCGCAGGTCGGACCGGCGGTGACGATCTTTGGGTCGGCCCGGGCGCGGCGCGATGATTCTTCTTATCAGGCGGCGGTCGCCATTGGCAAGGGGCTGGCCCGGAACAACCTGGCGGTCATCACCGGGGGCGGACCGGGCATCATGGAGGCGGCGAATCGCGGCGCGGCGCAGGGGAAGGGAAAATCCGTGGGCCTGAATATCGAGCTGCCATTTGAGCAGAAGTGCAACCGCTACGCCAATGTCCCGCTTCATTTCCATTATTTCTTTTCGCGCAAGGTCTGTTTCGTCAAGTATAGCGTTGCTTTTATCTTCATGCCGGGCGGGTTCGGCACGCTGGACGAGTTTTTTGAAGTGCTCACCCTGGTGCAAACCCGGCGCATTCCCCGTTTTCCGTTGATTTTGTTCGGCAGAGCGTATTGGAGCGGCTTGTTGCACTGGGCCAAAACCACGGTGGAGAAGGGGAGATTCATCAGCCCCGGCGACCTGGAGCTGGTGACGGTGACGGACGATGCGCAGGAGGCGATCCGCGTCATTGCGGATTACATGCGGCGGGTCGGCCCGCCGGAGGCGCCGGCGAAGACGGTGGGTTGAGCCATGTACCAAGTCACACGGCTCGAGAACGGATTGACGGTGGCCACGGCGGAGATGCCGCACATGGCGAGCGTCAGCCTGGGGATTTGGGTGGGGGTGGGCGGGCGGTGCGAGGCGGAAGCGGTCAGCGGCATTTCCCATTTTATCGAGCATCTGCTTTTCAAGGGGACGCGGCGGCGGTCGGCGCGGGAGATCTCGCAGGCGGTGGAAGGGATCGGCGGCTATCTCAACGCCTTTACCAGCGAGGAGCACACCTGCTTTTATTCCAGGGCGCGGCACGACCGTTTCGATGAATTGCTCGACGTGCTGGCGGACATGTTTCTGCATTCCACTTTTGAGGCGGGGGAGATTGCCAAGGAACGCGAAGTGATCAAGGAGGAACTGGCCATGTACATGGACCAGCCGCAACAATACGTGCAGGAATTGCTCAACGCGACGCTCTGGCCGGGCCAGCCGCTGGGCCGGTCCATCACCGGCACCGAGAAGACACTGGATGCGATTTCGCGCGGGCAAATCCTGGAGTTTCAAAGGCAAAACTACACGGCGGCGGGCACGCTGCTCGCGGCGGCGGGACGGCTGACCCACCGCCAGGTGGTGAAGGCGGCGGCGGGTTACGCGGCAAAATTCCATGGCGGGGCGCGGTGTGGTTTCGCGCCCGCCACCGCCGCCCAAACCAGGCCGGCGGTGAGGCTCTGCACAAAAAAAACGGAGCAGACGCAAATCGCGTTTGGGGTTCGCGCCTGTTCGCGGCATCATGAACGGCGCTACGCCTTGCGGCTGCTCAATGCGGTGCTGGGGGAAAACATGAGTTCGCGGCTTTTCCAGACGGTGCGGGAGGACCAGGGGCTGGCGTATTCGATCTACAGCGGCAACAGTTTTTTCGACGACACGGGCGACCTGGTGATCTCGGCGGGCCTGGATTTGGCGAATCTGGAAAAAACCCTGCGGATTATTTTGCGCGAGTTGAAGCGGTTGCGGGAGGAACCGGTGGGGGCGGCCGAATTGGGGCGGGCGCGCGATTACCTGATCGGCCAGCTCGATTTGAGTTTGGAAAGCACGGAAAACCAGATGATGTGGGTGGGGGAACAATGGCTGGGCTATGGAAAAATCTTCGCGCCCGAGCTGGTCAAGAAGCGTCTGCGGGAGGTCCGCGCGGCGGAGGTGCGGGCGGCGGCGCGGGAGTTTATCCGGCCGGACCAATTCAACCTGGCGCTGGTCAGCCCGCTCAAGTCGGCCCGGGGATTGGAAAAGCTGCTGGCAGCGGCCCAGTTTTGAAACGGAAACAAAAAATGAAAACAGCGCAAGCGGACTCCAAAGCCAGGCTGGTTCTCGAAAAACTCATACGGGCGCTCAACAACGCCCAGACGCTCTATTACGAAGGCAACAAGCCCCCCTCGAACTGGATTGTGAACTGGCGGATGGCCCATGGGCAGGATAAAGGCCCTGGCACTCAACAGAAGTACTATCTCAAGAACGATGGCGGCATGGTGCGCATCCGGGTGGAAACCACCGGAATAGTTCGCGGGCTGAGCATCACCACGATGTTTATAAAGAACGAAGATGGCATTTGGGAGGTCTTGATGGATCAGGCATGTGAGGTCGCAAAGGTCTTTACCAGCGATCAGCTTCACGGAGTTTTTCCGTTCTCCCGGCTTTTCTCGTGCCTCCAACATCCCTATGAGCTTCACCTGTCCGAAGAAAACCATGGCGGCGTTGACTGCTTCATGATAGATGGCAAATTGTCCGATTCGCCGGATGCCAAAGGACCGGACATTGCCAGGCAATTCACCTATAGAATACGCAAGGTGGATGGCCTCTTATATTCGATTCATGAGCTGACATTCGCCGGGCGGTCCATTGACCTCGAGTTGGACAAGTTGGAATTGAATCAGGCGCTGGATCCCGCGCTTTTCGAGCTTCCGGGCAAACCAAAGATAACCGTGTCGAACCTTGACCAATACCTGGCTCTAAGACAGCAGGAAATAATGAAGAGACTGAACGCTGCCTAGCCTGCATTAAGATCGAGATTAAGAAAGAAAACCAAAGAAGTGCTAGTGCCTTAATTCGGTGTAGCGTCGAGCCTGTGGCCCGACATCGGCGCACAGCGCCGACGCTACAACAATTGCATTAAGGCACTACCAAAAAAGTGAAATCCGCCTGGCGGCTGGGTCCGCCCGGTTCGGTTCTTGACAACGCCGGCGGCCGCGCCGAAAATCAGGCGATGAAGATCGCGAACAACGGTGAATGGAGACTCGTGAAATGAAAACTTCCCCCATTCAAAATTCAAAATTCAAAATTCAAAATTCCCCTCCCCGGCCCTTGCGCGCCGGGCTGTTTGGCATTGGTCTTGACAGTTATTGGCCGCAGTTCCAGGGCTTAAAAGCACGCCTGGAGGGCTGCGTGCGGATCGTCGCCAGCCGCCTGGCGCGGCCGGACGTGGAAATTGTCAACCTCGGCCTGATTGACTCTCCGCCCAAGGCGATGGAGGCCGGACACCGGTTCCGCCAGGAGGACGTGGACCTCATTTTCCTGCACGTGACCACTTATGCGCTTTCCTCCACCGTGCTGCCGGTGGTGCAGCGCGCCCGCGTGCCGGTGATTGTGCTCAACCTGCAACCGGCCCCGGCCATTGACTACGCGGCGTTCAACAAAATGTCCGACCGCACCGCCATGACCGGCGAATGGCTGGCCCATTGCGGCGCCTGCCCCATGCCGGAGATCGCCAGTGTTTTCAGCCGTTGCGGCATTCCCTTCCACCAGGTCACCGGCCTGTTGCAGGACGATCCGCCGTGCTGGAACGAAGTGGACGGGTGGATCGAGGCCGCCCGCGTCGCCCATGTTCTCTCCCATAACCGCCTGGGCCTGATGGGGCATTATTATTGCGGCATGTTGGATATTTCTTCCGACATCACGCAGCATTGCGCCACCTTCGGCGGCCATGTCGAGGACATCGAAGTGGACGAACTGGCGGCGCTGCGCCGCGACGTGTCTGCCGCGCAAATCAAGGCCCGCGTGGCGCAATTCCGGCGCGTCTTCGCCGTGCAGCCCGATTGCCCGCCGCGCGAACTGGAGCGCGCCGCCCGCACCTCCGTGGCGCTGGACCGGCTGGTGCAACGGCACGATCTCGGCTCGCTCGCCTATTATTACTCGGGCGCGGGCAACCCGGAAAACGAGGACGCCATCAGTTCCATCATTCTGGGCAATTCCCTCCTGACCGCGCGTGGCATCCCGGTGGCGGGCGAATACGAAATCAAGAATGTCCAGGCCATGAAAATCATGGACACTTTCAAGGCGGGCGGCTCCTTCACCGAGTTTTACGCGATGGATTTCAAGGACGACGTGGTGATAATGGGCCACGACGGGCCGGGCCACATTGGCATCGCCCAGGGCAAAACCAAAGTGCGTCCCCTCCAGGTGTATCACGGCAAAACGGGCCGGGGGCTTTCGGTGGAAATGTCGGTCAAGCATGGGCCGGTGACGCTTCTTTCCGTCGTGCAGAGCGCCGAAGGCCGGTTGAAGTTCCTGGTGGCGGAGGCGGAATCGGTGCCCGGCCCCATTCTGGAGATCGGCAACACCAACAGCCGTTATCGTTTCCGCATGGGCGCGCGCCAGTTTGTTCACGATTGGAACAGCCACGGCCCCGCCCACCATTGCGCCGTCGGCGCCGGGCGGCTGGCGGATAAAATCGGCCAGCTCGGCCAACTCCTCCAAATGGAAGTCAGCCGCGTCGGCTGATGGGCCGGAGGTCAGCCGGTAATGCGTCAGGCAGGGCGCGCACTCCGTGCGCGCCGCGGCGGGCAGCGGAGTGCCCGCCCTGCCTTTTTCCCCGCCGTCAGTGACGCATTTCGTCAGCCGGTGTGGGAAAGCGAGTGGATGAAGTTGATGAGCTTGGTCCAACCGACCCCGGCGCCGATGACAAAGGTGGACAGCACCAGGGTGGCGATGCCGCCCGCGATGAGCAGGTGCGCCTTCTTGCTCGATCCCTTCCATTCGTGAAAAATCCAGCCCCACATCGTGGCGAAAATAATGATGCTCGCCATGTGCAGCGACCACGAGGCGAAATCGTACTTCGCGCCCATTTGCGAAGCGCCCATCGTGTAAAAGAAAAACTGGAAATACCAGGTCGTCCCCGCCACCGCGGAGAAAATATAATTGCCCAGCGCCGGAATCTTCAGGTCCAGCGTCCCGGCGCTCGCGGCGGCGGCAGTCGCCGCGGCGTTGCTCTCGCCTCCGTCGCTGCCGCTGTGATGCGCGTGCTCCGGACGGATTTCCGAGGCGAGGTATTGATAGCCGCTCCGGTTCTTGAGGTGCAGACACACGCACCAGATCAGATTGGTGGTGAAGCCGCCAAGCAGCAGCACGGGGAGCGTGGGCAGGCCGGTCCAAATTTCGTGCGTGCCCGCCGCGCGCGTCGCCGCGTTGATCCCCTTGCCCGCCTGCAGCGCGAACGCGAAAAAAGCGCTCGTGACGCCGCAAATGAAGGCCACCAAAATGCCCTTCTTGTAACTGAACTCTTTGATTGATTTCGTTTTCTGTTCCTCCGCCATCTCCGATTCCTTCGTGTAACCTGCCAGCGCCGCGATCCAAATGCCCGCCATGCAAACCGCCACGCCCCCCAGCGTCACCCATCCCCCGGTGGTTTTGACGATTTCCACAATGCTTGTGCTGTTCTCGAACACAAAAAACCCCGGCTGGAGCGCCTTGAAAATCGGCGGCACCAACGTCCCCAGCGCCGCGCAGCATCCCAGTGCCAGACCCGTTCCCAGCGACAATCCCAAATAGCGCACCGTCAACCCGTATGTCAGCCCCCCAAAACCCCACAGCAGACCC
>Ga0326728_10017369_pt1 | contig 14439 bp, 9 predicted proteins | sample MB3enrmetagenome_FD_207602 | JGI IMG/M metagenome (GOLD analysis project Ga0326728, IMG submission 207602) | Lab enriched peat soil microbial communities from McLean, Ithaca, NY, United States - MB31MN | ecosystem: Environmental > Terrestrial > Soil > Wetlands > Peat | place: USA: New York...
CAGACCCCGCCGTGGCCCGCGGCCTCTACGCCCGCTACCTCGGCTAACCGCCTCCGCCGGAAAGCGATGTAAACTAACAACTGACTTACCGGCTATCTATCTTGTGCAGGGTCCATCGCTAACATGATTCAAGGGCGGGAATCCCGCGGGAGGGTCGTGGCCCCGGGCCGCGATCGGCTGCGCGCTCCCCAATCGCCGCAAACCGGGGGATCCGTTGTGGACCGCCGCAACATTCTGTTTTGCATGGCACTCTTTCTGCTTGCCGCCGCGGCCACCTGTCCGGTGCTCGAGATGGGTGTCAACGACGATTGGTCCTACGCCCACATCGCCCGCGAATTCGCCGCCACCGGCCACCTTGCGTACAACGGCTGGCCGGTCATGCCGCTCGTGCCGCAGATTGTGTGGGCGGCCGTTTTCATCAGGCTCTTCGGATTCTCTTTCCTCATAGTCAGGCTCTCGACGGTGGTTCTGGGAGCGCTCTGCATTCCGGTGCTCTACTGCCTGGGCCGGGAAAGCGGGCTGGTCCCTCCATTCGCGGCCTTCGCCACATTGCTGACCGCACTCTCGCCGCTGACCATGCCGGAGGCGGTCACCTTCATGTCCGATGTGCCCGCCTTCTTCCTGTTCGCGCTTTGCTTTTATGGCGGCGTCAAGTGCTGGAAAGCCGCCGGCGCGAAAGACTGCGCCCGTTGGGCCGGGCTCATCCTGGTGGCCGGAGTGTTGAGCGGACTCGACCGCCAGATTTATTGGCTGGGCCCGCTGTTGTTTCTCCCGGCGGTCGCGTGGGTCCAGCGCCGCCGGAAGAGCGCGATGATGTGGCTCGCCGCGGCGTGGCTAGCGGCGATATCGGCGGCGGCGTACTCCGTGCGGTGGTTCCAGGCGCAACCGCATGCGCTGATCGAACCTTCGCTGAACGCCTGGAAGCGCATGGGCCTCCGCCGCCTGGCAGGCCCCTCGCTCTCGCTGGCGGCCACCATGGCGGCCACGCTTGCGCTGGTGCTGCTACCGCTGCTGGCCGGCTACGTGGCGCCGGCCCTCAAGGCGGCATCGCGCAAAGCCGCGCTTCTGACGGCGGTGGGCGCGCTGGCGGGCGGATTCGCCGCATCGCACCTGCTTCATCTCGACGCGCCTTGGATGGGCAATGTCCTCACGGCGTATGGGATCTGTCCGGGTAACTTGCTGGGCACTTGGCGAGAGGTTCTGGGACCCACGGTCCGCGATTTGCTCACCATGGCCGTGTTTCTATCCTGCGCGAGCAGCGGGCTGACGCTATGGAATCGCCGGGGAGCGGCGGGCGCGCAACCGTGGCAAGACCCCTCGATCCCCGCGCTGGTCCTCGGACTCGTCTTTTCCGCCGCCTGGCTGCCGATCCTGATCTATCACTCGGCGGACGCGCAGCCATTCGACCGGTACCTGATGTCCTTCCTGCCGCTGTTTGCCATTCCGTTGCTACGGCACTACCAGGCGCGCATCGGCAAGAGCGTCAGCCGGGTGAGTTGGGCCATGCTGGCGCTGTTTGCCTTGTACGGCGTGGCCGCCACCCACGATGCGTTTGCCCGCGCGCGCGCCGTCTTGACGGCCGCCCAGACCCTGGAGCTGCGCGGAATTCCGCGGACCGAGATCACAGCCGGTTTCGAGTATGACGGCTGGACCCAACTAGAGGCCGGCGGCTACGTGAACCACTGGGATATCGCTAATCCCCCCGGCGCGTACCGGCCCCCGACATGCACCGGTCCGCCGGCTGTGCGGCTGTGGTTCATCACGTTTGCGCCGGCCATCCGCGCGCGCTATGTGGTGGCGGCCTCGCGCCTTCCGGAACTGGACGACGCGCCCGCCGCCCCCGTCGATTACACCACGTGGCTCCCGCCTGGCCGGCGCCAGGTCTTTACACTAATGATCCCCGGCGGCGGCTACGTGCAGTGCCGGTGACGGCGCCGGTTCCCGCGGACCGCCCACATCGATGCGCCAAATAAGCGCCCTGCGCCCGGGCCAGCCTATAGAGCGAAAGTCGGCCCGGACGGCGTCCTACCGCGTGCCGGCTTCGGATTCGCTCGGCGCCGCGCCGCCGGACCCGGATTCCGCCCGAGACCAGCCGCCGCCCTTCAGATCGACCGCGGCGCGGCAGCCCTCCACCCGGACGATGTTTCCCACCCCCCAATACGGGAGCGGCTTGCCGGCCTCCTGCGGGAGCTGGAACTCGCAGATCACACGATCCCCTACCGCCAGTTGAGCCGGTTCCTCGAACTGCAGAAGGACGCCGCACCCACTCATGTCCACCGTGGTTGCCCGGATCGAACGGCCGTAGCCGTTACCGTTACTGTTCACCTCGACAGCCGCTCCGGCTTGAATCGGGTAACGTGGTTCTCTTCTTCTGTCTGCCCACTCGGGTTCCATGGCCCACCCCCCCCATTTCGAGGACGCCCCTCGCCAGCATATTCTCCTGGCTGCGCTCCAAAGTCTCTTATCGGCCGCGCCCCGGCAACCTTTACGGCGCCGGCCTTTCCCCTCCGCGCGCGGTGGATGCATCACCTTCCGCCACGAAACCGCCGGTTTTGGGCGATTCGCCCAAATTCGAACAGAACCCTTTGTTTTCGCTGAGATTTTGTGCCGAGCGCACAAAAACCGCGGATTTGCGAAGCCGGTTCGGGCGGCGGACACGGGGCGCGGCGCACGCGGTTCCGTGCCGGGCATCCGGTCCGCAAGGCCGTCCACTTTCCAGCCGCAAACCCGACCCTGACGGGGAGCGCTTTGGTGCCATACTCGTAGGTTATGGCTTACCGCGACCTGCGCGAGTTCATCCGCGCGCTGGAAGAGAACCGGGAACTGAAGCGGGTCACCTGCGAGGTGGACCCCATTCTGGAAATCACCGAATTCGCCGACCGCGCGGTGAAGCAAGGCGGTCCGGCGCTGCTATTCGAAAAGCCTAAGGGCTACACCACGCCAGTGCTCGTCAATGCGTTCGCCTCGATGCGCAGGATGGAGATCGCGCTCGAGGTGGCTTCGGTGGAGGAAGTGGCGGCGCGCATCGTCGAGTTCCTCGAGATGCGCGTGCCCGAGGGCATCGTCGGCAAACTCAAGATGCTGCCCAAACTGGCCGAAATGGGCGCATTCTTTCCCAAGGTGGTCTTCAAGGGGCCGTGCCAGGAGGTGGTGCGGACGGACCGGTTCTCGCTGCTGGATTATCCGGTGCTGCAATGCTGGCCGGAGGATGGCGGGCGGTTCATCACCTTGCCGCTGGTCTTTTCGCGGAACCCCGATACCGGCAAACGCAACTGCGGCATGTACCGCATGCAGGTGTTCGACGAGCGGACCGCGGGAATGCACTGGCAGACCCACAAGCAAGGCGCCGAACACTACCGCCGCATGCGGCAGCAGGGACGGCCGCGCATGGACGTGGCCGTGGCCATCGGCGCCGATCCGGCCACCATGTACTCCGCCATCCTGCCGCTCCCTCCGGACCTGGACGAGATGATGATCGCCGGGTTTCTGCGGCAGAGTCCGGTGGAGATGGTGAGATGCCAGACCAGCGATCTGGAAGTGCCGGCCCAGGCGGAGATCGTGCTGGAGGGCTACCTGGACGTGGGCGAGTTGCGCACCGAAGGGCCGTTCGGCGATCACACCGGCTTCTACTCGCTGGCCGATGAATACCCGGTGTTCCACGTGACCTGCGTGACCCAGCGGCAAGATCCGATCTATGCGGCCACCATCGTCGGGCCGCCGCCCATGGAGGACTATTACATGGGCAAGGCCGTCGAGCGGATTTTCCTGCCGCTGATGCGCCTGCAACTGCCCGAGGTGCGCGACATCGCGATGCCGCCCGAAGGGGTGTTCCACAACCTGATGCTGGTGGCGATTCGCAAGTCGTATCCGGGGCACGCGCGCAAGGTGATGCACTCGATTTGGGGAACCGGCCAGGCCATGTTCTCGAAATGCATCGTGGTGGTGGATGAGGATGTGGACGTGCAGAATTACCGCGAGGTGACGTGGAAGGCATTGAACAATATCGATCCCGAGCGCGACATCGAATTTGTGCACGGTCCGGTGGATTCGCTGGATCATTCCAGCCGTCTGCCGAATTACGGATCGAAGATGGGAATCGACGCCACCAGGAAGTGGCCGGAGGAAGGATTCACGCGTCCCTGGCCGGGCGTGATCGAGATGACGCCCGAGGTGAAGCGGCGAGTGGATGCGCTGTGGAAACAAGCGGGGTTGTAGCGCGCCCAACGGCTTGATAAGATTGAGAAGTCCCTCACGGTGGGCGTAGCTCAGCTTGGTAGAGCGCCGGATTGTGGTTCCGGTGGTCGAGGGTTCGAATCCCTCCGCCCACCCCAGTGAATCGCCCACTTACAGAATCGGCTCGTGCTGCGCTGAATCCGTCATGTTTCCTCTCGCTGCCTTCGGGATCCTCCCCCTGCTCTACCTCGCCCTGATTGTCTACATCGTGTGGCAAGTGGTTTCGGCGTTAAACCAGATCAGCAGGGGTGTGGAGGATATCGCTCAAACTCTGCGGCGCATGGAATCGAAGGAGCCGCAACCAGGTTCCCATATCTGACAGACGGGGCCATCGGCTGGCGAAACGCTTCTACCAGAAGTACGTCGCGACAACCTTGGGCGGCCCCGCGTTGCCCGCCACCATGGTGCTCTTCAGGACCACCTGCGAGTTTATCCGCTTCCAGCCTGAGGGCGCGTTCCTGTAGGCGTCGTGGATGTATTCGGGCGTGGTCAGGAAGTCGCCGCCCGCCAGCGTGCCATTGAAGGTCATACCGGCGATGGCGATCACCAGTTTCTCGGTGGAGGGATCGAAGACGCGGGTGATAATCACGTACTCTTCCGGCCGGTCCGGATCGCGCGACGCGGAGCCGACGACGGCGTCGTGATTGTTCCGGTCCCGCACCTCATAGCTGCGGGTTTCCGAACTGCGCACCAGGTAATAGCGCAGGCTGCGGGTAAGCCCAGCGGTCCACTGGTTGTCGAACTGGCCGATGAGCACGGCGGGCCGGCCGCGGAGGTCGTTGTAGGTGGTGTCGCGATCGCCCAGGACGTGGAACGGTTTGTGCTTGCGGCCCAGCAATTCCGCCACGCGTACGGTCGCCATGGCGTTGCCGGTGGAAAGGTAGCGGTCGCCGGCCGAGCGCAGATCGGTCAGTGGAATCAGGGTATTCCGGCGGACCTCGTCGGGCGGAGGCTGGACGGCATTCTCGCCCACCATCTTGGAGTTCAACTCGTCCACCCGAGGGCCTTCGAATATGTAAACGCGGCGGGGCTGGCCGATGGAGATCACCGCATCGGCATGGTCGTCCACCAGCGGCGCCCAAAACACATCCAACTCATTCTGGTGGAAATAATAGGCGTATGCGACCACACCCAGGACAGACAGGATGCCCAGCACGGCGATGGCGGCGAAACCAGCCGGGCGCAGGACTCGCCGGGCGGGTTCGGGCGCCGGCTCGATGGCGGGTAGGGCCGCGGGGAGAACCGGCGCCGAAAAGCGGAAATCGGGCACGTAGGAGCCCTGGTGGAGCGACACCCGGAGTTCATGTTCGTGCTCCGGCTCCATGTAATACTGTGCCAGGCGCTTGCGGGTTTCGGCCGCGGTGGTTCGCACCACCGAGTCCTGATTGGTGTCATAGCCCGGTTCCCGCCGGAACACCTGGGACCCGATGGTGCGCTCCTTGACCTTGTCCAGCTCGCCCTCCAGGCAGGCTTCCACCACGTACCGCAGCAGGGCTTGGCAGCGTTTGCTGTTGCGGAAGTGAGGACTGGCCAGGAGACTGTCAAGCTGCGACCGGATCGCTGCCGCATCCGGTATCGGCTGGTCCGGCTGCGAAGGCGGCGCACCAATCTCGAGGTCCGGACCTTTTGTGGACGGCGTCATCTCCCTGTGAAGCCGATTCTAACACGCCAGCGAGCGTAGAGAACGTCCTCAAATGGGTTCTTCAGCATGTTTTGTAAGCCAAACAAAATAGATATATTTACCTTAATCTATACGTCCCCGCCACGGTACACGACCTATCCTAATGGACAAGACTGGCGATATATTCTGCAACGATCCCTCAATCGGTGGACTCCCACCCGATTGAAAGTCTTCAGGAGGCTTTACAGAATATGAAATGCAGCCTTGTCGCTGCTCTGATGTTGGCGCTACCCCTGGCGGCATTTTCGCAGGAGTTTCGCGGCACCATTAGCGGCTCTGTCAACGACCCCACCGGGGCCGTGATCGCGGGTGCAAAGGTTACCGTCACGGAAACCGAGACTGGAACCAAGGTCGAGACAATCTCGGACAACGCCGGGCAGTATAACGCGCCGTTCCTGGCGCCGGGCGACTACTCGATCGTCGTCAAAATGGCGGGGTTCAAGGAATTCGTGCGCAAGGGCGTACACGTCGGCGCCGGAGACCATCCGGTAATCGACGTTCGCCTGGATGTTGGCGATGCCAGCCAAAGCGTCGAGGTTACGGCCGACGCGAGCATCCTCAATACCGAAAATGCGTCGGCGGGGCAAGCCATCACCACCAAGGAAGTAGAAGACCTGCCATTGAACGGCGGAACTCCCATGGCTTTGGCGGCTTTGTCTCTGGGAGTGATCGGCACCGGCCAACCCGGCCTGATTCACCCCTTCGATTCCGGCGGCGCCGCCGGATGGAGTGTCGGCGGCGGCTATGCGCAAACCAGCGAGCTGCTGATCGACGGTTCTCCCGACGCTACCTGGGACGGACGCCTGGCTTACAGCGTGCCGAAGGACGCCGTGCAGGAAGTGCGCGTCAAGGCGTTCGATGCCGACGCGTCCTATGGCCATACCGGGGGCGGGACTCTGAACCAGATCATGAAGACCGGCACCAACAGCTTGCACGGCACGGTGTTTGAACAGGTTCAGCCGGACAATCTGACCGCCAACAACCTTTTCAACAATGCCAAGGGCGTGGCCCGTCCGGTGACGCACTTCAATCAGTACGGCGTCACGGGAGGCGGACCCATCTACATTCCGAAGGTGTTCGACGGCAAGAACAAGCTGTTCTGGTTCTTCGCTTTTGAGGGACTGAAAGACAGCCAGCCGAACCCCACCTTCACCACGGTTCCCACGGATCTCGAAAAGCAGGGCAATTTCTCCCAGGTGTTGGCCGCCGACGGCTCCAGTGCCCAGCTCTACGATCCGTACAGCGGCGTCCTCAGCGGCAGCACCTTGACCCGTACCGCGTATCCCAATAACGTAATCCCCTCCACCGAGTTGAGTCCCGTGGCGAAGGCGTACTTGCAATACTATCCGGAACCGAACATCACCCCCGTCCGCCCGGATGGCTACGAGAATTTCGGCAGCAGCGCCACCACCAACGACGACTTCAACAACGAATTGGGCCGCATCGATTACAACATGAGCGGCCGCAGCCGCATTTTCTTCGATATCCGGCGCACCGGCTACAACCAGCTCAAGAACGACTATTTCGACAACGAGGCCGAAGGCTCTCTACTGTACCGCAACAACTGGGGCGGCGCCCTCGACGAAGTCTTCACCGTTAATGCCACCAACGTTATCGACGTGCGCTTGAACTTCACGCGCATGGCCGAGACGCATTCCAGCCCCGGCACCGGCATCGACCCGGCTTCCCTGGGCTTTCCGTCGTACATGACGACCCATTCCGAATACCTGCAACTGCCGATCATTGGATTCAGCAGCACTACCGATTTCCAGGGGCTTGGCTACTCGGGCGGGAGCGCGGTGGGCAACAGCAAGCTGCCGTCCGGGTCCTGGCAGCTTTTTGGCACCTGGAGCAGGGTCCAGGGCAATCACAGCTTCAAGTTCGGCATGGACGCCCGCCAGTACCGGCTGAACACCTATACCGTGGGGAACGCTACCGGCACGTTCAGCTTCAGCGCCAACACCTGGGTACGGGCCAGCAGCAGCGCCTCGTCCTCGCTCGTGATGGGACAGGATTTCTCCGAGTTCATGCTCGGTCTTCCCACCTCCGGCTCGTATGATTTGGCCACTTACGGCTCCTGGTATGACTATTACGCCGCGCCGTTCATCCAGGACGATTGGAGAGTCAAGCACAATCTCACCATCAGTTTGGGCGTACGCTACGACTGGAATGGCCCCTGGCACGAAAAATGGGCCCGAACGCTGAATGGTTTCGATTCCACCGACGCCAACCCGCTGCAGGCCGCGGCCCAGGCAGCCTATGCCAAAAGCCCCAGCTCGTATCTTCCCGTGAACGCCTTCAACGTGCTCGGCGGCGTGACCTACGCCTCCCTGGGCAATAATGCCGTCTACCGGAACATGTCGCACATCGTGAGTCCCCGCGTCGGATTTGCCTGGACGCCCGACGCGCTCAAGGGCCGCACCGTAATTCGCGGCGGCTTCGGAGCATTCGCCAGCCCGTTAACGATGGCCGATTTGTCCATCACCGGCTCCTACTCCACCAGTCCGTTCATCAATCAGACGGGCTACAGCGCCACCACCACCATGACGGCCCCCACATCCACCTCCACCGTCACTTCCACCACGCCCACGTTGAGCAATCCGTTCCCCGGCGGCAACTTCACCGCGCCGGTGGGCAATGCCGCGGGCTTGGGGACCGGTGTCGGCGGGACGGTTGATTTCCTCAATCCGGACATGAAGACCCCGTATTCCATGCGTTGGAACTTCGGCTTTCAGCACACCCTGACCTCCAATACCGTGCTCGAAGTGATGTACATCGGCAACCACGCCCTGCACGTCCCCGTATCCTACACGCAGGTCAACGGGTTTCCGCGACAGTATCTGAGCACCTTGGGGCTTCGCGATTCCAGTACGAGCTATCTCACCGGCACCACTACGGACCCGTTCAATGGTCTGATCGCCAGCGGAACTCCCTCCGGCTCCTCCATTGCCATCGCCCAGCTTCTGGCGCACTACCCCCAATTCACGGTAGGGGAAAGCTCCTCCGGCTGGAGTGGCAGCAGCGGCGTTCTCGAGGAAAACGACAGCGTGGGCAGTTCCTACTTCCACAGCCTGAACATTGGCGTTCGGCGGAGGTTTTCCCAGAACCTTTCGCTCACCGTCAATTACATCAAATCCCGGTTGATCGAATTCGATTCCTGGCTGAACGATTCGGATGCGCGTCCGGAAAAGCGCATGTCGCCCACCGATCACCCCAACCGTTTCGTAACCACGCTGAGCTACAACCTGCCGTTCCACGCGCACTCGAGTCTGTTGAACAGGATCGTCGGCGGATGGCTGGTCAACGCCGTCTACCAGTTCCAGACCGGCGCGCCCCTGGTTTGGGCCAATGGCAGCAGCACCAGCCCCGGGGACTATGTGTACCTCGGCGCGCCGCTCAATTTCCACAATCGCCAGATCAACGGAAATTCGTTCGACCCGACGGCATTCGCTACTAACCCCGCCAACAGCAGCGGGGTCCCGACGTACAACAGCGCCCTCGCGTTCAACTACCATCTCCGAACCTTCCCCACCACCTTCAACAACCTGCGGCAGGATGGCATCAACCAGTTGGACATGTCCGTTCTGAAGCGTTTCCAGATTGGGGAAAAGAGAAGCTTCGAGTTGCGCGGCGAGTTCTACAACCTTCCCAACCACGCGGTCTTCGCGGCTCCCAGCGAGACCGCGAGTTCCTCCGGATTTGGCGCCATCACGGCCACATCCAACACGGCTCGGAGCGTTCAGCTCGTAGGCCGGTTGTACTGGTAGTCTTCACGGGCCGCGGGTGCCGCTCGCGGCCTTAGATTCAACTATTAGCGATCGGCGGTCGGCTCCCCAACCATCCAGCGGGGAGCCGGCCGCTGAACCCTCCGCCGCATCCCTCCTCCACATCGCTCCTCGGATGGCACCCCGCCTGCAACAGTTCACCAGATCGCGGTAGGTTTCAACGGATTGGGGATAGTCATGTCGCGTCTTGACGCAATGTTGGGGGATATTACCCACAAAGGTGGGTGGGGTGAGCACGCCTTCTTTTCGGGTCTGACCGAAGCCCAACTGGCGCGTGTCCAGTCATTGGGCGAAAAAGTGACCCTTCCGGAAGGCGAGTTGATCCTCGATAACGGCCAACGCTCAAAATATTGTTACCTGGTTCTGCGCGGCAGCGTGGCGGTGGCCTTGGCTACCCCGCGTCTGACGGTGTGCGTCCAAGTGCTCGGTCCGGGCGAGATCTTCGGATGGTCGGCGCTGTTGCAGGGGCAGGACACGCTGTTCCAGGTTCGAGCGCGGGAGAACACCACCGCGCTGCGCATCGAGGGGTCCGCGTTGTCGGAGTGCTGCCGGACGGATCCGGAACTGGGCGTCGAACTGCTCCGCCGCTTCTTGCGCGTAGTGGCGGATCGCGTCCGCGCCACCGAGACCGTGTTCGCGGAGTGGTGCGGCGTCCGCGTTTCGGGATAGCCGCGGATAACCCTCCCCGTTGGCCTCCGGCTGCTAACCAAAGTGAACCTTGTGTGGTGGAAAGGACCAATGGTACTTTCCCCTTAACGTTCCTTTCTTTAGCTTTCGGGCTCGCCGGTCGGCGACAGATTCGGCGAGCCCACCCGGAAACCCCTTGGCTTTACTTCTCTGCGCGCCATCTCTTACCCTCGAAAAATGACGTCTTCGGCCATGTCCTGGCGGGCGCGATTTCGCAGCCGCCGCACGCTGCATTTCACCGAATCGGTAATCCGCGAAATGACCCGCCTGGCGATGCGCCATGGCGCCATCAACCTGGCTCAGGGGTTCCCGGATTTTGCGGCTCCCGAAGCGCTCAAGCGCGCGGCTGTGGAAGCCATCCACGCCGATATCAACCAGTACGCCATCACCTGGGGCGCCAAACCCTTTCGCGACGCCATCGCGGCCAAGTACGCCCGCACGTACGGCATGGAGATCGACCCGGAGCGCGAAATCACGGTGTGTTGCGGCTCGACCGAGGGCATGATCGCCACGCTCCTGGCGATCCTCGACCCGGGCGACGAAGTGGTCCTCTTCGAGCCGTTTTACGAGAATTACGGCCCCGATACGCAACTCTGCGGCGCTCAGCCGCGCTTCGTCGCGCTGCGCGAGCCGGACTGGAGCTTCGACCGCGAAGAACTACGGCGCGCGTTTTCGCCGCGTACCAAGGCCATCGTTGTAAACAGTCCCAACAATCCCACCGGGAAAGTGTTCCAGCGGGAGGAAATGGAATTCATCGCCGGCCTGTGCCGCGAATTCGACGCGCTGGCGATTACCGACGAGATCTACGAGCACATCGTCTACGATGGCGCCGTGCACATCCCCATGGCGTCGCTCGACGGCATGCGGGAGCGCTCCGTCCTGGTCAACAGCATGAGCAAAACGTATTCGGTGACCGGGTGGCGGGTGGGTTGGGTGCTGGCGCCACCGGATCTGACGGATTCCATCCGCAAGGTGCATGATTTCCTGACGGTGGGAGCTGCCGCCCCGCTCCAGCAGGCGGGCGCCCTGGCGTTGAGCCTGGGAGAGGACTACTACCGGCAGCTTGCAGCCGACTACGTGGTCCGCAGGGACCATATCGTCAGTACCCTAAAAGCCGCGGGTTTTCACTGCTTTGTGCCGCGGGGAGCCTATTATGTGATGACGGACATCACCCGATTCGGCTATGCCGACGATCTGTCATTTGTCCGTAATCTGATTGAAACCATAGGAGTTGCGGCTGTTCCGGGTTCGAGCTTTTACGCCCAACCGGGAGCCGGATCTCAAAAGGTCCGCTTTTGTTTTTGCAAAAAGTATGAGACGCTGGAAGCAGCAAGACACCAACTAGTGAAGCTCAAAACCTGATGGGGTTGTGAGCCGGTGGGGAAGACGCTTATGCTCCCACAATTCTTGTTGCCGGAAACCACAATCCGCGAAGCCGGCGCCGGACCTGAAATAGACCTCGGCGAACAACAGGACGGAACCTTGATTCTGACCCTGGGGATCACGCGGATTATCGAACAGGAAAGCATCGACCTCTCCATCTGGGGCTCGGCCGATGGAACCGATTGGGGTACCAGTCCGCTGGCCGCGTTTCCGCAGAAGTTTTACTGCGGTACTTATCAGATCCTGCTGGACTTGTCCGGCCACGCGGAAGTGAAGTATCTGCGCGCCAAATGGCACGTCAACCGCTGGGGCAAGGGGACTCCAAAACCTCTGTTCGGGGTGTACCTCTTCATGCAGGAAATGGCGGAAGAGTTGGCTGTCGGCGCGTAGCGAACCAGCGCCGCTTGATCGCACTCGCGGGGTATTCCATTCTCGAAACGGCCTGACGTCCGAAACCCGGCTCATCGTGCAGGCCGGCGCTCCGTTGCCTCCTGCCATGGCTGGGGCGGCCGCTGCGCTGGCGCCAGGGGCCGCAACGACAGTCGCCGGCAAGGCTCGCTGCGGCATCGAGAACAACGAGTATGCATGGGACCGTGGGGCAGCCAATCCAGGCTGCCGCCGGTTTCAGCCGGCGTCTACGGGTGCGGAGTTTTGCGCACCGGCGCGCAAGAGCCTCCTGAAAGGCGGCTGCGGGCGAGATTGCCCGCCCCACAAGACCGGTGAGACTTCGGGCGCAGACCGCCGGTTGACTCAGCCGGAAGCCATCGCTTGTTTCGCACTGGGAAACGGGGTGGCTTGGATACGCACTCCGCCCTGGAACGCTGATTCGGGTTTATCACTCTTTAATTCAGAATCCTAGCGGCTTCCGCCTGCGGCCCTGTCGGTTTCGAACGCCAAAACTTCCCCAAATGTCAGGAATTTCCTTGCTCGTGCGGTAAGTGCCTTGATAGGCTGCTTCACAGCTAGCAAGCGCTTACATAACTAGCACCTTGTGGGAGGTTACATGCAACGTATTTCTGCCGGACTGCGCCGCGCCCTGTATGCGGGCGTGGCCTTGCTTTCCTTTTCAACCCTGTGTCTGGCGCAGCAGTCGCGCGGCAGCATCACGGGAAAGGTCACCGACGCCCAAAATGCCGTGGTACCGAACGCGACGGTCGTGGTGACGAACACGGCGACGAATGTCGCCAACACCGTCAAAACCAACTCGACGGGCTTCTACCAGGTCGATTTTCTGATTCCCGGGCCCTATTCCATCTCGGCCGAATCCACGGGCTTCAAGACGCTCGTGCGGAGCGGCATTACCTTGAACACCGGCGACCGTCTGGCGGTGGACCTGCAGCTTGAGGTGGGCGCGACCAGCACTTCGGTCGATGTCACCGCCGACGCGCCTCTGCTGACCACCACCAATGCCGTGGGCGGGCGCGTCCTCGATACGCGGGATATCGCCATGCTCCCCGTAACCACCATGAACCCTTGGGCGCTGCAGGCCATGTCGCCCGGCATGGTGTTCACCGGTGCGCCCGGCATCAGCCGCGTGATGGACCACGCCGGTACGGCCAGTTATGACACCATGGGGCTGGGCACCGGCACCAACGAGTTCCTACTGGACGGCAACCCCGTCACCGGGACCAACGGCGGCCGTGCCGGGTTCGTTCCTTCCGAAGAGGCCGTGGACGAGGTTCGCATCGAGACCAATGCGTTCGACGCGTCCCTGGGTCACAGCGTGGGCGCCTATATCAGCGGCACCACCAAATCGGGCGCCAATGCCATTCACGGCTCGGGGTTCGCGCAGTATATGTGGTACCGCATCAACGCCACCAACGAGTTCACCCGCGCCAGCTATCTGGCTCAAAAGGCCGCGGGCACGTGGCCATCCGGAGTGCCCGAGAATCCCGGCGGCCGGTTCTTCCAGCCGGGTTTCAGCTTCGGCGGACCGGTATACATCCCCAAAGTAATCAACGGTAAGAACAAGCTGTTCTTCTACATCGAATACGACCACATCACCAGCATCCAGCCCAGCCCGGTGAATGTGGACTACTGGATGCCTACCGCCGCCCAGCGGCAAGGCAATTTCTCGGATCTCTCGGCATATAACGCCACGGCGTACACCATCTACGATCCGCGTTCGGCGGTGACAAGCACCGCCGGCCACATCAGCCGCACCCCGTTCCCCAACAATACGATTCCGACTTCGCTGTTCTCCAGCAACGCGTTCTATACGTTCTTCCAGCGCCTCTATTCGCTGCCGAATATCACGCCCGCGACTCCCGACGGCTACAATTACGTCGATTCGGCCCAGCCGTACAACGATTACCTGCCTTCGCTGGTCAACCGCTATGACTGGGTCATCTCCGGTTCGCAACGGCTGAGCGGCAAGTGGTATTACAACCATCGGTTCTCGGACAACTACGATTGGGCGCACAACACTCCGCTGAAGGGATATGAATCCAACGGCCTGTGGCGGCCCACGCGTGGCGGCAACCTGGACTACACGAAAGTGTTCAACGCCAACAATGTTCTGAATGTGGTCTTCAGCATCACGCAGTACGCCGAAGGCGACAAGCAGGCCATCAAGAACGCGTTCACAGCGGGGGATGCCGGGTTGCCGAGCTACATCGACCAGGTGGCGGGCGGCGCGGACGGCCTACCGGGTTTCCTGATCGGATCGAG
>Ga0326728_10017370_pt1 | contig 14438 bp, 8 predicted proteins | sample MB3enrmetagenome_FD_207602 | JGI IMG/M metagenome (GOLD analysis project Ga0326728, IMG submission 207602) | Lab enriched peat soil microbial communities from McLean, Ithaca, NY, United States - MB31MN | ecosystem: Environmental > Terrestrial > Soil > Wetlands > Peat | place: USA: New York...
ACGCTGGCGATCAGCCGGATGCCCAGCAGCGCGTGCTCGCTCTGCGCGGCATTGGGCTGATAGCCATAGAACGAGAGCAGCCAGCCGGCGATGGCGCCGCCCAGGGCCAGGCCCACCCACAACGCAAAGACCACCGCCGCGGTCACCGTGCCGGTGGCGCGGCGTCCCGTCTTCCATTCGCCGTAGTCGGCTACGTCTCCCATCATGGCCCACAGCACCGGGCCCGAGCAGCCGAAGGCGAACTGCCGCAGAACCTCAAGAACAATGATCGGCGCGGTGGCGGAAGCAGGGAGAAAGAGGAGCGAGATCGTGAAGACGCTGGTCAGCAGCATGCTCCAGAAGAAGAGCGTTCGCTTGCCGATGCGCTTGGCCAGGGCGGTCGAGCAGGCCACGCCGACGAGCAGCGCCGTCAATCCGAAGCCGTTGAACCAACTGAAGAGGATCTGGTTTCCGGCGCAGTACTTGAAGTAGGGCAGCATCACGCTGCCGCGAATCATGAGGGCGATAAAGTAAAAGGTCGTCACCAGGAAGAGCGCGATCCACGGACCGTTCTTCATCAGATCGGCCAGATCCTGGCCCACGGAGGTCTTCTGCTTCGGGTCGGGATGAATTCGTTCCCTGGTTACGGCAAAGGCGATCAGGAAGAAAAAGACGCTGATCACCGAGAAGGACCCCATGGTCAACTGATAGCCGCGGGCATTGTTGCCGCGGCCCAGAAAAACCACCATGGGGATGGCCAGGCTCTGAACAATAAATCCCGCGCTGTTGGCGAAGAGCTGGCGGTACGATGCAATGCTGGTCCGCTCGTTTGGATCGTCGGTCATCACCCCGGTCAGCGAGGCGTAGGGCACGTTATTCATGGTGTAGATGAGGCGCAGCAGCAGATACGTCGCCCAGGCATAAACGATCTTTGCGCCGGAGCTCAGGTTGGGAGTGGTAAAGGTCAGGATGCCGAGAATGCCGAAGGGCAAGGCGGTCCACAGCAGCCAGGGACGGAATCTGCCCCAGCGGGTCTCTGTACGATCGGCGATCACCCCCATAATGGGATTGAAGACGGCGGCTCCGAGGCCGACAACGAGAAACATCGTTCCAGCCTGCGCCGGCGACAACCCGAAGGTGTCGGTGTAAAAGTTCAGTTGCAGGGCCATCATCGCCTGGAAGATGAAGTTGGCCGCCATGTCGCCCAGGCCGTATCCGAATTTTTCCGCAAAGGAGAGTTTTCCGCTGGCGCCGTTCATCCGCATCTACCTGCTTTCGCTGCAAATCCTAAAATCGTGAATCGCTGTTCAATTTGCCCGGCGCCGCCAAATTGCCGTTGCAACCGCGCCGCCGGCATGTTTACGCATGGATGCGAGGATTCCCATGCGTTTACTTCGTCACTGTGAGAATCAGCTTGGCCAGGTCCTCATTGCGCGAGGAGTTGCCGGCCATGATCTCAAAATCTCCCGGCTCCACGACATATTCCATGTTCACGTCGTAGAAGGAGAGGAGATCGGGGGTAATGTCGAGCGCGACGGTCGCTGTCTCACCGGGTTTCAGCCACACCTTGCGGAATCCCTTCAGCTCCTTGACCGGCCTTGTGACCGAGCTGACCAGGTCGCGAATATACATCTGCACCACCTCGGCGCCCTCGCGCTGGCCGGTGTTGGTCACATCGACTAACAACTGAGTCGAGCCGCCGCGGGCGATCTTGCTGGCGGCGAGGCGGGGATTCTTTATGGCAAAGGTGGTGTAACTGAGGCCATAGCCGAAGGCATAGAGCGGCGAGACGTCGTCGAATAGATAGCCGCGGCGCGCCGAGGGTTTGTGGTTGTAGAACGCGGGCAGGTGGCCCACGGAGCGCGGAATCGTGATGGGCAGCTTGCCGCCGGGATTGACGTCGCCGAAGAGCACGTCGGCCACCGCGCGGCCGGTCTCCTGGCCGATGTAGAAGCACTCGTAGATTACCGGCACATTCCGGCTGACGTAGTTGATGGAGAGGGGACGGCCGTTGAAGAGGAAAACGACGACCGGCTTGTCCAACGCGACTATCCGGCGGACCAGCTCCTCCTGCCTGCCGACCAGGTCGAGGCTGGTGCGGTCGCCCATGTGAACCAGCGACCATGCCTCGCGCGAGGTCTGCTCGTTGCCGCCGATAGCCAGCACGATGACGTCGGCCTGCTTGGCCACTTCAACTGCTTCGGCGATCGATTTGGCATCCTCGGCGGGATCGCTGGCGGTTACATCGTCCTGATTCCAGTTGCCGCCGACGGTAATCTTGCAGCCCTCGCTGTAGAGAACGTTGACGCGGCTGCCCAGCTTTTCTTTTATTCCGTCGAGCACCGTCACGCTGTACCTGGGCACGCCGCTGTATCCGCCCAGCAGGGAGCGGTTGGCGTTGGGGCCGATGACCGCGAGGGTCTTGATTTTGCTCGGGTCCAGCGGGGCCAGGCCGTTTTCGTTCTTGAGCAGCGTGATAGCCTCATGCGCCGCATCCAGGGCCAGCCGGTTGTGCGCCGCGCAGCCCACCACGCGCTCCGCCTCGGCGGGATCGACGTAGGGATCGTCGAAGAGGCCCATCTCGAACTTCCAGTGCAGCATGGGCGCGATCAGCTCGTCCAGCTCCGGCTCCCTGAGCGTGCCTTCGCGAACCAACTCGGCGAGATGAAGGTAGCAATCCGGATCGGGCAGCTCGATGTTGACTCCGGCCTTGACCGCCAGCGCCGCAGCTTCTTTCTTGTCCTTGGCGACAAAGTGGCCGTGGGTGTCGGGCCGGTAGCCCAACTCCCAAATCGCGTAGTAGTCGGAGACCACGTATCCCTTGAAACCCCACTCCTTGCGCAGCAGATCGCGCAGCAGCCACTTGTTAGCGTGGGAGGGAATGCCGTCCACCTCGTTATAGGAGGCCATCACGCTGATCGCGCCGCCCTTGCTCAGGGCCTCCTTGAAGGTAAAGAGAAAAACCTCGCGCAGGGTGCGCATGGAGACGTCGGCTGGGGCGCAGTTCATGCCCGACTCCGGCTGGGCGTGGCCGACAAAGTGCTTCAGCGTGGCGATCACGTGCTTTTTGTCGCGGAATGTTGCATCTCCCTGGAAGCCGCGCACGGCGGCGATGCCCAGGCGCGAGACCAGGAAGGGGTCCTCGCCGTAGGTCTCCTCCACGCGGCCCCAGCGCGGCTCGCGCGCCACGTCCACCACCGGCGTCAGCGCCTGATGAGTGCCGCGCAGGCGGGCTTCGAGCGCGGCCATCGAAAACAGCTTCTCCACCAGCGCGGGATTGAATGTTGCGCCCAGGGCGATGGGCTGCGGAAAGCTGGTTCCCTCAGGGGCCGCATGGCCGTGCAGGCACTCTTCGTGAAAGACGACGGGAATGCCGAGGCGGGTGCGTTCGAGGAAAAACTTCTGGATGGCGTTGGTCAGCTCCGCCATGCCGCGGGCGCTCTTTCCCCCGCCGGCGTCGCTGGGGCGGCCGACCTGGCCGGGAGCGCGGCCCTCCTTAAAGGCAGCTTCGGCCTTGGCCAGGTCGAAGTTACCCTGTGCGTCCACGAGTTTCTGTGCCTTCTCCTGCCAGACGCAGAGCATCTGTTCGGCCTTCTCTTCCAGCGTCATGCGGGACAACAGGTCCTGGACCCGCGTGGCCGAAGGCAGGGAGGGGTTCTTATAGGCGGGCGCATGGTCCGGCGCGGCTGGGGAAACCAGAGATTGCTTATCCATAATGATGAAATCCTCGGAGCTGTTTTCTCGCGTCCATGCAGGGTTGCCTGGGAAATTCAATGTCGGCCCGGCCAGGAACCTTCCGCATGGGCCGCGGCGATGCCCACAAAAGTAAATCGCATTACTGCGGCATCTGGCAAGCTTAATCCCGCGCCCAGGGAGCGCCCGGACGGTGAACTTCGCGAAATCTGAGACGCCGGCGTCCAGCCACTTCACCCTGTTGCGCGGATCTGCGGGCGATTACCGTCCGATCAGCAGCAGAAAACAATAGGACCCATATAGATAGCTGAACCAGGCCCGGCCATCACCTATCATCACGCTGCAACTGGAATTCAATCAAGCGGCTCATGTGCGTACGATAAACTCAAGGCGCCGGCCTCCAGAAAAAATCGCGTTGCGCGGGAAGAATTGTGTAAGATATTCATTTGCCGTCGAGGCCATGAGCGCGCTATTCCCCAGTTGCATCCGCAATCATCCGATTGCATGCTATGGGCGCTGTTGTATTAAGGAGATTTTGTGATCCTGCAAGTGTTCCGTAACTCCAGAAAAAGCAGACGAAGGAATGTGGCGGGGATATTAGTATGCTTCTGCTTGCTTGGACTTGAGCCGGCGCATGGTCAAACCGGTAGCATGAGCCAGCCGGCAGGCGGGGTGAAATCCCCCGATGCCGGCAAGCGCAAGGATGCCGGCGCGAAAGAGCGCGCCGCTAATGACTCCCGCAAGGTTAAGAAGTTGATAGCGGAGCTCAAGGACAATGATCGAACCGTTCGGGGAACGGCGGCCACGGCATTGGGCGCAATGAAAAACGCGCGCGCTGTCAAACCCCTCATCTCCGCTCTGAAAGACAAGGATCCCTGGGTCCGGGCGCAGGCGGATGCAGCCTTGATCGAAATCGGCCCGCCGGCCGTCGAGCCTCTGATCGCCGTTTTGAAGGCCGGCGATCCATTTGTTCCGGCGCTCTCCGCTTTGGCACTGACCAAAATCAAGGACCCGCGCGCGGATTCTGCCCTGATGACGGCATTGAGGGAGCGGAACGCGAAGGTGATCTTAGGAGTTCACACCTTCTACATACGGCTCGGCGTGCCTGGTTCCGAAGCTGCATTGGCTGAGACGCTCAGGAAGTTCCCTTCCAGGGAAATTGCCGAGGAGTTTCTGAACTGCGGAAACCCGGCGCTGAAAGAAGCCGCGCAGGAGTGGGAGCGCAAATTCAACCGGAAAATCGAACCGGCCCCCCCAGGGAGCGCCGTCCAGTGGGGCAACGGACGGGAAGCGCCGCCAGATCAGAAGCCGCCAGATCAGAAGCAGACAGAGCAGAAGCCGCCAGAGCAGAAGCCGAGTAATAGCGCCCATTGAAAGAGTATTCAGGGCAGCTTGTTTTCATCGATCCGGCGCGGTTGCATTGTGCAAACAGCATGACAGATTGGCATTGGGATGAATGAACAACTCGCCGCGCGAGCAGGTGCGCGATGGTTTGGAACCTGAGAGAATTAAGGCCATGCGACCCAACCTCAACCTGATGAAGGCGACCCTTACCGGCGCCCTGGGCGGATTGCTCTTCGGCTTCGATACGGTAGTGATCTCCGGTGCTATCGATGCGCTGGTGAAGCTCTATGGCCTGAGCGATTTGAGCAAGGGCTGGACGGTGGCCATTGCGCTCGTCGGCACGGTGGTGGGGGCGCTGGGCGCCGGCGTAGTGGGCCAAAAGCTAGGCGGGCGCGAAACCCTGCGCATCACCGCCGTGCTCTATGTGGTCTCGGCCATCGGCAGCGCGCTGGCCTGGAGCTGGCCCTCGCTGATGGTCTTCCGCTTTATAGGAGGCCTGGGCATCGGCGCTTCATCGGTGCTGGGGCCGGTATATATTGCGGAACTGGCTCCGGCCAAGTGGCGCGGCCGCCTGGTGGGCGCCTTCCAGTTCAATGTGGTCTTCGGCATCCTGGTGGCTTACACCTCCAACTACCTCATCCGTCTTCTGCACCTGGGCGCGGCGGAGTGGCGCTGGCAGGTGGGCGTCGCGGCGCTGCCGGCGGCCGTTTTCCTGGCTCTGCTCTTCGGCATCCCGCGCAGCCCGCGCTGGCTGGCGGCGAGAAATCGTAACGACGAGGCCCTGGCCGTGCTCAGGCAGATGGGCGATCCGGACCCTGAGGGCGAACTGGCCGACATACGCGCCGCGCTGGCCGAGGAGCACGCCACGGCCCACGAGCCGGTCTTTCAGTGGAAGTACCGCTACCCGCTGTTTCTGGCCATCTCCATCGGCGCATTCAACCAGTTGGCCGGCATCAACGCCATCCTCTACTACCTCAACAACATCTTTTCCGCGGCCGGCTTCAGCCAGATCTCCGGCGACCAGCAGGCCATCGCCATCGGCTTCACCAACCTGATCTTCACCATGGTGGGCATGTCGGTAATCGACCGGCTGGGCCGCAAAACGCTGCTGCTGATCGGCGCGGCGGGCACGGCAAGCTGCCTGGCAGGGGTGGCGTGGATCTTCACCACGCACTCTCATCAGGGGATGCTGGTGTGGCTGCTCATCGCCTACATCGCCTTCTTTGCCCTCTCGCAGGGATCGGTCATCTGGGTCTACATCGGCGAGGTCTTTCCCAACGCGGTGCGCTCCAAAGGTCAGGGCGTGGGCAACGCCAGCCATTGGATCATGAACACCGCCATCGCTCTGGAGTTCCCGGTGCTGGCCACGCGCATGGGCCGGGGCGCGCCGTTCGTCTTCTTCGCCTTGATGACCGTGGTGCAGTTCCTGGTGGTGCTGTTCGTCTATCCGGAGACCAAGGGGCAGACCCTGGAGCAGTTGCAGCGGAGGCTGGTGACGGAGGAGTGATACGGTGACGGAAGTCACGGGCGCAGGCCTCAAATCTGTGTTCTATATAATTTGTGAAGAGTGCCGGGGTTTGCTTGAGAGCGGCGAAGCGGCCCACGCGCCAGGTTATCGATGGAGCCGATTACGATTACATCAGAAGAACAGGTAGGGGAAACGTTGCAGACCGGGATGGAAGCTCTTCGCAAGCCCAGGCCCGAGGGCAGTTCGCCCTCCGCGGCGGCTAACACCTCTGAAGCCGATGCCCTGCGCGCGGAGATCATCGCCGTGGGCCGCAAGTTGTGGGAGCGGCAGTACGTCGACGCCAACGCCGGCAACATCAGCGTCCGGCTGGACGAGAAGCATCTGCTCTGCACCCCCACCATGATAAGCAAGCGCGACATGGAGCCGGCCGACATCTGCCTCTCCGACCTGGAGGGCAACATCCAGGCCGGCGACCGGCTGCGCACCAGCGAGTTGCTGCTGCATCTGGAGATCTACAAGGCCAACCCGCGCGCCCGCGCCATCGTCCACTGCCATCCGCCACATGCGACGGCCTTCGCCATGACCGGCTCCGCGCCGCCCATTGGGCTGATCTCGGAGTATGAGGCCTCGATCGGGCCCGCGGCAGTGGCGCGCTATGAGACTCCCGGCACGGAATCCTTTGCCAAGACGGTGCTGCCGTATGTGGAGGACCACAACACCATCCTGCTCTCCAATCACGGCATCGTCTGCTGGGCCGACACCGTCACCCACGCCGAGTGGCTGGTGGAGACCTTTGAAACCTACTGCAAGACCTACCTGATCGCGCAGCAGATCGGCAAGCCGCTGGCCTTCATCCCGGAGGCCAAGATCGAGGAGATTCTGGCTATCAAGCGGCGGGTGGGCCTTCCCGACGCCCGCATTTCAGAAGCAGGCGGCCCTGGCCGTGGACGCTGAGCTCGATCGTGGTATCGAGCATGGATAGGCTGGGTTATAGCGGTTCCACAATTGCTGTACCCCGAAACCACTGCCCTCAAGTGGCATTTTCCTCAAGAAAATGCCACCCTGCACGATGCTAGAAAGGGCACGTGAATTGTGGAACCGCTCTAGACGGTCTCCCGCAAAAACGAAGCGGCGGTTGTTTGGGCGTGCCTGCATTCTGCGGATACGGGACATTGGTGGCAAAGCGGCCCTTTGTCCTTGCAGGTGGTCTTGCCGTGGATTCGCAGCAGCAAATGCGCTTCCTGGAGTCGTCCTGCGCTCGACGGAAGTTCCGGTTTGAGAGCCTCCTGAACGGAGCGGTAGGTGGCTCCATAATTCCGTTGCGTCCGCCCCCATCCGAGCCTGGACAAAACACGCAAGCCATTGGACTCAAGCGGCAGTCCGGAGGAGATTCCGCAGAGAAGCAGGATCTTCTCTGCGCCCGGATCGCCAATGTTGGGGAATTGCATGAGAGCCTTTTTGGCCTCGGCATAGGGCTTCGTCAGGATGGAGTCAAGGTCTCCGCCGTATTGGTCTGACACGATGCCGGCAATTTGGCGCCAACGGAAGACCCGTGTCTCGGGACGCATGCCGCCTCTCTTCGCCAGCGCCAAAAGAACGTTATCGGATGCGGCTCGTAGGGCTGCCGCATTCAGCCCTACCTGAGCGCGCAGAGCTTCAAAGACTTCCAGGCGGCGTTCATCCGGAAGCAGATAGCAGGCGTTTTCCCAGAGGACAAGCTCGAAGGGACCCTTGGCTGGAGGGGGCTGGGGCTTGCCATAGTGCTGCCTGAGCCCGGCGATGACTGCGTTGAATGTTTGCACGGGAAACCTCGGCTTTGCTTTGCGGATTCAGGCGATCTTCCGGACCCAAAGGAAAGGAATCCACGAGCGGCAGTCTATCGGGGTTTTGGCGCGGATGCAATGTGGATTCCAGGAGGCGAGGCCGTGGGGTGGGCATCGGGCGAGGGAAAAGCGAAACTGTGCTATACTGTATTTGCGCTCAGTGATTTGGCCGTGAGCGGCGGATTGGCCTTCAAAAAGCAAGTTTGCCTTACACTGATTTCCCCAAGCCCATTCAGCGTGAACCATAAGTCTCCCACCCGGCGACTCTGCCGTGGACTGTATCCTGGTCCGGCAAGCATATAGCGCATCAGCCCCCTTAAATGGATGGGCGCGCTGAGCCGGGAGCAAGCGGGAGCGGGTTGCCGGCCGGCAGTGTGCCGATCGGCGCATAAGCAGCGTGGGTCAGCTCCGGGCTGCGGGCGTTCCTCAAGAATGCCTGCCAGCCAGTCTAAAGAGCAGAATCAGAGTAACAGTGCCCATGGTGAGATTCTTCAAGGTGGGTTTTTCTTAAGGAAAAACCCACTGAATGGGAGTGCACCTGGGTACATCTACTCTGATTCTGCTGTAGATCGACTTTCGGTTCTTCCTTACGCATATTTTGAAGAGCAGGTTCGCGCCCGAAGAGGATTCGCGCGCGCGCCTCCATGTCCGGCTCCGATTGCAGGCCCGCAGGGAAAACGCGGGCTCGCGGAGCCTTAGGAAAATAGACCATTTTGACAACTCAGTTTACTCAGTTTTCTCTTTCGCCCGCCCTGATGGCGCGGCTCAACGCTAACAAGTTTGAAATTCCCACTCCGGTGCAGGTCGGCTGCATCCCTCCGGCGCTCGCGGGCCGCGATGTGCTGGCTACGGCGCAGACCGGAACCGGCAAGACGCTCGGGTTCCTCATTCCAATCGTGGAAATGCTGCAAAGAGCGGTCGCGCGGGGCCCCGCGGCTCATGCGCTCATCCTGCTGCCCACGCGCGAACTGGCCATGCAGGTGGAGCAGGCCTTCCTCGCCATCCGCCCCAGCTCCGATCAGACCGTGGCCCTGGTGGTCGGCGGGCTGGCCGAGCGCTCGCAACTGGACGCCATCCGCCGCGGCGCCAAGTTGATTGTGGCCACCCCCGGACGCCTCGAGGACTACATCAAGCGCAGGCTGGTGCGGCTCGACCAGGTAAAGATCCTGGTGTTAGACGAGGTGGACCGGATGCTCGATATGGGCTTCCAGCCGGCTATCGCGCGCATCGCGGCCACGCTGCCGGCCGTGCGGCAGACGTTGTGCTACTCGGCCACGCTGGAAGGCGCGGTGAAGGAAGTGGCGCGCAAGTACCTCAACAATCCGGCCCGCGTCGAGATCGGCTCGGTGCTCAAGCCGGCGGAAAATGTGGAGCTGCGCACCTTTGAAGTGGAGCCGGACAAGAAGCAGGAGCTGCTCGAGCACCTGCTGGGCGCGGAGAAGGGCAGCTTCCTGGTCTTCGTTCGCACCAAGCATGGCGCGGAGCGCGTGGCGCGCCGCCTCGTTCGATCCGGCCATTCGGCGACGCAGATTCACGGCGACCGCTCGCAGTCGCAGCGGAATGCCGCGCTGCGCAGCTTCACCGAGGGCCATCACCGGATTCTGGTGGCCACCGACGTAGCCGCCCGCGGTATCGACGTGGCCAACGTGGCGCATGTCATCAACTTCGACATGCCCAAGGTGGCCGAGGACTTCGTTCACCGCGTGGGACGCACCGGGAGGGCCTCGGCGCACGGCATTGCTTCCACCTTTGCCGGACCGGCGGAGCGCGGCGAGCTGCGCAAGATCGAGCGCACGCTGTCGATTCAGATGAAGCGCTTCCGGGTGAGGTCGGTAGGAGCTGGGAAGGCGGCGTAAAAAGCAGCTTTTTAGCTTTTCGTTTCCAATTACCAGGCCGGAGCGGCGCAGATGCCGTTCCGGCCTTTTTTGTCAGCAGTATTCGGAGGACAGAATCCTCACATGCTGTCTTGTCAGATTCAACCGTCTCTAAGAGCACAGAATGCTTGGCCATTCGCGCGAAAACTGCTCCTAACCGATGGGGTCGATCAGGTGTCTTATAATAGGCTGGCCTTAACGGGCTCAGGGACGACATGGATTGTGTGGCGGGACTCATAACCGGCCAGGGTTATCGAGTACGCCGATTCGATATCCAGTTGCGGGCAGGTTCGAGGTGGCGCGATGACGCGGAGAATCGTTATTGCTTTCTTTCTGCTTTCGGCAATAAGCCTTGTTGAACAGGCAGGCGCGCAGCAGGCAAGCGTGTGCTCGCTGCCGGAGCCTCCTCTGAAAATCAAGCGCGCGAATATCTTCAGCGAACAGCAGGCGCAATGGCTGGGCGATGCGCAGGCCAAACAAGTGGAAGCGCGCTCCATGCTGCTGCCGGTGGAGAAGGGCGAGTACCTGCGGAAGCTGGGCGAGAAGCTGCTGTCCCAGTTGCCGCCGGCGGGCTTGCGCTATGCGTTTCGGATCTTCGAGTCGGACGACATCCGCTCGTTCTCTTTGACCGGGGGCGAGATTTACGTGAGCCGCAAGCTGATTCTGGACGCGCGCAGCGAGGATGAGCTGGCGGGCGTGCTGGCGCATGAGATTGGCCGCGTCTATACAGGGCACATGGCCACCGCTTATACGCTGAATCTGGACAAGCTGATGGACGTGAAATCGCTCGGTGACCGGGCCGACGTGGTGGACAAGTACCAGCGGCTGCTGAACATTCCTAAGTCGAGGCTCGAGAACAAATTCAATCCGCGGCTCTCGCTGGACGACGATGAGAAAGACCAACTGCTGGCCGATAAGGTGGGGCTTTATGCCTATATGAGGGCCGGCTATGCGCCCGAGGCGTATGTCTCGCTGGTTGACCGCGTGTCGCAAAACGAGGGGTACTGGGGGAACATTCTCACGGATATTTTCGAAGTGACCCCGGAGGTGAGCTTGCGGGTGCGGGCGGCGCAGAAGCTGGCCCGGGATCTGCCGGATGCCTGCCGGAGCGTGAAGCTCGGAGAGCATGCGGAGTTTAAAAGCTTCCAGGACTGGTTGACGTTAAGGAGGATCGATCCGCTGGTGGCCGCAACACCGGGACTGAAGTGGATGAAGCTGGACCCGCCGATGAGCCCGGCGCTCGAAAATGTGCGGCTGAGCCCGGATGGGAAGTATGTGCTGGCGCAGGATGAGTGGCAGATTCACGTGCTGAGCCGGTCGCCGCTGAAGCTGTTGTTTTCCATCGAGGCGCTGGGCGCGCAGATGGCGCAGTTTACGCCCGATTCGCGGGAGGTCGTGTTCTATTACAACGGATTGCGCTTTGAGCGCTGGAAGGCAGCGACAGGGAAGCCTGTCGGCATTCTCGACTTCAACGACTATGTGGGTTGCCGGCAGTCGAGCCTTTCTCCGGATGGGGATACGGTGGCGTGTTTCAGCCGCAACGGCAACGCGGGGTGGCTGAGGCTGAGCAACCTGCGCACGGGAAAACTGGTGTACGAGGACATGCATTTTTACCTGGCGAACTTCCAGTCGCAGGCTCCGGGCGTGGTGATGCGCGCGGTCAATGAGCCGCGGCAGGGGGCAGTGGCGTGGAGCCAGGATGGGCGCTACTTTGCCGCCGCTTCAGGGACAGCCGAAGTGGGTATCGACCTGAAAGAAGGGAAGAAGGTGACCCTGGGGAACGACCTGTCGCGCCTGTATGAGGGGCGTATGGCGTTTGTCGATGGGAACAAGCTGGCGTTTGAGTGCGACTGGGGATACAAGCTGGGCGGGCCTCAGGACACATTCAAGATGTGCTACGCGGGCTTTCCCGAGGGCAATCCGATTAACACGTTCACCATGGGGCGGACGTGGATGGGGCGCGTGACACGCGGGCCGTATCTGCTGACCGGGCCCGCGGGCGAGGCGGCGGCGGCGCTGTTCGATCCGGCGAGCGGGAAGACGGGCGCGACCTTCAAGCTGGAGACGGTGGACCTGGCCGGCGATACGGTGGCCGAAGAAGCGGAGCGGGGAGGCATCTCGGCGGGAACGCTGGGCGGAGGCATGAAAACGGCCGCGCTGCCGATAACGCCGCTGGCCTCGCTGGAAGCCGGCGTTTTCAGCGCGGATGGGCGCTACCTGGCGGTCTCCGATCGGGCCCGTGGAGCGGTGTGGGACTTGAATACCGGCAGACAGGTTTCGCTGACGGGACCGTTTCGCAACGCCAAGTTCGACGGGCAGGGCCGGTTGCAGGCGCGGGTTGCGGCTCGCGAACTGAAGCCGGCAAAGGACGAGACAATCGACCGGCTGACGGGCAAGGTGGCTCCGACGCTGAGCATTGAGGAGGAGAAAGTACAGTATGGCAGCGTTGTGGTGCAGTACAAGCCGCTTGAAACGGATGAGCGGTTCCCGCACAACGTGGAGATCGACGCCTATGACGCGGCCAGCGGGAATCGGCTGTGGTCAAGGCGCTTTCCGCATAGCGCGCCGCAACTGGTCGATACGGATGGCAATCAGCTATTGCTGATTTCGGACCGGCGCGGCGAAACGGGCGCGGATGCAATCGACCACAACAAGAAAGCAGTCATAAGGACCGCAGATGAGATCAAGGAGTTGAACGAACACGGGCTGGTGGTGGAGGCGATTGCGGGCCGGACCGGGGCGACGGAGCGGGTGATGGTGGCGCCGGAGATGGGAGCATGGGACCAGGTGGGCTGGTCGGGCCAGATAGCCGCATGGGGCCGCGATGAGCGGACGGCCGCTCTCTATGGCGATCTGCTGGCGGTGCGGGGAAACTACGACAATACCGTGGTCTATCGAATGGGAGATGGCGCGCGGCTAATGGCCTTCTTTGGCCGCGCCATTGCGGGAGACGCCGGGCTGGGCCTGATAGCCGCCGCCAACGCGCCGCAGGAGGTGACGGTCTATGAGGCTGCCACCGGTAAGATAGTGGAACAAGTGACGCTGGACCACAACGTATTGGCGGCCCGGTTCATTCCTGAAAAGAAGCAACTGCTGGTGCTATCGGCGACGCAACGGGTGTATGCGCTGGATTTGCCGTCGGCAGGCTCGATGAAGAAATAGTGCGCGGCGATCTGCGCAAGATTGAGCGCACGCTGTCGATTCAGATGAAGCGCTTCCGGGTAAGGTCGGTAGGGACAGTGAAGGCAGCGTAAGTACAGCTTCTAGTCTCATAAATGCGGGTGCCCCACCTTCGCGGCGTTTTTGTTTTTGCCGCTAAGGTGGGATATCCATAACTACAGTTTTTTATTGTCTTCTGTAGACATCAGATACATGCTATTTTCCTGCCGCCAATTGCAACAGCCTGCGGCCAACCAGGAATAACCAAACCGGATACAGCGGACCGGCAATAGCCATGAGAACTACGCCTGAAACCGGCAGGAAAAGCCCGCAGACGATGTGCGCGCCATCCAGCCCGTGCATCACGATGCCCAGCCAGGCCGTTCCTTTGCCGAAGACGCCGCCGCGCAACATGACGATAGAAATCAGCACCGCGCCGCACTGCAAGAGCACACCGCCCAGGATGGCGCCCGTTCCGTGCCAGATGTCGGCGGCCATGAGCGCCTCTCCTGCGGCCAAAAGTTGCATCCTCGCGGCGTCGCTCACTGCCGCGGAATACTTGTCGCTGAGCGGGATCAGCGAGAGCGCCGTCGGCGTTGCAAGCACAAGCGTCAATCCCGCGAAGGCCAGCACTGTGGAGAGCAGAGCCAGGGCGCGGTTGGTCTGCCACAACGCCGCGTACAGGCCCAGAAAGATCAGGTAGTAAAGCGGCAGAAACGCGATGGTGGGCAAGTCGAGGCGCAACAGAGCGATGGCCCGGTGGTGCTGCAGCAGGTCGAAGGCCTGGGCGGCAGTGGCGGGCTGGCCACCCAGAACGACCATCTGAACCATCGTCGCCAGCGAGTAGACGACGAGCAGGTAAGCCGCGATGCCGCCGATCCGGCACAGTACGCGCAAATCGCCGGGGCCTTCGCGGAGAGCTTCATCTTGACTTGTTTCGGCATTCGGCATGACTCAGCCTCCGAGGTGGGTGCGGAAGAAGGCGATGATGCGGCGGCGGGCGTCCATCGTAGCCTCCTCGTTGTAGCCGATGCCCTTGAAGGGCAGAATCTTCAGGAAGCCGTAGCCGCGGTGGTTGTTCATGAAGGAGTGGCCGGC
>Ga0326728_10017371_pt1 | contig 14438 bp, 15 predicted proteins | sample MB3enrmetagenome_FD_207602 | JGI IMG/M metagenome (GOLD analysis project Ga0326728, IMG submission 207602) | Lab enriched peat soil microbial communities from McLean, Ithaca, NY, United States - MB31MN | ecosystem: Environmental > Terrestrial > Soil > Wetlands > Peat | place: USA: New York...
CTTCGATCGTGCACCCGCTCAGTCGCAAGGGGAAGTTCTGCGCCACACGCCGCCGCAGCCGCGGCTCGATCACCTCGACGGCTTCCACGCGGCGGCCGATGATCGGCAGCAGCGAGCGCCGGACGGTCTCCACCTCAGGCAGCTCGGGCATGGGATAACGCGTTGCTCAGCACGGCGAACTCGGACAGGCTCAGGGTCTCGGGGCGTCGCATCGGATCGATGCCGGCGCGCTGCAGCGTCTCCGTTGGATCACTGCACAACGATCGCACGCTGTTCACCAGCTGCTTGCGCCGTTGTGTGAACACCGTCCTCACCAAATCCCGGAACAGCTTCGGGTCCAGGACCGCCACCGGCGGTGTGCTGTAGGGCTCGACGCTCACGACTTCCGACTCGACTTTCGGGCGCGGTACGAACGCGCCGGGCGCCACGCGGAATGCGGGGCGCACCTGCGCGGCGAATTGCGTCAGCACCGACAACGCGCCGTAGGTCTTGCTCCCGGGCGGTGCCACCAGGCGTTCGACCACCTCGCGCTGCAACATCAGCACCATGCGCGAAAAGCAGCGGGCCTGCGCCAGCGCCGCAGCCAGGACCGCCGTCGCGATGTTGTAGGGCAAGTTGGCGACCAGAACCGCCGGGGCGCCGGCACCCAAGAGGGTGGCGAAGTCCACCGCCAGCACGTCGGCTTCGATGACGTGCACACGCGGCAGATGAGCGAACTTCGAACGCAGCCGCTCCGCGAGGTCAGCATCCACCTCGATCAACCAAATCTCCTCGGCGCTCTGGACGAGCAGCTCCGACAGTGCTCCGAGCCCGGGACCGATCTCGACGACGCGTTCGGCGTGTGGGGCGGCAAGCCGCACGATGCGCTCCGCGATCTGCGGGTCGGCGAGGAAGTGTTGCCCGAGACGCTTCCGCGGGTGCCGGCCAATGGCGGCGAGCTCGCGGCGTACACCGGATCCGGGCCGCGGCGGCTTCGGTCCGACTGACGTATGTCTTCTGCTCCGCACAACTAGAGCCCTGCTCCCTGGACTTAGCATACGAACTCGATCAGCATACACAGGCCGTAACCACCGCTCGAAAGGAGATCGGGATGAAGCTCTACTATGCGCCACAGACGCGCGCCGTCCGGCCGCGTTGGCTCCTGGAGGAAATCGGGGCACCGTACACGCTCGTGCGGCTCGACATGAGCAAGGGCGAGCACAAGATGCCCGAGTATGTGAAGATCCATCCGCACGGCGCCGTGCCGGCGCTGGTGGATGGCGACGTCACCATGTTCGAATCGGCAGCCATCTGCGCCTACCTGGCCGACAAGTTCCCGGAGAAGCGGTTGGCGCCGCCTGTCGGCTCGCCGGCACGTGCGCCGTACTATCAGTGGCTCATCTACTCCATGGCGACGCTCGAGCCGCCCGTGCTGCAGGTATTGTCACACACGGTGATGCTGCCGGAGGCTGAGCGTTCGGCGGCTGCGGCCGAGGAAGGCCGCGCGAAGTTCGGGCAGATCGCCGACGTGCTCACGCAGGCGCTCGAAGGGAAGAGCTTCTTGCTCGGCGAGCAGTTTTCCGCGGCAGACGTCATGATCGGTTCGACGCTGATCTGGGGACAGATGCTCGGGCTACTGAACGATTATCCCGCACTCGCGGCGTACGTCGGTCGCTTGGCCGGCCGACCGGCCTTCCAGCGCGCGCAGGGGGACTAGGCATCAAGGCGGAGGTGCGGCAGATGCTTGCCGCAGGGCTCCACCGGCTGGCCGAACAGGGGAGACGAAATGGAGCATCTCGAAGGCGTAAGATGGCCGCCTCACTACGCACCGGCCAACTGCCCAATCCACGTACGGAACGAACTTTCAATGCCGGTTTCCGCCGAAGTGGTGTGGGCGTGGTTAGTCCGTGCTCAGCTCTGGCCCACATGGTACGTGAACTCAGCCAACGTGCGCTTCCTGCAAGGCACGCCCCCAAACCTTGCTCAGGGTACACGGTTTCGATGGAAAACGTTCGGTATCACGATTGAATCCAGTGTTTTTGAGTTTGTGCCCGGAGAGCGGATCGCTTGGGACGCTCATGGCCTCGGCATCGATGGCTATCACGCGTGGCTGTTGTGCAGCACGCCGCAGGGGTGTCATGTCCTTACCGAGGAAACACAGCACGGGTGGCTCGCGCGCCTCGGGAAGCTGCTCATGCCGAATCGGATGTCCAAATTCCACCAGCTTTGGCTGGAGGGCCTCCGCGATATGGCTCGTGGAGGTCTCCCAGCTGCTGTTGGATGAAACGGCGGGGTCGGCCTCAACCCCGGCATGGGGTCCTGCCTTCAGCTGCCGAGCTGCGTGCTTCTTGTCGCGTCCTCAATCGAAACGACACTCGGCTCATCGGCGGGGCGGGTGCAGGCGCGGCAGCGGCTGGGGTCGAGGCGGCCGTGCTGGCCGCAGGCTTCGCAGAGGACGTGCAACCGCTCATCGCACAGGAAGAAGCGCAGCGTAGCTGTGCCGCAAGCGCATGCGGGGCCTTCGAAGCTACCGTCCCCGGCGCGGTAGCGAACGATGACGGCGCCCGTTCGCGTGCGTCGGCGGACGCCGATGGTGAAACATTCCGCGTCGCTGGCGACCAGTGTCGCCGCGATGAGTGAGCCCGAGAGGCGCGGCTTCAGCCGTTCACACAGCTGCGCCCGACGCGCCGCGAGATCCGCCGGAAGCGCCGCGCGCTTGATGCGGCGCCGCTCGCGCTCATCGTCTCGGCGGGCGCGCCGCACCGCCTCCGCCATCTCCGTATCGAGGCTGGCGTAGTACGCCGCCATCCGCTCCAGATCGCGCCGGCCGCGGCGGGCGATGGCTCCGAGCGCCGGCTGCATCAGCGCCGGCCCCTCGCGCCGCAACCACACTGCGAGCGCCTGCTGCGCACGCCGCACCTCGTCCTGCCGCAGCGGCTCCAGGGTGACCGGATACGCGGACTGCAGAGCGAGCGGACGCACCAGGGCGCCGTCTTCGAGCCGGATGCACACGGACTGGAGCGCGCTGCGCAGCTCGTCGGCCTGCAGCACGGCCCGGATCTCCGCGACCAGGTAACGAGCGACAACATGCGTGCTTTCCACCGCGCCCGTCCGCACGGCATTGAGTAGCGTGGGCACGCTCGCAGGCAGCGGCTGCGGCAGTTCAGCCGGGAGCGCCACGGCGGCAAGCGGGGGCGCGGCCAGCCGCTCGTGCAGTAGCCGCTCCAGCAGCGGCGAGCCGAGTCGGCCGTCGATGCTGCCCGGCGCTTCACCCGCTTCGTCCAGTTGGATGCGAAACTCTTCAGGGAGGCCAAGCCACTCGCCCACCGCCCGCGGCAGCAGCCCCTCGAGCCCATGCTCCATCGGCTCGACGATACCACCTGCCGCTGTCAACGTGGTCGTCAGGAACTCATGGATGATATCCATTCAGACACCCAACTCGTTGCGGAAGAAGTTTTCGTCGAAGGCCTTGACGTTCTGGTACCGCGCTCGGGCGGCGGCCAGCGCGTCACCGATGCGCTCGAAGTCACGGTCCCGCCGCTCAGCGTCGGGTTGGGCGAAGGCCTCAAGGACGATGTCGGGGAAGCGGCGCTCCTCTTCCAGGTAGCCGAGAATCATCTCGACTTCGCCGACGACCAGCTCGAACAGGTTGATGCGCTCGTCGAGAATGCACAGGATGCGTTCCTCGATCGAGCCGGCAAGGCAGAAGTTGACCGCATCGACCGGGTGATCCTGGCCGATCCGGTGAACGCGGCCGATGCGTTGCTCGATGCGCATCGGGTTCCAGGGCAGATCGAAGTTCACCAGGCGCTGGCAGAACTGCAGGTTGAGCCCCTCGCTGCCGACATCGGTGGAAAGCAACGCCGCGCCGCCCTCGCGGCAGCGCGCGATGGCCTCCTGGCGCAGCGCCGCAGGCAGCTCGCCGTCGATGCGCTCGCAGGCCACGCCGTGCCGCGTCAGTAGGGCGGTGAGGTAGTCGAGGGTGGCGCGGAAGCGGGTGAACACTACGGTCGGTGCCGGCTCGGTCTGCAGGACGCGGAGCAAGGCCTGGCCCTTTGCCGTCTCCATCGGCTGCCGCGCGGCAGCGATCGCGGGCGCGAGTGCCGCCGCGGTTTCAGGCGCGAGGTCGGGATCGTTGTGGAGCCGCACGAGGGTGCTGCGGACCGCGTCCGGGCTGCTGCCGGCTTCCTGCAGCAGCAATGACAGTCGCAGCCGCGACTGACCACTTGGCCCGAGCGCCCGCAACGCCGAGGCCAGCGCAAGATAGAGCCGCTGCTCGCTGTCGCTTGGCTCGATCAACGTGGTGCGGGCGAAGCGCGGCGGGAGTTGGACACCTGAGAGCGCGCGCGTGTTGCGGATCATCACTTCGCCGAGGAGGCCGCGGATCTCGCGCCGCGCTGCTTCGCTGATCTCCCCTTTGCGGTTGCGGAACCGCCGCAGAAACTCGGCGCGGCCGCCGAGATGGCCGGGCCGGAGCAGGCTGACCAGATTGTACAGCTCCTCCACCTGGTTCTCGATCGGCGTGGCCGTCAGCAGCAACAGGAACCGCGACGTCAGCCGCGAGATCAACGCGTAGGATTGCGTGCGCGCGTTCTTCAGGTTGTGGGCCTCGTCGACGATGACGAGATCCCAAGCCTGGGCCGCCGCGAGGTCCTTGTGCCGAGGATTGCGCACGGTGGCCAGCGACGCGATGAGAACGCCGGGCGCCTTCCAAAACGCCTCGGGATCCGCGCGCACCTCGGAACGTTCGGTCGTCTGCGTGTCGATTCCGAACTTGCTCGCCAGCTCCTCGCGCCATTGGCCGACCAGCGATGGCGGCGTGAGGATCAACGCGCGCCGTACGCGCCCGCGCAGGAGATACTCCGACAACACCAGCCCGGCTTCGATGGTCTTGCCGAGGCCGACCTCGTCGGCGAGCAGCGCGCGGCCGAGGTGCACGGAGAGCACTTTGCGGGCGGTCTCTTCCTGGTGTGAGAGCCGCAGCAGGCCGCGCGCCTGATCGAGGGCGAGCAGGTGATCGAAGGACTCAGCGTCGCGCAGTTGCGCGGCAAGCGTTGCCAGGCGAACCTCTTCAAGCGATGAGAACTGGCAGCTGTTCAGGGTCTGCATGCCCTCGATCGCCGTGCTGATGCTCACGGGTATCTCAAGCCGGCGCGGTAGCGGCGGCTCCTCGGGCGAGGGAGCGGTGACGGTTTCGGTTGGCGGGGGCTCGGCCGTCGTCTGCGTGTCGATGGCTGGCGCTGGCGGAACGGCACGTGCTGGCTCATCGTGTCCGCGCCTTTTCTGAAAGAGTTGGAGCTGATCCACGCCGGGCGCTGCGGGCTTTGCGGTGGCCTGCATGCTGGCGCAGCGCGCCTGGAGCCGCTGCAGCACTGCCGCCCAGGTTTTTCGCTCGCGCATGCGGCGGGGAAAGATCTCACGCGCCCAGGCCAGCAGCTCGGATGCGCGCGCGATGTTGCCGCCGTCCAGATGCAGCCCTGCCAACGCGATGAGGATGGTCACGTTCGGCTCCGCAACCTCGAGGTAGTGCTCCATGGCACGGTGCCGGTGCGCGGGGTCGCGGGACTGCTCGGCGATGCGGACATACAGCGCCGCGATGGAAGCGTCGCGCGGCGCCAGGGTGATGGCTTGTGCAGCGGCGGGCAGCGCCGCGCGGGTGTTGCCCTCGCGAAACAGTGCGTGCGCCAGGTCAGCCGCTTCCCAGCCCCGGTACGCGCGGGCGGCCCCTTGCGCCGCCTGTGCGGCGCGGCGCTGGCGTTCTTTGCGTTTGCGGCTCCGCTCGACGCGATGGCGTTCGCGCTTGCTCTGATCCATGACGCGAGCGTCTCTCGTACAACCGCGGAGCGCGTGAATCAACTCAGGTGACGTCTGGCGGGGCGGAGAGGATAGTAACGATCCGTGCGTTTGGATGGGCACGCGGCCCGTGCTACGGCTTCGCCACTGTCACGCAGCATTCGGGGAAGCCGGCGTCACAAGGCGTTTGACTTCAGGAGCAAAATGGCCGAAGGGACCGGCAGACGAGGCGTGCTAGGCGGCGAGTCAGCCGCGGGGTTTCATACGGCAATGGTACGGCCAATATCCTTACCCAGGTGTTCGGCTTTTGCGGAGTGTTCGGCTAGACTCGATGCGTGGCAAGGCGCGATAGGCTGCTCGACCAGATCCTGAGCGGGACTTCTGATGCGAACGTGCCGTTTGACGGTTTCCGTCGCCTGCTTCGCCGCCTCAGCTTCGACGAGCGAATTCGCGGCAGCCACCACATCTTCACCAAGACAGGGGTGGAGGAAATCCTGAATCTGCAGCCGAAGGGGCGCAATGCGAAAGCGTACCAGGTCAGGCAGGTGCGGGCTGTGATCCTGAAGTACCGGCTGGCGGGAGGGAGCGATGGCAAGTAAGTGGAGGTACGAAGTCATCATCTACTGGAGCGATGAGGATCAGGCCTACATCGCCGAGGTGCCGGAATTGCCCGGCTGCGCGGCGGACGGCGCCACCTACAAGCAAGCTCTCTCGAATGCAGAGGAGATCATCCGAGAGTGGATTGAGACGGCGCGGGAGCTCGGTCGCCCGATCCCCGAACCCAAGGGGCGCCTGCTGTATGCGTGACGGGCCGAACAAGCCGCTGGAGCCGCTGGCGGGTATGCAATGGCCGTGCGAACCGAGGCGTACGTTTCCGCGCCGCGGCTCAGCGGCAGCACGTTGACTTCGCGAAATCGCCACTACGGAGCATGGTATGCGCGCACTAGAGGTGAAACTGAACGGCAAGAAGATTTGCGTCGCAGGCGTGGAAGTTGGTTCGGTGATTGCCAGTGTCGGTACGGTGCGGCACGGAGGGGGCAGGCGCAGGCGCGCCAAGGGCGTGGATGAAGGCGCCGCACTCACTGTCATCGGTTATGTCGAGACCCGGACCTCCCACGAACATCCGTGGTGGGTCTCGGCCGACGCGATACCCACGCTGCGAGTCGGTGACCGCGTGAGTATTCGTGTCGTCAATATCGACCGTGCAGACGAACCGCGCGAGGTCCATTGCCATGACAAGAACGCGCTTGAGCGGGGTGAGCGGAAGGTTTACCAGCGACTAAGGCGAAAGTATGGGAAGCGAGGTCAGCGATGAGTATCAAGCGCGTCGAGCCGCCCGGCATGAGCATCATCGCCATTCGCGAACGCCGCTCCGCTGGCGGCTCATCACCAAGGCGTTCCGCGGCAACATTGTGATGGGCTCGTGGATCGACAGGTACGTCGGGGAATGGAGGGACGCGGGGGGAACTGCCTGAGCATCCGGAAGATCGCCTGCATGATCGCTTCCGACATCCGCTGGGATCATACGCGGAGCGTGCGGAGCGCAACTGCGCTGCCGGCCTCAGGGGCAAGTCCCCTTTACCCGAACGCGGTAGTGGCAGTTCTCCGCTCCCGTGGCGACCGTCTCCACGGTCTCCACCTCGACCGCAGTCTTGGCGACGGCTTCGAACAGGTGCTGCACCCAGTGCGCCCCACAAATGCACAGCTTGGGATCGAGGCGAACAACTTTGCGGCGCACGAACGGACAGACGCACTCGCCCTGGTGTAGCTCGATCCACTCGATGACGTCGCCGTCGCGCCGGATCTCGACCTTGCTCGGGCCGGCGATGTGCATGGCCTTGAGGAAGTCGTCCAACTCCATCGGGCCGCGCAGATCGCTGAGCTTCAGAAAGGCGCCGGCGCAGGTCCGGCCTTGCGCCTGCATGAGCGTCTCGACCGAACCATCGTCGAGCTTGTAGATCGCTTCGTAGAGGCCGCAGGTGAGCGTGTCCTGATAGTCCCGGATCAGTTGCTGTACCCAGTCCGGCGGTTGTCCTTGGGTGTCATCCATATCGTTCCTCAGTCGAGAGCGCGCCGGTGTTAGCCGCCGGCTTCGGCGGTGGCGTACTGCTGGTCGGCGTTGAAGAACGCCACTGCGAAGCGCACCAGCGCGGGGAAGAAGGGCGGGCTCTCTTGTTTGGCCAGGCGCGCCTGCATGCGCGGCACCCACTTGCACAGGTGCCGCGCCAGGAAATCGCGCTCGGCGCGCAGCAGCGACCCGGGATCTTGACCTTGCTGCCGCAGCTCGGTTTCGCGGAAGGTCAGGTAATGGAGGAACTCCAGCTCCGTCGTGATGTGGTCCGGTAGCTCGTGCACCTGCGACGACAGGCGGAGGTGGAAGAAATTGTAGAAGCGGGTGGCGTCCTCCATGTTCTTCATGCGGTCGCCGATGTAGACGCCGCCGTAGAGCGGACACGGCGGGCCGGCAGTTCCGACGTCGAACAGGCGGATGTATTCCGATTCGAAATCGCGGTACGGGGTCGCCACGCCACCCAGGTCGAGCCCGGTCAGGCCGTTGAGATCGTACGGCAAGGCCGCGCAGGTCCGAGCCACGGCGGCCGCAAACGTGCCGTCCGCAATGGCGTTGAAGAAGTCCTCGTCCGGAAAGGCGAAGGCCAGCGCCAGCAGCTGGTACAGTCGCGAGCGGCTGGCGGTGACCGGCTCGGATTCCGTATCGAGGCTTATCAACTCCATCTCACGCCTTACGCGGTTCCAACTCGGCAGGATCTTTCGTGAATGGACCGAATAGGCTCTTCCATTCGTAGGCGATCAAAGTATCCAGAATCTCCGACTTGCCGCCCGCCTTGGTCTTGGCCATCTCGGCTTTGAGCGTCTCCAGCGCCTTCTCCACCTTGTCGCCGAAGAGGTACTTCAGGTAGTCGGTGGGAATGCGCGGCTTGGATTCGTCGATGTTGCCTTCGGCGTCGAAGCGCGGCGGCGAGATCGGCGGGATGTAGTAGACATTGGGTTGCGTGCACGCCTCCGGATGCAGCGGCAGCGCCACCTCCCATTTCTTGACGAGCTTGTGGACTACCCCGTCCTCGTCGTCGAGGAAGCCGACGAAGCGCACGCGGCCCGGGCATTGCCGCATGCAGGCCGGCGCCACGCTCTTCTCGATGCGCGGGAAACACAAGATGCACTTCTGCCCGAGCAGGCGGACGTGATTGAAGTAGATCTTCTTGTACGGGCACGCTTCCACGCAGAAGCGGTAGCCCTTGCAGCGCTCCTCGCTGATCAGGACGATGCCGTCCTCTTTGCGTTTGTAGATGGCGTTGCGGGGACAAGCCTCAAGACAAGCTGGGTTGGTACAGTGATTGCAAATACGCTGCAGGTAGAAGTAGAAGCTGTTGGGGTATTGGCCGCCGCCTTGGTCTTCATCCCAGTTCGGCCCCCACTCCGGGTCGCCGGACGGCTGCAGATGCACGGTGTTCCCCTTGCCGCCGAAGAAGACCTCCTCGTAGTTGAAATCCCACGCGTCGCCGAACTCGGCTCTCAGCGGCAGCTTGCCGGCTTGCGGTTCCTCGTCGCGGAAGCCGCCGCCCAGCTTCTCCCAATCCTTGGGCGTGCCTCTGCCCGGCTGCGTATTCACCGTGGCCCACCACATGTACTCCATGCCCTCGTCGCGGGTCCACAGCGTCTTGCAGGCGATCACGCAGGTCTGGCAGCCGAGGCATTTGTTGAGGTCGAACACCAGGGCCGCCTGGTGGTCGCATTTCTTCAGCAGGGCTTTGGCGTTCTTCGACTCCGCAGCCAGTTCTTTGGCGCGTTGCGCTTTCTGTTCTTCAGTCGGGGTGGGCTGCTCAGCCATGGTCTTCCTCCTGAAAAGCAGGTTGTTACGTTGTTAGGTTCATAGGTTGTTATGTTCCTGTAGCTAATCAACCTAACAACTCAACAACCTAACAACCTGGTTTCTCACGCTTCCAAGGCGAGCTCGCGCCATTCCTTCGAGAACGACTTGACGCCGCCGCGTTCACCATTGCTGCCTTCCCACGCGGCGAAGCCGATCTTGACGGCACCGCCGGGTGCCAGCTGCACCGCTTCGTCCATCAGCTCCGGAACGGCGAGCGCACGGGCGAACACGACCGCCCAGGCCCCTTGGCCCCAAACGCCCTTGGCTTGGATGGGGCACTTCTTCGAGAACTCCGTGCTGCCCAGCCCCTTGGCGAAGGTGTTGCGCGGCCCATCTTTGAAATCGGCGCGCCAGAACCACGCATTCACGGGGAAATCCTTGCTGCCCATCTCGTCGATCGGCGGGTCACCGCCCTTGATCGGCATCAAGATGCCGCAGCCATCGGCAAACTGGTTGATATCAGCGATCTCGATGTTTTGCGTGTCGTCTTCCCAGGTGAGCCGGAAGAACACGTCGGTGCCGTTGTGCGCCGCCTGCACCATGAGGTTCTTGACTTTGCCGATCTGTTTGGCGTCGCGGCTGGCCTTGATGTACTCGGAAGGCTGGTTCGCCAGCGGCGTGGCATCCATCTTCAGCGACTCGCCGGGCACGTTCGACCACTCCGCTGCAGCCGGGTCGAGCATCTGTTCGCGCGTCGCGGTTATCTTCTTGCACTGCACGTCTGGATCCTCCTTACGCGCTCGACTGGGCTGTTGCCGCCGGTTGCTCCACCCTTGCCGCGGGAAGGCCGGCAGTCAGCGATCGCTGGGCCACTTGGACGACCAGGCGCTTGATGCGGTCTATGTCCGCCCTGCTCAACGTGCCCCCACACCACTGCGGCGCGAGCACCGGCCCGGACGTGAAGAAAAAGGCCACTATGCCAACGACTCCCAACACCGCTCCCATCGGATCGATCTCGGCGAACACCCGCGCCCGCTGGCCCTCGGCCACGAACTTGGCCACCATGTCCAGCGGGTGCTGCGAGTCCGGCAGCGGCTGGTACCCGGCGGGGGCGTCACCGAGCGACTGGCGGAGCAAGATCTTGGTCCGTTCCGGATGCGCCGCGACCATCTCGACATAGGCCTCGATCAGCGCGCAGATTTTCTCCAGCGGCGTGCCTTCCGATTCGAGGACGCGTTTGATCGTCTGCTCGGTTTCGCCAAACCCCTCCTGCACCACGGCGCGGTACAGTTGCTCTTTACTGGTGAAGTAGTGGAATAGCGATGCCTTCTGGATACCGACGCGCTGGGCGATGAGGTGGAGGCGGGTCCCATCGTAACCACGCTCGCCGAGAAAGGCTTCGGCGACCTCCAGGATGCGCTCGCGCGTGCCGCGTTCGACATTACCTGCCATGGATACCTCGCAATCTACCAAACGGTTGGATGGTAGGTACAAGACCGATTCGATGTCAACATGATGTAAATCATCTCAGCTTCCAAGTTGGGTGACATTTGAACGCCTCTTTTTCAGTACTGGACTTTCGTCCAGTCGATTTGCTGTTCGGCGGCCTTCTCGGCCTCTTCCTGTTCCTGTTCTCCCTTCAACGTCACTTCCGGCGGTTCGACCATCCCCATGAGATACGTGGTGATGTCATCCATGTCCTCCTTCGGCTTTTCCACCTTGGGATCGCCGTCAACCGTGTAGAACACGGTCGGCATGCGGGTCTGGACGCCGGCGATCTGCTTCGGCCGCGCCATGAAGTCGCGGATCCATTCCGGCCGCAGGCGAGTCTTGGCGAGCGTCAGGTTGATCGAGAGGTCTTCCGGGTCGACGCCTTCCGGCAGGCCTTGGTCGATCGAGGTGGGGTGGCACTGCACGCATTTGTAGTGGCGGAAGCGGTGGATGCCGCGCTTGAAGCGGTCTTCAGGGATGTTGTCCTTGGGGACGTAGGTGTACGGGTTGCTGGTATTGGTCCGCGCAGCGAACCCTTCCACCACCATGTGCGTCAGCGCCTCGGTGAACGGGAACGTAGGCATCCTGATTTTCAGCCACGGGCGCACCTGCTTGGGCTCGAGCAGAAACTGGTACATGTACTGCCCCTGCAAGCGCGCACCCACGCCATCGAGTGTCGGGGGTGCCATGTTCTTGCGCTCGAAGAATTGTGCGATGTGCCCGTCGCGTTCGTTCAGGCGGTGGCAGCCATTACAGTTCAGGCGCGAAGTCATCCAGCTGATGTCGCGTAAGCCCTGCGTAGCCGGGGTCGCACGCACGACATAGCGCGCCGGCAGGGTGCGCTCGTCCAGCGCCAAGGTGTACGTGATCAAGGCCTGGATGTCTTCGTCGGTCAGGTTCTGGAACGGCATCTTGAGCTTGATCTTGTCCGTGTTGAAAGCGCGTGGATCTTTGAGTTTGCGTTGCAGCCAGTCCCACTTCGTACGCGGCACATCCTTGGTGAGCGCGAAGTCGAGCTGGTCGACCGGCCGGCGCGCAAACTCGCCGAGGTTGGGGACGGAAGGGCGCACCTGTTCGAAGCCCTCGACCGCGTGGCAGCCATAGCACTCGTACTGTTTGACCAGCTGCTTGCCATCCGCCACGTTGAACTGGCCCAGGTCCGGCGCGGGTGGAAGTGGGTCCGTGCGTTTGAGCGTGACCAGGTAAGCTACCAGGTTGTGCCGCTCTTCATCGGTCAACACCACCTTCGGCATGGCGGTGTCCGTGTCGTAGGCTTTCGGATCGGCAATCCAGCGGTCGAGCCATTCCGGCGTGACCTTGGAGCCGATGCCGGCGAGATGCGGCACGCGCGGCGCCACGCTCGGCTCATCTGCCTTCACCCCGTGGCAGCCGCGGCAGCCGCGCTCGGTGAAGAGGCGTTCCCCCTCCTGCGCCGACGCGTCCTCGAGCGCCACGTGGGGATAGTGCTTGGTGTCAGGGAACGATAGCAGGAAGGTAGTGATCTTGCCGATCTCCTCATCGGTGAGCTTGAAGTTCGGCATCAAGGTCTCACGACTCATGTGCGCCGGATCCTTGATCCAGTTGTAGGTCCAGTCCTTCACGTCGGCGAGCTTGGCGTTGAGCGTGCTGAGCGGGGGCGAGAACTTGGGCAAGTAGCTGACGCCTTTGACGTCGTGGCAGCCGTAACAGCCTTTTTCCATGAACGCGTCGGCCCCGTGGCTGATCAGCTCGGCCCCTTTGACGCCGTGCGGGACCTCGTGGCAGCGCATGCAGCTCGCCTGCACGTAGGCTTTGGGCAGCATGGGCGCGCCCCAGTTGGCCTCCCGACCGTGCGCGGCGTCAGTCGTGGTCGCGACGCCTTGGCCGTCGTGGCACGGTGTACAGCCGAAGGTGTTCATGTCATGGAACTTCAGCAGGTCACTGGGGTGCGTGCGGAACGGTTCGGGGGCATCCTGGAACAAGGAATTGTCGATGCCGCGGTGGCAGGTGATGCAGCGGTCGGCCACCTGGATGTCCTCGAGGTAAATCTGTGCGATCTCCGGCTGCGCACGCGACACCTCGTCGATAATGCGCCGCCAGCGCCCCTGCTCTGTCGTGTCCTGGCGTGCCTCTGCCTCCCGCAGCTTGGCCCGGGCGCGCGTGAGATACAGCTGATTGAACTCCTCCTGGTACCGTATCCGCGGCCGCGTCTCCTCGCTGCGAATGGCGACGATGCACAGCACGAGAAAGACTGGGCTCAGGATCGCCAACGCGAGGCGCATTCCGGGCGTGCCACGCATCATTGCCGTCTTCCCCTCAGCCTGGAGCCGCTATCTCTTCGGCAACGTCTCGAAGGACTGATTCGGAGAATATCGGCATTCCGTACAAAAGCGGCGGTCATATGTTGAACCAAGGGGTGATCAGGACGTACTTCACATTGAGGGCCAACCGCAGCAGGATCTTGACCGGAACGCCGTACAGCAGCAGGGCAAACAGCATGACGATGATGTAGCGGGCTCTGCCGAGCCCGGTGTAGAGCCAGCGCCAGCGCCGGGCGGGAAGCCACAGCCCCACCCCGAAATAAGAGACGAGCAGCGGGAGCCCGACCCACCACGGGAAGCTCCACAGGCGTTCCTCGGCGCTCTTCTGCACCGACCAGTCCTGCCACGGCCAGTAGAACTGCCAGTTCGGCCCGCGCAAGAACTGCCCGATGAAGATGAGCACCCACCACAAGCTGAAACCGAAGACGAAATGGCTGATCGCCAGCCGGCGCACGCTGAACGTGTAGCGGCCCGTGGCGTTGCGGCTGGTGTCGAGGTACGGGATCATCATCAGGCCGACGATGATGAGTGTCGGGATGGCGACGCCCGCGATCCAGGGATCGAAGTAGACCAACAACTCCTGCAGGCCGACGAAATACCACGCCGCCTTTGCCGGGTTTTCCGTCTTGCCCGGATTGGCTTCGGGCAGGAGCGGTGCATTGATGGCCAGCGACCAGACCAGCAGGGCTACCGAGATCAGCAAGGCGGCGAGGAACTCTTTGAACACCAGGTACGGAAACACCTGGACCTCATCGCTCTTCGCTCCCTGCACAGACTCAGGAGCGTGCTTGACCTCGGCGAGTTCGGCCACGTGACGCATGCTCACTCTCGCACCCTCAATCTGTGCACACGCCCCTGACCACTACAGCGGCCGTGAAATGCCACCGTCTTTACGCACGCGCCAGAAATGGACCGCCAGAAGCAGCCCGGCAACCAACGGCAGGCCGACACAGTGCAGCACGTAAAAACGCAGCAAGGCGTTCGAACCGACCTTCATATCACCGAGGAGGAGAAAGCGTGCATCGTTCGCCGGCGTGATGTTGAGC
>Ga0326728_10017372_pt1 | contig 14438 bp, 15 predicted proteins | sample MB3enrmetagenome_FD_207602 | JGI IMG/M metagenome (GOLD analysis project Ga0326728, IMG submission 207602) | Lab enriched peat soil microbial communities from McLean, Ithaca, NY, United States - MB31MN | ecosystem: Environmental > Terrestrial > Soil > Wetlands > Peat | place: USA: New York...
CCTCATCAACCGCTTCGGCCGCCAGCTCTACCTGACCTTCTTCAAGTCCTACACGGAGAAAGTCTGGGGCGTGCCCTGCTGCGAGATCAGCGCCGAGTGGGGCGCGCAGCGCATCAAAGGCCTCTCTTTGAGCGGGGTGGTGAAGCATTTTTTCAAGAAGACATTTGGCTCTCGCACAAGCGGCGATCTGGCACAAAAGCAGACAGAGACCTCGCTGATCGATAAGTTTCTCTATCCCAAGTTCGGTCCCGGCCAGCTCTGGGAGCACACCGCCGATCTCATCCGCCAGGGCGGCGGCGAGATCCACTTCGGCATTACCATCGATCGCATCCACACCCGGAACGGCCAGGTTGTCTCCATCGAGGGACAGCGCTCCAGCGGCGAGCGGGTCACCTATGCCGGCGACTACTTCTTCTCCTCCATGGCGGTGCGCGATCTGGTCCGCGCCCTGGGCAGCGCCGCGCCGCCGCAGGTCGTCGAGGTCAGCGAAGGATTGATGTACCGCGATTTCATCACCGTCGGCCTGCTGGCCAAGGGGCTCAGCGTAACCGAAGCCGACGGCTCTCTGCTCAAGGACAACTGGATCTACATCCAGGAGCCGGAGGTGACCGTGGGCCGCCTGCAGATCTTCAACAATTGGAGCCCCTGGCTGGTCAATCAGCCCACGGACGGCCCGCAAAAGGTCTGGATCGGCCTGGAGTACTTCTGCTACGAGACCGATCCCATCTGGAAGCTCAGCGACGAGGAGATGACGCGGCTGGCCATCGACGAAGTGGCCCGCATCGGCATTCTCCAAGCCGAGGACGTGGAGGACGCGCATGTGGTCCGCGTGCCCAAGACCTACCCGGCGTACTTTGGCAGCTACGGCCGCTTCCACATCGTTCGCGAATTCACCGACAAATATAAGAATCTCTTTCTGGTGGGCCGCAACGGGATGCACAAATACAACAACCAGGACCACTCCATGCTGACCGCCATGACCGCCGTGGAGAACATCGTCAACGGGGTGACCAGCAAGGACAATCTCTGGTCCATCAATACCGAAACCGAGTACCACGAAGAGAAGCGGTGAATCTGAAACCGGCAGGTGGTTGACGGTTTCCGCCCACGTTACATCAATACGCTATTTCATGCCCATAACCTGTCCTCCTGTGCGCAGCGAAGGATCAGCGTTTTTCCGCCACCTGATGGGTGAGATGGAAAACCTGGGATCCTTCGCTTCGCTCAGGATGACACGTCGTTATTGAAGAGAAAATCGGAGACCGCACACTATCCTTTGGCGAACATGTGCTTCATGCCGCGAATGGCCTGGCGGGTGCGCTCTTCGTTTTCGATCAGGGAGAAGCGCACGTGGCCGTCGCCGTAGTCGCCGAAGCCGATGCCGGGGCTGACTGCGACCTTGGCCTCATCCAGCAGAACCTTGGAGAACTCCAGCGAGCCCAGCTTGCGGTATTGTTCCGGTATCTGCGCCCAGACGAACATGGTCGCCTTGGGCGAGACCACCGGCCAGCCCAGCTTGTTCAGGCCCTCGATGAGCACGTCGCGGCGCTTGCGATAGGTCTCGCAGATCTCGTGCACGCACTCCTGCGGCCCCTCCAGGGCCAGAATCGACGCCACCTGAATCGGGGTGAAGGTGCCGTAGTCGAAGTAGCTCTTGAGCCGCGCCAGGGCCGCCACCAGGACGGGATTGCCGACCATGAAGCCCACCCGCCAGCCGGGCATGTTGTAGCTCTTGGAGAGGGTGAAGAACTCGACAGCCACGTCCTTGGCGCCGGGAACCTGCAGGACGCTGGGCGGCTTGTAGCCGTCGAAGGCGATGTCGGCGTAGGCCAGATCGTGGATGAGGTGGAAGCCGTATTCGCGCGCCAAATCCACCAGCCGGGCAAGAAAGGGCAGCTCCACGCACTCCGTGGTGGGGTTCGAGGGGAAGTTGACGATCAGCGCCTTGGGGCGCGGGGTCATGCGCGGGATCAGGTCCTCGAGCTGGGCCAGGAACTGCTCTTGGTCGTGGACCGGCACGCTGACCACGTGCGCACCGGCGATCACCGGCCCATAAATGTGGATGGGGTAGCTGGGATTGGGCACCAGCACCGTGTCGCGCGAGTCCAAAATCGCCAGGCAGAGGTGGGCGATGCCCTCCTTCGAGCCGATGGTGACGATGGCCTCCGAGTTGGGATCGAGATCCACGTCGTAGCGCGTCTTGTACCAGTTGCAGATGGCCTTGCGCAGACGGGGAATGCCCTTGGAGACCGAGTAGCGGTGCGTGGCGGGCTTCATCGCCGCCTCGACCAGCTTGTCGACGATGTGCTTGGGGGTGGCTCCGTCGGGGTTGCCCATGCCGAAGTCGATGATGTCCTCGCCGCGGCGGCGGGCGGAGACTTTCATCTCCCCGGTAATGTTAAAGACGTAGGGCGGCAGGCGCTGGATTCTGCTGAACTCTTCCATGATGACTCCAGTGTAACGGTTAGGGATTCCGGGGCAGGGCCTAAATCGGGCACGGTTACCCGATTGGTCCTGAGTCTGAATTGGAGGGGATGAGGTGAGACAGAATCTTAGGCGGCGGACGCCGCAGCACGGACCGCGCGCGCCAAGGCGAAGAAAGCGACGGGATGCGGAACAGGCTGCGACATGCAGGCGATTATAGCGCGATGCAGCGGGCGCTGACCACGGTCTGCCCAACTCGGCGCGGAATGGAATTCCCTCGATTCGACATCGCAGTCATAATGCGGAATTTATACTGAGAGAACCATGAGCACCTTCCTACCCGTAGACGAACAGATGGACCTGCTGGAAAAGGGCGCGGCGGAGATCATCCGCGTGAGCGACCTGCGCGAGCGCCTGGAGGAGAGCCGCAAGACCGGCCGTCCCTTGCGCGTCAAAGCCGGCTTCGACCCCACCGCTCCCGACCTGCACCTGGGCCACACCGTGCTGATGCGCAAGCTCCGCCACTTTCAGCAGTTGGGCCACACCGTGATCTTTCTGGTGGGCGACTTCACCACCCTCATCGGCGACCCCACCGGCCGCAACGTTACCCGCAAACCGCTGACCAGAGAGCAGATTGATGCCAACGCCGAGACCTACAAGGCGCAGGTCTTCAAGATTTTGGACGAGAGCGTCACCGAAGTCCGCTACAACAGCGAGTGGCTGGGCAAGCTGGGCTACGAGGAGACCATCCGCCTGACGGCGAATTTTACCGTCTCGCAGATGCTGGAGCGCGACGAATTCCACAAGCGCTACGAGGCCGAGCAGCCTATCAGCCTGCACGAGTTCCTCTATCCCGTCATGCAGGGCTACGACTCGGTCATGCTGGAGTGCGACGTGGAGCTGGGCGGCACCGATCAGCGCTTCAATCTGGGCTGCGGGCGTGAACTCCAGCGCCACTACGGGCAGAAGCCGCAGATTATCCTCATGACGCCGATTCTGGAAGGCCTGGACGGCGTACAGAAGATGTCGAAATCGCTCAACAACGCCATCGGCATCAACGAACCGCCCGCCGAGATGTACGGCAAGCTGATGAGCATCAGCGACGAGCTGATGTGGAAGTATTTTCTGCTTTTGACCGACCTGCGCGGCTCCGAGGTGGACGCGCTCCAGGCCGAGACCGCCGCGGGTACGCTGCATCCCATGGCGGCCAAGAAGCGCCTGGCCCGCGCCATCACCGCCGACTTCCATGGCCAGGAAACCGCCCAAAGCGCCGACGAAAACTGGGCCAGGATGTTCCAGCAGAAGGGTGTAGCAGGGGACATAGAATCCGTCCGTGTGGAAACCGGCAAAATCCGTGTTCACTTTTCACAAGCTTTGGAAGAGGAACAAGGAAAAGAGAGCATCCTGAAGGCGCAGGACGAGGAGATTAATCGCCGCTTCGAGCAAGGAGAATCCAGCCGTTCTGGTGCGGTAGCTTATTATTCCATCGTTAAGTTAATCCGAGAACTGGGATTAGCCTCCGCAACAGAGGCAACAAAGCTCATAAAAGCCGGCGCTGTCTCTATTGATGGGAAGAAGCAAGCCAGTCCTTACTACTCCCTGACCGCTATGCCAGGACCCACAAAATCTGCGCCGCTGCAGCTCACGGTGCGGGTCGGCAAGCGGGCGAAGATCGCGGTAATCGCCTAAAGACTTTGCAGGGTTTGAAGAGCGGCCTGCCTACGCAGACCGCTCTTTCAATTTGGCGATATCCTGCCGGATCTCATCGAAAGTGATTCCCTTTAGCCACTTGTGCCGGTCGCGAGTGTAATCGCCAGAGCCCGGTTGCGCTACCCGCAAAAAGCGCGCGGCGCCTTCCTCGCCCAACTCGCGCTCCAGAATCGCCAGCGTATAGTGGCGGAACTGCTCGTCATCCATTTCTGCAATCGGGCTGGGCTTGGGCGGCTTCATCTCCGAATCTCCTTGATCCAATCTACTGGATTCATCGACTGAATTTGCAGTTTCCCCACACCTCGGGCTGCTTTTCGTAACAGGCGGTCATCCGTGCTGAGGAAGAAATCCGCTGCGGCCTCTTCGGCACAGGCAAGGTGAAGAGCATCGAAGAGGCCAAATCCTTGTTCGGCAAGACGGTATGCGCGAACATAGGTACTCTCGTCGGGCCAAATATATGCGGGTGCCTGTGACAGCAGACCAAGTGCTCTTGCGCGTTGTTCCGTGTGGGGATTGTGTCCCAATTCTGCTTCCAAAACCGCACTCGCAGTCCACCTGATCACCCCGAAAGCATTCAGCGCAAGAATGGCCTCAACGGCCTCCGCTTCGGCGCGCACCCGCGCTTGACCCAGATCATCCGTTAGCCGGTTGATTGCGCAAGCATCCAGGTAGATTCGCGAGGGCTGTGCCATTTCCGGACCATATTACACCCGGAATCCAAACCAAAGACAAAGTGGCGTTCCAAGAATAGCCACTTGGCGCATCATGGAAGCGGAGGCCCCCGATGGCAACTCTGACCGTATCGATGGTTTTGGGCGGAGATCTGGTTTTGGGCAGCGCCACGCAGCACGGCGGCGCGCTGGCGGAACTGGTGCGCGCAGGGCTGCCGGCTGAGTCGATAGCTGAGCTGGCCCGCCGTCTCGATCTGCGCCAGGCGGAGATCTCCGCCAAGATCGGCATTCCGCAGCGGACGCTGACTCGCCGGCTGGCCGGCAAGGCGCGACTGACGGCTGCAGAGTCGGATCGCGCGGTGCGGCTGGCGCAGGTCTTCGCTACGGCGGCAGAGACGCTGGGCAGCGAAGAAAAGGCTGCCCAATGGCTCAAGGCGTCCAATCGCGCCCTGCGCGGCGGCTGCCCGCTCGACCAGTTGGATACCGATCCCGGAGTGCGCGAGGTCGAGGACATCTTGGGCCGCATCGCCTACGGCGTCTATAGCTGAGAAGTCCATGAATCCTGCTGAGATTTGAAGGGTACGGGCTTCGGCCCGTACATCCAGCTAGCAATTTCAGCGCGGGCTTTAGCCACTGAGGGAATGTCCGCTCCAAACAGAAATCATCTGGAGCCTTCATGCGCGTCTGGCGGATCTGCCGGGAACCCTACGCCGCCTTCAATGGCGAGGGCGCGCGACGCTTCGGCGGGCGCTGGAACTCGCGCGGCGTGCCCATGGTCTACGCCTCGACCTCGCTGGCCTTGGCCGCAATCGAACTTTTCGTTCATCTGGAACCGGGACAGGCACCGGAGGATTTGGTCTCTCTCTGCGCGGAACTGCCCGAGGGAGAACCAGCACGAACGCTTCAAAAAGAAGATCTGCCGCCGCAATGGTGGACGGACGACGCCACCTCAGGACTGACGGCGACCCGTGCTTTGGGTGATGCCTTTATCGCCGTCCGCTCTTCGCTGGCAATGATGGTTCCATCGGTTCCCACCCGCGAGGAGTGGAATGTGCTGCTCAACCCGCTCCATCCCCGCATAGCGGAGCTGGAGATCGTCCCGCCGCAGCCGTTCATCTTCGACGCGCGCATGTTTCGATAGAGATTTCGTTCTCAAAACGGCAGTTCAACTGCCGTTTTAAGGTTCATTTACGCTCCACGGTATTCCTCATTCACCCATGGCGAAGGCGCGGCCCGCTTCGAGGAGTTTGGCGACCGACTCCTTCGAGCACGATTCGGTGTAGATGCGCAGCAGTGGCTCGGTGCCCGAGGCGCGGAAGAGAATCCACGTTTCCGCGGCGTTGGGTTTGGTGGCCGCTTCAGGATTGTCCAGGTAAAACTTGACGCCGTCCAGCGTTTCGGTGCGCAGCAGCTTCATGCCGGCGATGGCGGGCTCGCCGGGCTGGGCAGCCAGGGCGCGGGCGATGGCGGCCTGCTTCAGCGCATCGGGGATGGTCAGATCGATGCGCCCGTACTGGTGCTCGCCGTACTCGGCTTGCAGATCGGCGACCAGTTGGCCCAGCGTCTTTTTCTCATCCGCCATCACGTTGGCCAGGAGCAGGGCGTTGAGCAGGCCGTCGCGCTCCGGCAGGTGGCGCTGGAAGCCGATGCCGCCCGACTCCTCGCCGCCCATCAGAATCTCCCGCTCTAGCATGTAATCGCAGACGAACTTGAAGCCGATGCCGTGCTCGATCAGCTCGCGGCCGTGCTTCTTGCAAATGCGGTCGAGCATCTTGGTGGTGTTGAAGGCGCGGGTCACGGCGCCGGGCCAGTCGTTGTGGCGCTTGATCACCCAACTGAGCAGCACCGAAAAAATCTTGTGGGGGTCGACGAAGGTGCCGTTCTCGTCGGTGGCGCCGATGCGGTCGGCGTCGCCGTCGGTGCAAAGGCCGGCATGGCAGCCGTTGGCCGCCGCGGCCTCGCCCAGGGCGCGGATGTGCGGCTCGATGGGCTCGGGATTGATGCCCGGGAAGAGCGGATCGGGGTTGCCGCGGATCTGCACGTGATCGACGCCGATGCGGGTGAAGATCTCGCTGAGAATCGTCCCGCCGCAGCCGTACATAGAGTCGATGGCGAACTTCATCCCCGATTTGGCGATCAAATCCAGATCGGCGAAGCTCTCGATGGCCTGCAAATAGGCGGGCAGGAAGTCGTATTCCGTAATCGGCGCCGGTTGTGCGCTCTTGGGGACAGGCTGGCCCAGGTAGGATTCGATCTCGGCGATGATCGAGGGCTTGCCCGATCCGCCGTACCAAGCCTTGTACTTCACGCCGTTCCACTGCGCCGGATTGTGCGAGGAGGTAATCATGATGCCGCCCGCCTGCCCCAACTGACGGACCGCGTAGCTCAGCGCCGGGGTGGGGGTGATGGCGTCGGCCAGCAGCACCGGGATGCCGGTAGCGGCGACCACCTCTGCGCAGGCACGGGCAAACGCCTTCGAGCCAAAGCGGGTGTCATAGCCGATACATAAGCCCTTGGACGGGTCTTCCTTCGCGTGCACGTAGGCGGCAATGGCCACGGCGGCGATGCGAACGTTGGCAAAGGTGTAGTCGTCGGCGATGATGGCGCGCCAGCCGTCGGTACCAAACTTGATCTGAGGATGCGGCATATTTTCTTCTTTTCCCTCTCGTCTCTAGGGTAACGGATGGCGCGGGCGCGGGATAGGCAACGCCAAAACTAGAGGCGATCGGCCCAGTATCCGGGGCGACGCTTGGCGTGGGCTATGGCGACGATCTATATCTCGTTAAGAAGCTCCCGATAGACAATTGAGAACGTGTAGCGATCAAGCACAACCCGCTGCGTCCCATAGAGATAGGGAGGATAGAGCCGGGGGCGTTCATGAATGCGGTCGAGGGCGGGAAGCAGTTCCTCATAGAATCCATCTGCTGCCCGTGTGCTTTGTTTGGCATACCATCGATGAGCGGCCCTCATTTCGCTGCGGGCCGCCGGATGGTAAGCCAACGGTTTCAGGCGCACAGCCGTGCTCTGGCTTGGGGAGAGAGTGCGGCCAATATTTCAGCGCGAACCTGTTCTCCAGGAATCATCTTCACCGCACCGGAATCGATCTCGTCGAGGCGGCGCTTGATCTCACTGTCCCAAGCGGCTTCGATCTCTGGTTCTGCGCCGCCATCGCCCTTGATAAGAAGGCTCTCAATCAGCCAGTCCACCTCGGCGGGTGGCAGTTGGCGGGCGTCTTCGAGGATTTCAGCGGCGCTGCGGCTCATGGCGAAATTGTAGCGCGGAATCGAAGCACGGTCGAGAGGGCGCGACCACGCCTTCAGCGACAGGCAACGCTCAGCAAAAGAAATAGCCAACCCTATCGATCCGGCAATTTCATAGCGCGAGGTTTCCCGCCCTTGAGCCAAAAAAAGGCGCAAGGACAGGGCACGGGGTGTCCCTGTTTACTTGCCGGATCAATAGGCGCAAAAACAACAACGTGCCGAGGGTGGGGCGCCTGATCCTATGCCTAAACCAGCTCTTCCTTGCCGCTGACGGCCAGTTCCTTGACGATCTTGCCTACGTCCTGGGAGCGGTCGCGGTGGATGATGAGCAAAGCGTCTTCGGTGTCCACCACCACCAGATCCTCGACGCCGACCATGGCCACGAACTTGTGCGGGGCATAAACGTAGTTGCCGGGGGCGTCGATGGCCAGATGGCCTTCGGTGTCGGTGACGTTGCCGTCGCAGTCGCCGCGCAAGCGGGTTTCAAGCTGGTACTCGTAGAGCGAGGCCCAGGAGCCCAAATCGTTCCAACTGAATTCGGCGGGCAAACAATAGAGATGGGAAAGATGCTCCCCTTTAGCCGAACGGGGTTCGAGGATGGAGTAGTCCACCGAGATGTTCTCGCACTTGGGGTAGCAGAGGTCGAAGACCTCGTCAAAGCGTGGGGTGCCGTAGGCGGCGGCAATGGCCTCCAGCATGGGCGCGGTCTCCGGCATGTGCTCGCGGACGGCGTTGGCCAGGGTGCGGGCAGACCAGAGGAAGATGCCCGAGTTCCAGTAGTAATTGCCGCAGGCAATGAACTCTTCGGCGCGATTCAGATTGGGCTTTTCGGTAAAGCGGCGCACATGCAGAACACCGGCATCGCGGGTGATGTCGCCGGTCTCGATGTAGCCGTAGCCGGTCTCGGGCCGGGTTGGCTCAATGCCCAGGACGACAATATTGTCGCCCGTAGCGGCCAGGGCAATCCCCTTCTGCAGGGCCTTGAGGAAGCGCGGCTCGTCGCCAATTACGTGATCGGAGGGAAAGATGCCCAGCACCGCGTCGGGATTCTCGCGCTCAACCAGAAAGGCAGCCAGCCCGCAGGCAGGCGCAGTATTGCGCGCCACCGGTTCCTCGATGATCTGCCGGATAGGAAGGCCGGGCAACTGATCGGCAATCTCGTGGGCCAGATACTCGTTGCTGATCACCCAGATCTTCTCCACACCGGCCAGTGCATGAAGGCGCTCGACGGTCTGCTGGATCATGGAGCGCTCGCCGTCCAAAGCAAGAACCTGCTTGGCGCGGGCGCGGCGGCTGCGGGGCCAGAAGCGCGTACCACTGCCTCCAGCAAGAATCACGGGGCGAAAATCAATAGGGTTCGACATCGAAGACACATCCTATCCGACCATTGGCACGTTTGAACAGGGGTGGGGAGGTTTTTTTTGGGACCGCTCCTCTGCTCCGTTTGAATCAACATATGAATAAGAAAGTCCCCGCCGCTGCCCCAGAGGAAGGCAGGGCCGTGGCGGGGATCGATCAACTTAGTTGGGCGAGAAATTCGGCCATGCGCCGAATGCCCTCGTCGATGGTCTGCTTGGTGACGGGGTAAGAGATGCGGATGTGCTCGGCGGTGCCGAAGGCCTCGCCGGGAACCGTGACCACATGGGCCTCGTGGAGCAGCCGCGTGGCCAGTTCCGTGGCCGACTTGATGCCGCCCTTGCCGATGTAGGCGCTCATGTTGGGGTAGACGTAGAAGGCGCCCTCTGGCTTGGTGCAGGTGACGCCGGGAACCTCGGCCAGTTTGGCCAGCATGTAGTCGCGCAGGTCGATGAACTCGGCGCGAAACTCGGCCACGCACTCCTGCGAGGCGGCCAGCGCGGCGATGGCCGCCTTCTGCACAAAGCTGGTGGCGTTCGAGGTGGACTGCGATTGCAGCTTGCTCAGGTTGGCCACTACCTGCTTCGGGCCCAGGGCAAAGCCGGCGCGCCAGCCGGTCATGGCATAGGTCTTGCTGAGCGAGCCGAGCACCACGATGTGCTCCTTGGCCCAGGTGTAGGAGCCGCCGCTCACCGGCCGGCCGGCATAATTCAGGTAGACGTAGCACTCGTCCAAAAGCAAAAAGACATTGCGCTCGTGAGCCAGATGGACGATGCGCTCCAGATCCTCGGCGCTGACTACCGACCCGGCCGGGTTGGAGGGCGAGTTGAGAATGATGGCCTTGGTCTTGGGGGTAATGGCCTTCTCGATGGCGTCGGCGGTGATGCGGAAGCTCTCCGCCTCACTGGTTTCGAGAAAAACCACCTTGCCGCCGGCGTACTGGATGATGTCCTTGAAGCTGACCCAGTAGGGAACGGGCAGAATCACCTCGTCGCCGTGATCGACCAGAATCTGCAGGGTATTGAAGAGGGCCAGCTTGCCGCCGGTGGTGAAGATGGCTTCGTCGATGCCGTAATCCGAGCCGAAATCGGTGGCGTGGCGGTCGACGATGGCCTTGCGCACGTCGGGAATGCCGGGAACCACGGTGTAGCGGGTGAAGTTGGCGTCGATGGCGGCGATGGCCGCGTCTTTAATGTGACGCGGCGTGGAAAAGTGAGGTTCTCCGGCGCCGAAATCCACCAGATTCGCGCCCTGGGCGCGGAGCTTGGCGGCCTCGGCGGCAACGGCCATGGTTGCGGATACTTCGATCCGGCCAATACGGTCTGCAAAAACTTTGGTAGAGGAGGCTGTCATAGCATCCCTATCTTTGCAGATTTTGGGCCAGCCGCGAAACAGAGGGCAAAAAAATCTGCTAGGACTGCGGGTTTTGCGTCCTATGGTTAAGATGTTCTTGAATGCGGAAGGAGAAGGACTATGTACACCCCTGCCCATCCGGGCGAGATTTTGCGCGAATACCTGGGCACGGTGCAGGTTGGCGAGGCCGCCAGGCGGTTGCGAGTGGCGCGATCAACCCTGAGCCGGCTGCTCAACGGACGCGCTTCATTTACCGCAGCGATGGCTCTCCGCCTCTCCGATGCCTTTGGAACCAAGCCGGAAATGCGGCTTGACCTGCAACAGCAGTACGATTTGTGGCACGCCCAGCAACGCAAGCGCCCCAAGGTGGAGAGATTTTCCCAGGCGGCATGAAACTGAAGATAGGGGTTCTGCCTTAGCAGCTATTGTTCATCCGGTCGCGCAGCCGCTTATAGACGTTGGGCGGGATCAAACCGGTCAGGTCGCCGCCAAAGGCGAAGACCTCCTTCAACAAGCGCGAGCTGACAAAGGAGTAGCGCCCAGCCGGCTGCAAGAAGACCGTCTCGATCTCCGGGGCCAGCCGCCGGTTCATCAGCGCCATCTGAAATTCGTACTCGTAGTCGGAGATGGCGCGAATGCCGCGCAGCACCGCGGTGCAGCCCTGCTGGCGGGCAAAATCGACCATCAGACCGTCGAAGGTGGCGATGGAGACGTTCTCCAGCGTGCGGGTGCACTCCAGCAGCATCTCTACCCGCTCCTCGACCGTGAAGAGAGGATTCTTGCCGGGATTGTTGAGAATGGCCACGGTGAGATGGCCGAAGATGCGCGATCCACGCTGGATCAGGTCCACATGCCCATTGGTGGGCGGGTCGAAACTGCCGGGATAGAGGGCTTTGACGGACATAAGCGGTTTGGCTGTTACAGGGAGATCATAGCAGCGGCAGACCCGCACCCGACTCAGCAAATGAGACCGCGCCCAACTCAAATGAGATCGCCGGCTCCGGCGCCTCCATCCGAATCGCCCTGGGTTCACCCATCGCATCACGAATAAAGGCGGCCCCTGCCGCGGGCCGCCTCTCTCTTGCGTGAAATCGAAACCTCTAGCTCTTGCGTCCCCGCACGGCTTCCTTGGCTTCGGCGGGGCCGGCGGCGGGAATCTCTGGGACTTCGCCCTTGAGGGCGCCGATGTTGAGCTTCTTGCGCAGCTCGGCGTCCATGCGGGCGAAGAGTTCGCGGTTCTCTTTGAGGAAGGTGCGGGTATTCTCGCGGCCCTGGCCGATGCGCTCGCCGGAGTAGCTGTACCAGGCGCCGGACTTCTCTACGATATTGTTGGCCACAGCCTGGTCGAGCACGTCGCCCTCTTTGCTGATGCCCTCGCCGTAGAGGATGTCGAACTCCGCCTCGCGGAAGGGCGCGGCCACCTTATTCTTGACGATCTTGACCTTGGTGCGGTTGCCGGTCACCACATCGCCTTCCTTGATGGCGGCGATGCGGCGAATGTCGATGCGCACCGAGGAGTAGAACTTGAGGGCGCGACCGCCGGTGGTGGTCTCGGGGTTGCCGAACATGACGCCGATCTTCTCCCGGATCTGGTTGATGAAGATCAGAGCCGTGCGCGACTTGGAGACCGTGCCGGTGAGCTTGCGCAGAGCCTGGGACATGAGGCGGGCCTGCAGGCCGACGTGCGAATCGCCCATCTCGCCATCCAGCTCGGCCTTGGGAACCAGCGCGGCGACGGAGTCGACTACCAGCACATCGATGGCGCCGGAGCGAACCAGGGCCTCGGTGATCTCCAGAGCCTGCTCCCCGCTGTCCGGCTGCGAAACCAGCAGGTTGTCCACGTCCACGCCCAGTTTCTTGGCGTAGCCGGGATCGAGCGCGTGCTCGGCGTCGACAAAGGCGGCCAAACCGCCCAGGCGCTGCGCCTCGGCGATGATCTGCAGGGTGATGGTGGTCTTGCCGGAAGACTCGGGGCCATAGACCTCGGTGACGCGGCCGCGGGGAATGCCGCCCACGCCCAGCGCGGCGTCGAAGCTGATCGAGCCGGTGGAGATCACCGCGATGGGCACCAACGCTTCCTTGGAGCCAAGCCGTACGATGGAGCCTTTGCCGAACTGTTTTTCGATGTGGGCAAGGGCTAGTTCAACGGCTTTGGCGCGGTCTTCGGCAATGGCCATGGGGAGGACTCCTTCGTTATTTCGTGCGGCATTCTCTTCAGGCAAATTGCGCGCCAAAGCTGCCGTACGCAGTACCTTCGAAGGGGATTGTAGCAGGGCGCGAGGGGTGGAAGACAGAAAATAATGGCGAAGAGACAGAGAAAACCGCAGCGGGGTTTTTCGTTTTTGCAACCCAATTTAACGATCTCAATCAAAAACCGCTCCTTGCTTCAGAAATTCCAAAGTGCATCATTTTCTCTTTTGATGCATAATTATTTTATGCGCACCACCATTACCATGGACGACGATGTACACGAGTTCGCCTCGATCTACGCCTCGGCCAATGGCATCACGCTGAGTAAGGCAGTGGGCGAATTGATCCGTAAAACCCAGGTGCCCTCCAGGCATGATCGGACCCCCACGATAGAACGGCTGGCCAATGGTTTTCCCGTATTTCCTAGGGCGGGCAAGACGATCACCGACGAAATCGTGAAACAGCTCGAGGAGCAAGAGTTTGACGCGCAGATTCCTTCTTGACACCAACACGCTGATCGCACTTACGGACACCGAGCACCAGCACCATCGACAAGCGCAAGACTGGTTCAACGCCTCCAGCAAGCATGTATGGGGAATATGCCCTCTCACGGAGGCGGGCTTTATTCGCATAACGACGAACATCAAGTCCTATCCCAACCCACGTTCCCCGCAGCAGGCCATCGCCATTCTCCAGATGCTGAAGGCCTTTCCCCTCTTCTGGTATTGGGGGATAGAGGAGAGTTGGGTCACCCTCACAGCGCCCTTCGCGGCACGCATCAGCGGCCATCAGCAAGTGACCGATGCCTACCTGCTGGGGTTGGCAATCAAGAAAGACCTCGTGCTGGTCACCTTCGACAAAGGCGTCCGTTACATGGCGGATGCTGAGTTCAGCCGCAATGTGTGTTTGCTCGGGGAATGCACGGCATAAAGGCTAAACAGTGTACGCGCCGATGCGGGTTTCGCGGCTGGTCAGAGCATCGCAGGCGCGGTCAAGGTCTTCGTACTCGGCGTCGTGGTCCTTGCGGAAGGCGCGAAAGGCCTCTTCGCTGGCCCAGCGGTCGATGGTCAGGTAAGCGCCGGGAACGTAGGCGTCGTGCAATAGTTCGGTGCCACGATAGTCGGGCGAGCTGGCGAAGAGCCGCGCCCAGGCCCCCTCCGCTCCATAAGCGGCCTCGAAGGCGGCGATCTTCTCTTCGGCAATCTCGAACTGCCAGACCACAACAAACATGCGGCGTTCCCCTTGTGCTTTTATCGTAAACCAAGGAAGTGAGTGGCTCTATGCCGCGATCGAGGTGCTCGCCGCCAACCCGGCCGTGGAACCGCCCATGCCGCCCATCATCTCCTGCTTCAGTTGCAACTGGTACTGGTCGATGAGCTTCTGCTTCTGCGCCTGGGTCATGGAGTCGTATTCGGACTGCGAGATATGCTGGCCTTCCAGCCAGTTGTCAAACATGCGCTGGGCGGGCGTCTCC
>Ga0326728_10017373_pt1 | contig 14436 bp, 11 predicted proteins | sample MB3enrmetagenome_FD_207602 | JGI IMG/M metagenome (GOLD analysis project Ga0326728, IMG submission 207602) | Lab enriched peat soil microbial communities from McLean, Ithaca, NY, United States - MB31MN | ecosystem: Environmental > Terrestrial > Soil > Wetlands > Peat | place: USA: New York...
GAGACGGAAACGCTGGCCCATCCACTCGTTGAAACTCTGCACATGGACGATTTTCGGACCGACCTTCAGGGCGCGTTCCCATTGTTCAGAGAAATTGCGACCGGTATAGTCGCGCCCTTCCGGCGGCGGTTCGGCGCCATGATGGTAGCTGCGGCCATGGGCGGTCGGGAGCGTTACATACGTTTCCTGCTGGCAAGGAGCGACGGGCATTTCCTCCGGCACCCCGTTCTCGTGCCAGCCGAAAGGCTGTGGGTAGAGGCTCATGATTGACCACGTGTCCGGCTTGTTGATCGGTTCCAGCCCCCATGCGTCGCGGAACGTCAGGTTGGCGAGCATCTCCGGGCTCGCGCCCGCGGGAGTGCTGAGAATCAAGGGTTTCCCCTCCCAGCGGAACCAGAGGTCGGAATTCAGATCGTTTTGATAAAAACTCTCGTAGATTTCGCGCGCATGGCGCGCGGCATTGGTGTGGACAAAGAAAACCACCCGGGGCGTCGGGTTTCCCTGGGCGCGCATGCGCTTCAATGTGTCCAGAATGACGGCGTCCTCATCCTTATGGACGTGGTCATTCGATTCGTCCATGACCATCACGTCCACCCCGGCGGCCACGAACATTTGAGCATGCCTGCGGATCACGTAGCGATCATCGGAAAGGTAGCAGCCAAAAAGCGGCTCGGTCCAGTAATGGAAACCGGTGAGATGTCCCCATTGTGGGTGGGTGGAGTTCTGTTTGAGAATCTCCTCGATATTGTATGGGCCATAGCGGTTGGCCCCCTCGAAGTCGGAGAACCACGACTCATAGAGCATGAACACGAAACGATCGGGCCGCGGCGGCCCACATTGCTCGTATCCCGGCAAACTGCGGCCCAGGCCGTCGGTCGCCACCCACGTGTCGGACTTGACGTCCCATCCGGACACTTCCGCAGTCGCTACGCCGCCCGCCGGGTTGATCGTTCCTCCCGTTCCCGCACCGGCTGTGAACGTCCCTGCCTTGAGTTCACAAGCCCCCATGTCATAAGCGCCGCCTTGCGGTATCGGCGTGCCGAAAAAGTCGTTGGAACCGGGATTGATTCCGTAGAGCGAATGGAGATTCAGACCGGCGTTGATGCATGGGGAGTTGGTGTTCAACCGGAAGGCCGCCAGCGTCGCCAGTTGCGTGGGGTCCGTCAGCGTGACCAACGCCGTTGGATCCACCAGCCGCGGGTTCGCATTGATGCCCACCAGGACGTTGCTGACCGTCTCCCGCCCCTTGCCCGCCGCCCACGCGCTGAGACTGCCGCTGCCATCCAGTGAAAATCCGCCGTTCAACTGCCAGTAACAATTGCCCTCATACGACATGCCGCTGCCGCTGGTGTTGAACACCGGGTTGTTGGCCACAAAAATATTGTTGCAGAACAGGCTGCCCGGACAACTGTTAAAAAAATTCAGGTCCACGCCACCGGGCAGATTGTTGTAAAATGTGTTGTTATAGACCTGGGCGTTGACAAACGTCCCGCCACCACTCCAGAACGCCATCACCGAATGCAGATTCTTCGAGCCGTCGTTGACGCTGATGCAATAGCGATAGACGTTGTTGCTCCAAGCGGTTGCCCCCGAATACTCGAACGCCCCGTAACCGCATCCCTGGTTGTTGTAGGACAGGCAGTATTGAATGGTCGAGCCGGTCGTGCCTCCGTCCAGATCAAACCCGTCCCCGTCCGAACTGCTGGATGATTTGTTGTCATGGGCGATGCAATACTGAAACGTCACCTGATCGCAGGCATAACACCAGATGCCGCAAGGGCCGTTGCCGTTCCACGGCATGGCCCAGCCATTGGTCGAGGCTTCGCAGTATTCCACCAGCGCCCCCCTTTGATTGCCAATGAGGATTCCATTCCCACTATGATTGTTTTTAACTGTCGGGTCGCCCGGATTGTTGTCTGCCGTACAATGACCAACATACAACCCCACCCGGTAGGATGAGCCGTCGGCGCAGATGCCCGCAAATCCATTGTCGTGGGCATAAATATACGTCAAGGTCACATAATCAGCATTGTAAGGATACACGCCGGAGTGTTCAAAGCCCTGCACCTCGATATGATCCACCAGGACATTCGGAGCGGAAATGTATATCCCTTGGTTCGTGTTGCCATTCTTTCGCCCGCTGCCGACAAAGTTCAGATTGGTGACACTCACATACGATACGCCGACACTGCACCCTCCCGCATTGCCGCCGTTGATGACCGCGCGCCCTGTTCCATACGAGGTGAACACAATGGGTCTGCCTGAAACTCCGCCGGTCGGGGGAATCAACGTCCCGGCAAAGGTGTCTCCGCCACGGAAAGAAACCACATCTCCCGCGCTGAAACTCGTCCCGTTGACCTTGCTGATGGTCAGCCACGGCGCGCCGGGGCTGGTGCCGGAATTCCCGTCAGCGCCCACCGCGCTGACATAATAACTGGTCGCCAGCGCACAGTGGACGGCCAGCGCGACGGCCATTATCAGCCCGATTTTGAAGGATTGTTTCATTATTGTCCGGCATCATAATGTCGTCATGGTCTGTCTGGCAAACCGGGATTTCCCATAACACCGGGCTGGAGTCCTCGAACCGTTTATCCGCCAGCCGAGACAATGCGACTCAGACGAGGCGCGCCGATTGGGAGCATTGCCGGGCACGGGAATCGCCGATTTCGGCGGCAAGGTCTTCCACCACCCAGTTTGAGCGCGTGGCTTGCAGGCGGTCCGCGGCCGCGCCATGCTCCCAAACGGCGAAGCGCAGGGTGGTGGCGGCATCGGATTGCAGCGGAGGCTGGGCGAGCAGGCCGGCGATGAATCCGCCCAGCAAATCGCCACTGCCCCCCTGCGCCAAATGCGGGTTGCCCGAGCCGTTCACGAAAACTTCGCCTTCGTGCCGGCCGATGAGGGTCTGATGGCCTTTCAACACCACCCAGCAGTGACCATATTTTTTTGAAAGTTCGCGCAAGGTTTCCAGCCGGCCGCCCTGGACTTTTTGCGTGGACCAGTTGAGCAGCCGGGCCGCCTCTCCGGGATGAGGGGTGATCACCCGCGCTGCTTTTCCCCGCACCGGGCCTGAGGCCAGACAATCCAGACCGCTGGCGTCCACCACCACAGGATGCGGCAGGTCGCGCCACCAATGCTGGATGTGTGGGCGAAAGGTTTCCGCCACGTTGCGCGCCGCCATGCCCGGGCCGACGAGCAGGCCGGTGACGCTGGCTGGAAACTTCGGCTCAGGCTGCCACGCGCTGACCATGGCAGATTGCAATTGGGAGGCGATGACGGCGTAAACGTTATCCTGGGTCAGCAAGGTGGTCAGTCCCGGTTGCGCCCGTTGCGCGCCGCGGGTGGCCAGCACGGCGGCCCCGTGGCAGCCGAGACTGCCGGCGATGATGTAGAGATGGCCGAAGTCGCCCTTGTGACCGGCGGCGGGGCGCGACGGCGGGAATCGTCGAAAATCCGAAGGCAGGGTCCATTGAACCTCACCCTTGACCGGGCAGGGAACCAAGCCCGTTTGGTCGGCAACTTCAAGGCGTCCCACAAACGGCCACGCTTGCGCGGCCAGCAGGCCGGTCTTCGGGGCGCCGACGGTGAGGGTGACATCCGCTTCGATGGCCGCGCCAAAAATTTCGCCGGTGTCGGCATTCAGGCCCGAAGGCACGTCAACGGCCAGCACAGGGACATTGGCGGCATTGACGGTGGCAATAATTTTTTGCCACGGCCCGGAAAGCACACGGTTCAGGCCGATGCCGAACAACCCGTCAATGATGAGCGCGGGCTCTTCCTGGAGCGCTTTTTCCAGCGCGGCCAAATCTGTCTCCGGAGAAGAAACATCCAGGACGCGGACCGTTCGCGCATCAAGGGTTTCCACGGCGGCGCGGGCATCGTCGCCATTGTGGCCTTTGCCCGCAAGAACGAGAATCGAATCCTCCGGGCGCGTCATGGCCAGGGCTTTGACGGCTACAGACCTGCCCACGCGGCGGATGACCTCGGCTTCGGTCTGCCCGGCGGCCCAGGTCGCCGTTTCCCATTCGCGCATCTCCTTGATGGTGAGAACAGTCATTGCCATGGTCTGAGCGTGGCAAAAAGGCGCATCTGTTCAAAGAAGAATGTCCCGCTTTTTTATGTCTTCTCAGTGGCCACAACGCATCACGTTTTTTTAACGCTTTTCACATAGCCATTGGCGCGGAACCAGGTGACGGCGTCGGCAAAAGCTTGTTCGGGCGGCGACTGGGGCAGACCGAGTTCACGAATGGCTTTGCCCGGATCAAACCACATTTTATGCCGCGCCATGCGCACGCCGGCGAGCGTGGCCTGGGGAGCCCGGCCCGTGAAGAAAGCGGCGCTCTCGCTGATTCGCGCCACAAGCAGGGCCAGCCAGTAGGGAATTTTTCGTTCCGGGACGGGCAGGCCGGCAATTTTCCCAAGGGCGGCGAGCGTTTGCCGCATGGTCCAGTTGCCCTGTTCATTGCCGAGAATGTAGCGCTGGCCGTGCCGGCCTTTTTCCGCGGCGAGAATGTGGCCAATGGCGACATCGCGGACATGCACCCAGTTCAGGCCGGTATCGAGATAGGCGGGGAGGCGTCGGTTCAAAAAGTCCACAATGACCTGGCCGGTGGGCGTGGGCTTGACATCGCCCGGGCCGACCGGGGCGGAGGGATTGACAATCACCACCGGCAGGCCGCGCCTGCGGTACAACTCCATGGCCACGGCCTCGGCCTGGTATTTGGACTTTTTGTAGTGGCCGGCCAGGTCTTTTGGCGAAACGAGGTCCGTTTCAGCGGCGGGAATGGTGACGCCATCCTTTTTCATGGGAAGCCCGATGCAGCCAACGGTGCTGGTATAGATGATCTTGCGGCAGCCGGCGGCGGCGGCGGCTTCGAGCACATTGCGGGTGCCCTCGACGTTGACCGCATACATGGGGGCGTAGTTGCGCATCCACAAGTGGTAACTGGCCGCCACATGAAAACACCAGTCGCAGCCGGCCAGTTCGCGTTCGAGCAATTCCCGCCCGCCCAGGTCGCCGGTGACGCGCTCGAATTTCTGGCCGAGCAAACCCCGTTCATCCGAGCCGGGACGCAGAAGGGCCTTGACCCTGTGCCCGCAGGCGAGCAGTTCGGTGACAAGATTCGAGCCGATAAACCCGGATGCGCCGGTGACAAAACATTTCATGATGCCTGCAACCCGTTGCTGACGGCCTTAGAAATAGGCCATGAAAACGGAAAGTTCCAATCAATTATTTTCGTTGCGCAGACACTTGACATGCGGGGGCGGCTCGGAAAAAATCTGTTTGCGTCGTATGCCTGCAAAAAACACCTCTCGTAACAAGATGAGCCGCGTTGAACAACGCGCTTTGGACACGAAAATTGAATTTATCGAGGGACTGGTCCGGCGCGATCCCGATTATGTGGACGCGCTCCAGCTTTTGGGGGACCACTACACCCAGCGCGGACGCATTGACGAGGGCCTGAAGGTGGACGAAAGGCTGTCCTTGCTGGAGCCGCGCAACCCGCTGGTGTTCTACAATCTGGCGTGCAGTTATTCGCTCTCGGGCGATTTTGACCTGGCCGCCACTGCGCTGGAAAAAGCGCTGGCCCTGGGCTACCGGGATTTTGACTGGCTGGCGAAGGACCCCGACCTGAAGTCGCTCCGCGCACATGTGGCGTTTGAGGACCTCAGAACCAAGATCCGCCAGATGAAAGCCAAGGCGCGCTGAACCGCCGTGGATTGTTGACGGCGATGGCCCGTTGGGAAAGCCGCCCGACGACGCCCGTCCGCAGTCGAACCGCAATTGGCGACTGGTCATTTGGCAACCGGCAATTCTTTATGAATGTCACCGTCTCCGGGCGCTCGCAGCCCTTCCGCACCGTCACCTTCAACGCAGCGACCAATTGCGTGCATCTCATTGAGCAGAGACTTTTGCCGCACGAATTTAAAATTGTCGCGACGGCGGATTTTCGCGAGACCGCGCGGGCGATCCGCGACATGGTGGTGCGCGGCGCCGGCGCGATAGGCGCCACGGCGGCGTATGGGCTGGCACAAGGGGCGCGCGCCTTTCGCGGTCATGATTCCAAAAAGTTCGGGGCGCATTGCCAGGCGGTCTACCAGACCCTGGCCGCGGCGCGTCCCACGGCGGTGGACCCGCTCAACGCGATGCGCCGGGTGCTTTCCGCGCTGGCCGGGGGCGAAACCGTTTCCGAAAAACAATCACTGGCGCTGGCGGCGGCGGAGGAATTTGCCAACGAGGACGTCCGGCATTGCGAGGCCATTGGCCGCCACGGCGCCAAGCTGGTCCGCAATGGGATGAACATCCTGACCCATTGCAACGCCGGCTGGCTGGCGTTCGTGGACGTCGGCTCGGCGACCGCTCCGCTGTACGCCGCCAAAGCCCAGGGAAAAAAATTCCATGTATTCTGCGATGAAACGCGCCCCCGCTGCCAGGGGGCAACGCTGACGGCATGGGAACTGGCACAGGAGGGCATAGCACACCACGTTATCGCCGACAACGCGGCGGGCCACCTGATGCAGCGGGGCGAAATTGACCTGGTCATCGTCGGGAGCGACCGCGTGGTTGGGCGGACTGGAGAAGTGGCCAACAAGATAGGCACCTATACCAAGGCGGTCCTGGCGGCGCGGCACAAGATTCCATTTTATGTGGCAATTCCGTTGTCCACCATTGACTGGAACCTCAAGCGCGGCTCGGACATACCCATCGAAGAACGCCATGAGAGCGAAGTGCTGGGGGCATGGGGAGCGATTTCAAATCCGGAATCGGGAAGCCGCATTCCCCCTTTGGGCAAGCGCGCCTATGTGCGCGTGGCCAATGCGACCAGTCCGGCCCGCAATCCCGGATTCGACGTGACGCCTGCGGAACTCGTTACAAGAATCATCACGCCCGCCGGAATTTTCAAGCCCGGAGAACTCTGGAAGAAGCGGCGCGAACCGGGATTTGGAAAATGTTAATCGGGAATCGGTTGCCTGATGCGAATGGCACAATAATGAGCGATGATTGAACTTGCCTGCGTTGCGAAAGGAAATTAAGCTGGCTGACTTTTGAAGGCGGGGTAGCCAAGTGGTAAGGCAGGGCTCTGCAAAAGCCTCATCCGTCGGTTCGATTCCGACCCTCGCCTCCAAACCTAAACAGCGTAAATGCAAGGGTTTGAAACACGGCCAACCGTGAGTGCCAGCAGAAATGCCAGCAAAGGGAAATAGGGGTTTAACTCTGGCCTGCTCCTCATAACTCTCACTGGCTCCCTACCGGAGTCGAAATCAATCGTTGTAACCTCATCACTGGCAACACAAGCCATGAGACAACGATACAGACTGTACAAACGGAAGAACGGTGGCCGCTACTATCTGCACGACGACGTGACCGGCAAGCAGGAGAGCTTGGGCACCAATGACCGGGCCACCGCGCTCCGGTTGTTCCATTCACGGCAGGAAGCAGAGCAGCAGCCCGCCATCAATCTGCAAATTGCCCGCGCCTACTTGGCGGCGGCCGACCCGCAGATTTCCACCCGCAACTGGCAGCACGTCATGGACGAGTTGGTGAAGCTCAAGAAGGACAGCACGGAGCATCGCTGGCAGACGGCCATCAAGGACCATGCCTTTGACAGCATCCGGCATCTGCCGCTGTTGGAAACCCGGCCCGAACACCTGTTGCGCGTGCTGGAAGCCGGCAAGGTCTCGACCAACGTCTATCTGCGGCGCCTTCACAACTTCGCCCTGGACATGAGCTGGCTGCCGTGGCCGGTGTTGCCCAAGAAACGCTGGCCCGCCGTTGAATTCGGGGAGAAGCGCGGCATCACGCTGGCCGAACATCTGGCCATCATTGCCCGCGAGAACAACCCTGAACGGAAGGCGTTTTACAAACTGGCCTGGCACCTGGGCGCGTCGCAATCGGACCTGGCCTTTCTCGAAGCCGAGAACGTGGATTGGGACAACCACGTCATCAGTTGTGCGCGTTTGAAGACCGGCACCGTGGCCATCATGCGCTTTGATGAAGCCGTGGCGGAAATCCTGCGCGACCTGCCGGGCAACGGCCCGCTGTTTCCGTATCTGCGCACGGTTCGCGCTGGCGACCGGGCGACGGAGTTCAAGCAACGCTGCGCCGGCTTGGGCATCAAAGGCGTGACGTTGCACAGCTACAGGTACGCGTGGGCCGAACGGGCGAAGGCCGCCGGTTATCCCGAACAGTTTGCGATGGAGAATTTGGGACAGAACAGCAAGGCGGTCCATCGGGCCTATTCGCGCAAGGCGAAGGTGGAATTGCCGTCGTTGGGCGAATATGAGCGGCGGCGCAAGGAAGCGGCCAAGGGCGTCGCAGTGGCTGAACCGGTGGCCCAAGCCGTCATCGCGTAAAAGGAGGACATCATGCAAACGTGGCAAATCAACGTGCTGAAGTGGGAAGAATCGTTTCTAAACCACCTTGATGACTTCATCGCGGCGCATAGCCTGCTGCTGGCCGTTGGGGTTATTTATGTGCTGCTGGCCATTGGCGTTTTTGTGGTGGTCGTTGGCTTGTGCCGGAAGCCGTCTCCAGGGAGATTCAGGAATCGCGTCCCGCCACCGATCATCATTGAGGATGCACCACCGCGACGGCTGCCGGAGGACGACTTCCACGTATTTCCTCTGCCGCACCAATTGCGGTATCGTGACCGTGACCCCGATGAATGGGAAGATTGACTCATTGGGCAGGACGATTCTGGCGGCGTGATTCCTAAGCGAAAGAATCCCACGGCGAAGCGGCCGCAGTCAAGGTGGAGGCGAGGGGAACAGGGCGCACGACCTTGACGGCGACCGCGAGCCGTTACCATGAAACGCGCAGTCACGCCGCTGGCTCACCCTGGATTACCGCCGCTTGCGTTTTTGTTTGAGTTCATCCACTTGCCGGACCAGGTCCAGCACGACGCATTGCAGCCCGGCGATCTTTTGAATCGCCCAGCTTTCAAAAATGTTCCGATGGTTTAATTTCGGGTCGTCCGGGCTTTCAGCCATGATCTCATCACGGTAGCGGTAAAATTCCGCTATCAGTTCATTGGATTTCGCCTCTGCTTTTTGCCCGATTTCATGGCCCGTCAATTCATTCATCCGCCCAAAATATCCCGCAAAAATCCAAGGTCAATTTTTTCATGCGCCAACGACCTCCTCGCCGCGCCGCCGGTTGCTATTCCGCAATGGACTCGCTGGCCAGAATCCCCGCCGCCTGTGCCTTGGCGACCCGTTTGGCCCGTTTGCGCGCGTTTTTATTGCGCCAATGCTGGTGGATTGCAGCCGCCAACCTGTCGAGCCATTGCTGGTCCACAATGCACTTGGCCAGCACGTCGCGGGAATAAAGTTTGACGCAGTAACGGCGGGGCGACCCATACGGCCTCAACAAACCGGCCCGTGCCAGAGGCGCAATGATATGCCTGGGCAGGTGCAACACTTCGGCAACTTCCTCTTTCTTCAGCAATGGCCCGTATTTTTCCAGCGACGGTGCTTTGATCGGGGCTTCTTCGCTCATACATTTTCCTTGGTTAAAGCAACCGTGACGGCGGCAACATGCGTTGCCTGTGCCGCCGCCAGGCGGCGATCCGTTGACCGGACGAACTTCAAATCAAATTGTTGAAGGTGATTCTCCACCCGTTTCAAGCCGCTGCCCGTGACGGTCACATCGCCGCAAGCAAAGTGAATCAGCAAAATTTCCGGCGGCGCGTCTGGCTCCTTTTGCAAGACCGGATTGGCGATCCGTTCGGCATACAGGAAGTGCGAATACGGCAGAATGTAATGGATACCGCTGTCGGCCATCGCCAGCAGTGCGGCGCAGTTCATGTCGTGGCCGTAGCAGTCAGGGACCGGCGGACTAGATTCGGATGCCGGATTTTCGTTGTTCGCTTGGTTTGATTTCATGGCTGGTCCTTTCGGTTAAAACGGGTTCAACGGAGACTGTCTGCGCGAGGCGCTGGCGGAACCGTTTCAGGAAGTCGTGGCCGCGCCGTAACACGGCTTGGAGGAAACCGCGTTGCCATTCCGGCGCGGCTTCGACGGCCGCCAACCGGGCGCTGGAGCGGCCAACGCGCGAGCGGAGCAATTCGATGTCATCGGTAAAGACCCGGCAGCGTTCCCGGCCACGAGAGATGCTGACGTAAAATTGTTCCTGATTGACGGCGGGCAGCGAGCGCGAGGATGCGACCACCAGCGCGACATCGGCGGTCTTAGCCTGGGCGGCGTGGGAAGTTACGGCGTAGCCGTGGGTGAAGGTGCGGTAATTGGCGGGAATCACCCGGCCATCCCTCAGCAAAATATCATCGCCCTGAATGGCCTTGACCTCGACCAGTTCGCCGTTGACGAAGCGCTTGTGTGCGGCCATCGCGTTGGCCTGTAGCAAGAGCTTGTCACCGGCGGCCACTTTCAATTTCCGAGGCTCCCCCACATCTCCGCAAGCGGCGACCGCAGCCAAAGGCAGCAGGCTTTCAGAACCGTCAGCCCGTTGCACCTTCAGCGAATCCTGTTCAACCGTGACCACCGTCACGGACTCATTGCCTTCAAAGCCATGCCCGGCCCGGTACAACCGGATGGCCATGCCGGGACGGTATTGCTTGGCGTCTCGCTTTTGGGCTTGGGTCCAGGACAGCGAATCAAAAATTTGAAATTCCTTTTCCTCGCCGGAAAGCCGGTTGTCCGATTTCAAATCCCACCGCACCCGTTTTGTCACCGCCTCGATTTCCGCCCAAGTTGGCGCAACCAACAATACGGATTTGTCATCGGCCAACGCTTTCAGGTAGGACGCCGCCGACGCCCGGTAAAGTTCATCGCCGGAAAATTCTCCGACCGCATCCATTCGTTCCAATTGCGCGAAGGCTTCCGCCGTCCTTTTCTGCGCGGCCAGTTCAACGACCTTGCGGTAGGCCGCCTTGCGCTGCCGTCGAATCGCCGTCAACTGGCCGGATTTGAAATCGGAGTGCCGTTCCAAAATCCGCAGGGCATCGCCACGAGGCACAGACGAATGCTGGCCGGTATCGCCAGAAAGTACGATCCGGCAGTCTTTCCCCAAAGCAAACAGCCGCCTCATGTCGTCCAGGCCCACCGCCCCAGCCTCATCCAGCACGACCAGCGCGTCTTTGGGCAATGGTTGCCCGGCTGCCAGCAGGCTTTGCAAAGTCTTGGCCTCGAATCCTTCCTTTCTCAACACGTCCGTCGCCGCCGCCGTCGGGGCGCAGAACAGCGGCTCAATCTTCGCTGCTTTGCAAGCGGCCACCAGTTCGCGCAGGGCCGTAGTTTTGCCCGTGCCCGCCAAACCCTTTAAGCCGGTAATCCGGTCACTGGTCCGCAGGAGATGATAAATGGCCCGCCGCTGGTCTTCGCCCAGCCAGTCGGCAGGCCGGTAGCCAGGGTGTAGCGGGGCAACCGAATCACAGGCGGAATTGACCGTTTGAATCAACGCCAGTTCCTTGGCCAAAATTTCCTTGGTGGTAAAACCCCGCTCGGTTGTGACCAATTCGGTCGAATGTTTCACCGCCGCTTTCAACTGGCTCAAATCCACCAGCCCAGGCCGATGGGCCAGCGCCACGTTGAGCAATTCATATTCAGGGACCACCGAGCGACGTTCAAAAACATGCTCAACGGCATGATTGAGAGCGTGGCTTTCGGCCAAGGCAATGCGGGGCAGGCGGCTCGAATTCGCCGAAGTGCGGAGGGATTGCAGGGTCTGCCGCTCGTCGGGGGACAACTCGGCCAACTGCCGTTCCCTGACTTCCGCCGTGGAGATGCCCTTGATTTTCCTGGCCCGGCTTTGATGCACCGCCAGGGCGATGGCGTCATTGGACAGTTTGCGTCCCAGCCGTTGCTCCATTTCCTTGACCACCGCATCGCGCTGTTGTGAGCGTTTGGAATATCGTTTCAATACCATGTCGGGCACGCCCTCGATTTCAAAGCCATGTTTGGCCGGGGCAATGCGAAAACCAATTTGTTGCACCCGCCGGGCCAGTTCGTTGCGATAAACCGCCGTGGCGTAGCGGATGGCGTCATACATGCCCCGCGCTTGCAGGGCTTTCCAGCACTTTTCCTGCGCGTTAAACGTGGCATTGAAAACCGTAAAATGCGTATGCAACTGCGGGTCCAAGGCGCGGGAACTGTCATGTGTGAATGATGCCGCCAAGAGATTCCCGGTCATGCGCTCCCCGTTCTTGACGCCCGCTTTGCGGACCCGGGCCGAAGCAAAGTTTTCCAACTCACGGAAGCCGAGAGCCGCCGCGGCCTCGTGGGCCTCAATCAATCGGTTGTCATTCAGGGTGACCGCCAGCACGGAAATGGATTTGGGGGCCGAACAGGTGAAATCATAAAACACCCGCCGCTGGCCCTCCCGCTGGCTCCGTTGGGTCAGCCGTTCACCAGTTATGGGATTTTGGTTTTCGCAAAGGGCGCAAAATTGCTCGCGCGTCACGACCGCCTTTAATTCCAACCGTTCCGCACCCGCGCCAATCCACTGGCCGGGGCGGATCTCCCCGGCAGCGTAGTAATCGTTCTGCGCCAAATGCTCCACGAAATATTTTTCGGCATCCGCCAGATTTTTATGGGCTATGGCAGTAAACATGGCACCCATTTTAGCTGGTTGTCAGGAGGCTTTGTTCAATTTTTGAACAAAATGGTTTTCGCAATTTCATTGTTTTTTCGGCGAAGGCGGAGCCATGAAGTTGGAGCGTTCAGCCAGTTGCCGAAGCATTTCACGGACGGTCTTGTCCCCGCTCTGATCGTCTTTTGGCGTGGTGAACCTGGCCAAGTCAGTGACCAAAGAACCGGCATTGCCGACATTGGCCGAAGTCGAGAGGAGAGCCGCCGTACCGGCAGCGCCCGCCATGCCGATGGCGGCCAGGGGACCGCCCGCCACTCCGGCACTTGCTCCGCTAATGGCCGAATTGGCGGTCTGCATGGCTACTTGCGCCCCTCCTGAAAACAAGCCCGTGGTAGCCAGCATCCCGGTGGAAATAACGTGTTGAATGATGACCGGGGCGGCAATGGTGCTGAAAATAATCCAGAAGCCAACGGCGGCGACACCAATGGTCTTTTGCAAATCGGGCAGGTTGGAAGACGGGTCAATGAACTCAAAGCTTGGGTCGCTCATAAAGTCGAGAAAACCTTGGGTGACCAGTGCCGCCATGCCCCAGCCCAGGGGCCACAACAATACGCCCGCCAGATTCGTCAGATACCGGCTGCCAGCAGGGCGCAGATGCGGTATGGCCATGAAGCCGATCAGCAGGGGCGAAAGGGCATAGCCCATATTCAAAATCACGGTCTGGAAGATGTAGGCCCAATACATCAACAACGAGGCCACCAAGCCAATGAACCAGAGCAGGACAGTGACGATTAGGTCGGTGGTGATATTGTGAAGCTGCGCGATGACATCCCACCAGGATGTCTGTGTATCGTCGCGTTTGATGACCAGCAAATGAAGGAACTGCTGATGGACATTGGCCGGATCAACCCCCAGCCCGGACAGAATGGTGGTCTGCAGCAGGTTTTGAATCACATTGCCCCACGTGGGCAGATAAACCAACAGGGAAGTCAACATCAGGAGGCGGGCCACCAAGTGCAGCGCCTGCCGGTGCGAGAAATGGTTATGCACGGTGACAATGATGCCGGTGACAAAAAAGGCGAAGGCGACACTTAACAACAGCGTATGCAACTCGCCGCATTTGGTCAGGAACGTGGGGAATATGGTTTCAAATGTGCTATTCATGATTTTTAGTTTAGGGAAATTGGTTTCCGCCTCTGCCTGTCAGGACACTTTGCCGCCGTCACGCCGACAACCGCTGAATCTTGAATTGGCCGGAGCCTGGTTTTGCTATTTATTTGCGTGATGATACTCGACATACGGAGCCAGTTTAGCGGAGGCTTGAAACCATCTTGTGCGCTAAACGCACAGCTTTTGACCCCAAAAATTCTGGCCTTTGCCCTGCCAGCGCGCCGGAGAACCACGGTTTCATCAGCGCCAACTTTAGCCAATCCAGAGGGGCCAAGGTGTCCGAGGCGCGCAAAGTGAAAGCCGGCCACTCGCGGAAACGGGCGCGGCACCGGGAAGAATGCCGGAAATGATATGGCACAGCCCAATGGTTGCCCAAAGCTTTCCGAATCGGGGGCGAATCGGCCAGGCGATCATTTTTCATAAGGCACCAGCATGACAGATTTCCCGCCCCGGTTGTTGCAATGGGTTGCACAATATGAAACGTGGGGAAAATGCGTGAAAATTATTATTGGCGATTTCACCTTTTTGACATTGAAATGTACGATGGGCTGACCATGTTTCATCAGACCAGTATGGCGGAAAACTTGCCCTGTCCTGGTCGGGTAAGAGAGCGGCGTTGCCGCCGCTCCCTCCCCTAAGAACCGGACGTGAGAGTTTCCCCTCATCCGGCTCGGGCCGTTGTAAAGCCCCACCAGAGGCGGAGCCGGTTTCATGACGGTTTA
>Ga0326728_10017374_pt1 | contig 14436 bp, 12 predicted proteins | sample MB3enrmetagenome_FD_207602 | JGI IMG/M metagenome (GOLD analysis project Ga0326728, IMG submission 207602) | Lab enriched peat soil microbial communities from McLean, Ithaca, NY, United States - MB31MN | ecosystem: Environmental > Terrestrial > Soil > Wetlands > Peat | place: USA: New York...
GCAGCCGTTCCCAACTCCATCGGCTCCGATTCCCGCCAAGTCGCTCGGTCAGCAGGGCCAGCGCGTCTCTCAAGGCGCCACGGATCAGCTTCATGCGTTCCTCCGCGGCGGGGGGCCACAACTGGCTGTCGGGTCGCGCCACGATGGCTTCGCTGGCGTTGTAAGCTTCGGTGTCGGCAACGGCGAGAAGGCCGCGGTAGTCGTCGCCGAGCAACGGTCTGAGCACCCGCGCCGGCAGGGTGACCTGCACGGCGGCGCACAGAGCCGCAGCGCGGCTGGTGCCGCTCATCGCCCCGTCCCAAGCGCGCAACTCGGAAAGCGCCCAAGCGAGATCCGCATCGCCGCCATCGCCGGCCTCGATCACGAGATCGCGTACCAAGCGCGCGTAGAGCGAAATGCGGTCGCTCTGGATCGTCTTGAAATCCTCGACGCTCAACCGCTCGCGAGCGGCGAGCAACTGTGCGATACGATCGCGTCGCCACGGCGGCATCCAGTCGCCGCTATACGCTACGTCGGCGACTCGGTCGTTGGCGGTGACGATGAAATGCTCGGGCGGATTCTCGATGTGCGGCAACTGATCGTACGGAATCATGCCGCGCCATTCGAACTCGCCGCTCGCACACGGCATCGGGTACTTGCCCGTGAAGCCATCGCGATCAGGCACGGCCCCGACGACGTGCCAGCCGATGTTGCCGGCCTCGTCCGCCCACACGAGGTTGAGCACCGCGCCGGTGAAGTGGCGGTACGCCTCGACCAGCTCGCCACCGTTCCGGGCGCGCGCCGCTTCGCTGCCCGTCCACGCCATCGCCCCTGGCGGCGCCGCCAAGCGCAAGGCTAAGGCGTAGCGATGGCGCAGGATCACGGTCGTGAGTGATGTGCCGCGCCTCATCAGCAAGTCGTCGATCAGCGGGCCGTGCCGCGTCGAACGGACCACAGCAGTTTCATCCGGCCGGCCTTTGACACCAATGGTTACCGGCCGCTCTTCCACCGGTAACCACTCTCCGCGGAAGAGATAGCTCTTGCCGTCGGGCGATAGCTCCTCGATGCAGAGATCCATGACGTCGGCTTGCACATTGGTCACCCCCCACGCGACGTGGCCGTTCGTCCCGATAGCCATTGACTGAGAGCCCGCCACCATTGCGCCGGCCGTAAACGTGTCCGGCGTGCTGAGCACGGCTTCGTACCAGATCGACGGCAAGCTCTGCGGCAGGTGCGGATCGTTGGCCAACATCGGCTTACCTGATACCGATTTGCTGCCGTCAACGACCCAGTTGTTACTTGCGGCGATCCCTGTCTTCAGAGCGCGTGGAATCGTTAGTGGCCAAAGTCCGGCCGATCTTGTGGCATGAATAAACTCGGTCGTGACCGCTGGCGGCGGCTCCAGCGCCAGCCCCAAACCGACTGGCATCAGCTCTGCGATCACATTCGGCTGCAACCGCGGCGCGAGATTGAGGTACAGCACCTCGCTGTTGAGATTGGTGCTCAGCAGCAGCGACACGGGAAGCACGCCGGCAATCATGTCGACCGCGGAGACTCGACGCGGCCTGATACCCAGCAGCCAAAATGCCAGTGGCGGCCGATCACTGAGCTCGTCGATCCAGGCGTTGATGCCTTCGGCAAACGCCTCGACCTCCGCCCGTGCCTCCGGCGGATACATCGCGAGCGTGGCGCGCGCGAAGCCTTCCGCATCAAAGGTGCGAAACACGCGGTCGCTCTCCACCAGATCAGGCCCGACAATCTCTGCCAACCGCCCTTCGCCCAGTCGGATGCCCAGCTCGATTTGAAGCAGCCGATCCTGCGCCTGCACGTACCCCAGCGCCCGCGCGAGGTCGCGGCGATTCCGAGCGTGGATGTGTGGAATGCCCGCTTGATCGCGGATGACGCTCACGGGCGCGCTCAATCCCGGCAGCTGGAGCGTGCCACTTCGCCCGGCGAGGCCGCGACGCGTGAGGAACCAGCCGGCGCAAACGAAGATGCTGGCCGTAATCATCGCCCCGCACACCGTGACCCAGAGCCACCTCTGTCGACGTGACATCGCTAATCCCTCACCTCAGCCCGGCACGGAGCCAGGCGCAATCGCTCCAGGTATTGATCCACCAGGATCGTCTGGCGTTTTGGCGTCAAGCAGCGGGGATCGAGGGTAGCCTGCACACCCAAGCCGTCGATAAACTTCACCAAGGCATCGACTTCCTGCGCCGCATCGCAATCAGGGGAAAAGGTTTCTAGAGCATCTCGAGGAGCTTTTCCTGGAACGTCTCCAACATAGCCAGGGTATCCTTCTTCCTCAGATCGAAAAAGACGGAGAACAGGCCGATGCCTTCATGGAAGCCCACCAGGGACATGGCCAGCCAGTTTGTCTTTTTCTGATCGCTGCTTTCACCCTGCATAATATTTACCACGCCCCGGATCCATTCGGTATAAATCTTCTTCATCCTGGCATTGACCGCTGGATTGTACATGGCGATCTCCCAGATCTCCACGAAAACGGTCTGCAGCTTCTTGTCCGTGGTGATCTGCGTATTCACGAAATGGAACGCCTGTCTGAGGATCTGTTGGCGCGTCAGTCCCTTTTCCCGGAACTTCAGTACCTCCCGGTCAAAGAGGGCCTGGTAGTGTTCGTAGACGCGGTCGATGAAACAAACAAGGATATCTTCCTTGTTCTTGAAGTAATAGTGGAGCATGGCGTAGTTGATGCCCGCCTCGGAACCGATGTCCTTGATGGAGGTCTCGCAGTAGGGCTTCCTCAGGAGGCACCGATAGAGGGCATCCAGGATCTCTCTGCGGCGCTGCTCGCGGATAGGTTTCCTTCCCATGATCTGAGAATCTTTATTTCACCAGCGCCCCAACCAACTCCCCGATGGTCCTCACATAGTGGTCCACATCCTTCTCCGTTGCCGTGGGGCCCACCAGGGCCATCTCATGGACAGGGGTTAGCAGGACGCCCCGGTTGGCGCACCAGACGTGGATGAGGGCATCCAGCGGACCGGTCATGCCCTCGGTTATGATGTCCACGGCGTTGTAGTCCACATCCGCCAACGCGGCCTCGGTCCCGTTCTTCGGAGGCTTCGGGAGGAACCGGAACTCCACCCGGCACCCGATGCGGGCCACATACCAGGCCAGGCCGTTCGCTTTGATGATCGCCGCCAGGCCATCCTCCATGCGTTTAGCCAGCTTGATCATGCGCGCGAAATTCTCATCGTTGATCGCGTGCTCGAAGGCGGTGCGGATACCTGCGACGGCCGTGGCATTGCCGGAAAGCGTGCCTCCGAAACCGAAAAAAGTGTGCCACGGCGGGCGCCTTGCCATCCAGTCGGAGATCTCCTTGGTGAACCCGAGGATGGACGCCGGGTAGCCGCCAGCGATGAACTTGCCGGCCACGAAGATGTCGGGCTTCAGCCCCATTTCGCCGGTGACGCCGCGGGGGCCGGCGCACATGCTGTGGGTCTCGTCGATGTGCAGCAGGGTCCCGTATTTTTTCGTGATGGCCCGCAGTGCCTCGTGGAACCCGGGCTCCGGGGAGATGATGCCGATGTTCGTCATGACGGGCTCCGTGATAACGCATGCGATGTCACCGGGCGCCAGGGCTTTCTCCAACGCGTCCACGTCGTTGAAGTCGATCATCCTCGTCATCTGGGAGGGATCCCGTACGATGGGCCCCAGCATGCCCGGGACATCGATGAGCTGGCCCATGAAGTTCACCACCAGCGTCTCGTCCACGCTGCCGTGGTATGTGCCGTTGAAGGCAAGGATGAGCTGGCGCCCCGTGAAAGACCGCGCCACCTTCAACGCCATGCGGTTGGCGTCGGTGGCGGTCATGAGCACCTGCCAGTACGGCAGTCCGAACCGCCGCTCAAGCTCCTGGCCCACCCATATGCAATCCTCCGTCGGCAGCATGGTGGTGGTGCCCCGGTTCTTCATCTGCTTTGTGATGGCCTCCACGATCTTCGGGTGAGCATGGCCGCACAGGCCGCCGGTGTCTCCCAGGCAGAGGTCCAGGTAACGGTGGCCGTCCACGTCGGTGATGTATACCCCCTCTGCTTTGTCCACGAAGACCGGGTACCCCCCGGTCCAGATGCGCATCCACGACATGGGTACGCCGCCCATCAGGTTTTTTTTCGCTTTTTCGAAGAGGGCCTTGGACTTCGGACGTTCTCTAACGAAGCGCTCTTCTTCCTGCGCGAGCAGAGTCTTTACCTTTTCCGGCGTTATCGTTGCCATAGTCTCCTCCTTACGTCTTGGGATTAGGGCGTTTTTATTTATTTGTCGGCCATTAAATTCGCTACCACGTTTCTTCCCGGTCGTCAACGACAGTCAGGCCCGGCAGGGAAATAGGAACGAGTATTCCGAGTTCACCACGAGTGACCATACACCCGAACGGGTGTGCGCGGGTCGCAAGGGATCCGCCGGTTTCCTGTGCTTCGCGACGGATCGCCATCGTGGTAGAAGCGCGTTTGTACAGGACCGTCGTTCATCACCTCGACATCATCAGTTCTGCTTGACTGGCAGCGGGTTTGGGGATACCTGGGACGCCGCAACGAGCGCTGATCGCGTCTGAGTTCGAAGGGAAAACCCATGGGTGAAACACACCTGTCCGGTCGCAAGCGCCGGGCGCTCGAATGACCCGGTAGCGATCTTCGAGAAGCGCAGATGAGCCGACCATTCCCGTGGCGTGCGTGGGTATATCGGTGGCGACGTTGGCTGATTGCCGCGGCGGTTGTCTTCGTCGTCCGCGCGCTGTTGCCCTTCGTGTTGCAGCGCGTGATCGCATCGCAAGCCTCGCAGATGCTCCACGCCCGGGTGGAAGTGGGCGACGTCGATCTGGCGCTCCTCCAAGGTGGGGTGGCGTTGAAGAACGTGGCCGTATTGCCCACCAATGCGGCCGCCGCCGCGCACCCGCTGGTTGCGTGGAAACTGTTCTCGGTCAAGCTGCGGTGGCTCGCGTTGTTTCACAAGACGATTCAGTTGGAAGAGCTTGTACTCGACTCGCCTTATGTATCGCTCGAACGGTTGCGGGACGGCGGGTTGAACCTTTCGGCGCTCGTGCCCAAGGCTGGCGCAAAGCCAGCACCGGCGGCAGCGCCCCCCGAGTCTTCGCCGAAACCCGGTTGGGGGTTCGGCGTGGACCGTGTGGTGTTGCGGGCCGGGAATCTGCGCTTTCAGGATTTCATGATGGCGGAAAGCGAGCCGGTCGAGATCGAGCTGCCGGCGATCGAGGTGAACAACATCGCCGTCCGTCCTGGCCTGTACGACCAACCGGCGCGCGCGCTCATCGAGATGAAGATCGACGAGGGCGCGCTGAAGATCGATTCCAGCGCAACGGTGCGCGCCGACGGCATCGCGGCCGAAACCCTGATCATCGCAGAGCGCCTGCCGCTGCGCCGCGCGCGCGTGTACATCCCAAAGGTCGGCTGGAGCGACCTGCGTGGGACCCTCTCCATCGACATCACGCACCGGATCGACACCAACGGTTCGCGACACGACATTCGCGGCACCATAGGCCTCCAGGACGTGACGGTGCATGCTCCTGGGTTCGAGGACACCGCTCTTGCCTGGCGCAGCTTCAGCGTGCAGGTAGATCCGGTTGATCTGATCGAAGACCGCATCACGGTCGCGAAGGTGGATTTGGACGGCCTGTCGCTTCCAGTGCGCACCGGTGGCAAGGAGCCGTTGCCGGTTCTTGGTGCCCTGCTAGGTACGCCCAGTGGGGCGCCGCCGGCGGCACCCAGCCCGGTCCCGAGCCCCGCTGTGGCACAACCCCCCTCGAAGCCGTGGCATTGGTCGCTGGCCGCAGCCGAACTGAGCGATGCGAAGCTCCTCGTCCTGCACAACACCGGCCGGTTGGACGTGGGGGTCACAGCCGAGATGCACGATCTCGCTAGCGAGGGTGAGCAGCCGGCCACGGTGAAACTTGCCGTCGGGATCGGCGCCGGTTCGCTCAACGTCGATGGCAAGCTGCGACTCGTTCCGGTGGGCTTCGCGGGCCATGCCGTCATCGACAAGTTGAACCTGCCTGACGTGGTGACAGCATCCGGCGCGGTTGCGCCCGAGATCCTGCCCGCGGGGCGGCTCGCACTCGATTTGAACGTCGATGCGGGCGCGCTGGCGCCGGCGCCGGGAGATCTCAACGTCACCGGGAGGATCGTGCTGAGCGACGCGCAAGTTGCGCCGCCGGCGTCGAAAGGGCTCGGTCTCGGTGTGCAATCGCTCGCGTTTGCATGTGATCAGCTGCACGTCAGCGGCATTCTGGCATCGCAACCGGCGCCGGATCAGGGCGATGTGCGCCTGCGCGGCAAGCTGCGCGTGGTCGAACCACGGGTAGTCGGAACGAATCCGAAGGAGTTCGCGGTGGGCGTAAAGTCCATCGCGGTGGGCCTTGATGAAGTGTTGGTACCCAATCCGAAACGTCCCAAGGCCGGACCGATGCATGTGCGCCTCGGAGCCATTCGCATCGCCTCTCCGAACGTCCAGGTAACGCGGACCAAGGATGGCATCGTGCTCCCGCAACTCACAGGCACGCCAGCTGCCTCGCCACGACCTTCACGGCAAGCGGCACCTGAACCGAGCGCGACCGCCGTCGCGCCGACGACGCCCGCCGTCGATGTCACGCTCGCCTCGTTTCAGCTCACGAAGGGGCGCATCGCGTTTACCGATCGTGCCGTCAAGCCGTTCTACTCCGGTGTAATATCGCCGCTCGACATTGACCTCAGGGACGTCCGCTTTCCGCCGTTCGCGGCGAATCGAGTTCGCATCGACGCGGCGGTGGCGTCGCAAGGAACTATCAGGGCCACCGGCAGCATGAAGCCGTCAGGCGGCAGTGCCGAGTTGAAGGTCGATGACGTTGCCCTGCGGCCATTCAATCCCTACGCAACCACATACTCACCGTACGGCATCGGCGACGGAAGCTTGACCGTGAGCACGAAAGCCTCCTTCGCGCCCGGTGGGTACAAGGTGGACAGCTCCATCGTGTTGCACAACCTGGATGTCACCGGCGCGGAAGGTGACTCGCTGTTCCAGCAGAACTTCGGCATCCCGCTCACGGTGGCGCTGGCGCTGCTCAAGGATATGTCGGGCAACATCACGCTCGACGTTCCCATCGCAGCCGATAAGGGCGGCATGAAGGTGGGCATCGGAACGGTCATTGCAGGAGCGTTGCGCAGCGCGCTGGTGGGCGTGTTGGCGTCACCGTTGAAGTTGATTGGAATGGCGGTGGGTGGGGGCAAAGCGCAATCGGCGGCGCCGCCGCAGATCGCCTTTCGCGTGGGCCGCGCGGAACCCACGGCTGAGAGCGCGGGGCAGATCAAGCAACTCGGCGCATTCGTGGCGAGTCGACCGGGGATGGGTGTGACGCTGGAGCCGGCGTCGAGCACGCGCGACGTGCGCTGGCTGCGCGAGCAAGCGCTCGCCGCGGAACTCGGCAAGCCGCAGGGAATGTGGGGAGCAGTGAGGAACATCGGCCAAGGCGGCACGCGCGAGCGGATCGCCAAGGCGCTCGCTGAGCGCGCCCAGGACAAGCCGGGCGAGCTTGACGAGGCGGACAGCAAGACCCTGGAGGAGTGGCTCGACCAACGCCCGTCGCCGACCGCGGCGCAGATCCGCGCGCTCACCGAGGCGCGCCTGGCGAAGCTGGAGCACATTCTGCACGAGGACTATGGCGTCGATCCGTCGCGCATCACTCGAGGTGAAACCGTTGCCGAGGCCACAGACGACCCACCGGTCGTGCGCCTGCACGTGGGTCCCGTAAGAAGGGCAGAGCAGAGCCCGTGAGGGAGGGCAATGGAGTTGAAAACCGGGGCGATGCTGCTGCTCGTCATCCTCTCACTAGGTTGCGATGCGCGGCGCGTCCGCATGGCATCGCCTGCCGCACCGGTATCCGTTCACGCCATCCTGCTTCCAGCGGCACCGAAGGAAGGCGTGTTCACGGACCGTGGTGGCGGCCCCTGGGGCGCGCAATGCCGTGGCCACTGAGGGGGGAACCGTCTATCTCACGGATTCAGCCGAGGGCAAGATCCTTATGCTGGCGCCTCCGGCCTTCCCCTAACCATAGTGGCCTAGAAGACAGTGTCCGCTCCTGTTTCAACTGGAAGCTGGCAGCAGCGCATCCTCCTCGAACTCTCGGGCAACAAGCGGCGCTCAAGGACCATCGAGATCCCGGCCCCGCCGAGGGCAACTGAGCTCACATCCATGAACCTCCGAGCCATCCAGTGCGCCGCTTGGGAGGAGCTGCCCCCCCGTGCTACGCTCCAACAGGCTTGTCGAACGGCTGAGTCGGACACGCGATGGCTTTCCTCGTCACGCTCTTTGGATTGATCATCGCCGCCGTGGGCGTCGTCGGGATGATGCGCCCGGCGCAGCTGTTCGCCGGCATGTTGAATTGGCCGGCCGCGGTTCTCCTCGCTGTAGCGGTGGCGGTCCGCCTGATGCTGGGCATCGTCTTCATTCTGGCAGCGCCTAGCTGTCGCTTTCCCAGGGTGATGTACGCGTTGGGGATTGTCGCGCTCCTCGCGGCCCTTGTTGTCCTGCTCCTCGGCCCCGACGGCGTCCGATCGCTCGTGCAATGGTGCTCTCGGCAACCGTCGCTGGCCGTCCGTGCCATGTACGCAGCCACAGTTCTCTTCGGTGCGTTCCTCGTGTATTCCAGCGCCGGCACGGCGCCGCGATGAGCGACGCGCGTCCGTCGTGTTCGGGCGAATCATCTTTGCCCACATCGTCGGGTTGTGGAGACGGGCTACGCCGAAGGCGTTACGCACCCTAGCCCTGGGTTGCCGCATCTTTCCGACGGCTACCCAGGGCGAGAGGTGCCAGCAACCCTGCACGAAACGCTTCGAACCAGCGTGATCGCCGCCATGCCGCCTTTTCCTGGAAACCTCAGTATGATTTAGTGCCACGATGGTCGTGTCCGCGATGAGAGGGGGCCGGGGACGTTGGGCTGCCATTGTGCTGTATGGCGTTGCCTGCTTGGTGACCGCCGGTAGCGTCGCCCGCGCCGATTGGTCCCTGATCCCGCTGCCGGAGGTCATCGTCGATCCAAACGAGGGGACCACCGTTGGTTTCCTGCCGGTGATCGTGGTCGCGAGCGAAAGCAAGAGCATCCGCAGCATCATCGCTCCCGACGTGCGCTACAACGACACCTTCGGGTTGTACCCGACGCTGCGCTTTTTCGACTATCCGGATCCCAAGCAGAAGTATTTCATCATGGGCGGGAAGGGCACGCTGCGGGGAGAGTACGCCGAGGCCGACTACAAGGGCCAGGATCTGCTCGACGGCTGGCTCGACCTGTGGGCCAACGGCCGCCACGAACAAGACCCGTTCGAGCGTTTCTTCGGCTTCGGCAATCGCACCCCGAGCTCCAATGAGAGCAACTACACCTCGACGACGGAGCGGGCGTCGTTGTTCACCGGCCTGAACTTCTACGACTCGTTCCAAGGCTTCTGGGCGTCGCGCATCAGCGAGGTGAGGGTGGGGAGTGGCGGCGTGACCCACCTGCCCCAGGTGCGCGACCCCGCATCCGGCTTCTCTAACGTCAATGGCGTCACCGGCGACACCACGGTCGGACAGCAATTCGGGCTGGCGTTCGACACCCGTGACGCCCGCGACATTCCCACGCAGGGCGTGTTCGCCAACAGCGCCATCGAGGTCGTCGACAAATCTCTTGGCAGTTCCCACTCGTTCATCAAGTATGGGTTCGAGGGCAAAGCGTTCGTACCGCTGCGGTCGGACAGGAAGTTCATCGTCGCCCTCCATGCGGCGTTGGATTACTTGCAACACGGAGACAACGCACCGTTCTACGAGAAGAACGCCATCGGCGGCATCCACAGCCTGCGTGCGTACGGCAGCGGCCGATTCAGGGACAACGATTGCTTCGTCTTCCAGAGCGAGCTGCGCAGCAATGTGTACGAGCGCGAGATCTTCGGCGTGCGGGCGCACCTGGAGATGGCGCCGTTTCTCGATGTCGGCCAGGTGTTCAACTCGTCACGGGAGTTCCCGTTGGAGGACCTGCACATCGTCGGGGGCCTCGGGTTCCGCGCCGTCGTCGTGCCGCAAGTGGTGGCGTATGTCGACTTCGGCAGCTCGGGCGGAGCGCCAGCCGCGTTCACAGGGATCGATTATCCGTTCTAGCACTCCGGCCGCACAGACGCCCTTGGCGCCTTGAGACTCTTCCCGGGCGGCCCCTCAGCGTGAGGTCTTGATAACGTCCGGGCTCTCGGCCGATACTGCTGGCCTCATGAGCACCGACAGCACAGCGGGTTTCGAGTTCGATGTCGTCGCCACGAGCGATCTCGGAGAGTGTGCCCTCGCTCGCGTCCTGGGGCTGTTCCGCGCGTCGTATCGGACAGCCAACGAGGCGTACCTCAGGCGCTCCCTTACCCGGCTACGCTTCATCGCGACCGCGACGTCGGCCGACGCACTCGCCGGCTTTGCGCTGGGCGAGATGCGCATCATGGATCTGCCGCGCCTGCCGCGGCAGGCGGTTGCGCTCGCGGGCATCTGCTGCGTCGATGCCGGCTTCCGCCGGCGCGGCCTGTTCCGCGAACTCGAGCGGCGTGCGTTCTTGGCCGCGGGTATCGCGGTGGAGCCGCGCGTGTTGAGCTGCGGACGCATGGCGCACCCCGCCAGCTTCCGCACCTTCAACTGGAATCCGACCCACGTCCCGAAACGCGGCATTCGGCCGACTCCCTGGCAGCAAGAGATCGGCGCGACCATTGCCGCAGCGTACGGCGTCAGCGGCTTCGACCCGGAGACCTTCGTGTGCATCGGCAGCGGCACACCCATCGGCTATCCCTGCATCGACATGGACGTGCAACCGGAGGAGTGGGACGTCTTCGCTCCAGTCAACCGCGACCTCGGCGACTCCCTGCTCGGTTTCTTCTGGGTGCCGGACGCTCCAGAGGGATGGTGACGGGCCCCTCTCGCAGCTCACGGGTGGCATCGCGCACCCGCCGTGGCGTTCGGCTCGGCCCCTCCTGCCCGTCGCTTCAGGCGGCGAGTCGCGCGCTTTGTTGGACGTTCACTTGTCATTCCGTCACCGTCAGGCTCGAAGCTTCTCAGCGAAGGAGATCGCCGGCGGGCGCATCGGGCTCCGTGCATCGTTGGCCCAGCCGCCGGCGCGCAACGCCGACGGCCGCATCGTAGGAGGAGCAGCCGCCACGGCGCGCTACGTCCAAGATGAGCCTCACGTTTTGCGCGATGCGTTCCTGAACCATCGCGAAGGCATCCGCGGCCGTTCCGCCCTGCAGTTCGACGAGACCCGTGAGCACGCCGCCGGCATTGGTCACGAAGTCGGGCAGCGGCACCACGCCCCGCGCATGCAAGCGCTGGGGAACACCGGTGGCGTACGGAATGTTCGCCGCTGGCACAACAAGCCGCGCCGTCAGTGCGTCAGCGGTCGCGATGTCCATGGCGTCGGGCCGCGCCCCCGGGATCAGCACCTCCGCGGGGACCGTGAAGAGCGCTTCGCGTGGCAGCAGCTCGCTGCCGTCATAGTGCTCGATCGCCGCGTCGCCGTGCGCCCGGCGCAGGGCGAGGAGCCGCGCCACGTCCAGGCCCTCCGGGCGATGCAACGTGGCGCGAACGGTGGATACGGCCACGAGGCGGGCGCCCTCGCGGGCCAGAAACTTCGCCGCTCCCGCCCCAACCTTGCCAAACCCCTCTAGCGCCACACGCGCCCCCATCAACGGCCAGCCGAGAATCTCGGCCGCAGCGCGCGCGGCGACGACCACGCCGTAGCCTGTGAGTTGCTCTTCGAGCGACATGCCTTCGAACTCTTGCTCCCCAAGGCCGGGGCTTGCGCCGCCGTCCGGACGAAGCGCCGCAAAGTCGGCAGCCGACGTGCCCATGTCAGCGCCCGCCATGTAGGTGCGACTTGCTGCGAGTGGACGAAGGACATCGATGAAGGCGCGCATGATCTGCGCGCGCCGCGGGTCACTCGGGTCGAGCCAGATGCCCGCCTTGGCGCCGCCGCACGGCAGCTCCAGCATGGCGAACTTGTACGTCATGGCGCGCGCCAAGCGCACCATCTCTGTCAGCGTCAGGTCCGCGGCCATGCGCACGCCGCCAGCGGTGAGGCCGAAGCGGGTCGTGTCGATGACGATCACTGCGCGCATGTCGCTGGCCGGATCGTAGTGGAAGAGAATCCGTTCCGGGCCGATATCGTCCAGCGGAACAAGCGTGAGCTCAGCGCTCGCCGATGGGTGGGGTTGGGTAGCCATTGTTCCTCCCTTTCTCTGAAGGACTTGTCGGAGAAAGCAGGTGTAATTGCAAGTGGGAGGAGAGCAGCAAGAAACGCAAAGAGATCGGCGCACGATCCAGCTGCGTGCCGATCAGGCGCATCGCCTTCTTCCTGAAGGTGACGATGAACAGCGAAGCCGCGAAGATCCAATTGGCGATGTCGATCATCATGACCTAACGCCAGCCATCACTTGCGCGCGTCTTTGTACGCGGCAAGTGCATGGCCCCTGTTCGGCTCGTCACCGGCAAGCATGAGCTTGCACGCGCTCCACCGTGACGTCATCCGCGTGTCCAGCGAGCGTGTCGAGATCACCAAGATCAGAGGTCAGTACGGTTCCGCCAGGCTCCGCGAGAGCCACCACGATGGCATCGACGGCGGAGCCTCGATGGGCTTGTCTGCGCAGTAGCGCAGCCCGCCGCGCGAGCGCCTCGCGGATCACCTCCACGATATCGCAGGTTGTGAGAAGGGCGACCTCCTGCACAAATGCCCGAGCCGCGATGAGGCTGCGCTCGGCATACCAGTCCTCCGCATCGCGGACGCACCGCGCGCGCATCGCGCATTGCGCGGCCGGATGGCGAAAAGACCTGTCTCCGCCGTCGCTTCGTACTCGCCGTTTGCCAATCGAGAGGGGTCATCTACACTTCATCCTTGATGGCGTCCGCGTTGTCCCATGCCTACGTAGCGCTGAGCCTGAGCAGCGGTTTTTCAGCGCGCCAGTTGCCAAGGCGGTGGTTGCTGCTCGGCATGGCGTGCGCAGTCGTTCCAGATATCGACGTGATTGGTTTCCAATTCGGCATCCACTACGGCGATTTGCTCGGGCACCGTGGCATCACTCATTCGCTCGCGTTCGCGGCCGTGTTGAGCATCCTGGTCGCGGCGTGTGTACCGTCGCGGAATCTCCAGGGAACAAAGAGGAGGATACTGGCGCTGTTCCTCTTCGTCGCTACCGCCTCACATGGGGTGCTCGACGCCATGACGAATGGTGGACTCGGAGTGGCGTTCTTCGCGCCGTTCTCGTCCGCGCGCTACTTCCTGCCGTTCCGTCCGGTCCAGGTGTCACCGATCAGCATTGCGGCGTTCTTCACACACCGAGGCGTGGAGGTGTTGGAGAGTGAGTTGCTGTGGATTGGGATTCCGTCCCTGGTGTGGGCTGTCGTGGCGACGCTTTGGCAGCAGAGGCGGGGAAGCAGAGAGAGATGAACGCGCTGCTTCGGGTATTCTGACCCTCTCGTTGCTGATACTATGGTCCGCGCTCACCACCAATCACCAGGAGGAAACGATGCACATCAATGGCGGCTGTCATTGCGGATACATCACCTTCGAGGCGGAAGTAGATCCGGCTGCGGTCCGTATCTGCCATTGCACCGATTGCCAGACCCTCACCGGCTCCGCATATCGCGTGACGGCTCCTGCGCGGGCTGAAACATTCCGCCTGCTGACCGGCGAACCGACGATCTACGTGAAGACGGCGGACAGCGGCAACAAGCGCGCCCATGCGTTCTGCCCTCGTTGTGGGACGCCCATTTACGCAGCTGCGGTCACGAATCCGCAGACCTACGGTATCCGCGTTGGCACCACACGGCAGCGCGCCCTGTTGCCCCCACGCGGGCAGATCTGGTGTCGCTCGGCGCTCGACTGGGCAATGAACATCGAAGCGCTGCCGAAGAGTGACACCCAGCCGACCTGAGTCACGCCCACGATCGGCAGCGTTCAAGCGCGGCTTCGTACCATCCAGCGTTCGGGCTCACCAGGCGGCGGTTGCTGATCGCTAGGCGCTGCGTGCCTGCCCGTCGGCGGACGGGTACTGGCTGAGGTACCTTCGGACCTCTGCCGGCCGATTGCCTCTCATCGCGGAAGATCGGCTTGCGCCCGTTGCCCCGCGCCGTGACGTGGTAGAGCGCGGCAGAGAACTGCACTCGCAACGGCCGTACCATACGACGACGATATCCGACTTGGCGAAAGTCTAGTTCAGGGGCTCGTCACCCCACTTGGTGGTGCGTAAGCTGGTGGTCAGTCGGTTCCGAGCGCCGAGTTAGATTCTGCACCCATGGTCACGCCACTTCGAGCAAGGCTTGTGGGTTTCGCGCCGCGACCATGAGCAGAGTGCGAGCGGCCCCCGAAGGGGCGCGCCGCCCTTGCTCCCAATCCTGCAGTGTGCGGACCGACACACCGAGCAACTGCGCGAAGCGCGCCTGGGACAAGCCCGTTTT